>Ga0209318_1000339_pt1 | contig 46988 bp, 76 predicted proteins | sample RifGroE1_FD_183999 | JGI IMG/M metagenome (GOLD analysis project Ga0209318, IMG submission 183999) | Groundwater microbial communities from Rifle, Colorado, USA - Groundwater E1 (SPAdes) (version 2) | ecosystem: Environmental > Aquatic > Deep subsurface > Groundwater | place: Rifle, Colorado... | reverse complement strand
TCCGCAAACTGACGGAGGATTAAACAATGGGAGATATTCCAAGCAACGCACTTACCCCGTATGACCTCACTGGTACGCGGGAATCCCTGCTGGACGAAATCAGCATCATTACCCCGATTGACAGCCCCTTTTACCATGCCTGCGGTGCTGGCGACAAACCGAAGTCTATCAAGCATGAGTTTATGACTGATACGCTTCGCACTCCCGCTCAGAACAAATCCCTGCTGGGTTCCGACCCGACCATGCAAGCATCCAGCCAGCCGACGAAGATTTACAACAACATCCAGCTTCAGGAAGAGTCGTTCACCATGACCGACACTGCCGAAGCGGAAACCACCGTGGGCGGTTCTGGTGGGTACGAGTACCAGAAAGCCAAGAAGATGAAGGAACTTGTTGGCGATGTTGAATGGGCGTTCCTGCGGGAAGTCCGTGCAGACGGTAGCGACACTGTAGCCCCCTCGATGCGCGGCCTTCTGCCGTGGATCACGACCAACCTCGACAAAGCCGCAGACGCCACCCTAGGCGCTGACGGTTCGGTTACTGGCGGCTCTGCCCGCGAGTTTACCAAAGACCTGGTAAAGAACGTCTTGCAAAACATGTATTCAGCAGGCGGCGGCGGTGCTGGCAAGATGCTTACGGCATACTGCGGCAGCATCCAGAAGGACAAGTTTGACCAGTTCATCAACAGCGGTCAGGCCAATCGTCGGCAGCAGGGCGACAGTAACAAAATGAACGATGTTGTTGACATTTACATGACCTCTTGGGGCGATGTAAAGGCGCAGATCCATCGAACCATGCCCACGGATGTATTTGTCATCCTTGACATTTCTTTCTGGAAAAAAGCAACGCTGGTTCCGATTGGGATCACCGAACTTGCCAAAACCTCCCGGTCAAACACCAAGCATCACTTGACCGTACAGCACACGCTGGAAGCAAGAAATGAGGCATCGGCAGGCCGTATAACCAACCTTGCCACCACTTAACCAAGGGGGCGAAAGCCCCCTCCTTTACGGAGGATTACGCAATGAAAAGATTGATTAGCTTCATTGTCGTGTCGGCCTTCTGCCTTGCTTCCCTTCCGGCTTTCGCGGCAAATTTTACCAGTAAAGTACCGTTTTCCAACATTTCAGCGGCAAGTGCTGCGGTCAAGACTTCGGATGTTTACAACGTCTCTGGCAAGCGGTTTAAAACCCTGCACGTTTCCGGTGTAACGCTGACCAGTTCGCTTTCCAGTATCACCTACAAGAACATGAGCGGCACCTTCATTGCCGAGTGTGCGCCCACGTCAAGCGGTCCTTGGTCAACTTGTGTAGCCAACGACTATGCGCAGACGGCAGTGAGTCGCACCACCAATGGTAATTTTACGTGGGCCGATATTTCCAACTATGTTCGGTTGAAATGGACCTCCGGCACCGTGGGCGGCAAGTTGAAAGCGTGGTTTAACTTTTCCGATTAACAGAGGGGGGCTTATGCCCCCTTCACTTAAAGAAAGCAAAGACATGACACGTAAGAGCAGATTATCACGCTGTATGCTGGCAAATTACCGCTACGAGAAAGATAAAGCGGTGGGAACTTATGTTCAGGACTTGAACCCGGTACTAGCACAGGCGCACGAAGACAGGGAAAACAATTCAGGCGCTTTTGACAGGCGCGATCTTGACATGGGCTACAAAATGGCAAGCGTCCCTATGGTGTGGTGGCTGGAAATACAAAAATTAGGCATCGACAACGACATTGTTGCTATTCATAAGTTTCTGCAAATAAAGAAGGAAAAAGAAGGTAAGGACGTGTTCTGCACAAAAAAACGGCTCATATAGCCCAAGAAAGGTGGATTTAAATGTCGAAAACAATTCAGGACAAAGTGAACGAGCGGTTCCGTGTACGAGTGTACAAGCCCCACCCGAACAGTGATGACCGGCATTCACTGGAAGGTGAAAAACTGAAATCCGAAACGGTGGACGGCGAAGAACGACACTTTTTTGAAATATCCGCCGCACGCGCCGATTACATCAATCGGATGTTTCGGCATTACAAGGTTTCTGAACCTTTCATTCCCGGTGTTGACAATACCGACCTCTTGAAGATAGCTGAGAAACCAGAGGTTGAAGAAATAAAAAAGTAGAAGGGATAGATAAGGCATCCGGCTTTGTCTGTCCCTCATGCGGCAAAGATTGCAAGATCAAGATGGCGTACACCAATCACGTCAAGGCGTGCAAGGGCTAACAAATGGTTTTTTTGACCACAAAATCAGTGCTTGATGCAGTCATGTTGGAAGTTACCGACAACAGCGACGCTATGCGCGTCAAGGCCCTTGCATGGCTAAACCAGGCTGTACGCGACGTACTCAATCAGCCTAGGGCGTGGAAGTTCCTTGAAGCTGTCGAGGTTTTGAGTATTTCCAACAACCAAATTACCCTTCCGGCCCCCGCCTCAGAAGTTGTTTACCTTAAGGTGGGCGATTCCATGTTTGTCCCGCATGACCAATTGAGCGACCTTGAGGCACTTGATGGCTGTGTGGGGTACACCCGCGATACAGACGGCACCATTACTTTTGAGCCTGGTGCATCTGGTAGTTGTGAATTGAAGTATGAAACCGGGCTTAATACCAAGTATGCCGACAGCGAAGACTCAACCATTTTCCCTGTCGAACTTGAAAACCTGCTTATCTCTGGTACGTTACTCCGCTGCTTTAAGTACGACAAGGATGGACGCTTTCCCGCCGAAACTGAGTTGTTCAAGTATCAAATGTCTCTTGCTAAAGCCTGGGATAACCGCCTTAAACCGCTACCAAAGAATGACACTCATGGCTATATCAGGATTACCGCCGCGCACATTGCCAACTCCATGGGTACAGGTGGCAGTGCTTCAATTATGTACAGCAACACGATTCAGGCAACGGACGGCAATTTCTACGAATTGCAGATAGTTGACAACGGCGACGGCACTTTTAGCCACATCTTTACGCGGGTAGCCTAATGCGTTTCCCCTCCCTCCAAATACCTCCCGACCGCAACCAGGAAACTGAGGAACGGTGGGAGTTTTCCCGCAACCGCGACTTTACCGGCGGAGAGAACCGGCAAATACTGCCCGAATTTCTCAAGCCCAATCAATGCCTTATCGCGCTGAATATGGTCATGACCGGCGAGGGAGTGTTAGAGACACGGCGGGGCAAATCAGCAGTGTTCACAACCCCGCTAGGTGCTGGCGCAATAACCAGCGTTCACAGGTATGCAAAAGAAAGCGGCACCACCTACCTAGTCGTGCAGTTCGGTACAAAACTGTATCAGTACGCCTATGACGGCAGCACTCAGTTTTTAACCCCCACTGAACTAGCCAACAGCCTGAACGCTGCTAAATTCCGCTCGGTCGTGTGGAAAGATAAGCTGATTCTTACCAATGGCTCAGACGATGTAAAGGTATGGGACGGAACCACCTTTGGCGACCTTGCCGGGAGTCCTCCCAAATCGAAATACATCAAGGTGTACGGTTCGCGCCTCCGGCTTGTTGACGTTGCTAACCCTAACGTAATACGCAGCTCAGAACTTGAAGACCCTGAGACATGGCCGGTGTTGGAAGCAATCAAGGTGCGCGACGGTGACGGCGACATAATAACCGGAATATCCCCGCAAGACGGCGGGTTGATTATCACCAAAAACCGCTCTGTGTGGCCGTTGTACGGCACCAACAAAGACAATTATCGTATCCCCGAAAGCCCCCTTTCCAATTCTATCGGCTGTGTTGCCCCCGATAGTCTGCTTGATGAAGGGATGTTTGTAGGCGCAAACAACGTCTACCTCTTCGACCTTGCCGGAGTTAAGGAAGTATCAGACACGCACCGGGTAGTTATTGAAAGCATGACCGCTGCCGACCGTGCCAACTGCTTTGCTGTCTACCAATCCAACATGCGCCGTGCATTGGTTCACGTAGGGGCGCAGATATTGTGCCTAGATGACCGTTATCAAGGGATTACCTCTTGGGATACGCTGAGTGCCGCATCCTTTGCTGTGCTTGACGCAGAGGGCGACGACGGGGCGGTATTGATAGGGGATGCAACCAATGGCACGCTTTACAAGCTGGACAACTCACAGACCGACGATGGCACGCCTATTACCTCCACCGTACAACACGCCTATCTTGACGAGGGCATTATCCACAAAAAACAGTGGAGGTACTTTGCCCCCGAAATTGAATCCCTTGGCACCGTCAACTCTGCCATTACTTTTGGCTATGACGTGGATTACGGCAACCTTGAGGGGTTCAAGTCCATAGACAGCATTGTTGACAACTCGCTTGTATGGGATGAAGGGAATTGGGACGAAAAGGAGTGGGGCGAAGTCTTACGGATTACTGACCCCTTTTATCTACACAGCGTCTTAGGCAACAGGATTTCTTTTCGGATAACAGCACTCGACCGCATCAAATACCTTGGGTATGTGACAAAGTGGCGGAGGCACGGAGATTTATGAAACGGCTCTTTGCGGCATCTTTGATAGTTATGGCGTGTTCAGTTTCGGTTTACGGTATCTCACTTGTGACTAAACCGTACACCTTTACCTCTTCGACCAAAGCGGAAGCAGGCAAGGTTAACGCCAACTTTGACGCAGTCGTGACCGGCGTGAACGCGGCCATTGGGGGAATGAACCAAGCGGCAGGTACTAAAACCACCCTCGATGCACGTCTGGATATGGCGCTTAACGAAGATGGCACATTCAAGAACATATCAGGAGTGACAGCGGGTAGCCAGTGGCTCAATCCTGGTTTCACTCAATATCAATATTCCTCTTCCACAAAGTTCCTTGTTACTGGCGATCAGACAGATATTTACATCACCTATCGCCGGTTGAAAGCCAACCTTGCGGCAGGGGCGGCATATAGTGAGGTATCAGCAGCAACTTATAACTCTGGAAATGGCAAGACGCATGTAACCCTTGCCAACGCTATTTTGACCAGCCCCATAACCAGCGTGGAGCACTCCATAATTACCCCTGTAGGCGGAAATGCATCGGCGGTATCGGCTCGGGTATCAACCGGGTATCCGCTGGCATCTACAAACACAGCAAGTTCAATAGTGCTGCGGGACGCTTCAGGTAATTTTAGCGCGGGAGCAGTGACCGCCAACCTTACCGGCAATGTGACAGGTAACGTAACAGGTAATGTGACCGGCAATGTAACCGGAGATGTAAGCGGCAATGCTGGCAGTGTAGATACATTCAGCGCCTCACAGACGCCCGGTGCGAATCAAATACCTGTGTTAACTTCCGGCGCTGATTTACTTTTAAACAACGATAGTTTCATAATATCTAAGGACGTGGCGGGTACTGGATTCGTTAATATTATCGGCGTGGCGAGTGATGACACGTTGTACCTTGGCACAGACTCGCCTAAAACGTGGAGCGGATATACTCTCTGGCACACAGCCAACGACGGCACCTCCTCTGGACTCAACGCCGACTTACTTGACGGTGAGAGCATCGCCTATTTTCAGCCAGCCAGCACAGCTATTACCACTACAAACATTGGCGATCAGTCTGTTACTTATGCGACCTCGGCGGGGAGCGCCGACAGTGCTACGGCTGCTACCACTGCAACGGATTCGGCAGGTACGGGAAGCATACCTTATACAAGAAGCGAGGACGGATTACGCATCATTAGAGGCACAGTCAATGCTAATGGAACAATAGGTGAAGGTAGCGGTTTTACAGTATCAGGACATAGCACCGGTAATTATACAATTTCATGGGCAGACGCGTTTTCCGATAACCCGTCTGTTGGTTCATCGTTACACGGTACAGGTTTTGGAAAATCGCTTGAACTAAATCCATCTACAACGGGAATGACAGTGTACATCACCACTGTTGCGGGGTCTACACAAGATAACGCTTTTAGTTTCATTGCGATTGGCCCAAATTAATGAAAGTGCTACTTTTAATGTTTTGCTTACTACCAACTATTGCTTACGCTGAGTGGTCAACTACTGACACAGTTATGGAAGCCACCTATGCAACGGTTCACATAATGGATTGGCAGCAAACTCGTTTAATTGCCAAACGACAGGGGCAGTGGAAAGAGACAAACGGCATTCTTGGCGGCCACCCCAGCCGCGACCGAGTGGACGCCTGGTTTGCTGGAACGCTAGCTGGACACGCGCTTATAAGCTACCTGTTACCGGACAAATGGCGCACAGCATGGCAGGCGCTGACCATAGGGATTGAAGCAACAACGGTAGTAAGGAATTATCAACTAGGCGTCAAGGTGGCTTTCTAGTATGCCAGCACACAAAACACATAACGCTGAAAACCGCAAACTTGACGCACAGTTAGAAGAGATCGTCCATTATCTGAACAATCCAGAATGCCCCGAACTCCCGGCTTACGCAGATAACGCTACAGCGGCGGCAGCGGGTTTACCTGTTGGGAGGTTTTACAAAACCGTCACTGGCGAATTAAGGATAGTGGTTTGATGACCTACGCCGAAGCTGGCCCACTGTGCGACGAGATTATCGCGTTCCTGTTCTCCTGCGGCGACACGTACACCAGACTTACCGGGGATCTTGAAACTAATATCCTGTGGGCGCTGGCAAGTGGGCAGTATGTGTTGAAAAGGGATACTGACAGCAAAATATTATATTTCGCCTCTTATTGGAAAATTCGCCCTGAAGACGTGGAGGCCGTAACCGAAAGAATGCGGCCATATGATGTATTCCAAGGCTCAGTAATGTACGTTACCGAATGCGGCAATAAAGCAGGGGCAGCAGGAATCCGCGAAATAGTTAAGGGCTTACGGGAGCAGGCCAAGGGCATGAAAGGTGTTTTTTGGCACAGAGTTAGACCGGAAAAGGACGACACATTAAAGACGTTCTTTAGGCAGGAGGGAAGCCATGGGCAGTAATGACACAAGATCCGAATCAGCACCACTAACACCGCAACAGAGAAAGGGTGCGTTTGATGCCGGGATGGAAAGTTTTTATAGTGCCGCTCCTGACCTAGTAAACCAAACGTCGACCGGCTACTCGCTCAACGCCCCGGCCTACTCACGCACCCCGATAACCGACCCTGGCACAGCAAAGGGTGCAACTTACAATGACCCCGGCAGCGCGGTTAATGCCTCGTATAACGACCCCGGCGCGGCACGTTCGGCTATGTTCAGTGATGTGGGGGATGCACGTACTATGAGCGGCGGGGATTACGACCGGCTCGAGCAAAGCATGGTGGCATCCCGTACAGCGCCCCTTGAAAGAGCATGGTCACTGCGGAAACAAGATATAGAGCAAGCTATGGCCGACCGTGGCATATGGGCATCCGGCGCGCCGGTCCAGGTACAACAGGAAGAGTTTGAACAATCGTTTCTCCCGGCCTACACGCAAGCGGGAGCGGAGGCGGCAACACAAAGGTATGGCGCACAGGCAAACGAGTTGCAGACGCTTAACCAGTTCGCACTCAGCAGGGCTAACGAATCCAATCAATTCAACCTCGCCGACACTACGGCACAGAATCAGTATCAAATGAGCCGTGCCGACAGTCAAAACCAGTTCGGACTATCCAACGCAGCGGCACAGAATCAGTTTGCTTTGTCTAAGGCAAACGAGGCCAACCAGTTCGGATTAAGCAACACAGCAAATCAAAATCAATACAACTTGAGCCGCGCCGGTATGCTGAACGAGGCAAACATGACCGAACAGGACCGGGAATATCAAGCCAAATGGCGACCGCTCGACTTCGCACAGGGGCTTTATAACAACACTGGCGGGGTGGTGTCGTCCTCGTCCGGTGGTGGGTGGAGTATATAACATGGCATGGGATTGGATAGCTCAACTTGGCCTTGCCCAACTTAAATCAAGGGCTGAATCTAACCAAGCGGGGATACAGGCGCAGTCTCTTAACCAGCAGAACAAAGACCCCCGCATGAAGTACGAATCGGCACCACGAATCGACAAGGATTCAAGCGCAGTTGGTGCCGCCCCCTTGGGACTAGCCAGTGTTACCATGTCTCACGGTGGCGGTCAAAATATCCCAATGGCGTCAGGAATGGCACAGCAGGAACTAGCCGCTTTCGAGCAGATGCCAGCGGGGGAGGGGGGGTATATGCTTGGCAGTGATAAGCCGTACCGCTCAGATGTTGCCCCCTATCAACCATCCCTTCTTTCCCGTTTCAGGAGGTACTAACTATGTCTGAATCTCAATCGGCAGCATCCGGTGTATCCGGTGCAGGACAAGGTGTATCCAGTGTGGGGCAAGGGGCGGCGGGTGGTGTAGGGTCATACGGCAGTATGACAAGTGGAGTGATGGGTAGCGGTGCAGGTCCAGTGTCAAACGGCGTAGGCGCAGGAACACAGGGCTTTTCTTTTGGTGGTGCCGACAATGTTGCAGCCGCTTCAAATATGGGACCGACAGCGGCGGCAGGGCAGAACATAGACACTTATGGGACCGCTACCCCCGGCTTTATGGATAAGGCTGTAAATATGTACGACCGGCTAAACAAAGGTGGGGAGCAAAACATTGTGCAGGCGTACAAAAATCGGGGCAATAATCCCGAAACCTACGGCTACGCTCTTGCCAAACTCAACAGTTTGACCAATGGCGCAGCGGCACCGGAAGCGCCCCCGATGGTAACGAATATATCTTATCAGCAGCCGGAAAACTCCTACCTGCGGCGGTTTCGGAGGTACTAAACAATGTCGATACCGGGATGGGCATTAGCCCTTGGCGCGGCAAAGATAGCCCCTGAAATGGCGAATGATTGGATGGGGCTGTATAAGTCGATCAAAGAAAACAACACGGTGGACAATAACCGGCAAGTGTTGTCCGACTTTGCGCTGGCACAGTCCGCCCCTGAAACGCAACCGCAATGGGACGATAACCCCTCCGGCGGGATACTGAGCGGCAGCATTCCTACTCAACGCGACCGCTTCCGGCAGCTAAAGACCAAGATAGGCACCGGAGTTTACTCGCCCGACTTCGAAACCGGCGCGAAGGTGTTGGGAGCGATAGACAAGCAGCAGGAAGAGGGGTTGCAGAAGAAAGACCTTGCTGGCGGGTATGGCAAACTAATTTCCGCTTTCCAGAAAGACCCCAACACGCCGCTTAACCAGGTAGCAGCCAACATGACACCGGGCGAACTGTCGGCCTTTATGAAGGAGGCTGGCGGGAAGATGGATGATTGGACTAAGGCCGGGGCAACACAGCAGGAGACGGCGTACAAGTCAAACGTTCGCGGCTACACTCCCGACGCCTACCGCAAACTTGCCGAAATTGAGCGCGGGTCATACAAAAACCTGAGTGAACTTCAAGCCGCTTATGCCGACCTTGCCTCTCAATATCCCGGCGTGTTCCAGGGGGAGGACATTAAACGGTTTGCCGACATGAACCGGGAGTATTGGAAAGAGAAGCCGATGGGAGCTCCTGAACCGTACTCTATCGGCGTAGGACGTTCGCAGGAAACCGGCTTATTGCAAAACTTCGCCCTCGGCGCTCCAAAGAACATAGCGCAGACAACCAGCGTAGCGCCTGCCCCTCGTATCACTATCAACAACGAACAGCGGCGAGACTTTAAGGACGAACGTGACCTTAGAAAAGAGTTCCTATCACTGCCGGAAGTTAAGGAATACCCGACAGTGGAAGCGCAGACACAACGGGCGGTCAAGGCGCTTGCCGAACAGGGCAAGGGGTCTAATGTTGCTGTAGACCAATCTATTATCACCATCTTTAATAAGATGCTTGACCCTGCCTCTGTTGTGCGTGAATCGGAATATGCCCGTACCCCGCAAGATTTGTCTGTTCTCAGCCGCATTAAGGGTAAGTGGGACAAGATACAAAAGGGCGGTGCTGGCTTAGATGCAACCGAACGGGCTGCACTTCAGCGCATGGTTGATAACTTCTCGGTTATTGCCTCTCAGCAGTACAACAACCGCGTAGGCGAATACAAGGGGCTTGCGCGGGATTACGGGTACAATCCTGAACGAGTTGTGCCGCGTAAGAATGCACTAGACAACAAGCAACCGCCGAAACAGCCGATAACTCCGCAACAGGCAGCGGCAGAACTCGCACGCCGCAGGGCAGGGGGCAAGTAATGGCGCTCGATAAATACAGTGATGAGGAATTGGCGGCAATTGCCAACAATGGCGACCTTTCGCAATACTCTGATGCTGAATTGGAAGCCATAGCGGGTACAGGACAATCCACACCCATGCCACAAAATGACGCAACGTGGGCAAAAAACCGGGAAGAGTTTCTTCGCAACGAAGGGACGCTGGGAACGCGTATAAGAAACACACCTGCAAAAGAAACTGCAGCCAACGTGGTCAAGGAACCGTTCAGACTTGCACAGGAAGCTGTAACCGCCCCGGCAAACGCCGCGATTAAGTCATTATCTGGCCTTGCCGGAATAGCCGCCGCTCCTTTTGTTGGTGTGGACAAGGCATCTCAATTGATTCAGTCAAGGCCGGTACTTGAAGGTCCCATGGAATCCTCGATGATGGGCGAAGTGTTGAGTTACGGCGTTGACAAGGTAAACCGCGCACTACCTAATACTGTTGGCGGCGATATTGTTCGTGGTGGGATAGAAGCCGGTATGGATACCGCAGCACTGTTGGGCGCTGGTAAGGCAGTGAGCAAGGCGGCAAAGGTACGGCAGGCTTACAAAAACACACCCAAAAACATGGAACCGGATATTAATTTTGCCATTGAATACGGAGTAAAGAAAGGCATTCGCCCCCCTGTATCCGGCAAGCGTACCGACCCCCAAGTTAGGGCTTATAATCAGAACGCCAAAACTACTGTGGAAACCATCATCGACAATAAGGACGCGCTAGAGTTGACCACGGCGAAAGGGGAAGTGGTACGAGGTAAACTACCAGAAACCAACTCACAATTTGCCCAAGCCATAGACCAGGCAAAGCGAATTGTTTTTAAAGAGTACGATGGAATGAAGCAGGCGGCAGGGGAAGCGGGGGCAATAGTCCCACTTGACGGTGTGGCCGCAGAACTCGCGCCAATTATCGGCAACGTAGCATTGCAAGACATGAAGCCGGGATTAGTAGCCTACGCAAAGAAGATGGCCGACACATACACAAAGCGTGGCGCGTACACTCCCGAACAGGCACAAAGCGCAATTGCTTCTTACAACGCATCCCTTGAGGCTTTTTACAAAAACCCCTCCTACGACGCCGCTTCAAAAGTAGCTGTTGATGCGGCCATTGTTAACACCTTGCGCCGGTCCCTTGACGACACTATCACCAACCTTGAGGGGCCGGGATACCAGCAGATTAAAAATAAGTATGGCGCACTCAAGGCTTTGGAGAAGGACGTAAACCAACGCGCAGTTGTAAGCGGCAGAGCTGCGCCCAACGGGTTTTTTGATATAGCCAATGTTGCGACAGGCGCAGAGGCTGTATCCGCCTTGTTGCGGCTCGACCCGGTAGGCATGGCAAAAGCGGGAACGATGCAGGCGATTAAGGCGCGGATGAAGCACATGAACAAGCCTGACACGGCAATCAAGAAAATGTTTGAACGGGTGGACAAACTCAAAAACAAGCAATCTCCCATGGGGCCACCAACACCTGACCCGATACCGCTGCCGGAGGTGTCTACTTATTTCGATAAAACTATTGGAGCGAGACGGCCTACCCAAAACCAGCCAAACAATAGGAACCCTAACAACTTGCCAAGAGGGCCAATAACCCTAAGCGATTTTGCTATTGGAACGCGTATACCGGCTAGCAACCCTTCAGCAACAAGAACACCAATTAATTTGCAAGCGCCTTTATCCCCCAACAACTCACTACCTCGCACCCCATTGAATTTACAACAACCGGAAGCGACGTATTACGATCCATTCATCGGAGCTAGAACTAGGCGTAAACAGTAACATGAAAGGCGGTAAATTATGTTCACACCATACAGATATATCCCCCGCCCCACTCACGACGACCTTGAAGGAGCAGCAGTAACCGGGGCCGATTCGCTTGAATTACAGGAAATAGCTCCCGACCTCAAGCCGGTGGTCAAAATGACAATTTCGGAGGCAAAGGCGCTAAAACTCGACTCCCGTATTGCGACCACAAAGGTATTTTGGCCTGACGGTAAGGGCAATGCCTTTGTAATAGACAAGAGAGCCGTACAGGGTATTTACGGCGGTTCTATGGCTGATTCGATATTTCAGGCTAAAAAAGACCTTAGAAAAGGCGGCAATGCTGAAAGTTTGCTCCTTGGCTACCCGAAACGTGACGGATTAGACACCATTGACATGGCCGTTACCAAATCTGGCGACATTGTTCACGATATGAACGCTATGAAAGCGGAAGCCGAAGCGGGAAATGTGGCATGGGCGGCAGAGGGCGAAGAAGAAGAGATAGCGGAGAAGGCTGCTAAGATTTCTGGTGCGCTGAAACACGTCTAGTCATCAAACATAATACTTTGGCTAGCAAAAGGGGTTTGCCAATGTTCAAGAAGTCTCTCCCTGTTTCCCTGATAATTACACTGGCTTTAATCGTCACGATTGCAATAGCCGGTTCTCCCCCAATCGGCGGTTCAACTGCCGTAATAAAGAAACACGCAAATTCTCACAGGGAGGGTGGTGACGATCAAGTATTTCCTAACCATTCAACACTGTTGAAATTTGGCGCTGGTCCGACATACAACGGGCAGGCGATAGGGGGCGGGGGGGTAACTGTTCACGGCAACCTTACCGGGAGGGATACTGCCGACCAGCACCCAAGAAGCGCAATAACCGGCCTTGATGCTGTGCTGGATAACCTTTCGTCGGCAATAGCGGGAGGTGGTTTCAGTGGGGATGCTACTTCTTACAAAGGCAACGCAACGCCCACCGCTACAGAGTTCAGCTACATTGCTGGGTTGACCAGTGCGGCACAGACGCAAATAAACACCAAGCTAGCCACCACCACCGCCGCCTCCACGTACAAGACCATCGCCGGGTTTAACGAATACACCTCCGCAGGTGGGGGCAGGGCTACGGTGGATGAGGTGGAGGCAACTTATGCGAGCAAAGCGGGAATATTGGATTATAGCGAACTTCCTCCCGCAGTAGCCAACGCATTAAACAGTGGGCGTTTTGTTAATGTTCTTGATTATGGAGTAGTCGGAGATGGTGTAACCGACGATACGGCAGCGATACAGGCAGCCATAGACGCGGCAGCGGTATTGTCTGGTAATAATTCATCCTATGGTATTCCGGTTGTGTTCCCCTGGAAACGCTATCTTGTGACCGCCACCCTTACCAATGAATACGCCATGCCTCTTATTGGGCAGTTTGGCAGAAGGCTAAATAACGATGCTACGGGGATTGTTGCCAATAGTGACATAACCGTACTTGATTACGCCACAACTCACCCTTCCAATGATCAGGATATTATCCTTTACGGGATGCACATTCAGAATATCTATGCCACTCCCACTAAGCCGCTTATCAAGACGTTTACCCATGTTGACAATGGAGCATACAAGGGGCAGACCAATGATGGTTACATAGTAAATAACTGGTTTTATGGTGGGAACCCTGTAGCTGAACTGGAACGGATGCAGGGCTACCAGATTATTAACAATGTTTTTCACGGCAACGGCACCAACACTGAGTATGCGCTAAAGGCAATGGGGCTGAAAAACTCCGTTATCATGGGAAACCGAATATTCCAAGTATCAAAAGGTTCTGCCGGTTCCGCCCCACTATTACTGACAAGTTCCGTAATAACCGGGGAGTCAACGATGGTTTCCAGCATGGTGACGGTTGTTGGCAATCAGATCGACGCCAATGTTGACGATGCGTGTATTTTGGTACAAGCCGCCGAAGGTATTAATATTCACGACAACAATATCCGGTCAGGAAAATACGGAGTAAGGGTGGATGGATCTGCTGGTGCTAAGACTATCAGTATTAAGAACAACCAGATTTCCAACAATACTCACGAATATATTTTAGTTGACAGCACTTCTAACGTGCAAATCAACGGTAACACATTTCAGAATATGCTTGTTGGTTCTACGGGTTCAGTAGTCGAAACAGACGCCTATTATGTTTCCGCCACTGGCACAGCAACCAACGTGCAAGTTGTAGGCAACAATTTTAACTCGGTCAACCCTGCGACTTACTCTGCCGGGACTACCTATAAGATGTGGGACACAGTGCTATCAAGCGGCGTTGTTTACCACTCATTGCAAGATAGCAACACCGGGAATACTCCCGCCTCATCACCTACGTTCTGGACTTCGCGGGGCATTGTAAAAACCAAAGGTGTGAGTCTTGGAGCGTCTATCAGTGATTCGTTTTATGGACAAAATATAGGCTCGTCACTGGTGACAACGGCAATAACTGATTCAGGCACCGGGAATACTAACTATGATACTGGTGGGGCTGGAACACCGGGCGGCAATGACCGGACAATACAGTTTAATAGCAGTGGGGCGCTTGAAGGGTCGGATGATCTTACTTTTGATTCCAATTCCAGAATAATATTGAAAAGGAGTCTTGCAAGCGGCTTGGGTGCGGGATGGCTGTACACTGCTGCCGTCGATACAGCGCCAGCGCCAGCGGCCACCCCGGCAGCACTTTCACAGCGTTGGTCGAGGGGGACCATAGCATCTCCATTGAGAGCGCAAAGCGGGGATATGTTTGCTGCACTGGATTGGAGAACATACCAATCGACCGACGATGTTTCTGCTGCATCAGTAACAAACCCCCTTGTCTATATTTACGCCAAGGCTACAGCTAGCCACACAGCATCAGATACTAGCCACTCACTCATATTTAACCTCAATCCTGACAATACGGCGACCACCGGCGCATCTGCAAATGACGTGTTGACGCTGACAAGTGCCGGAAACATTACGGTCAATAAAACAGGGGCATTGCTCACCACTCCTGCACTTAAAATAGACCATGCGACAGCCACCGATGGCTACGTATGGACAGCCACCGATGCAGACGGCAATGGGCAGTGGGAAACTATCACAGCAATCCCTGCGGTAAAAGTAATTGCCCCAGCCGGGACAATAGCAGCGGGCGACAATGCTATATTCCTGACCGACACAGGTGGCACCACCATAACAAGGCTTCCTGCCTATCCCTCAATTAATGGATTTTCTATCTTTATCCGTAACAATAACGCCAACGCGCAAACAATAGCCCCGCTGTCGGCTGGGCAGAAATTGAATGGGGTAGTAGACGGTTCTTACTCTATACCAACCGGCAAAGGGGTTCATTTCAAATATTTGGCCGGAACTTATGAAGGTTGGTACGTGATGGACGATGGTAATTCAGGAACGGCTACAAGTATCTCTACCGGAGATACAGCAATAACAACGACCGACACCGGAGACGGGTATATTACTTTCACAGAAGACAATACCGAGTATGGCCGTTTAACAGGTGGTTTACTCACATTCACCAATGCCAACTCCTTATCCATGCAATCTTCACGGTCACACACTGAAACAAATGTATATCGCGCCTCATTTGCTGTAAACCACATCACCACCAATGATATGGCTGATGGTTTCGGTTCTGCCATAGCTTTCCGAGCTACCGACAGTGGGGCTACAAACCAACTTTTAGGACAGGTTGCTGCGGTACGCTCAAACAATGACGATGACACCGGAGACATTATTTTTGCTCCTGCAACAAATGGGGTAGCGGCTGAAAAGTTTAGAATTACCTATGGTGGCGCAGCAACTTTTCAAAACGGCGGTTCAGCAAACAAAGTAATCTGCTGGAAGTCTGATGGGAAAACCTTGGGCTACTGTTCCTCTGCCGTCGATTCTGGCGGGGGATGTACCTGCAACTGATATGTACCAACCCCACGAACGCAGCATCCTGGCAAACGAACTTCAAACACTGTGAGGAGGTGGAGAGAGTGGACCATGACGACAACCTTATTATAGGCCATGAGCAACGATTGACCAGAGCGGAGGGGAAGATTACGGACCACGACGCAATATTGACCACGCTTAATAGTAGCCTTACCACCCTTTCCTCTGACTTTGCCAAGGTCAAAAATTGGATCATTGGCGGGTTGTCGTTTTGGGTAATCAATGAAGTGGGGATTACTGAGCTGGTGAAGGGCTTTTTCCTAAAGTAAGGAGCCAACATGACCTATTGCCCGATTTACCGGGAGTACGGACACCACGGACTAGGTAAACTCTGCGCCGGGTGCAGCAAGCGGGGTGAAAATGTTTCATTGCCAGCACCACAATTACGATAGGTGGACGCATTGTAAATGGAAGGAGTGCAAGCAATATGAGCAGAATAGAGACGCTAGAACCGGAGTTTGCGGAGAAGGTGAAGGAGCTGATACACCGCACCGAGATGACAACGAAACTTAAATGGGTTATCACCTCTGGCCGGCGCACAATGGCGGAACAGCTCAAGCTGTATGAGCAGGGGAGAACGGCACCGGGGAAAGTAGTCACAAATGCGCGTCCCGGTTCCTCCGCTCACAATTTTGGACTAGCTGCCGACCTTGCCCCAATGCGTCGGGATGGTCGTATCTGGTGGGAAGCGCCTAAAGCGACATGGCAGACAATGGCGGATATTGCGCGAGAATTGGGGCTAACCTCCGGTTTCTATTTCACCACTATCTTTGATGCGCCTCATGTGGAGGATAAGACATGGCGAACAGTACAGGCAAAGTGGAAAGCGGGAGAGGTCCAGATCGCCTAGTCTACCCATGGCGCAAGGAGCCGGAGGCGCTGTTTTTTGTCTGCATCGAACGGGGGGAGCCGCGTATCGCCACCTGTGGCAAGTGTGACCATTGCCCCGACTATCACGAAGGAGTAGCACACGTTTGAACGCCGCAGGTAAACGCCGCCATATTGAATCCGGATTATGCCGGGAGTGCTCCCGCCCCGCAACCGTGGGGCATTGTTGCGACATTCACGCCGAGAACAACCGTAGAAGGATGCTAAGGGTACGGCAAAGACGGAGGGAGCAAGGGCTTTGCTTAAAATGTGCGGCGGTTCTTCACCCCGAAATGGACGAGGACTATGTAGATTGCATATTCTGCCGGGAAGGTACGCGGGTATATCGAAAGGAGTCGTATGCAGTTATTCACTCACGCTTTGCCTCAGAAGTTCAATCTGTACCTGGCAAGTGATTTTCATGTTGGTTGCGTCCTGACTGACTATGACCGTATCGGGCAATTGGTAGATATGGTGCGGAGTAAGCCTAGCAACCGGCTAATAGTGTTAGGCGACCTTGCGGAATCCATTGCAGTAGACGATAAACGGTTTGACGAGGAAACAGTCGATAAGACGCTGATAACCCCGATGCGTCAGTATGAGCGTGTAACGGACATATTACGCCCTGTAGCCAAACAAATACTTTACATCAACGATGGCAACCACGATTACAAGCTATCCAAGTACATCAATTTCATCCGTGACGTAGTGTGCAAGCAGTTGGAGGTACCATACGGCACTTATTCCAGCAAGTTGACTGTGACGGACAGTAAGGGAAAGACACGGTTTAAACTTTTCACTACTCACGGCTACGGCAATGTTTCATCTCATGCCGATGACCCCATACGCCGCAAGAGCAACATGAAATTGAGCCTCAAGCGGAAGTTGGCAGCAAAAGCGGCGGATTGTGTGTTGATGGCAATGGGACACACGCACAAGCTTGTAATTTCCCGTCCAGAGCGTTCTTTGTACCTGACCGACAGTGGAGAGTACATCAAGCAGCATTACACGCAGACGGCGCAGGAAAGTGCGTATATTCCAGATCACCTCCGCTGGTACGTCAACACCGGCTCTTTCCTTAAATTATTCGCCCTCGGCTGTTCCGGCTACGCTGAACGGTTCGGATATGACCCGGTTGAGTTGGGGGCGGTGCAGATAGAGATAGACGGCGGCATTCAGGACGTAAAGAAAATACTGATGTGAAGGGGGAGGGTATGAACGAGCTTATAATGACTATCGGATTACCAAGGAGCGGCAAAAGCACATGGGCAAAAGAACAGGGTATACCCATTGTTTCCTGTGACGCTATTCGTCAATCAATGGGTGTTTATCCCTTTGTGCCAGCGGCAGAGCCTATCGTGTGGACTACGGCAAGGTACATGGTAAAGGCACTGTTTTTTGCTGGGCATACAAAAGTTATTTTAGACACGACAGCCATTACTAAAAAAAGAAGAGATGAGTGGATTAATGACAAATGGATAAGACGGTTCCATGTGTTCCCGACGCCTCAAAGTGATTGCATTGAACGTGCTAGAACCACTAACCAAGAGTATTTAATTCCCATTATAGAAGTGATGGCGGAACAATATGAAACGGTATCGTCTGCCGAATATGCTGAGTGGGAGCGTGAAAAATGACCGCCTTTGCCCTGTATCAATCCCTGATGCCTAATGGCAAGTACCGCCTTGACCGGGAGATAGTGTATGTCTCCCGTTACGGCAAAACCATCACCGTCCCTGCCGGGTACGTCTCGGACGGAGCAACCGGCCCCGGTATTCCTGACCTCACCTCCCGCGCATGGTGGGTGCATGATGTGGCGTGTGACCGGGGGGAGTTTGACGATGGCACCCCGATTACCAACCTACAAGCCTCCACTATCCTCCACGACATACTCGAGGAGGAGGGGCGGTATGTACGGGCTAAATTGTGGTGGGTGGGTACTTGGCTATTCGGGGGAGGGAAAGCGCGTGCGAATGGTATGTGGTAGTTTCTACAGAAACATTGTCATCCTTTTGTTTCTGGCGCAACTTACCGGCTGCTCCACCTGGGGCAACCGTCAATCAATGGTCATCCTCCCCAACGGTGACACGTACCGGGTTTATGCTCAGTACGATGGCGCTATCCTCTACCGCAACGGGGATGTTCAAATATCCATCGACAACCGGGGGAGGCCGACGATGATTGAACAGGCGCTTACCGCACCGCTGGTGGGCATTACCGGGATAGCGCAGGGATTGCTCACGAACGCGGCGAGGGATGCGACGGTGAGGTAATGCCAGCGTTTACTTGAGACCATTTAGGAGCCACTTTAAATGCAACAATATCAACGCATTGTAAGTAAATTGGTTGCTTTTGGGCGCCACCACGAGACCATGCTAAATCCCCCCTCTTCCCCCTATCCGCAGCGGTAGTAAAATAACCACGGCTTGCACCGGGCGATCCGGTGAAGCCGCAGCCGTTCACTCGCTTTTCCGCCCTGCGATTCTGCCGCATCTCTCGCAAGGGTGCGTAACATGATTCAGACAACCGGGGTGCCCGCATGGTTTGCCGTCGGCAAGTGAACCAGCCGATGCAGCGGAAGCCGCCTCTTGCTGTAACCTACTTGGCACCTCTCCATAGCCTGTTATCCCGCTTTCATCAATTACACTCATATCCCCCTCCAAGCAACGTTTAAGCGACCCTTCCCGACGCTAGGGCGACGGGCGGGGGTTAATGTGTTAGTGCCGGTGTCCGCATACGTTACAAGTTACCCATAAGGCATACGGCGCTCTGCCACTATGACCAGTTTGTTTATCGCAAACCTTACAAAATAGTATTAACATCAGTTTCCCTCCTTTAAATGTTTTTGTATTTTTGTATACTCGTAAGGATGGATGCTTGTTTTGATTTCATACCACCCCTTATCGTTTAGTGGGGGAAGTATTGTGTTTTCGTTTACCAAGTAGGAGAGCAGGGTTTTTAGTTCTTCCACTTGCTTCTGATATTGTTTAATTGTTTTGGGCTTCATCCTTCCCTCCCTCTATCTTGATTTGGTCAGCTTGCATCCTGCTAGCCATTCCCATTTGAGGTATGCTCTAGCCTCATAATAAATTACTTTTAGAAGCTGTTTCACTGGTTGCCACCGACTCACTCCCGGCATCAGTTCGCCAAAACAGCAGACGCGAATAGCATTGTATGCGCCTTTGCAGATTGCTTTCGCAAAGTCATACGTCAACCATTTGAGGTCACGCCAGAATACACCAATTACCAGCCCAAACACAAAAGCCATATCCCCCTCCAAGTGACGTTTAAGTGACAAATGCATCCTACAGCAACACAACACAACTTGCAATAAGTATCTAGTATTACAGAACACTTCTTTTTTGGTACTTTATCCAACGTATTATTTTGACTACGTTTTTTCTAAATAATGCCCAATACTTGCGGCACTTTTCGTCAGTAAGCGCTTGAATGGCATTCAAGAGGTCGTCAGTTCGATCCTGATCAGCTCCACCATAATTTCAAGGGGTTAGCCAATTACGGTTAGCCCCTTTTTTCTTACATGACATTTCTGTGTGCAAAACGATTTAGGTATTACAGGTCCGACAATGAAAAAACTATTCCCCTGGAAAATTTCTCTCCGTCCTCCATAATGTCAAAAGTGGCGTGAGGTATGTCCGTTTCAAGGGTCCATGCATATTCGCCTTCGCTGTCATGCCAGATAGCTTTGATTTCTTTGGACCGGGCCTTGTCTTTAAAATATCGCTCACACTCGGCCTCGTCACCGTCATCACATATTGACTCCCATGAGCGCAAAAGGTCGGCATTAATTACGCGTACTGTCACCCCGTTCCATGCTGCGGCCTCGTCATAAATTGCGCCGTCAAATTCCAGCAAATCGTCGGATGTGCCGTAAACAATAACCAACCCGGCAGCGGCGGCATCCTTTCTTTCTACCTCACTTACCTCGTTACCGTATTCGCTACCGTTCAAAAGTGCCGCCAATTGTTCTTTTGTCATACCCCCCCCTTATCCCTCCCGCTAGCCCGGCGGCTAGGGGTGGTGTGTTATTAAAGACTCAGCGGCAGTTTTGCAGTCGTCTGCAACACAATAACCGTCGCAATCGGTTTCATCATAAAAAACAGTACCATCCGGCCAGTGAGTGCGGATATACTCAGCAGCGATATTCAACATTTCAATGGCCCGATCAATGTCAAGTCTGTTTCCATTGATTGCTTCTATAATGTTGTCGGTGCCGTAATGAACCAAGAACTCACCTTCTAGCCCAATAGCATCCCCCACACGTTGGATTTCGTCTTTAAATAGCAACACTGATATTCCCCTTTCTTTGGTTACATTACCCAACATAATACGTTGCCCTCCCGCGCATGGCAAGGGTGAATTATAGACCCATATTGTCTGTATTCTTTTTGATTTCAGCCAAAGAGCACGGACGCCACTTTTTATCTTCAACCTGTTTATATCCCATGGACTCAAGGATGCAGTACGTGCGTGACCTACAGTTATACGCTTGCATGTGGTCAAGTGCTTCCCACATCAAATTAATTATGTTTTTCTTTGGCAACTTCAAAAGAATTTCATATATCTCATTGTTCATTTCCGTCCCTCCAACATTTTATTTAACACCCCTGTTTCATACTCGTCCATCTTCTGCTTCTTGTAGTCCACGTTTACCTTCGCATACCTCCTTTTCGTGATTTGTATATTGCTGTGGTGCAACTGCTCACTGACCGCCGTTAAATCGCCGCTGTTCATCAACGCCTGACTTGCAAACGTGTGGCGCGTCAGAACATAGGGCGTTACCTTTTTCTTCCTTTCCACCCCCTCCGCGTTCAAATGCGCCTCCCTGATAGCCCTATTTATCGCGGTACGCATGTTGCGGATAGGCTTGCTGGCATCCTTGGGGGAAGGGAACACGAACGGGCTGATTACCTTCTGCATCTTCCGCCATGCCGTCAACTCGGCAAGAATACCGGGGGGGATGCCGGTTATGTAATCCTTCTTACGGTTCTTCATTTTCGATTTGGGAATAGCGATTGTGCCGGCTTTCAAGTCAAACTCTTTCCACTCAAGACCGCAGATATTTATAGGGCGCATTCCCAGCCCTACGCCTAGCATTATGCCTAATCTCGTCCTTGCCTTGTCGTAATCTTTCGCCTTTTTGTTCCCCTCAATGGTGGCAAAGACGTTGCTTACTTCGGTTACTTCGCAAAACCGGTCAATTTCGTTATCCAACTTTGGCGGCTTGATCTTGCCAATGATGATGCACTTCTTCATCAACGCCGGGCGCTCCTCCATCTCCAACCGCTCAAGGTGCATATTATAGATACGTTTCAAAGCACTGAGTTCGTGCCGGGCGGTGGTAATTGACACTTCCCTTTGCCGCTTCACCATGTAATCGCCCACGGCCTCTTTCGTAATCCGCAGGAGGGACGAGCCGCCGAAATACTCTGTCAGTGGTAGCATCATGTACGCATAGAAATCCTTGGTGGCTCGGGAAAGGCTGGACTCTTCCCACCACTTCTCCACGTTCTTTTTTGCCGTCTTCCATGATATGTCCACCTCTTCCCCTGGCATGATTGCGCCTGTCCTTCTCGCCATGTCGCACATGTGTATAAAATCTTCCGCGTCGGCCTTGCGGGTAGTGTGGGCGCGTACCTTAGTTATCCCGTTGTGCATGACGCGGGAGTACCAGTTTTCGGAGGGGTACATTTCCGCGCCACACTGACACTTAGCTTTCGCCTTGCCGGTCTTGTCGTTCTTCGTGTACTGGCAGGAATGGCAGCGGAGTATTTTGAACGGCTGCGCTTTCTTCGGCATACGTCACCTCCCTAGTTGTTCCAGCATCAACATTGCCAACTGCCGTTTATCCCCCTGCAACGCTCGAAAATGCCCTAGAACTTGACTTTCCTCGTCAGTCAGGGAAACGGGCGTGATAAGCCGGTGGAAGACCGTATCCCCATGCTTGCGGCAAATGTCGGCTATTTCCTCGGCGGGTACTTGCAGGAAAAATAACATTTGAATGGCGGCGGGAAGGGACGGCTCACGGCCCCTAAAAATTACCTGTGTACACATCTCCACGGACAGAGGACATTTTGACTCCGACCACCAGTCCTTGACGTTTGCGTATTTTGTTTCGCGGAACTTTCTTGCAATGATCTCTTGTAACATAATATGCCCCCTAACCATAGTATTACGTTGTGTGTTGTTCCAAGTTATATCAAGTTATTTTTATGTAGTCAACTTTTTTTATTGTAGATTGTTGTGAAATTCAATTTTTTAAAATAACAAACATTCATTTTTCTGCATATTTGAAGGGCAAAATGTAAACCTTGTTTACGCTAAAAACTAGCTGGCAACCGTATTTACGCTCACGCAAAAGGCATTGACACCTTGCAATAGGGAGAATATAACTCTACCGACGATCTGACCACCTGTGACCGGGAAGCGGAAGGGGAGCGCGAATGGTAATAACTGAGGCAGTCTTGCAGCGGTATCGGACGATGGACGCGCAGAGTAAGTTAAACGAGATCCAGAAGATCTATCGGAGCGGGGAACGGGACGAGCACAAGATGTGCGCTATCATCATCGTCTGTGAGCCAGACGAGTCGGACAGCGCCCTAATCAGAATGGGGCTACAAGGGTAGGGAATGGGGGGGGCTGTTTAGCCCTCCCTTTTTAGTTCTTCCACCTTGCCGTAAAGGGTGGATAGTATCAGGTGGCTTTTAGATTTAGTTTCAGCCTTCTTGTAAAGCTCGCGTATCTCGTCGAACAGGTTAGTAAGTTCCGGCATCCCGTTTTTGTCCATTAGCATCTCTCCTTCACCAGTAATAAACCATATCAAATTTAAATCAGGGCATATTTCTTTAAGTCGCTTTTCCAGGGTACGGCTAGATTGTTTTTTGTCTAGGCGCGGCCCTACGTGGTCGGAGTGCAGGCCCAAGTGCTTAGCAAAGGCGTTGGCGCTGTCAAACCCCTTGTAATTCCAATACTGTTCCAATCGGGCGCTTTTGCTCATAACACCACCCTCTCCCCTTACAAACTCATTAAATTGAAATAATCTGAAACAATAAAAAAGGGTATTTACATTCCGTTTTTTCTCGTTTATAACACGAACAACACGAAGCGAAACGAAACGACTTGCTTCAACTGGTATCTCGCAATATTGGCTTTTACAAACAAAATGTCAAGGAGGAAAGTATGACGCAACAAATTGCATTGCTGGAAATGATCGATTTGCAAGTAATGGAGGTGATGGCGCAGGTAAGGGAGCAGGGATTCGAGGGACGGGAAACGAAGGACGCAATACGGCAACTGGCCGAGCAGGTACAACAACTTGAGGAGGCAATCAATGAGTGAAGTCGTAACAATGACGCTGAAAACAGCGGCGGAAATGTACGGGGTAAAATTGAGCACCCTGCGCCTGATGTGCGTAAAGGGAACGGTGGCGAGTACCAAACCGGGCAAGCATCGTTATGTGACTCGTGAGGCAATGGACGCGGTGTTTGTAGCTGCGCCCAAGTAACCAACAAATTACGTTGACCAACGGAGGGAATATGGACGCAAAATACAAACTCATTATCAAGGACTTTCTACAGTGCCTCGCCGTCGTCGTCATCCTCTGCGCGCTGCTGTTCAGGTTGCCGTCATGAAATACAAGGGACGGGAGATAGTGGCACCGGAGAAGTTTTTACCGGCGATGCGGGAGTTGCTGGCGTGGTACGAGGGGACCGGAAAAAAGGTTTTTGATTGCCCTCTCTGCGAAATAGCGCGTCAATTTGACAGTTGTTGCCCGACTTGTCCATGGAGTGTTTGCGAGGGCCACGATTGTGATCATACGAAATTTGGCGGCCTTTTTGAAGTTTGCGACCTTCGTGCTGAACCCACACCGGAATGGGCCAACTACCGCATCTGCCAACTCCACCAATGGATATCCATTTACGAGAAAGCCGCAGCGGAGGTGCAACCATGACATGGCTATACGTGGCGGCAATCCTGGGCGCTCCTGTCGGCTTCATCCTGGGCTTCCTGTTCTGCGCGGCACTTGGGGCGGATACGGAGAAGGATGAAAAGATAGCGGCATTGCAGAAGATCATTCGTGACCGGCAGTGCATACCGGAATAGGGGGAAACGTGACACTCACAGAGGTTATCGACAACAGCGATATCAAGGAAGCGCCGGGGGAATACTTCGCTATCCGCGAAATTTACCTCCCCAATATTAAGGGGCCGACCTTCCGCCTCCGCTGCATCCCACTCACCTTCGATGTGTCGCTGGAAAGTGACGATGGGGAAGGCTTTCGTTTTACCACTGGCGACCTGGCGGCAACGGATTGGCTGGTATTGCCCAATGAAGAAATAGGGGGGAGGGCGGCATGAGTACGGTACAGAAAGAGCGTCAAATATTTAGACGCAGCGCCAGATACCTGAATAAAGCCAGACGTAGGTATATACGGCTCATTTATCCACACGTCATAAACAATCCCGCTTTTTTGGTTTCATGCGCTCAAAAGGTCACTGAAAGGGGGTTGTACTCAGCAGCACGCAGCAGAAGCGGTGGATTTACTGAGGGTGCGCTTGCTTCCGTTAGGTTCGCTATCTTACGCGCCATGTTCAAAATGGAAGGTAACAAAAGGGCGAGTTGGCACGCATGGATATTGAGACATGGTTTCCGTCTTTACTCATTTTTGCCAGTACCTAACGTAAAGGAGAAAACAGCATGAACCCCCACCCCCCGCACGTTTACGTATGCGACGTACACGCCTGTATCCACAACAACGGTGACGGTGACTGCCAGAAAACCTCATTGACCATTGGCGATAATGGGAAGTGTTATTACTTGAAAGAGAGGGAGAAGGAATGAGTTTACCTAGTTTGTACAACATCACAGACGCAATGCTGGCACTGATGGAGTCGGACGAAGCAACAGAAGAACAAATAGAAGCGGCGTTTGGTCAGTTACAGGAAAAGAACAATTCCATTTGTCATTTTCGCGCCGACCTCAAGGGGGAGATTGAGAAGTTCAAAGCCGAAGAAAAGCGCCTGTCCTCTCGTCGTAAGTCGATGGAAAACTTAGTTGATCGGCTGGAAAACTATGTACGCTACTCCATGGAGCGGCTAGACATTAACAGCGTGGAGGCTGGCACGTTCAAGATTACCCTTTCCCCTTCGGCGGGGCGATTGGAGATTACCGATGAAAACGCAATCCCCGCAAAGTATCGCATCATTACCACCAGCTATGACCGGGACGCTATCAAACGGGCAATTAAGGAAGGTGAAAGTGTACCGGGGGCGGTCATTGAACCGGGAACAACCCTTAGAATTAAGTGAAGAGGTGCTGCACTACGAGGCACACGAACGCATGAGCATCAAACGGTATCCCAACACGGATTGGGACTAATACGAAAGGAGAAATACACATGGCATTAACTGTTTCGGAGCAAGGCGGGGAATACAAGTCGATAGAGCCGGGAACCTACCCCGCCCGGTGTGTACGCATCATCGACCTTGGCACACAGCACGGCGAGTACGAAGGTAAAGCAACGGTAAAACAGCAAGTGATGGTTGGCTGGGAACTTCCCACCGAACTCATTGAGGGCGGGGATTACGATGGACAGCCCCGGCTTGTTTCCCGGTTTTACACGGCATCTCTTAACAAGAAATCAAGCCTTCGCAAAGACTTGGATAGCTGGCGGGGCAAGGCGTTTACCGAGGAAGAGTTGAAGGGCTTTGACCTTGTTAACATCCTTGGCAAACCCTGCATGTTGGCCCTTGTCGCCAACGAAACCGGCAAGACAAAAGTATCCGCAGTTATGGCGCTTCCCAAGGGGATGCAGGTTGCCCCGCAAATTTCACAGTCCATCGTGTTCGATGTTTCCAATTGGAATGATGAAACATTCGACTCCCTTTCCGAAGGTATCCAGAAGATGATTAAGGAATCGGACGAGTACCGGCAAGGGGCGGCGATGGCGGTAAGTGAGGAAGTGCCGGAGTTTAACACTGACGACGATATTCCTTTTTAATTTCAAATAGTTATATGGTTGACATGCCCCGATGGGGCGCGGTGGGGGTAGGCACCTCCCCTATCTCCACCGATTTTTTCACCGAGGAAAGAAAGGAAAACACAATGGAAGTCATTATAAAGGTGGGCGCACAAAAAAAAATGCTACGCGGCGGCGATAGGTGTTTTGAGGTTTGCGAGTTAAGAAACGTGCGACCGGAAAAGGGGGTAGAAGCTGTACCGACATGGGTAGCATTCCAGTGGTTCGTCGACCTCTCTGCGGCGTTGACATGGTTTCTGAGGGAAAAGGTAAGGGACAGCGATGCAAAGACGCTTGTAGACGTAAAGAAAGCGATAGAACAGGCAAAAGATGAATTGATGGGATATTACGATACCAACATAAAGGGGGCGTAATGGGACTCATGCAACGCCGCAAGGGACGTTTGGCTGAAACCATGTTCAAAGCTGAACTAGGCAACCGCGACTGGTCAGTAATCGACATATCCGCAGGGGTGAATGATGCCGACTTGGTAGCCATTGCTCCCGATGGCCGCACGCATCTGTGCGAAGTGAAAGACCACAAATTACTTGACCCTTGCCGGTGGCGCAAACAGGCACAGGAGCAGGCGAAGAAGCACAGATTGCCGTGGCTGTTGGCGTACCACGTTCCCGGCTATGCTGGGCTGTGGATAGTAGAGCGACAAGGAGAGCGCCCGGTAATTTGGGGCTTGGGAGGGGAAATAGCATGACCTCCTTCCTCCACGTATGCGCCGCCGCTTACCAGGTATACCGCCAGAAGTCATTGGCTAAATATCCCTCATGGGAAATGTTGGACCACTACGAGCAGCACCAAGTTACCAGGGATGAGTTTAACGAGGTTGACGAGGCGTACAAGCGCGGCGACATAAATGGACCCCATGGATTGATAGCGGAACTTTTGGATTTAATAGTCGTTTGCGTGCGCCGGATAATAGAACTCTCGAAAGGAGGTGGCAAGTGAAAGACCCTACCCGCATCCTCCGCCGCTGCGCCTACCCGCCATGTGCCAATTTGCACACGAATGACAAGTATTGCAGCGTGCCGTGCAAGAACGAGGATAGCAAACTGGTAGCGCCGAAGGTGGTGGAAAAAAGGAGCTATGTGGGGGAGTTATTGGGGCCGGATGAACCGTTGAATCCCCCCTGGATTCCCCGCCCGAAGCCGCCGCAGCTCATGACTGATGAAGAGCAGATTGACATTAATTTACAGTGCCATGTGCGGGATTGGAAGAGGATGGAACGACCGCTGACAAGGGATATGGCGCGGATTATTGGCGCAGCTTGGTAACGAAAGGAGAGCACATGTTTATGTCTAAGGACGAAGAATCGGTGCTGAGAAAGTATCGTCACCAGGAATTGTTAAATATGTTCCGCAAGGTGCTGACAAGAATATCCAATTTAAAGCAGAGTAACTTTCAAATACAAACTTCCGCTAACTTCTACGGTGATGAATTTAGATTTGAAATAACTGTGTTTACCTATGGCGGAACAAATACTTCTTTAACCATTTATGATTTTTGGGATGTTAAGAAATCCGCAAAACTTATTGATGGCTTTATCCAAGCGATAAAAAAAGGAGATTTTAACGCGGTAGAGGCTGCATGTAAAATGAAACCAACGGCGTGGTAACGAAAGGAGAACAAATGAAGGACGAGCTAATACAGGCGTGTAGGGACGCCATCACCAAGGGGACCGGCGTCTACCTCACCATGAAAAAGTTTCCCGCGGGCTTCCCCATTGGCGTCCCGATCAGCGGGTCAATGTTCCGCTTCAATCCGCACAGGGTCATGGAGTGGGTAAGGGGGCAGGGAGTATGAAAAAATTTGCAGATATTGGCGAAAGCGTCGGCGCACTGGTAGACGAGAAGCAAGCCGCATACGGTGACAGTTTCGGCAAGGCGGGGAAGATTATGCGCGTACTCTACCCTGAAGGTATCCGCCCCGACCAGATGGATGACGCGCTCTGCATTGTACGGATAGTTGACAAGCTGTTTCGCATAGCCACCGACCGGGACGCGCTAGGGGAATCACCGTACCGGGATATTGCAGGGTACGGGCTATTGGGGGCGCGTCGGGCTGAGCAACAGATTACCCTTGACAGCCAACGTAATTTGTTGGATAATGGGGAAAATTGAATAGAGACACAGTGTGAGAGACTGTGCGAAAGATTGGTTTATCCGCTACGGCGGGTATCCATGGCCCCGCCTAGGTTGCTCTCACCAGCCTAGCGCGGGGTTTTTTATTTCACGGAGAATTTAATGTTACTAAGACAAGATTTATTTGGTGAGTACGACCTTGAAGCTATCGCAATAGATAGGCTTAGGACGTTTGAACCGCCAGAAGGTTACATTCTTTGTAACTCCTTTGGCAAGGACTCATGCGTGATTGAATATTTGGCTAAGAAATCGGGTGTCAAATATGAATCCCATCATTCCCACACCGGTCTTGATGCCCCCGAATTGATTTATTTTGGCCGTGAAAACTTTCCCAACACAGTCGTAAATAAACCGCTTAGGACTATTGAGCAATTGATACTGCATAAGGGGCTACCACCAACAAGGGGAGTTGCTTACTGTTGTGAATATCTGAAAGAAAACTTACCTATTTCATCTGGCAGGAGAATTATTTTAGGTGTGCGGTGGGCCGAAAGCGCGAGAAGGTCAAAGCGCCGATCGGTTGAACAATGTTACCGCGACAAGTCTAAGACATACGTTAACCCTATTATAGAGTGGGATGATGACGAACTGTGGCAATACATACGCTCAGAAGGGGTTAAATATTGTCAGGGATACGATAGGGGAGTGAAACGGTACGGTTGCATAGGTTGCCCTAAAGCTGGCCCAGAGCAGATGATGAAAGAGTTTGCCATGTATCCGCAATACTACGACAGGTTTATGCGTATTTTTGAAAAGGCATGGCCAGTTACTCATTTGCCTAACAAGCGTACAGGCAAACCGCGCAAGATTATATTTAATTCTGCACAGGAAATGATGGATTGGTGGTTAAGTGAGGACGCACATAAGGATGACCCTAATCAGTTGGGGTTATTCGATTGAGCCGCCTATTTCCAACAATGCTTATATTTATCAATATCTGTGCTGCCGGCGTCTATTGTTACAACGGAGATTGGCGTAAGACCGTTTATTGGCTGGCAGCGGCAACCTTAAACTTTGTAGTTACATACTAATGGCTGGGGCAGCAGTCAAGGAGGGACAGACTGCATGAAGGATAATGACAAGCTGTTTTTTTACCGCATTGAACCGGGGGCATTGCTTGATTTTGCAACCGACCCAGAAGGTGAAACCGTAACCTTGACACGCTTTGCAAAAGATTTGATTAAGGGACAATCTGACATTGCTTTTATACAATCCATCATTAATGAAGCTCGCAACTATCTGGAAACAAAAAGGAATGCAGGTAAAAAGGGAGGTCTAGCAAAATCTAGCAGTGCTAAGAAAAAAGCCAGCAGTGCTACGATTTGCTCTAGCACACCTCTAGCAGAATCTAGCACACCCCTAGCCAGTAGCAGTAACAGTAACAGTACTAATAAAGAAGAAGCTATACCCCATTCCCTTATCCTTGATTACCTGAACAACAAGGCCGGGAGGAAATACCGCCCTACGGAAGCACACAAGAAATTTATCCGAGCTAGGTGGAATGAGGGATACAAACTTGAAGACTTTCACACCGTCATAGATAACAAGGTTACTGAGTGGGGCGACGATGACAAGATGAAGCAATACCTGTCCCCTGATACCCTATTCGGAACCAAGTTTGACAAGTACCTTAATCAAGAAGCACCACAGTCACCATCGTTCATCTCTATGCGTGGTGTCAGATGATAAAACCTGCCAAGTGCTATATATCTGAGGTAATGGAACGATTCTATCCTAGCCAAGAAGCGAAGCCGGGATTTAAGCCACGGTGGGACAAGTGCCGCAATATATTTTTCGGCAGAGGGGAGATGAGTGTATGGACAGGATTCAATGGTCACGGCAAGAGCTTATTCCTATCCCAAGTGATGCTTGACGCAATAGCGGCACAGGAGAAGGTGTGCATTGCCAGCTACGAAATGACACCGGGTAGGACGCTGCAAAGGATGGTGGTGCAGGCTACCGCCAACAAGCGCCCCGAGGAGTACGAGATAGCAGACTGTCTTGAGCAATGGGACGATACCCTGAAGATACACGGCCACATGGGGCAAATCAAAGCGGAGCGGATTATCAAACTATTTACGGAGGAGGCAGACAATGGTGTTACTCAATTCGTCATAGACAGCTTAATGAAGTGTGGATTAGACGAGGACGATTACAACAGTCAGAAGCGGGTGGCAGATTGGCTGCAATCCTTCGCACAGCAAAAGATGGTGCATGTCCACCTAGTAGCCCACCCGCGCAAAGGGATGAATGAGCACGAGATCCCCGGCAAGATGGATGTACGCGGCACCGGCTCAATTACCGACATGGCAGACAACGTGTTGACTGTGTGGCGCAACAAAGAGAAAGCTGACCTTTTGGAGATATACGAATCAGGGGAGAAGCTACCCAACAACAAGGACATATTTACCGTCAAGGCTATGTATGACGCGATATTGTACTGTTCCAAGTCGAGGGACGAGCCGGAGGCGGAAGGAAAGTATGGGCTGTATTATCAATGGGGAACAATGCAGTATCACGATAAACAGGATGAGGCACCTTATCGGTATTACCGGGAGGGATAACGGACGGTTTTAGATAACCCGCTTGGTCGGGTTGAGCGGCTGGTTCGCCTACTTTTGAAAGGAGAGAACGATGGAAGCAAGTGAGTTTAGACAGAGAGTCAAAGAGGCTATGGATCTTCTGCAGGATAACGACGGGGAAAGCGCAAACACTGGAGTCGCTTTTTTTATCAGTGACATGCAAGAGCTTATCGAAGAGTGGGAAGCAGAAGATCACCCCTGCTCGATGTAGGCGAACAGCTAGCTGTGCTGCCAAGGGTCAGCACATGCGGGAGTTATATGCTAGACCGCACATACACACTTTACAAAATCAAGCAAGCCGCCGCAGACTTCGGCATCCCTTACCGTTTCGCACTCTACAAGCGGAAGGTATTTCTTGAAAGCTACCTCAAGCTATCAATGGCCGATTTTTGGGCGGAAGAGGACGCAGTGGGCATACATTACGCGCTGGATGATGCCCGGTGGTGTGAGGTGGAGATAAGGCGAGTTGAGAAGGCGATGGCGGATCTGGACAGGACTGATGAGGTGACGGAGGAAATGATAGAACGCGCCCGGAAGCATCCTATTGAGTTGATATTGGAGTTTACGCGGGGTAAGTGTCGGTGCATCAATCCCGAGCATCCCGACAACCACCCTTCCATGTTCCATGGGACGAAACACAACATAGCCGTGTGCCCGGTGTGCGATTACAAGGTTGACCCCATCGCCGCCTACCAGCACATTTATTCAGTGGATTTTAGGACAGCCGTTAAATCGTTACAATGAAAGGGGAAGGGGATGACCTGTGAATGTGGCGGCGAGTATATCCTTGATGGGTCATGGTACGTCTGCCAAGAGTGCCACAAAGTAGCTGGGGATTTTTCAGAATACGATGATGAGGAAGACTAACACCCGCGCTGCGGGGGAGGGAACAAGATGACTATAGATGAATTGTTAGAACATATCATTCCAATTAGAAAGCAATACGGCAATATCACCGTGGAAGTTAAAAATTCAGCGGGTGACCTTACTGATGCTGAAGCGGTTATTATCCACGAAGCACATAAAAATAGTGGGCAGAAGTGGAAAGTTATTATTGACGCATAACGGGTCAAGCATCACCGGCCATAGGCCGAGTGCATGCGGTGGTTAGATATTCAGGAGGAATGATGCAAACTCAAAAAACAATACTCGATCCATGCTGCGGAACTCGTATGTTCTGGTTCAATAAACAGGACTCCCGTGCTGTGTTTGGGGATATTCGTAACGAGACAATCACGGTAACTGACCGCTCCCATAGAGAGGACGGCACTCGGACACTTACCATTGAACCGGATATGCACATGGACTTTCGCGCCCTGCCATTCCAGGAGTCCTCGTTTAAGCTGGTGGTGTTTGACCCGCCACACCTTGTCAGGGCCGGGGCTGATAGCTGGCTGAAAGCAAAATACGGAAAATTGGACGTGGCCACATGGCGGGATGATCTGCGGAAAGGTTTTGCTGAATGTTTCCGAGTGCTGGAATCTGGCGGGGTCCTCATTTTCAAGTGGAACGAGACACAAATCAAGGTTGGTGAAGTGCTGGCGCTTACGGATCGGCGGCCGCTGTTCGGGCATCCGTCCGGCAAGAGAAGTAACACACACTGGATCACGTTTATGAATATCTAACAAAAAGCTGTGCTGCTAGTCAGCACCAGTAAGCTGGTTAGATTGGGGGTTTTTGTGAAATTGCTACCACCAAAAAACTTTAGGCATATCAAGTTGCAAAATTGCCTGTCTTGCCGGTACAGACAACCAGACCCTAATTACAAAGGTAGTGACGATACTTACTTTTGCGACCATCCGGTAGTGTGCTTGAGGGACACAGCAATAAGTTTGGAGCATGATCCAGAGTCAACAGTCTGCGACAGGCACAGCTTTTAACAATCTAACACCAACCTCACCGGATCGCCCGGTGCAGCGGGAGTTATACCACGGAGGGGGAGAGTATGGAAATCAGAGAAATAGTCACAGTCAGCATCTCCACCAATGAGACGGCATGTAGATTGAGGGAGTGTTTGTGTGCTTGGGCCAGCCAGAGTAACAAGGATAGGAATCCATTAACTGAAAGCAATTTCAATGCGCTTCTCGACAAACTTGCAAACGAGGCATTTACCGCTGGCCGAGAGTACGAGAGAAAAACACGGGTCTAACCCGCCGCCATCTGCGCGGCCATAACGAGGATGAGGGAGGGGAGATGAAACCGATCGAATTTGAAGGACAGAATTTTGTGTTAGGTAGAGGGCAACGGGAGTATATGGAATTGCCTGCCTTTAGGTGCAACGATGATTGCGTAACGATTTGGTCATGCTGGGAATTGGATGATGCCGACATTGAGGACTTGGTTAGAAATCGAAAGGTATGGTTAGGCCAACTGACCTTTGGTAATCTTTTCCAGCCTCAAAAAGTTACAACAGTGATGCCAGGTGATGTATCAATGGCGGTATATAAGGCACGGAAGGAGACCCCATGAGCGAAAATAGCGACCTGCGGGAGAGGGCGAGGGAGTTGGGGGAGGCACTTACCTATATCGCCGGGTCAGTTGGAGCAAGGGAGCATGAGCGAAGGATAGCGCGGGAAGCACTGGAAGCAATAACTACGCAGGAGGTGATGAAAGAATAACCGCACAACGTACCAAATCCGCCACAGGAAGTAATTTGTTGCGTGGGCGAAAGGGGTATGAGGGTTAGCAGGTAAAGACAGCTTACAACGCAAATTTGAGCGAAAACTAAAAAGCCCCCGTGTTTGGGGGCTACCTTTCCCGCGTGGCTGCGGGGGTTAGTTATACTTCAAAAATACCTGGCATATTTAATCTACTCACTTTCATTTGAAATCCAATATTTTCATTGGCCCCTGGCAAATTACCGTCGACAATTTTGCATCGCAGTATTCCGTTTTTAAAATGTTCCGTAACCTCCACTTTAATTTGGTGGTTATCACATGCAGTTAATATGTATTGTTTCCCAATGTATTTGCTTTGTTTTCTCATCTTCCCCCCTCCCATTAATTGCTCCATTGTTTCAAGTTATATCAAGTTACACACACCTTGTCAATAAAAAATACGTTGCCCAACAAATTATTTTGCATAGCGCATAAAATAAGCGTATATTAAGCACATGGCACAAAAAGGAACGCACCGATGAACGAGCGGGGGCAGCGGTCGAAATACGATCAGGCCCCCGTTTCGCTATTTGAGCCACCCAATGATGCGCTAGGTGGTATCTGGTGCATATCGTTCAACACTGACGGCGTACTGGTCAGGTGCCAGATAGTTAAACCCGATTACATTGCAGGGATCAGGTGGTTGATGGAACACTGTAAATAGGATTAGCTAGCCAGCTAGAGAGGGAGAAAGACACATGATACTCAAAGTAAGGACCGACGACGGAATCAACATTGACGACGTACCAGTAAAGCACTCATGGCGGATGTATGACGGCGTGGAAGGATTACATTACACGCTGTACGGCAGTGAAAAGCTGTTAGACAGTAAGCATGTTCAATGGGCGACACCGGCAGATGGCGAAATACTTTTTGCTGCCTTCTCCACAGAAGCGCAAGGGGCCGTCCATTTGTTTGTAAACACTGAATGTTACTTACTCAACGACAATGGCCGAACCATTGAGCGGCTCATCTGAGCGCCACATGGATATAAATAGAAAGAACATGCTTGTTATGGTGCTTTTCCCGAATGCTACTAAGGCTAATCGTAGGGTGTTACGTGAACTGGCAGATGCCAAGGGCGTTGATTGGTTAAGTAAGAACATTAGTGTCCAGTTACATGACCTCATGGGGTCGATACTTAGGCATAACGCGACACATTACGAAGGATGCATTCATGCGGCAGGACGGGAACGCGCAAGATTTTATGTTCAAGGCGAAGTAACGCGGCTAATGAACCATTTGAAGGGCATATAACAGACTAGCTGGCTGGCTAATAAATTTGCGCTCTAGCCCGACGGGGCGAAAAGTGGGCAGCTCCCCCACCTGAGCGCATTACACCAGGGGCAAACCTTGACAGTGGAAAGGTATGGAGCTGATGCCAAATGCACGAGAATCTAAAGTGGTACCGCTGGAACCCGTACACGTTTTGGAACGACAGCAGGATAGACGAACTAACGCTTGAGGACATGGCAATTTATCGGGCGCTGCTCGACCACATGTGGATGCACAAGGACTGCTGTTTACCCATCAACGAAAAACACAATGCCCGAAGGGTTAGGGCCACACTCAAAGAGTACCGAAGCAGCTTAAACAAACTAATTGAATGCGAACTTATACAACAGGATGGCATTTTATTTTTTTCACCAGAATTACGCAAAATACGAGAAGAAAGCGAAAAATCTTATCAATTCAGCAGCAAAAACAAGCAGCAAAATGACGCAAACCCTTAATAAATAACAACCACGTACCGTAAGAGAAGAGAATAGAAGAGATTAGATTATAAGAGATTAAAACCATGAAGACTTTAAAGATAAAGAAAGAAGAGAAGAAACACTTCCGCCGCGAGGTGAGGACACAGATCGCCAACATTAAATGTCTGGCGGCTCACGGCTTTCTGGAACTATCGGACGATTCCCCGGCAGAGGTGGAACTATTGCACATACTGCAAGAGGTGAGCAGCTAATGACCACCACAACACAACCAATCGAGCCGCGTACCCAAAACGCGGCGGCAGACATGGAAAGTGAACAAGACAATACCCTCCCAGTAATTGACCCGGTTGACCTGATGCCAGGGCTGACCGCTGCCAAGAATACCCACTTCGCCACGCTGGTAAAACTGAAAGAGAAGTATCCAAATATCTCAGCAAAGAACCTTGGCAAACTTGTGGGCATATCCAAGCAGGCTGTGTGCCAGATGTTCGCTAGGCATGGCGTGGACTTCCGCACAGGGCAAGTTACTGCGTTGGAAGAGTACAAAGTGAACAGGGGCGACATATTGGCGGTGAAGCAAATAGAGTGTCTTAACGCCATTGACCACAACAAATTAAAGAAGGCTAGCGCAAGGGATTTAGCGACTGTTTACGGGATCATGTACGACAAAGAGCGCCTAGAACGCGGCCAATCCACCGTAAACCTTGCGGCAGTGTTCGCAAAAGCAATGGAAGAATGACACGTTCCGTCACTTGAACCGTCACTTGAGGCGATATGCACACTGGTAATCGTAGCCATAACAAGCATATAGCGCATACTGAGCACTTGAGTATCAATCAAGTGTGTGTGAGTCGAGGGGGTAGGGGGGCTGTCCAGGTGGGGCGGCTCGGATAAATTTTAGGTGGGGGGGTAGCATTGCACCGACCGTTGTATTTGTGTATAGCCCCCTAACTACAAATATAAAACAAAAGGGGCTTGTATGAAAAACTCCGTCTTGCTTGTTTTGCTTCTGTTTGTTTCATCAACTGTCTACGCTGGCACAATAACTATCACCTTCGACCCTGATGAGTACGATGTGAAAATTGAAAAGAAGAATAAGCCTATGTGTGGGGCTATCAAATTTCAATCATACAGTTCCTTGCAACGGTTCCCACCTTCTCCTAATTGGATACAAGTTCCATACGTACTAAATTAGCGGAGTTTTCTTGAAAAACGAAGTCACCGACGCCAAGAAATTACTTGATAAGTGGTGTAAATCCCCCCTCTCTTGGGTGCATGACAACTTCCCCACTATTAAACTTTCCACTCAGCAGCGGGAGTTTTTTGTTGCTCTCGGGGAGTTGGTGCAGGCGAAGATAAAGCGCGGCAACGGGGAGGAATTGACGCCGGAAGAGTTGGAATTGTCGAAGAAGGTGGGGATTTCCATCTCTGCCGGGCAGGGGGTCGGCAAGGATTTTGTCACGGCGTTGGTTATTTACTGGTTTTTGTGGATCAACCCGCGTGCTGAACTGCATGAAAAGTACAATAAGCAGGACAAGCCAAAGGTGGTTGCAACCGGCGTCAATGCTAAACATTTGCGCAACGTCCTGTGGGCGGAATTGTCGAAGATTGCCATGCTTTCTAAGCCGGTTGACCCTGCCGGCGAGAAGCCAATACTGAAGGAGTTGTTTGATTGGGGTACTGAACGGCTCACTTATCGGGATAAGCGATATGAAAACTGGTTTGCGGAAGCCGTCACCATCAACGCCAACGCCTCAGAGGAAGAACAGGCACGGACGCTGTACGGTCGCCATGCTCATTCTATGCTGATAGTTGCCGACGAAGCGGCGGGTATTCCTGACCCGGTATTCACTACTATGGAGGGTACGCTTACCGACCCTATCAACCTCGCGCTGATGATTTTTAACTCTATCAAGACGAAGGGTTATGCTATCAGGTCGCAGAATGAGGAAAAGGATAAGTGGGTATGCTTCCGGTGGGATGCTGAAGAGTCGGAATTGGTCGATAGGGAGTCAATAGAGCGCAAGCGGAAGTATGGGGAAGATTCGTATGAATGGCGGGTGCTGGTCAAAGGCTTGCCTCCCCTGGTCGAAGCCAACACGCTTATTCCAATTGATTGGATACTGGACGCCATAGATAGAGATATTGGGGATCAGGAAGGGCGGGGAAATGTGGTCGGCGGGGATGTTGGTGGTGGGGGCGATAAATCGGTGGCATGTGCTCGGAAAGGTTTCAAAGTTAAAAAATTTACTACAAATTCTTCAGCTGATACGACAGTTGTTGAGGATTGGCTGTATTCAGAGTCTTTGAAAGAGGAAGCCGGGTGTATTGCTGTTGACAATATTGGCATAGGAGCGGGGGTATATTTTGGGTTAAAAAAACGCCCTGGTTGCGTGGTCAGAAAGGCCGATGCAAGGGAAAGGGCTAAGGACGAAACAAGATTTTTTAACCGCAAAGCAGAGATTAGCTGGCTTGTTAGGGAATTATTTGAAAGCCGCTCTATTTCGATACCGTACAATCAGGATTTTATAAACCAAGCCTCCGCCATAACTTACGACCCAGCCAACAGGAATAAGGTTGGAGAGAAAAAAGAAGTCAGAAAAAAACTAGGCGGCAAATCCCCTGACGAATGGGATTCTTTGGTTATTTCGTTCTTTGTTGACGATCAGCAATTTGTCGGGAAGAAACGGCAAGCTAAATCTATAGACTTTTCAAGCGTCTACTTGCGTTAGGGGTAATTATGCACTCAAAAGACATACACAACCACCTTCAGCAGCGGTTAGCGGGCATGGAAATCAAGGAATGCAACCACAAACCGCAGGGGCTGCCGGTGTTCCAGTGGCTGATTGGGGTAATTTCAGCAGCTATCGTGGCGTGTGCGTTGGGGTGGTAGAGAAAGGAGTTCTTGTGCAAAAAGTGAATGATTTGATGCAACGCGATATTGCTATAGCCCAAGACTATTTGAATGGGGAGACATTAAAGGGACTATCGAAGATATACGGTCTTAGTATGGAGCGCATAAGGCGGGTTATCCATAATGTATGGCTAAACCATTTTCGTAGTAAGTGTTCCCCGCGACCTTTTCCTAGTGAAGTTGCAAGTTGGCTTCAATCAGAGCGCAAACGCAGAAAAGAAATAACAAAAAGTTAATATTACCCTGTAACCAACGGAATATGTTGAACAAACGACATAATCCTTGACAAACTAAGTAAACTGTGTTATGCAGTGTGTAGTTTTTATACACAGTTGGTTACAACGGGTAATCAACTGCTAAGTCCCTTACCCAAACAGGCGAGGAAGGGCGAAAAATGGATCTGCAACAGCAGAAGAAGTTTGTTGAAGCCGCTCAAACGTGGTTCGACGGCAAACTTAAATCAATCATCCTCGACAACCGCCGCCGCTACCGGATGCAGACTACTCGCTCCGAAGAACGGCGGAAGCTCGGCCTTTCCAATATCCCCTCCACCAAGACCACTGCAACCATCGACAGGTATGTAGAACGGGCGCTGATAGAGTACCACCAAGACCCCGAAGCTATTTCTTTTACTTCTACCGCTGTTGGTGACACACAAAAAGACCAGTGGGCCTCATGGTTGACCAGTATTTTCCGCTACCGGGCCAACAATCCGGTCCAATACTTCGATTTCTTTAACTGGAACCAATCTAGCCTCCTTGCCGGCGCTGCCGATGGCTTTGAATGCGCCTTAGTTCGCTGGGAGCGGCAGGCGTATAACGAGGAAATCACCGAATACGCGGTTATTGGGCAAGGCGGATCACAGCCGGTGGACAAAGCTGTTTTTGACCAATATTCGGCGGTATTCCCTGAAATGTTTGTTGAAAACAAAGTCAGTAATCCGGTTGTATCGGTTGATACCTGGTGGATAGACCAGCTCGAACCGGGCAAAGATGTTATTTGGGATCCCAATATCCCCCTGCTTGATGTGAATTTGGGCCAATTCTGCATGGTGCGCCTGCGGAAGTCTCCCGACGATGTAAAGAACATGGCCGAAATTGGCATTTTGGACAAAAGCAAGGTCACTGACGAAACTTTGCGAAAGTTCCAGAACGCCAACGGAGGCACCTTCTTTAATCAATCCACTGTCGGCACCAATAACTACACCTACCGCGCAGACCGCACCGTTGACAACCCCGAAGACGTTAATTTGCAGGAAATGAACCCCGTTGAGCTGTGCTGTGTGTTCTTCCGGCAGGGCAACAGGTGGATGTGTCAATTCAACCTTGGGATGCAGGATCTTGTAAGCGATCCTAAGCCGGTTGACGATGTGTGGTTTGGTGGGCGCAAGGTTAACCGCCTCCCGGTGGTTGTTGGGGTTACAAAGTTGAAACTGTGGGAGCGTGTAGGCCGCGCAATCCCCGAAACGATAGCGCCCATAGAAGACGAGCACATAGACCACAAGAACAACGTCAACGATGCCGCCAAAATAGCCATTCAAGGCCGCTGGCGTGTCGACCCCGATGCAGACATAGAGATAAACGACCTGCTGAACCGGCGCGTTTTCCGTGCAGAAAGGGAAACCTTTGAAAAACTGAATGAGCAATTTGACGTAATAACCACCCTCCGCGCTGATGACCTTGTGCAGCAGGAAATCAACGAGCTTGTCCCGTCCGGTGTTATGGGTGCTCACCGTAATGTCGCCGGAAAGGGCAGCAACAAGACCCTTGGGCAGACACAGCTAGGGCTTTCCGCCTCCGATGAAAAGATGGGCGTTAGCATCGTCACCCGCAACAACACCTTCCTGAAAAAAGTTTTGTGGCTCATAGCTCAGCTCGAAATGGCTTTTGAGACTGACGAGGTTGTGCTGAAGGTGGCGGGGAGTAATGCCAACATTCAAGTCCCGCAAGTAATGACCCCGCAAGGCCGCTCTATCATTGATATTTCGGTGCTTGATTTCTGTATCGACGTGCAAATCAACGCCGGTCTTGGCAGCGCCCCACGTTACCAAAAAGCCGATATGACCATGCAACTTGTGGATTGGGGGCTTACCCACAAGATACGAGTTGACGCTGTTGAAGGGTTTAAGCAGTTGTCGGTGCTTGCCGGTTACTCCCCCGAACAACTCCTTGATAAGAATCCGCCGCCACCCCCTAAGCCGGAAGTGGATTACAAGGTCAATCTGTCGCTTACCCTACAAGAACTGCTTGCCCTGTCTCCTAACGCTGCCATGGCTATTGAACAAAAGCTGTTATCAGGGGAAGCCAGCGTAACCGCATCTGTGGATGAACCCAAGATGAAAGAGGCGCGGCAGAACGGCGGTGGTTTTATGCAGCCCGACCGTACCGGGACAGTGGTTAGTGGCACCGATGACGCGGCTGTACGGATGAGCGAAGGTGGGCAGATTGGGGGCTTAGCGTGACAGAAAACTTTTATTTGAAACTGGCACGGCTGAACCACGAAAAGGCGCTTATTGAGCAAGACATGGCGCGTCCCGGTTTTCAGTTGATTATGCGGAAACTTCAAGAACTGTCTGACAAGATGCTTCTTGAGTATGACGGCGCTTTAACGCTCGAAGAGGTGAAGCGGATTCAGGCTTACCGGGACGTTATCGAAATCATTATACCCAAGGTGTTAGAGGAAATCGTAAATGTCGATGTTGAGCGGGGCGAAGAACGGTGGAAGTTTAAACCGTGGCTTAAATCCGTTTGGAACATCGTTGACGAGTTCATTTGCAATGGATGGCTGAACAAAGCCAAGAGACTGTTTGTAGCAACCGCATTACGCGGGGAAAGGTAGGAAGTATGGACGATTTAACCGCACAAATGGCTACTACCGACGCTGGCGCTGCGCCTACAACTCCTGTCGCGGGGCAGGAGAGCATTCAGGAAAGCCAACCCACTGGCGCTGTGCCTTTCACTCAGTCTGCGGAGATTGAGGGTGGAGAAGGGGCGGGAACACCAACCGGTCAGGAAGCGCAAGGCGCAACGGAGGGCGAGAAGAACATTAGCAAGCCTTTCGAGGTTCGCGTCAATGAAGTTGTGGAAGCCAAGACAAGGGATCTTGAAACCAAGCTTCAAGAGATGGAATCCCGGCTGGCAGAGAGGGAGCAGGCACAGGCACTTGAACGGCCAAATTTTGTTGAAGTTGATTATGACCGGCTTAACGGCTACCTGAAAAAAATGGTAGCACGGGAAACGGCAATCCGCGAGGACATTGCACTTGACCCTGATAACGCTTCCTCTGACCTGCTTAACGAGCTTTTCCAGATACAAGGGGAGCGGGAGCAGATAATCAGGGAAATAAGGGAAAACGAGCGGAACCGGGCCGATTACGTCAAGCGTCAACAGACCACGGCTCAGAATCAGGCGTACCACCAGCAAATGCAGTCGCGCATCAACGATGCCTTAACCCTTCTCAAAGATCAGGAAAGAATACCGGACGACGCTTTCCAGGCAGGCCGTCAATTCTTCATTAACGCTTGCAAGTCAAACCCGTTCTTGCAACGGCAGTTTGACGAAAAGGTGATGATTGGCGGTGCAGCATCGGCGGTACTTTTTGCTTGGGAGCACGTCAAGAACAACATGGGCAAGAAGCAGGAAGCACTCATACAACAAAAAGAAGAAGCAAAGCAGATGTTACCACCGGGGAAGACCTCAACCGGCGAAGTAATAGGCAATCCCGAACTCGACGCGCTGAGGAAGCGTGCCGAAACCAGCGGGAACGCCGAAGACCTAGCGGCATACTCGGCGGCAAAGCGTCGGCTTGCTTCCGCAAACTGACGGAGGATTAAACAATGGGAGATATTCCAAGCAACGCACTTACCCCGTATGACCTCACTGGTACGCGGGAATCCCTGCTGGACGAAATCAGCATCATAACCCCGATTGACAGCCCGTTTTACCATGCCTGCGGTGCTGGCGATAAGCCGAAGTCTATCAAGCACGAGTTCATGACTGATACGCTTCGCACCCCCGCTCAAAACAAGTCGCTGTTGGGTTCTGACCCCACCATGCAGGCATCCAGCCAGCCGACGAAGATTTACAACAACATTCAGCTTCAGGAAGAGTCGTTCACCATGACCGACACTGCCGAAGCGGAAACCACCGTTGGCGGATCTGGCGGGTACGAGTACCAGAAAGCCAAGAAAATGAAGGAACTTGTTGGCGACGTTGAATGGGCGTTCCTGCGAGAAGTACGCGCAGACGGTAGCGACACTGTAGCACCCTCGATGCGCGGCCTCTTGCCGTGGATCACAACCAACCTCGACAAAGCCGCTGATGCCACCCTCGGCGCTGACGGTTCGGTAACGGGCGGCTCGGCACGCGAGTTCACCAAAGACCTGGTAAAGAACGTCCTGCAAAATACGTACTCCGCAGGCGGCGGTGGTGCAGGCAAGATGCTTACGGCATACTGCGGCAGCATCCAGAAGGACAAGTTTGACCAGTTTATCAACAGTGGTCAGGCCAACCGTCGGCAGCAGGGCGACAGCAACAAGATGAACGATGTTGTTGACATTTACATGACCTCCTGGGGCGATGTAAAGGCACAGATTCACCGTACCATGCCCACGGATGTATTTGTCATCCTCGACATTTCTTTCTGGAAAAAAGCAACGCTTGTTCCGATGGGAATCACCGAACTTGCCAAAACCTCCCGGTCGAACACCAAGCACCACTTGACCGTACAGCACACGCTGGAAGCAAGAAACGAGGCATCGGCAGGTCGTATCACCAACCTTGCCACCACTTAACCCAAGGGGGCGAAAGCCCCCTCCTTTACGGAGGATTACGCAATGAAAAGATTGATTGGCTTCATTGTCGTGTCGGCCTTCTGCCTTGCTTCCCTTCCGGCTTTCGCGGCAAATTTCACCAGTAAAGTACCGTTTTCCAACATCTCAGCTGCAAGTGCTGCGGTCAAGACTTCAGACGTGTACAACGTTTCCGGCAAGCGTTTCAAGACCCTGCATGTTTCCGGCGTAACGCTGACCAGTTCCCTTTCCAGCATTACCTTTAAGAACATGAGCGGCACCGTCATTGCCGAATGCGGTCCCACGTCAAGCGGCCCTTGGTCAACCTGTGTAGCCAACGACTACGCACAGACAGCGGTTAGCCGTACCACCAACGGTAATTTTACCTGGGCCGACATTTCAAATTACGTTCGCCTAAAATGGACTTCCGGCACCGTGGGCGGCAAGCTGAAAGCGTGGTTTAACTTTTCGGATTAACCAACGTATTACTTTAGCCAAACAACGTAAGGGGGGCTATAACCCCCCTTACCTCAAAGAAAGACGAGCCGTGTCACATAAAAGCAGATTATCCCGCTGCATGTTAGCAAATTACCGCTACGAGAAAGATAAGGCGGTTGGGACCTACGTTCAAGACTTGGACCCGGTACTTGCGCAGGCGCACGAAGACAGGGAAAACAATTCAGGCGCTTTCGATAAGCGCGATCTTGACATGGGGTACAAGATGGCAAGCGTACCTATGGTGTGGTGGCTGGAAATACAAAAATTAGGCATCGACAACGACATTGTTGCTATCCATAAGTTTCTGCAAATAAAGAAGGAAAAAGAAGGTAAAGACGTGTTTTGTACAAAAAAGCGGCTCATATAGCCCGAGAAAGGTGGATTTAAATGTCAAAGACTATTCAAGACAAAATGAACGAGCGGTTTCGTGTACGAGTGTATAAGCCCTACCCGAACAGTGACGACCGGCATTCACTGGAAGGTGAAAAACTGAAATCTGAAACAGTGGACGGCGAAGAACGACACTTCTTCGAAATCTCCGCAGTGCGTGCCGATTACCTCAATCGCATGTTCCGGCACTACAAAGTTTCGGAGCCATTCATCCCCGGCATTGACAATACCGACCTCCTGAAGATTGCGGAGAAACCGGAGCCTGAAGAAGAAAAAAAGTAGAAGGGACAGATAGGGCATCCGGCTTTGTTTGTCCCTCATGCGGTAAGGATTGCAAAATAAAGATGGCGTACACCAACCACGTTAAGGCGTGCAAGGGCTAACAAATGGTCTTTCTGACTACAAAAACGGTGCTTGATGCAGTCATGCTGGAAGTTACCGACAACAGCGACGCCATGCGTGTTAAAGCCCTTGCGTGGCTAAATCAGACTGTACGTGACGTGCTCAACCAGCCTAGAGCGTGGAAATTCCTTGAAACCATTGAGGTCTTGAGTATTTCCAATAACCAAGTAACCCTCCCCTCCACCGCTTCTGAGGTGGTTTACCTCAAGGTGGGGGATTCAATGTTTGTCCCACATGACCAGTTGAGCGACCTTGAAGCACTTGACGGTTATGTGGGATATACCCGCGATCCTGACGGCACCATTACTTTTGAACCCGGTGCATCAGGTAGTTGTGAACTGAAGTATGAAACCGGGCTTAATACCAAGTATGCCGATAGCGAAGATTCAACTATTTTCCCGGTTGAACTTGAAAACCTGCTTATCTCTGGCACGCTACTCCGCTGCTTTAAGTACGACAAAGACGGACGTTTCCCCGCCGAAACTGAGTTATTCAAGTATCAAATGTCCCTTGCTAAGTCTTGGGACAACCGTCTAAAACCGCTGCCGAAGAACGACACTCACGGCTACATCAGAATTACCGCCGCGCACATTGCCAACTCCATGGGAGCGGGCGGTTCAGCTTCAATCATGTACAGCAACACAATTCAGGCAACGGACGGTAATTTCTACGAATTACAGATAGTAGACAACGGCGACGGTACTTTCAGCCACATCTTTACAAGGGTAGCCTAATGCGTTTCCCCTCCCTCCAAATAGCTCCCGACCGCAACCAGGAAACTGAGGAACGGTGGGAGTTTTCCCGCAACCGTGACTTTACCGGGGGGGAGAATAGGCAGATATTGCCGGAATTCCTCAAGCCTAATCAGTGCCTTATCGCGCTGAATATGGTCATGACCGGCGAGGGAGTATTAGAGACGCGGCGGGGCAAGTCGGCAGTGTTCACTACTCCGCTGGGCGCAGGGGCAATAACCAGCGTTCACAGGTACGCAAAGGAAAGCGGCACCACATACATAGTCGTGCAGTTCGGAACAAAACTGTATCAGTACGCCTATGACGGCAGCACGCAGTTTTTGACCCCCACCGAACTAGCCAACAGCCTGAACGCTGCCAAATTCCGCTCAGTCGTATGGAAAGATAAACTGATTCTTACCAACGGCGTTGATGACGTAAAGGTATGGGACGGAACCACCTTTGGCGACCTTGCCGGAAGTCCTCCCAAGTCGAAATACATCAAGGTGTACGGTTCGCGCTTGCGACTTGTTGACGTTGCCAACCCGAACGTTATACGCAGTTCGGCGCTTGAAGATCCTGAGACATGGCCGGTGTTGGAAGCAATCAAGGTGCGGGATGGCGACGGCGACATAATAACCGGCATCTCCCCGCAAGACGGTGGATTGATAATCACCAAAAACCGCTCAGTATGGCCGCTGTACGGCACCAACGTAGATAATTACCGTATCCCTGAAAGCCCCCTTTCTGATTCTGTTGGATGTGTAGCTCCGGACAGTCTACTTGACGAGGGAATATTTGTTGGCGCTAACAACGTCTACCTTTTTGATCTTGCCGGGGTCAGGGAAGTATCTGACACGCACCGGGTAGTCATTGAAAGCATGACCTCTGCCGACCGTGCCGCGTGCTTTGCTGTGTATCAACCCAATATGCGCCGTGCCCTAGTTCATGTAGGCACGCAGATATTGTGCCTTGACGACCGTTACCAGGGCATAACTTCTTGGGATACGCTCAGTGCTGCATCTTTTGCTGTACTGGATGCAGAGGGCGACGATGGGGCTGTATTGATAGGCGATTCATCCAACGGCACCCTTTACAAACTCGACAACTCACAGACCGATGACGGAACGCCTATTACCTCTACTGTGCAGCACGCCTATCTTGACGAGGGCATTATTCACGAGAAACAGTGGAGATACTTTGCTCCTGAAATCGAATCCCTTGGCACCGTAAACTCCGCCATTACCTTCGGCTATGACGTGGATTACGGCAACCTTGAGGGGTTCAAATCGGTAGACAGCATCGTTGACAACTCGCTGGTGTGGGATGAGGGAAATTGGGATGAAAAGGATTGGGGCGAAGTATTACGAATTACTGACCCCTTCTATCTGCACAGCGTATTAGGCAACAGAATTTCCTTTCGAATAACAGCACTC
>Ga0209318_1000338_pt1 | contig 47003 bp, 73 predicted proteins | sample RifGroE1_FD_183999 | JGI IMG/M metagenome (GOLD analysis project Ga0209318, IMG submission 183999) | Groundwater microbial communities from Rifle, Colorado, USA - Groundwater E1 (SPAdes) (version 2) | ecosystem: Environmental > Aquatic > Deep subsurface > Groundwater | place: Rifle, Colorado... | reverse complement strand
ACGCAGAATGGAAACACCTTATAAGCAAGTGGACTAATTATGGAGAATACCCAGAAAACGCCGGAGAGATTGGTGCGTTATTAGAAGAAATTGAGCGCCTAAAAACAGTAAGTCAGTGGACATCAGTAAAAGACGCTTTACCCGAAGAACAGAAAAAGGTTCTTGTTTATGGTAACGGAGAGTGGATGATAAATTCCATTCAAGATGGACGGTGGTATTTATATATGGAAACAATTACTCACTGGAAAAACTTGGCTTCACCGGACGGCGACGCATGACCCCTGACCTTGCCGACACATTAGAGTGGCAACTCCGCGCCGTGGGGATCGAGGCTATCCGCGAGTATAAGTTTCACCCGACACGCCGTTGGATGGCAGACTTTGCCATACCTGAAAAAAAGTTGATTATCGAAGTTAATGGCGGGACCTGGATGATTAAATCAGGTCACAATTCTGGAAGGGGCATAAGCCGAGATTATGAGAAGGGGAATGCCGCGCAACTTCTAGGATTCACCTACCTGCAATACACCCGTAAGGAAATCGAGGACGGCAGCGCACTATCCGAGATTGAGCAGTATTTGGAGAGGAGCGAGGGATGACACACAATGAAATAAACGAGAGAATCGCAATCAAGAAGGGGTGGAAGATACAAGATATGGGAATAGGAAGTACACCACTTCTTGAAGCGATTAGTCCTTATGGTCAATATCGTGCGTATCCAGAGGAGTTGCCCCAATACACAACCGACTGGCGACTGGCAGGAGAACTATTGGAAGAGATTGGTCACAAATCGTCTGTAATAAATGTTCAGGCAGACCACACCGGTTATGCTGTGTATGTGCGTAAATATCCAACGGATACCGCAAAATTGATTATGTATCATGCCGACACCCCACAAATGGCTATCTGCTTGGCGTTTTTAGAATGGAGTGAGAGATGAAATACACATACACAAAAGAGTTGTACAAAATGGCTCGCGAAGCAACCGCCATTGGTGGCAGTTGTGCAATGAGTACATCGACATTATCCGCCTTACTAGATGAAATAGACCGTCTGCATGAAGCGGAGCGGTGGATACCTGTCTAAGAGAAACTTCCAGATGTCGTTGAGAAAGACGGGGAAGTTAATACCGTATTCGTGAAATACAAAAAGGAATATCAGCCTGATTGTGGCTCGATTTATTCAACCAGCAACACAGTTTATCTTGCTGCGCACCCAGAGCATTATGAATGTTGGAAGTATCCCGAGTTACCCACACCACCAGAGGGGGAATGATGTTATACAGTAGCGAAAATACGATATTCCTTGATAAGATTCCAGGTGGTCTCTACCCTGACATTCCGAGAGTGTTGGTGAATCCTGACGAGAAGTGGATAAAACACGTTCATTGTGATGGTGCGAGATTCCACGTTTTGACTTACATCGGTTGCGGCTTTCCGCGAGTTACAAAGGTGCTAACACCTTGCTCCGAACCCGATTGCATATTCAATAAACCAGAGGCTTCCAAATGATGGACGCTCCGCTATCTGTAATGATGCGCTGGTTTGAAGCGGAGCCGGATATGGTCGAAAAGGAATGCATAGATTGCAGTGATCAATTCGAGGCGCCGAAACTCACAGCCTGGCGGACGCGTAGATGCCCTACTTGTACGGCTGAGCACAAGCGAAAAGGTGAGCCGTATGTCAAGGTTGACCGCGAGGAGATACCAATAATCGGCATCCCCGGCGTGGACCTCGTGACCGCTGTAATCCGGCAGGCAATCATCGACGGCAGGAATGGTGACATCGAGGCGCGTCAATTCCTACGAGCGGATGACGGCGCGGAGTTGTACCTGAAGTTAGCAGGGGTGGATGTTGACGCTGAAATGCGCGATAGGCTGTTCTGGATTGGGAAGAGGCGCAACGTGAAAAATCAGGATAATTGGCGATTGTACAACGAGAAGGGGTGATGTATGACTGAATATGAGTCCGCTATAAATACGCTTAGCCGAGCGTTCGACAAGTTTAAAAAGAGAATTGGAAAGATACTTGTTTCATCATTCTCAGACCGTCCGACAAGAATGTATTATCGACGGTACGCAAGGCACGGAAAGAAGGGGCGAGGATGATTGATACCACCAATAACTGCATATTCGAGTTGACCGACATTGACTGCCCGGATGAAATAAAGTTGTCACCACAGGAAAAAAGGGTGATGCGTGGGCTGGCGAAGGGGATGAACAATGAGCAGATAGCGTTAATGCTGCACATATCCCCGAGGACGGTGACCACGTACCGCGAGAAGGTACGGCGGAAATGCGGCTGCCCGTCGATTGAGGCGGCGATGTACCTTGTAACGTCATTAGGATTGTTGGAAGAGGAGAAGGAATGACGGTTGACCTGCGGTTGGGGGATTGCCTTGAAGTAATGAAATCCATCCCCGACAAGAGTATAGACTTGACGGTTACCAGTCCGCCTTATGACAACCTGCGAACCTATAACGGGTACGCGTTTGATTTTGAAGGGATTGCAGAACAATTATTTAGGGTTACAAAAGACGGCGGGGTTGTGGTTTGGGTAGTGGGGGATGCAATAATTGATGGCAGTGAAACGGGAACGTCGCTCAAACAAGCACTATATTTTAAAGAGATTGGTTTTAATATTCACGACACAATGATTTACAAGAAGAACGGAAGTCCATATCCTGAAAAGACCAGGTATTTCCAAAACTTTGAATATATGTTTGTGTTTTCAAAGGGAACTCCAAAAACAGTAAACCTAATACAAGACAGAAAAAACAAATGGCTAGGTAGTTGGGGAAAAAGAAGCACACGCGACAAAGACGGCGGATTGCACCAAGCAAGTGAAATTGTTTGTAAGGAATATGGGACGCGCTTCAATATTTGGGAAATAAACAGCGGTGCTGGATTCTCAACCAAAGACGAAATAGCATACCAACACCCCGCGATATTTCCAGAATCGTTAGCACAAGACCATATTATTTCATGGAGCAACGAAGGTGACACTGTTTTAGATTGTTTTATGGGTAGCGGAACAACCGGAAAAATGGCAGTAAATACTAACCGCAACTTCATAGGCATTGAAATATCATCCGAATACATGAAGATATCTGAGAAGCGTATCCATGACGCACAGCAACAAATGAGGTTGCCAATCTAAAAACTTGCTACTTTTGCGTACTAGGTGAATCAACTAAAAGGCTTTACTCTAATACCAGTAAAGCCTTTTTAGATTAACAGGAGTGGACATGGAAGTTTTGATCGATTTTTTGTGGAAGTTTTTACAGGCGTTTTTGAATGCCATTGTACCGCCATTGATCGTTCTTGCAACCGGGTACATTCTCGCGCTTGCCAAGAAGTTGATGGACAAATGGACTGCGAGCGCCAACCTTGACGTGCAAACCGCCGTACAACAAGCGGTTACTGCCGCTGTTTTGGCTGCCGAACAGGTACACCTACAAGACTTCTCAATAGACAAATATAAATTTGCGATGGAACAGGCGGCTAATTGGCTTGCATCCAAGAATATCAAATTTGACCTGGAAGAATTATCCGGCTTGATCGAAGCGGCAGTAATGGACGAATTCAACCGGGGACGCGCGGAAGAGTTGCGCGCTCAGTAATCCTCCCCTCCAGTCCGGCGGCTACCAGGCAAACACACATTATCGGTATCCGCATAGCGCAGGCGGTCTCCTCCCGCCTCCTTGCCACCAAACTTATCTCCCACCTGTACGTGGCTGCCGGATTAGAGGGATGGAGTGAATATGTTGATTGAGCGCAACGCAAACAACTATAAAACGGAAATCACACAGATTACGTGCGAATACCATAAGAGGAACCCACTTGACAGAAACTATCCAGGGTGTACTTGTTCAACTTCTATTTCTTCTGTGACAAAAACGGACAAAGACAAACGGCAAGAAAAAGAGGTCGACTGGGAGAAATTGAAAGAGGAAACTTTCGTCAAGTATCACGACTTGTTTGTAAAGTTGGCTAAACTATGACCGAAACTACCCCTGACTACAAAGTATTAGACTTGATGCGGGTAACTGTCCGCTGTGACAAGGTACTCACCATCCCCGGAATGGTCATTCTTTGCGAATTGACACACGGGCACGACGGCAGGCACTACGGCCATTTATGGGCTGACCAGGAAGCAACGGTCATGTGGGGTCAACCCGTGAATGTAACTGACGAGGACATACCGTTTTGAAGTGTGAGTGGTGCCACGCTCGGGATGCAGTCGACCCGCACCATTGCCTGATAAACCATGACAAGAATAACCATGAGCTAGACGACCCGCGCAACATTGGCATGGTTTGCCGGGAGTGTCACAGTCAATGGATAGGCACAGGCGGACGGCTGGTCAAAGAGTCATGGTGGAAGATACAGTGTACAAAATTTGGTGAAGCAGAGATGCAGGAGTGGTATAGCGCGCTGAATTTGATAATCAAGGAGCGATTCTGGTAACGTGGAATAGCATAACCGTAAAGCTAGGGGATCTGAAACCCTGGCAGCGCAACCCGAAAACGATTAGCAAGGAACACGCTAAACGTCTTTTGTCATTATGGGAGCGGTTAGGACAATTCCAGACAATCGCTATTGGTCCCGATTGTGAAGTCTATGACGGTCACCAGAGGTTGAATGTCCTCATGTCCGCTTATGGCAGGGACTATGAGGTTATGGCGCTGCAATCCTCCCGTGCGCTATCCGAGAAGGAACGCGAAGAGTTAGTTGTCGCTGCTCATGTTGGCACGGTGGGACAATTCGACTGGGAGCAATTATCAGGCTGGGACGCGCCGGAGTTGATCGCGTGGGGCATGGATGAATCAACATTACGTGATTGGATGTGTGATATTTCGGCAGTCAAAAACCTGCTCGGCAGTGAGGGCATTGACTATGATAAAGAGTGGGACGGAATGCCTAAATTTGAAGAACAAGATTTATCTGCATTTAGGGTAATTCACGTCCATTTTAAAAATGCCGAGGATGTTAGTAATTTCGCAGAGGCAATAGGACAAAAGATAACGGATGGAATGCGCGGTATATGGTATCCAAAGGCAGAAATAATGGTACAGGGGCAGGCAGTGGAAAATGACTAATCCCGCATATCCAGTTTATGTCATTTCAAAAGGTCGCTGGGATTCAAGGCTTACGGCGAAAGCACTTGAAAAAGCTAATATTCCATATCACATTGTAGTAGAACCGCAGGAATATGATAATTATGCGGCGGTGATTGACCCCGAAAAGATTTATGTATTGCCATTTAGTAATTTAGGTTTGGGCGGAATTCCTGCCCGAAATTGGGTTTGGGAGCATTCAATCAGCATTGGGGCAGAACGACATTGGATACTTGATGACAACATTAGTTGTTTTTATTGGAAGGACGGGAATAATTATCACAGAGTAACCTCTGGTGCAATATTTAAAGCCGCAGAAGATTTTACCAATAGATATAAAAACATTGCTTTATCAGGTATGCAGTATCACATGTTTGCTCCTAAAAAACAATTTTCTCCTGGACCATTTTTAGCAAATACTCGTATTTATTCGTGCATCCTAATTAAGAATGACATTCCTTATCGCTGGAGAGGACGTTATAACGAAGATACAGATTTGTCATTGAGAGCATTAAAGGATGGTTGGTGTACTGTCTTATTCTATTCATTCTTAATTCATAAGCAACCATCAATGAAAATGAAGGGCGGTAATACCGAATCCCTTTATTTACTCAATAATGCCGATGGTCGTTTGTTTATGGCGCAATCATTACAGAAGCAGCATCCCGATGTTGTAAAGATAACTCGCAAATGGGGGCGCTGGCAGCATCAGGTGGATTACAGACCATTTAAAGGGAATAAGTTAATCAAAAAAGAAGGCGTTGTCATTCCAGAAGGTATCAATAATTATGGAATGGTATTGACTAAAAAGCAGGATACAGAACACTAACAGAACATTATGACAACAAAAGACTTAATCCCATTTGTAAAAGGTGACCCGCGCATAAACCGTAACGGGCGTCCTAAATCCTTTGACGCGTTGCGTAAACTTGTGCAATCCGTTGGCAATGAAATAGCGAAGGACAAGGATGGAAACCCCATCGTCATTGACGGGCATGTGGCAACGGTTGCGGAGATGATAGTCAGGTCATGGGCGAAGGACAATAAGCATCAGGTCAACTTCATCGAATACGGTTATGGCAAGGTACCGAATCCGGTTGAATTAACGGGCAAGGATGGAGAAGCAATCATAGTTGATGACAAGCGAGACGAAATACTCCGCAAGTTGGCTGGCATTACAGCCTCGGGAATTGCAGACGCGATTCCTACAGAGCCTAACGCCGGATGAACTTGCCGCACTCTCGCAGGACTGGCGATTTTGGCAACGTGACAAACAGCGTCTACCCGATACAGACTTCTTTATTTGGCTTATTCTCGCAGGTCGTGGATTTGGCAAGACAAGGACGGGCGCTGAAACCGTAAGGGAATGGGTAAAGACTAACGCGTATGTAAATCTTATTGGTGCAACGGCGGATGATGCACGCGACATTATGATCGAGGGTGAAAGCGGAATACTAGCGATATGCCCGAAATCAGAACGCCCGGATTATGTAGCAAGTAAGCGTCAGTTACAGTGGCAGAACGGCGCAATCAGTCTGATATTTACAGCGGATGAACCAGAGCGGTTACGAGGTAAGCAGCATTACAAAGTTTGGGCGGATGAAGTAGGGTCATGGCGTTACCCCGAAGCGTGGGAACAGGCAATGTTAGGCTTGCGATTAGGAAGTAACCCACAGGGGATTGTCACCACCACACCGAAGCCGACAAAGTTAATGCTTGATCTGATAAAGGATCCGCGCAATATCGTAACCACCGGCACCACATACGAGAACCGCGCTAACCTGGCAAAAGGATTTTTCGATTATGTTATCACCAAGTATGAGGGGACGCGGTTAGGCAGACAGGAACTCAACGCTGAACTCCTCACCGACACACCCGGCGCATTATGGAAGCGTGAGGACATTGACAAGTCAAGGGTACTCAAAGCGCCGGAATCATTATCGAGGGTAATTGTAGGGGTTGACCCGTCCGCAACATCAGGCGGTGATGAAGCTGGAATTGTGACTTGCGGCATTGAAGGGGATGATTACTACACGTTAGCAGATGATAGTATTCAAGGCTCCCCGGATACCTGGGCACGCGCAGCGGTAACCGCCTATTACCGCCACAGAGCGGATTGCATAGTCGCTGAAAAGAATAACGGGGGCGAAATGGTTACGTCCGTTATTCACCAGGTAGACGCAAACGTCAATGTGAGATTAGTTTGGGCGAGCAGGGGCAAGGCAACACGCGCGGAGCCGATTGCAGCGATTGCAGAGCAGGGCAGAGACCATCATGTTGGTACGTTTGCGAGTCTTGAAGATGAATTGTGTATGTGGTTACCTGGGGATACGTCCCCGAACAGGTTAGATGCGAAAGTGTGGGCGATGACTGAACTATCTGAGACGGGTGTTTCAATCGCGCTTGATGATCCTAGTAACTAAGGAGCGTGTATGGCGAATCCGATCAAACAATATATCGTAGACACAGTCAATCAGATGTTCGGGTTGAGTGGTAAAGACGCGTTGGAAGAAACGCATATCGCGCGACAGCAAGAATTATCCGGGTTGATGAGTTACTACTATGGGAATCAGCGTAAACCACTCAGGATAAGCGGACTCGGTAAAGATTACAACGTCATCACCAACCACACGAAAACGATTGTCGACCGCAGCGTATCAATGCTCGTGGGTGCCGGGGTGGAGTTTGACCTTCCGGGTGAGGGTGAATCCGAGCAAGATAAGGTTATCTCTACCACGTGGGACGCGAATAAGAAAGATGTGTTGCTGCACGACCTTGTTCAATTTGGCAGCATTTACGGCACACTAGCGCTAAAGATAATCCCGAATGGTAAAGCGGCAATGGACGGCACGGTGACTAATCGACTTGTCGCGCTGAATCCTTTTAACCTGACCATCCACACAGCGCACGATGATATTGAGAATGTGCTGGCATACGTGTACCGTTGGAATGACGGTGATACGGCATGGCGTGAATTGACCGAGAAGCAGAAGCCGGACAATGGCGACGAATTCTGGACGGTAACGATCTGGAAACTGAATAAAGAGACTGGTAGTAAATGGGTGGTTGAAGGTAAGCCGCTAATTTGGGATTATCCATTCCCCCCGATCATTCATGGCAAGAATCTACCCAACGCTGGCAACGTGTACGGATATTCCGACATTGAAGGTGTTATTGACCTGCAGGATAAGTACAACGAAGCGCGGAGTAACATCAACAAGATTCTCGCCTTGCAAGCCTGGGCGCAGAAGTGGATTATTGGCGGTAAGTTCCCGCGTTTCAAGGACACAGACGGTAAAGAGTACCTTGACGTTGGACCTGATAAGGCGTTAGAGATTACGGGTGGAAACGAACACACGAAACTTGGCATATTACAACCATCCGGTGACCTGACCTCATCCCGAGACCACGCCAACGATATCCGCCGCGACTTCTTCGAGATAGCCGCGACTGTGGATAGTGAGAGCGTCAAGGATAAGGTCGGTGCGCTGACCAACTTCGGGTTACGCGTGCTGTTCAAGAATGAGATTGCCAAGAATGCCACGAAGCAACTACTTTACGGGGATCTGTTATTGACCGTGAATAATCGACTGTTACAACTGGCAGGATTTAGCGGTGCTGAAGCTGACCCCGGCGAGGTGAAGTTTGGTGACCCGCTGCCCGAGAATGACGTTGAAGCGGTAACAACTTTACAGAGTGAAATGGGATTAGGCATCCGCTCGAAAGAGACCGCAGCAAAATCACGCGGCATTGATTGGGAAGAGGAACAGAAGCGATTAGCGAAAGAGAAGCAGGCAGCTGGTAATGTGGGCTCCTCGCTCATTCGCAACTTTTTAGCAGGTAAGGAATAACCGTCTGGGAGGGCGGGAATAGATGAAAAAATATGACTGGCTCTTTTTGTGGTTATACATTATTGGAGAAATAGGTTTGCTTACGTTGGTGCTGTTTTTCTTGGTTTGGCTTGTCGCTCGTGCCATTGGATAACTAATGCCCGCTAAACTGACCGACGTCTGGAAGAAACTCAAAGCAGAAGCTGACGATGCTGACTCGCTGGTATTGGAGCGCATGGCGAACGCATACGCAACTGGCTACGTGAGGGTTGACCCGCAGGTACAGGCGCTCACAGAACAATTAGAGGCGTTGCAGAAGTCAGGCACGTTGACCGCAGCACAGGTGAAACAAAGCGCGGCGTACAAGAATCTGATTGCATCGGTGACACGCGAACTGGATGATTACTCCGCATACATGCGCACGGAATTGAGCGCGGCGGTGACTGAATCCGCAAAGCGCGGGATGATTGCCGGAAGTGAGTTGCTACTGGCAGGCGTGGCTCTAGCGCTGGGAGTTGAAGTCAATGATATACCGAAAGATACCATCCTCCGCCCGAATGACAAGACGCTTGATTTTCTCGCAAAGTATCTTGACCCTGACGGCGCGTTGTTTGGCAAGATTTATAACCTTTCGGGATTCTACGCTGATGAGATAGCTGCCGGAATATTAGAGCGTGTCGGGCAAGGGCTGAACCCGCGTGTCATTGCGAATTGGATTAGTGACGAATACGGTTATCCGCTCACAGACGCCATGAGACAGATGCGTACAAGTCAACTTTATTCATACCGGGAAGCCAACGCTGCAATGCAACGTGAGAACGCCGATGTACTGCAAGGGGTCGTGTGGTGCGCTGAATTGGATGATAGGACGTGTGACAGTTGTATCTCGATGCACGGGCAAGTGTTCCCCGTTGGCTCGGAGGCAAATGATCATCACAACGGACGCTGTGCGATGCTGCCCTGGGTGAACGGCGCAGAGAATCCGATAGGTCAAACTGGTGAGGATTGGTTCAAGTCACAAGACGAAGAAACGCAAAGGAACGTCATGGGCGACGCGAAGTTTGAAGCATGGAATGACGGCAAGTTTGAGTTTAGCGCGTTGTCTCACGAGTACGAGAATGACGTATTTGGGACAATGAGAGGCAGTACACCGCTAAAGGATTTGATTGGTGAGTGATTCACAGTTAGCCGAAATCGTATGTCGCGCCATGATAATGATTGTCAAGGCGTTAATCAAGAAGTATGCGCTGAATATCAAGACGTTTAGCGAATAACAGTTACCACAATCGAATAGCACCAAAGCCCCGCTATCCAGCCGCGCTTCTCGATTCCCAAGATGGGAGTGAGAGGCGCTTTTTATTTTATCTAAGGAGAATACGCAATGACCGAAGAAACAAAGGCTACTGAGACAGTGGCAAAGATTGAAACCGAAGTCGTGACTGAGACAGCCAAGACCGAAGCGAAAGAGGAAACAGAAATTGGTAAGGACGGGCAACCGTTTGACGCTGCCCGCGCAATGGCAACCATCGAAGCCCTACGAAAAGAGAATAGGGATTTGAAGCCGAAAGCGAAAAAGGCGGATGAATTTGAGAAGGCGGAGCAAGACCGCAAGGCAGCCGAGATGACTGAATTGCAAAAAGCTCAAGCCAAAATCGATGAATTGACCGCCAAGACCAAAGCCGCTGAACTGCGTGAACTGCGCCGCAAAGTTGGTGAGGCTGCGAAACTACCTGCTGACATTTACGACCTGCTCCCAGAGGGAACAGAGGATGAGATGAAGGCGAAGGCAGAAGCAATCGCAAAGGCTTTACCCAAACCACAACCAGGACTATCCGCAACGAATCCGGGCGCTAACACCGCAGTACCAACAGAAGCACAGCGCCGGGTATTCCTCAACGGTGGTCCGCTACCCAACTAAGGAGCAATTATGACTGCTGGAATGAACTTATGGAGTGATGTTTCTGCCATCGCAATGACGGTGCAGGAAAACGCACTCTTCGCAATTCAAGATTCTTCACTCATGCCGCAACTCGTTACCGTTCGCGGTGACTTGACTGGCATGAACCTCCGTAAACTTTACGAATACGGAGCAAGTGGCGGAGTGAAACAACTCGCCGAAACTGACGACTTGGCAAGCGAAGCCATTACCCCCGCTTTACTTGGAACACTGACCCCGTATGAATACGGTAAGCAGTATTTCATCAAGGATACCCGCGTTGATTCAGAGGCACCGGAAGACATTATCCGGGACGCCTCCGCACAGTTAGGGTATGACGCTATTTCCAAGATTGAAACTGATCTGGTTGGCGACATGGCAAGTCTCACTGGTGGAACCATCGGAGCCGCCGGAACCGCGATTACCTGGAGTTACCTCGGTGCTGCAATCGCACGAGCCCGCAATGCCAGTAAATCACTTGCTTTCCCGTTAGTGGCTGTGATTCATGGCTACCAGGCTGCGGTACTCGCAAAGTCCGCCTCCATCGCTGGTGCAACAGTTGGCGTAGCCCCTGGTGTACAGGACGAAGTTACCCGCAATGGAATCACTCGTGCTTTTACTTACCTGGATGTGCCTATCTTCCAGTCGTTTGTTGATCCTGATGCAAACGACGACTTTACTGGCGGGGTGTTCCGCCGCGATGCCTTGATGATCGATTATCGCAAAGCGTTCGCTGTTCATCCGCAACGTGACGAATCCCGGCGCGGCTTGGAACTGAACTTTGTTGGCGTTTATGCTCACGGCGTTTATCGCCCGACACTTGGCATCAAGATGATCTTTGACGCCACCGCACCTTCCAGCTAACCGCCAAGAAATAGGAGATAAACAATGGCTAATCATGTTCAGTTCGTAAGCGTAAACGTAGGGGCGTTATCCAACGCCATCCGCCCGATATTCAAGATCCCCACTGGTTACGGTGGACTTCGGGTGGTCGGATGCAACTACACCAATCCTGGTGCTGGTACTTCATGGGTCACACTGGTTGACCTCGGAACTGCCGGAACTGCCTCAAGTAAAGTAATCGCTTCCGGCGGAACCGCAGTGTCTGTTGCCAGTGTACCTGCCGCAATCACCGTTACCGCCGCCAACGCTTTTGTTGACGAGGGTCACTGGATCGGAGTTGTTGAAAACAATATCGGGACAACCAACGCCATTTCCATTGTGGACGTGGCATTCCTGCCCGGTAAATAAGTAAACAAGGGACTGGATAGGGTAATTCCCGAAAAGTTGCCCCCTCCCCAGCCTGCCAGTCCCTATTTGGGAGCCTAACAGAGGATTAGGACATGACTAAAACAGACAGCACATTAACAACTGAAAAGTTGAATATCAACTGGTTCTCAAATGCACCCTGGAGCGCTACTGGATACGGTTGTCAGACTAGATTATTTGTACCGCGTTTGCAACAAGCCGGATACGACATGAGTATCACCGCGTTCTATGGACTGGAAGGGCACACACTGCAATGGGTTGACGGTATCACGGTTTACCCGCGTGCCTTTCACGCTTACGGGCAGGATGTACTAGAAGCGCACGCCGTAACTGCTAAGGCTGATGTGGTTATTTCGCTCATGGATGCCTGGGTGTGTGATCCCAAACAATTCCCCAATACAAAGTGGATACCATACTTCCCCATTGATTCACACCCCATTACAGAGATAAACGCCAGCAAGGTAAAGCAGGCGTACAAGCGAATTGTTATCTCAAAGCACGGTGCCAAAATGATGGATGACGCCGGGATGGATTACGACTACATCCCTCACGGAATAGACACCGACGTATTCAAGCCGATGGATAGAGACGAAGCGCGAAAGTTGACCAACCTGCCGAATGACAAGTTTATCGTTGGCATGGTTGCAGCGAATAAAGGATTCCCACCGCGCAAGGCATTCGCAGAGAATATCAGCGCGTTCAAGATGCTGCACGACAAACACCCTGATTCAGTCCTGTATTTACACACGTCAAGCGGTACGAGAGGTGAAGGGTTTGACATCCCCGCCTTTTGCCAATTCATTGGTCTCGAGATGGATAAGGACGTGATTCTAGCGGAGCCTTACAACTACGCATTGAGTTACCCTGACCCTGTAATGAATATGCTTTACAACGCATTCGACGTACATTTACTTTGCTCAAAAGGTGAAGGGTTCGGGATCCCCATTATCGAAGCACAAGCGGCTGGCTGCCCGGTGATCGTTGGCGATTGGTCCTCAATGGGCGAATTGTGCTTCTCGGGATGGAAACTTGACCGCGACACAGAAGCGGAGCCGGAATACACACAATACGGCGCTTATTGGTTTGTCCCTCACATCGGCGCTATCTACCAGAAGTTAGAGAATGCCTATCAGAAAAAGGGTAACAAGATTTACCGTGAACGCGCCCGCGCTGGTGCAATGGCTTACGACGCCGACAAGATTGTGCAAGATTACTGGATTCCTTACCTCGACAGGTTAGCAGATGAAGTACACGACACCGTAAAAGGACACATGCACAAATGGGGTAAGACTGGACTGTACAATCCCGATGGTTCAATGTCCGTTCCATGTTTAGGGTGCAATGACGAATTGAAAGATAACGAGATTATCAAGGACGGCTTCGCAAACAGCATCGGGCTTGACCTTGTACCTGATTCAGACGGCTTGACAAAGATTATAAGCCGTGAAATTGAGAAAGATTACAAACTGGATGATTTGAACTTGAAGCCTGGCGACGTGATAATCGACATCGGAGCGCATAAAGGAATTGTCTCGTGTTACCTGGCTAAAAAGTATCCTGGTATCAAGGTGATCGCATTTGAACCGAATGAAGAAAACTACAACGCCATGATTGAGAATATCGAGCGCAACAAGGTTGAGGGTATCACTGCTGAATTATGCGCCGTGACCAAGAATGGCAGGAACGTGACTGTCAGCACAGACAAGAATAACAGCGGGGGCGGGATGATATTCGACGGGGGGGATGTCCCCTCAACCACACTTGAAAACGTGTTCAAGAGTTATGGGATTGACCGCGTTGCATTGCTGAAGATTGACTGTGAGTATGCAGAATACGAGATACTACCATCCGCGCCCGACCTGTTGGATAAAGTTGATCACATTCGCGGTGAGTTTCACGGGTCACGGCATGAGATTGACGAATTGCTAAAGTTTACTCGCTTGCATGTGCCTGATACAAAGGTTACAGAGTTGGTGACGAAATGAGAACGTCTGCAGAGACAAAGAAACTCATCAACAAGTATTTGAAGTGGTGGGTGAAGTGGACTGGATGCCGATGCTTTATGTGAGGCTCACTGGCAATACCTTGAACACGTGATTACATTCAATCTCACGAAAATGGTAGCGTTGTCCGAAGATGAAATAGAAGCAACGGTGGTACACGAACTAATGCACATTTTCCTCAATGAAATGCAATCTGACAGTGTCGATGTAAACCATGAAGAGCGGGTCGCGTCAACTTTGCAAAAAGCATTCATGTTAGTAAGGGGAGCGAAATGAAAACAGTTATCAAGTGTCAGCACAATGGTAAAGATGGTTACATGTCACACGTGATTAGTTTTGGTGATGAACAGGCGATAGGTTTATGCCCTCAATGCTACGCATCTATTCAGGGAATGGTTTTATCTGACATTATGAAAGACGCCATGAAAGATGTTGTCAAAAAGGCAGTGTCGGAAACCACATACAATCCAAACACTATCGGGAGTGTTCTCTCACAGATGCTACAAAAGGCATTTAAATGACCCTCTCAATCCTCTGTGTCACCAACGCCGAACCGCACGCCGGATTGTTTATCATGCGGATGCACAGGCTGGCGACCATCCTTAACTGTGAATTCGTCATTGGATTAGACGGCGAGAATGCGCAAAGCGGATGCCTGCGAAAGTTTGCAGACGTGGCAATCGACCTGCCGGAGCATGACGTACCTTTGCAGGAAATGGTATCTGATATAGCCGTGAACTTATGCTCAGGTGATTACCTCCTGCGATTGGATGATGATGAAGTTGTCAGTCCGGCATTGGAAACATGGCTAAGACAAAAGAAGTATGAGGGCGGTACATTGTTCGCCTTCCCGCGCGTGTATATGTACCCGGACAAGTATCACACACTTTGCAACGAAGGGATATACCCTGATTTACAGACGCGGTTAGGGTTGCGAAATAACATGCTCGGAGTGACATTCATTCATGCCGGAAATCCCAACGGTTGCGGTCAAGTTGTCCCATACGCTATTGAGCATCACAAGTTGCTAGTGAAGTCATACGAGCAACGCAAAGAGATTGCGGACAGGTATGAGGCAATCAGGGAAGGCGCTGGGACGCTGCCACATTATGCGAGGTACAACATGCCGGAGTTGATCTACTCACATTTGGAAACGCAGGATTATTTTGATGGAGACTACAGTGGATGAGGCAAGAATAGAAGTAGAGCGCCATGACGTTTGTGGATTATCTGATTACTTAACTTACAAGTGGATTGGTAAACGCGATATGCCTGTTTATATTTCAGACAGGATGCAAGAAGAACGCGGGTCAAGTATTCCGTGGAAATTTATCAAAATAGAGCGTCACCCCGAAAGACGCGCAACCTTATGTATTCGCAGAGACGCGCTGTTACCATTTGGGTTTTTAGTCATTATGAGTTACAAGGTAAAAACATTTTGGGCTGGGTTTAGTTGTAGGCTTATTCTCACTTTTGAAATTTGGGGGCTGAAAAGGCATAAGTATGATAACTAGACCACACGGTGAAACGAACGTCACGCTTGCCTGCCAAAACTCATGTGTAGGATGCAACCACTTCATTCCCATGCAGAAGCCCTGGTTTATCGACCCGCTGATGCTGTACCGCGACCTCACGGCAATGGCAAAGATAGTCCACTTCGACCGCTATAACCTTGTGGGTGGTGAGCCCACATTGCACCCCGAAATATTGACGCTGTTGAATATAGCCAGGCAGTCAGGGATTGCGGACACGCTCGAGATAACCACCAACGGGCAGGCGTACCGGAATTGGTCAGACGAGTTGTACCAAAAGATTGACGAGCTCATTGTCACGCCTTACAAACTGACACAAATGGATCTGGATATTATCGCTGACAAATGCAGGCAGCATGACACATTATTCCAGGTGCATCCGGTGATATTTACGGAGTGTGCGTTCAAAGAGAAGTCACCGCAGGACATAGCACAGGGGCGCTTCAATGCGTGTTGGTACAACATCAACCGTCACGTGATCGACGGCGGTTATTTTTACCGTTGCTGCACAGCGCCGTTCATCCCTTCTGTATTATTAGGATTGCCAAAAGAGCATGACGGGATTGCGATTGAGGGATTGACCGAACAGGCATTAGCAGACTACTTATGCACAAGAGAAGTCCCCGCGTCTTGTTTTGTGTGCGCGTCAAACATGGGTAATCGTATCGAATGGCGCGAGAACCGTGACAACTGGCTAAATGAGAGTGTCAAATAAAAGGAGTATCAAATGACCAAACACATATTATCTGATGGTGAAGCAATACTATTAGCAACTCATTTAGGTGGGACGGCGTGCGCTTGTGGAACTGTGGCGACCACCATTACCCCGAACGCCGGGGCAACTTCCGCGCTGATGAGGGCTGCTGGCGCTGCTTGTTATTACCAAATTGGCGGCACCGCGTCTACATCCTCATACGGGTATATTCCCGAGGATAGTATCACGCGTATTCCTCCGATTGACAATCTTGGGGCGCTATCTGTAATTGGCGTTGCGGCTGATGCCGTATTCCACGTTGAATTCTATGACGAATTTCAGGATTAGCACGAAATTAGAATTTGATGCGAGGGTGATATGTGGGATTTAATTGACGACATAGTGGTGATTGCGGGGAAGAGGGCAGCGCCAGTTATTCCCTGGTATTTGACTAGCGAAGTACCTGCGGCTAACTGTATCGAGGCGTATGCGGGTCAAGGCGCAGAGAGTTATGCTGACAGCAAAATCAACCTTGCTAACCCCGGCACATATGACATAGTACAAGCAACACTCGCTTATAACCCAAAGTGGGACGCTGTTAACGGTTGGAAGTTTGACAATAATCCAAACACCCAAGTTCTCCCCACTGGATATTCTGTTGTGTCTGGTGAAAACAAGACGCACTCAATGATTATCAAGTTTTCAAATGCTGCCCCCGGAGGATTCATATTTGGACTAAACGATGCCACATTTGCTGTTGCTCCTAACAGATCAACCACAAGGCGCTATAAAAACGGTAACAGTCTTTTGTCGAGCGAGGCAGTGGTAGCGTCCGGGGTAATGGCGCTTTGCGGTGGAAATTGTTACCTGGATGGGGTCGCTGACGGAACGGTTACTCTTGGGGACACATCTGGCGAAATACTGTTTGGCTGTTACGCACCAATTTATGTGTATATTCAGGCGGCAGCTCTATATGACATTGTTCTTACTCCAGAGCAAGTCGTGGCAATTACGGATGCAATGAATGCGATACCGGATGGTGTTGTAATGGCAGCGTCAGCCGATTTTGATGGTGCTGGATTTAGTACAGTGGCGGCGATATGACAATCACAATTAGAATAACCCCGAACCCATTATTAACTGTAGCGGGAGTGGGACAGGTATGGACGTGGTGGGCGTTCAAAGATTCAGCATTGGCGGGTAAAACACCAACATTCCTAATTAATAAGAGTAATTATGGGGACGCCGCAACGGTAGCAGATTATATGCGCTACGGTTGCTGGGGTACTGCCATAGATTCAGATGTATGGAATGACTTTGGTGCTCCTGTTATTGGAGCAACGGACATATCTTTTGCACCAGCATCTGCATTGCCGTCAGGCGTTCTTTATTTTGCAATGTATCCGTTATATCCAATGTCTAGAACCACACGTAAGGTTAGCGAATGGATGGCACATGATTATGTATCTGATACGACATCCAGCACAGATGGAGTAATAGGAACATCAACAGAGCGTGCCAACGGACAGAACAGTAGAACCGCTCCTGCCCTTCCATTTCACGGGTTCAAAATATCGAAAGCCAGCGCCAACACAAAAAACAAGGCGATATTCACAAGTGGGAATCATGCCAACGAACCTATGGGAAGGTTCGCATTAGAAGGCGCAATCGACTGGTTACTTGGTGGTTCTGCAAATGCAGAGGCATTGCTTGACTGGTTTGATTTCTATGTTTACCCATGCGTATCCCCACAAGGCGTGTGGGGAGGTCATCATCGAGCGTGCGCCCAAACACCCGCAGTAAACCACAATAGACAATGGAACACGACAGGGACAGTGGAATGTGTTGATGCCTTTAAGGTAGCATTTGCAGCGGATACAAGTTCCGCAGTTGACGCAGCGATTGATTTTCACGGTTCTGGCAGCCCAGGCAACGGGGCTTACAGTTATGGTTATGTAGAGGATAAGTCCGCAGCTTATTACGCGGAGTTTGAAACAGAAATGAAGGCGCTGGACGGGGCTAATTTTACTCTTATAGATACTGGTCCAATAACAGAATCATTGACTCGCCTTTGTATTGCTACTTATGGGGCGTTATTGTCTGTGACTGTAGAAGCAGCCAGCAGTCTCGTTTCCAACCCAACAACATGGAAATCATTTGGAGCACATGGTGCAGAAACTTTGTATTCAATGTTACTGGATGGATTTTTTACAAATCATCCTGCATAAAATAGTCATTTTCTTCAAATGAGGTTTAGATGATCAGACAAATCTACTGCACGGCAAAAGAAGTGATGGACGACCTCAGTCTCAAAGGGTTCGAGGACCGGGTTGACCTGATGGACAGGATCCGGGCAGCGAGCGAGGTAATCCAGCGTAAAGCGTGGTATTTCATCCCTGTGGAGGATACGTTCACATTCGGCGCCAGGGTGCGGCATGAATATGATCCTTTGAGCATCAAGCCGCTGCTCTCCATTACTTCGATCACGAACGATGGCGAGACGGTTGCTGTGGCAGATTACACGCTGAAACCCCTCAACCGGATGTGGGTGAATGGTCCATATATCTTTATTGAGCAAAGCGCGGGATGGTCCAACCAGAACGAAGTGGTGATCGCGGGCAATTGGGGCTTGTACGAGGAGAGCGTGAGCCTGGGGGTGAACACAACCCAGGCTACTTCCACTGAAACGACCCTGGCTGTAACGAACGGCAGTGTGCTCTCTCCCGGAATGTTGCTGTTGATCGAGAGCGAGCAAGAACTGATCACGGCTGGCGGGGGCGGGCCGGATTCTCCTGCTGGCACGGCGGCTACTTCCCTGGTGAACGGTGCGATTGACGAGAACGATGCGAGCATCACGGTGGACAACGGGGCGGAGTTCAACGTGGGTGAGATCCTCCAGATCGACGTGGAGGATATGAAGATCCTCAAGATCAACACGCACGTGCTGGCAGTTGAGCGCGGGTGGAACGGCACGGCGCCTGCGGACCATTTGACGGATTCAGCGATCAATGTGTACCGGACGTTCAAGGTGGAGCGGGCTGTGAACGGCACGACTGCAGCGATCCACACGAACAAGGCTGTGAGCCAGTACGTGGTTCCGGAGACGGTGAATTACCTCTGCAGGCAGATCGCGGTTTTGATGCGAATGAAGGCAGCTTCCGGGTTCACAGGGATCACGGGCAATGCTGAGCAGGGGCAGGGCAGGTATTTGAGCGAATTCCCGCCGAGGACGATCGAAGATATCCTGGCGCCATTCAGGGTGGGGGAATAGATGCCCGGCAAACTCTCTGATGCTGATTTTGGAGCACAGATCAACCTGATGGGGTTTGAGGAGCAGGAGGCTCTGCTGAGGCAAATGCCCGCGGAGCTGACGAAAGAGTTGTTGAAGTCCGTGCGCAAGGGCAATGCGGACATGAAGAAGAATGTGCAATCGCGAATTTCTACGTTCACCGGTCGGACGGTGCGGAGCATCGGCAGCAAGGTCATTGCAAACGGGCCGGGGAGCGTGACTGGTATCACTGGTCCATCGGATCACGGGAAGAATGCGAGAGCACACATTCTGCGGTTCCTGCAGGATGGCTCCTACTGGCAAAACGAGGATAGACGGCAGCCCTGGGTGCATGATCTGACGGACTGGGTGAAGGCGAAGTTCAATCCTCCGGAGAAAGATGTGTTGAGAACGGCGTATGCGCTGGCGAAAAGCATCAAGCAAAAGGGTGTGAAGGGGACGCCAATCGTGAGACCGGTGATGGAGTCCAGACTGGGGTATGTGCTGCTGTTGATCTCGGACACGCTGGATAAGATCGTGGAAAAGATGAGAGTTAAATGATTATCGAAGCCCCACTCGTTCGCTGCGCGATCTCCCGGGGTACAGCTCCGTCAAAGAAAGGACGTCGCTTATGGCCAGCCTATTTGGTTTGAAATATTGGTTCAACGATATTTGTCGGCTATGGGGTGAGATACGAGACGATAAAAACGTGGCGGTGAAGAGTTATATGTTGGAGAAGATGCCGGAGAGTGTGACAACTGTGCCGTGCGCGATCTCGTTCATCAACGGCAATATCGATGTGTCTCCCAGCACGGGCGGGCCGACGATGGTGACTTACCACGGGGTCACGGAGTTCCATTTGACCTTGAGCCTGGTGAGAAGCCAGATGCCGTATGTGATGAGCTTCCCGGACAAGATCATCCAGAAGCAGGCGGGGAACATTACGCTGGGCGGGAAGGTGGTGAGCTGGAGGCTGGACCTGCCGGGGTCATTGAGGCCGGTGCGATTAGCCTGGGGCAACGAGGATGAGCATTATGGCTTGCAGGTGCCCTGGGTGGTGATCGAGAATCAGAGCGGAAAGTACACGGTCAGTCCGTGATAGGAAGTCTATTTTTGGGGATTGCTTCGGAAGGGCGTCCTCGCAATGACATTCAAATTTTTCTAAAAGGCAGGTGAAAAATGTTACTTGAACAATTGCAATATGGTGCTGAATCAACCGCCGGTACGGCTGTGGCGGCAAACAAACGGATCCTGGGGAAGGCAAAGTTCGCGCAGGACCAGCAAGTGACCATCCCGCAGGACGATATCGGCAAAAATGTGCCGGGTTACCGGGCAGTGACCGGCGGGAAGCTGGTGACCAACACGATAGAGGTGGAGCGCGGGTACTTCCAGCTGCTTCCTTTGATCTTCTCGCTGCTGCTCGAGGGCGGGATCACTGCAGTGGAGCAAACCACGGACCAGGACGATTACCTGTGGGCGTTCGCGCAGGATCTGACCGCGACCGGGAATACTCCGGACACAATGACGCTGGAATACGGCGATTTGGGCGTGCAGGGGTTCGAGGTGGAGTACGTGGTATTCGAGAAGGTGAAGATCTCCGGCACAGTCCCCCAGGACGGCGGGGATGCTGCAATCAAGATCTCCATTGATTTCTTTGGACGGCAGAACACCAAGACGACCTTCACGGCTGCGATCGCTGCACCTGCAGTGACCGAAATGAGCGGGTTCCTGGCACAGTTGTACATCGATACTTCCTGGGCGGGTGTGGGCGGCACTGAGAAAACCAACCTATTGCGCGCTTTCGATATCGAGATCATCGGCGGATTCTACCCTGAGTTCCACGGCGGCACGACTTTGACCTTTGACGCCATTGGACAGGGCAAACCGGGCATCCTGTGCACTCTAACGCTAGACAGCGGGGCTGCGGCTGTGGCACTGCATGATGCAATGGGGACGATGCAGGTGGTGAAACTGCTGCTCTCCGGTCCGGCAATCGGTACGGGAGATCCTCACAGTTTGGCAATCGCATTCTCCGGGATCGTGATGGACCCGAAATTGTTTGCATCGGCTGAGAAGGATACTTCGCTGACCACGGTCCAGTTCGAGGGCATCTATGATCCGACTGGCGGGAAGATGTTCACAGTGGATGTGACGACTAATTCGGCGACGATCTAAAAGAGCGTTGTCCACTAATACCACTAATTAGAAAACCGACTTATCAATGTCAAGGAATCAATGAGGAACTATGGAAATCAAAATACCAAAGATAGTGAAGAAGCTGGAGTTCAAGGAATACTCGGAGGCGTTTGGTGAGACGGCGCTTGAGGTGTGGGTGAACCCGCCGCATGATGTGCTGGATAAACTCAACAAGGCCTTGAAGCGGTCGGAAGAGCTGGAAGTGCCTACTGAGCAGGTGACTCCGGAACAGCTTACCGAATTGAACATGCGCTCCCGCGAAATCCTCTCTGAGCAGGCGGAAGTGTACTCGGAACTGCTCAGCCAGGGTGCGGAAGAAACCAGGTGGAGCGCGGGCGATGTGCAAAAGTTCGCAATGGAAACCTATGATACAGACCCGGTCTTGTGGGTGTGGTTCAAGGGCCAGGTGGCGAAGATGATCCGGGAGCACAGGGTCGGCGTAAAAAAAGCCTAGAGTCCGCGCTGCTTGAAATTGCCCGGACAGGGCGGACGACCGATCCACGGCTGGTGAGCATCTTCCGGGCGCAAAAAGTGAATCGTGTGCTGGGGGGGATGGCAGTGATGCCGTGGGATGTGGGTTTGCTGAACGATGACTGGCTGGACGCGTTTTCCGCGCTGGTGGATGAGCTGCCAAATGCGCAGGCAATGGTGAAGGCGCAGGAGCAGAGCCAGGCGAATTGGTTGAAGAGGCAAGGGTACAGAGGATATTTGAAGGGTAAAAAATGAGTGATTCAATCCTCAATATCATTATCAATACGGTCAAGCGCGGCGACGGCGATAAGCAGTCTGTTGCCGGTGTCAAGAATATGGCCAATGCCTTTAAGCAGCTGACCGGATTCAGCCTGGCAAGTACCACAGCCATTGGACTGACTGGTATGGCGACGGGGTCACTGGTCAAGCTGCTGAAAGAATCAGTATCTGAAACTGAGCAATACGTGCAGTCAGTGACTGACCAGGCGCGCGTGGTTGGCATGGATGTTGAGGAAATGAGCCGGCTGATCCAGGCGACGGATGATGTGTTCATCTCGCAGGAGAAGCTTGAAAAATCCATGCTGGCGGCTACTCGCAGGGGCATTGATGTATCACGAGAAGGACTGAAAAAGTTATCAGAAGAATACCTGTCACTGGATCCAAAAATGGAGCGCGGGTACCTCTTGATGCAAACGTTTGGGCGGTCCGGCGCGGACATGGGCAAGTTGATGGAACTGGGCGCTGACGGCATTGACGCGGCAATGGATTCCGTTTCAAAATCACTGCTGGTTACCGCGGCTTCGAGCCAGAATATTGAGAATTACAAACGCTCGATCGACAACTTGAATGACTCCTGGCAGGGCGTGAAGTACACGATCGGTAACGAAGCCATTCCAGAGCTTGATTACATGATGCGGCTGCTGACCAAGGGAGTGGATCCGGTTGAGGCGCAGCACCGTGCCATAAAGCAATTGGAGTTTGAAATAAGGCGACTGGGCGGCTCAAATGGCTTTGCCAAAGACAAAGTGGCTGAACTGCAAGCCGAAATTGATCTATTGAAAAACACGGTTCCCGGAACCACGGTCGAAATTGGAGCGATGGCTGGTGAAGTGGGGCTGGTGACGCAGTATTTCAAGGAACTTACAGCGGAAATGATCTTCAATAAGCTGGCTGCGAATATGGATGAGGAAGCGCAGATGCAGCTCGCGATGCAGATGGGGTTGATAGATTTTGCAACCTACAGCACTATGAACGCGCTGGATGATCTGACCAAGAAATATGACACCAATGCTGATGGTGTGATCACTGCAAAAGAAAAAACCGCAGAGTACAACCTGGAACTGGCGGCACTTATTGGCTATCAAGAAGCATTGCGCGACAGAACGGTCACCTACACGGTTGCGATGATCCAAAACGGCTCAATCAATAACCAGGATATATTACCGTTGCCGCCAAAACCGGGCGAGGGACCAGGTGGAGCGAACGGCTTGAACTTCATAGTTCCACCGGGATATCCAAACGATTCATTCCCAATTCGTGTGGAATCCGGCGAACATGTGCAGGTTACTCCTGCAGGGCAGACACAGCAAATGATGGGCGGCGCTACCAATGTCACCAATTATTTCTATGGGATCAGTGTGGATGAAGTAATGCGGCAGCTGCAATTGCAGGGAGTGGGAAGATGAAATCCTATTTAAGAGAAACCCACATTATGGGAATTTCATAATGAAACCTATCTATGAAAACCTACACTAAGGAAATTTCATTATGACCGATACCATTGACCTGCAGGTACTGCTCAACACTGTGAATATCACTGACAAGGTTGACCTTGGTAAGTTCCCTGTAACCAAATTGAGCGCGATCAACGAGGAGCTGGACACGCTGAACCTGACTATCCAGAACGGCGACGCCCTGGGAATTAAGGGGTGGCAGGAGATAGTGGTGAAGGACGGCGCGGAAGTGATCTTCGGCGGGTATGTGCTGACCCCAAGCCGGGCAGCGGGCGCCAACCTGGCGGCGAACAGTTACGCCATCGGCGCTTCGGACTACGGCGCTTACCTGGAGAAGGTGTTCATCCAGGCATTATTCATCGATAAAACGGACGCGGAGATCCTGGCTGCTATATTCTCAGGAACTGTGGAACTGAGCGGGTTTGACGGCGCGACGCATGTTGTGGCTGTGCGGACCATCCCCCGTGTTTTATTCAACCGGAAATCAGTGAGGGAAATTCTCAATTGGCTGTGCGAGCAGAGCGGCGGGCACTGGTACGTGGATGAGAACAAAGCCTTGCATTACTGGGGCGAGGTGGAGTACCTGGCGCCGTTCGATATCACGCATGACCCGGAAGATGCGACCAAAGAGACGGTTGAAAACGTGAAGGTGAATGTGGACGCGGCGGGGGTGGTGAACGTGATCGAGGTGGTGGGCGGTATGGCGCTGGGAGGGGATGAAACTTTCAAATATACCCAGCCGGTGCGGTCAGGAACGCTTTACCTGAACAAGCGCTTCTCTCCGTGGGACGGGGAGAGCAAGATCGTTGTGCGCAGGAATGAGGGCGGGGCGACCACCAACCTGCTGGTGAATCCATCCTTCGAGACGAATATCACAGACGGATGGACGCAATACCAGGCGGGAGCCGGTGCGGTGTGGGCGCAGGATGACACAAAATATCACCAGGGAGTAAAAAGCCTGAAGATCACGGCAGGCAACCTGCTGTCGATGGTACGCGGGGCAAATATCACATTGAACCCGGGTGAACCGCTGACCGGACAGGCGATGAGCTGGTGTGATACGGCAGCCATGGCGAGCGTGGCGATCTACGATGTGAGCGGGTCGGTGGTCCTGGCTGAAACCACGAACCGGAAAACGAGTGCATGGGAACGATTGACCGTGCTGTACACGAACACATCCGGGGCGGCGATGACCGTGCGGGTTGAGCTGCGGAACAACGGTACGGATTCCGCCAAGATCGTGTATTTCGACGCGGTGCAGGCTGAAAAGCTGGCGTACCCGAGCGCTTATTGCGACGGCACGCTGGGGACGGGATACTCCTGGAGCGGCACGGCGCACAATTCCACCAGCGCCAGGGTAGACATGCCGGTGTGGGTGACATTGACGGTGAAAATCGGGAACAGTTCCGAACTGGCAGGGCGCGATGAGGTGCTTTATTTTGACAGCGATGGCAGGCTGGAACAGGAAACGTACTGGCCAACTTTGCTCAATGCAATCGAGATCGACGGGCAGGAAGAGAAGCCGGTGCGGGCGATCGTGCGGAATTATGCCAGTTATGCGTTCTACGGCAAATGGCTCAAGGGAGTGATCGAAGACCGGTCTATCGTGGATTCGAAAGTGGCAAGGATGCGCGGAGCTACAGAGCTGGCGAAAAACGCATTTGAATCGGAGGCGATCACCTATTTTGTGAGAAAGACTGGCTTAAAAGCCGGACAGACCCAGAACATTCATTTGCCGCACAGGGGGCTGGACGGGAACTTCATGATCCAGCGGGTGACGACTACCATCAGCGCAGGCGGATTCGTGATGAACCAGGTGGAACTGGGGGCGGCTGATCAATCGCTGGTGGGTTTGCTGCTGCAGATGAAGCGGGCAAGCGGGGAAACCTTTGATTATTCGGAAGATGAGATCCTGGACAACATCCTCGACTTCACAGATACGGTTACTGTCACTGAAAGCGGTGCTACGGTGACGGGGGATGATGGTCCTTACCAGTACGACGTGGACAAGTGGGATTATTCGAAATATGGTGCGGAGTGAGCATGAAAAAAATAGAAACAAAGGATGAGATCGTGTTAGCCGGGAAAGTGACCTTAAGCGCGTTCCAACCGAATGCGATTGCCAGGCTGTTGGGATATGGATTTACGCTGAACGACGCAATCCGGGAGGCGCGAAAACTTGGATTGGAGAGACGGCGGGTGGAATCCACCAACCTGGTGACCACGGTCGGAAAACAGTTCATTTCCAGGAGGATCACGGGCGAGGAAATGACAGGGCTGACCTACATGGCGGTGGGTACGGGTACCACGGATCCGGCGGTGAGTGACATCGCGCTGGAGACTGAAACCCTGCGAAAACTTCTGACCGAATGCGAGCAAGGCGATGCTAATTTTTATTCCACCGTTTACCTTCTGGCGAGCGAGTGTTCGTTCTACCTCAAGGAAGGCGGATTATTCGGAGGGGCTGCAGCAGGTGCGGCGGCTGACAGCGGATCCCTGTTGTGCCGTTTCCTGCTGGATTTTGACAACACGACCCTGCAGCAGGATCTAACCATTCAACATACCGGCGAGGTGAGCTAATGACCGTTCCTATTTCTCCAAATCAAACTGTTAAGAGTTCCGAGATCAAGGGACTGGCGGGGGTGCCTAATAATTCGGTTTACCTGACGCCAACGACCAGCTATGCGGAACTGGTAGCTGCGCCTGCAAGCGGCGTGAAGCAGGTGAACCAGATCGTGATGAAAAACACGGATGCCAGTGTAACGACGGTTTTCTACCTGAAACTGGTGATCTCGGCATCGGATTACATTGTGGTTTCCATCCAACTGGCGCCGGGCGAAAAGTTCATGCTGAATTTCCCGTGGATTCTGGATGCCAATTCCTCCATCCAGGCAAAGGTGGGCGCGACGTGTGACGGTTTGATCGAGGCGGGAACGATCGTATTTGTGGGCGGGATGGGTGCTGCGAATTTCAGCGGAACAGCCTGGGAGGACCTGCTGACCGTGGCGGCTGCCTCGGCTTACGCAACGCTGGGGATGATCCTGCAGAATTCCTACACGACGACACAAACCGTGTCGGTGCAGGTGATCGATGACGCTGCTGCGGTGATGTTCACGGACAGCAAGACGCTCTCCCCGGGGGCGGTGTGGGTGTTCGATCTGAACCTGGTGATGGCTGCCGGGTGGAAGATCCAGGTGAAGCACGGGGCAGCGAGTTATACCGGCAGTGCTGTGGTGAGTTATTTACTCGTACCAGCATAATAAGGACAAATATCATGATCAGAGCATCTTATAGTTATAAATTAAAGTTTAATCCGATTGTGCTGCTGGTGGGTGCTGTGTACTCCGGCATTGTGGCGACGGCGCGGCATTTTGCCAGGATACTGGATTTCATCATTGAACCCAGCGGGGTGACGATCGAGCAGACCTGGAACGGCACTGGGGCTTCGAACGCGTTTTCGCTATCGATCACGCCGGCCGTGGTGCAAAATGCCTGCCTGGTGGCGTGTGTAGACGGTCTTGGTAATATGGCAGCGCCAACATCCATGACCTGGAATTCGATCACGCTCGCGCGCCAAGTGAAAGAAGATGCAATTCTTTACGCTGGTACTGCAATCTACGCTGCGGTAATCCCGGCGGGATCCCTTGGGGTGGCTTCGAACCTGGCGACAGTTGGAGGGTCTTTTGATACGGCCTATGTGACGGCTTATTTATGCTCCGGAGTTCACCAAGCCACGCCAGTAATCGCCACGGGGACTGCACCGGGGTCGGCGAGTGAGCCGCATTCGATCACGATGGCAGCATCTGTGGCAAATGGAATGGCTATTGAGTGCGGTATTCTCTCCGGATCGCCTTACTTTGGGGCGGTGGGTGCAGGACAAACTGCACAGCCGGACACGACAACTCCTTACGGCAGCTATAAGGCTACCACCGGGGCATCGGCGGTGATGACGCATACACTCACGAATGCTTTATCCAGGAATTCGATGAGCGCGATTGCGCTGCAGCCGGCGTAGGTGAGACTGCTACCCCAGCTCACTTCGTTCGCGGGGTACGCTCATCCTTGATCAAAAAAGATTTATGGAAGGATTCGCTATGGGCATAAAATTTGGTAATTACCCAATAAAAGGCCTTGATGTTTCTCAACATCAAGGCCCTATTCAGTGGGGTGAGGCAGTGAATATGCACCCTGACTTTGCAGTAATTAAAGTCGGGGCGGGGATGACGATTGATCCAAAGTTTTCAGCGAATTGGATTAATGCCAAGCCACACGTTTTCAGAATTGCTTACTGGTATATGGATTACTACTCAAACTATAACGCTGGATCTTCTGCTTATGGCATGACCGACGAGGCGTGGGGCAAGGCCCAAGCGGATAACTGCTGGAACAAAATCAAGGGAGACAGCGACAATTATGTATTCCTGGATATTGAGAATGCGACATCCGCTACAGCCGCACCGATTACGAATTATGCAACCAGGGCGCAAAAGATAGCCAGAGCGTTCCTTGAACGGATGGACGCGCTCAATGGCAAAACGAATGGTATTTACTGCTCCCTTGGATTACTCACCTGGTTTGGCACATGGTTCAAAAACAGACCACTATGGGTTGCCTGGTACAACGAAATGATGGTTGTAGACTGGCAGTGGGTAGAACGCTCTCTTGAATCCGTTGAAGATGCAGTGAGGGCAAAGGGGTGGACAGGAAAAATCCTAATGTGGCAGTACACCAGTGATGGTGACGTTGATGACAACGGATCCGGGGACGGCATCCTGTATGGTATGGAGTCAAAAGCGTTGGACCTGAACATTTGGATGGAATCTAAAGAGGAATTTGAGTTACTCAAAGGTGGTGCCACTATCCCGGAACCGCCAGCTCCTCCGGTGGCTGATGGATTCTGGGCTCAGTGTACCGCGGCGAAAAGCCTGACAATCAGGAATATGCCAAATGGCAGTGCAACTGTTCTCGGATACCTGATGAACGGTGAAAAAAGATTGGTCTATGAGGTCAGTAATGGCTGGTACCGGATTGGTGACGGGCAGTGGGTGTATGCAACTTACATGCAGAGAATTGACCCTCCGATTGTTGAAACTCCACCGACAGTGATAATCCAGGTGCTGGCGGTTCCATCATCCAGTCAGAATGACGACAGGTGGAATAATGATCAACTGGGTAATTCAGCACTCACAATTGGCAGTGACGGCTGCGCAGTTACTGGTGTCGATGCAGTGATCGCATTCCTGACCGGGCGCGTTCCTAATCCCGGGAAGCTTAACCAGGACTTGAAAAACAAAGGCGGGTTTGAGGGCGCCCTTATCGTTTGGGGTGCAGTAACCAAAATCAACCCGAATATCGTCCTGGATGAGGGCAACTTTATCAGAGACGCGGCGCAGGTGACAGAAGCCAGGATCGACGCAGTTTTATTGAGTGGGAGACCGGTACTTGCACAGGTGGACCATAATCCATCCACAACCGCCCTGGAGCCGCACTGGGTAGTCATTAATGGCAAGAATTCAAATGGATATGTGATCATGGATACCTGGGATGGAGCGATCGTAGATCTCAGCTCGAGGTACAAGAAGTTGCTGAGGATGGTGGTGTACAGTCACGCGGCTGTGGTTCCACCGGTGGTGATATCGGATGAGGAGAAGCTGGCGAAGTTGTGGACTGCGCATCCGGAGTTGCACAAGGCGTTTCCATAGAAACACGACCGCAACCCCTGGCCAAGAACTGCCAGGGGAAAACGCTAGGAGAATCTATTGCGAAAAACCAACCGAAAGATCCAGGTGGTAGAAACTGACACGCACGGCGGGTTCAAGCTGGCGTTGATGAATCCGGAAACCGTTTTGTTCCAGGAAGACGAGCTGGGGAATTTCAAGCCATGGCAGCCGGCAATGAGTCAGTCTCAGCGCTACCTGTGGAAGACGCGCTCCAAGTGCATGGAAGATGCGTTTGCGATCGCGGACGGCTGCGAGATGCTGGTGATGCACCTGGGTGATGCGTGCCACGGGGTGAAGTATCCGCAGGGATTGGTGAGCACACGGCTTTCTGACCAGGCGGTTATCGCGGATTACAATGCGCGTCCGTGGTTCGGGTACAAGAAACTGAAGGCGTACCGGCAGGTGATCGGCACGCAGGCGCATAACGCCGGGGAAGGCTCACTGGAGCTGATCCTGGCGCAATTACTTTCGGCGCGATTCCCGGGTGTGGATGTGAAACCGCTCTATCACGGTCTGTTGGAGTACGGGGGAATTGTGACAGATTATGCGCATCACGGTCCGCATCCGGGATCCCGTAACTGGCTGGCGGGCAACGTGGCGCGCTTCTACCTGCGAGACCTGATGCAGCGGGAGATCATGAACCGGAGGAAGCCGGCTGACCTGGTGCTGAGGGGGCATTATCACACGCCGGTCTACGAGTACCTGGAGATGAAGGATTTCAAGGCAGAGCTGCATGTGCTGCCGTCCTTCTCGATGTTCAATGACCATGCGACGCAGGCGACCCAGAGCCAGAATGATATCACGCACGGGCTGGTGGTATTTGTGTTCGAAAACGGGGTGAAGACTGAAACACACCGGCTGTATTCCACGATCGATACAAGGACTGTGGAGGTGATATGACCTCTTTAATAGGTGATGAGATCAATGAACTGCTGCAGGAGCTGGCGGGTGTGCATGTGCTGCAGGAAAGAAGGCCCGGGGATGTGGACGCTGAAATGATGGAAGCGACAACCGGCTATTCTTTGAAATACTGCGAAGAGATCCTGCGGGACAAGGTAAAGGCGGGAGTTTTGGAACGGGTCTACGTGCGGGGGACTGACGGACGCAGGAAGACGGTTTTCAGGAAGGTGCAGGATGGCACAATTCAAAAATCTTGATGAACTTGATCGACTAGGCCACAAAGGTGATTGGTGCTTTTTGAACAAAGACCAGACAATGGCTATTCGGTATGACGACAATTCGTTTTTGGGGACGGTTGTCATTCCAATCGCTGGACCAGGTGCCTGGCAATGGAATGGGAGTAAAGAACTCCCGACGCTAACCCCCTCAATTCTTGTGAAAGATAATCCGGACTGGTCGATTGGATGGCACGGTTATTTGACTGATGGAAAACTAATCACAGTTTGACCTCCGCTAAGCAGTAAACGGGTGAAGCCTCTTGACAATGCTCAAATGTCATCCGTGTTTAACTCCCCGCAAGGGGAGTTTGTTTATTTAGCGCTTTGTATGTGTAAATAGACCTATTATGAAAATAAATTGAAATTTAGCCAACAAATTTCAATCCTTTTGATACTTTACGCACTTTTCTCGACGGGAGTAATGAGACCGGAATCCTCCAGGCTCCAGAAAGTATCCTGGTAGAGAAAACGGTCTCCGGAGCGTAAAAATGTGAGGATATCTTTCCGGGATATCTTCATGGTGTGCGTTATGGAAATGTACGGGTAGGTCACCTCAGCGATGACATAATTAATCAGGTTCTTCGTGTAGGCAATCTCGTACACTGTAAAGGTGGCAACAGGCGGTGCCGGCAGGTCTTCGCGCATTTTATAGTTTCAGGTTATCCGCGGGTGATGCACGGCGGTGAGCTGCGGCAACATCTGAGGAGGCGAGCTGCAGGTAGGTGTTGACCATCTCCAGGGTGGAGTGCCCGAGGATCTTCTGCAGGGAGAAGACATCACCGCCGTTGCGCAGGAATTCAATGGCGAAGGTGTGGCGGAAGCGGTGCGGGTGACAGTGGGTCACGCCGGCTTTGGAGGCGATTTCACTGAGGACATGGCGGATGGAATCGCGGTCCATCGGTGAGCCATCCCGGGTGATCAAGAGCGAGTCATTTGGGCCGGTGTCTCCGCGGTTGGAAATATAAGACCAGAGAAACTTTCTGCAGGTGTTACCAATGGGGATGTGGCGGGATTTTGTTTTACGTCCACTGCCGAAGGGTTCAAGGAAGATCTCTGCGTTTTTGAAGTTCACGTCTTTGATGTGCAGGCGGGCAGCTTCTGAGACGCGAATACCTGTATCCAGGAGGAGTATGATAATAGCCTGGTCGCGGACGCGCGTGTGACGTTTTGCTCGAAAGGCCATGCGATTTCCAGGAGTGGTGGCGCGGTTATATTCACTAGCTTTTAAAAGTGCGCGAATATCTGCCTGGGAGAAGGGGGCTATCTCGGGGTAATCAAATTCGGGCTTCTCAATGGATCCATCCACGCGGGGAATATGCAGTTCCTGCTCGGCCCAGTTGTAAAAGGAACGGATGGAGATCCATATGTTCTGGATGGTGCCGGCGGCCAGGGGTTTGGAGTCTCCGGAGAGGCGGAAGGGGATGTAGTCTGAGCGCATGTGACCGTAGTAACGCATGATATCGGCGCGGGTGATCTTCTCCAGTTCGGGGTGGATCAGGAAGTCATCCATTTTTTTAAGATAGGTGGTGTAAAGCCGGATGGTGGCGGGGCTTTTGCCGTTGCTGGTGAGGTGGTAGGTAAATCCGTCGATCGCGTCAATTAGTTTCATGGCTCACCTTGATTTTGATAATAGCGAACTATGGTTCGGTGGAAGCGGCGATGAGGGGTAACGAGCGACCGCTTTTATACCTTGGTGGAGGATAAAAGCGGTCTATAGTCGGGGCGAGAGGATTTGAACCTCCGACCTCTTGCACCCCATGCATACGGGAAACAGGGGTAACCGCAGGTCGCATACATCCCTTGAAAACGGGAGTAATGTACCTGTGATTGCAAGGGTGCAGGACGATAATAGCGGTCGGGGGTTCAACGGTTTAATAGCCTGACATGAGCGCTGAGCAGCCCTGGAGAATGGCTGCGACGATGGTGAGGATCATAAAGATTACGATGATGGTTTTGATGGTGCTCAGGTGCCCTTGCGTTTTCTCTGCTGAGGCGATAATGATGTTGTTTTGGCTGATGATGCGGGCGAGTTTGGCGTCTGAACTGGGGTACTTCTTTTCAATGGTGGCGACCATGCTGTCGATGTTTATATTTTCGTAGCACACCTTGTGGTAGGGCACACCGCTTTGGGTGGTGAGTGAATCCTGGTCACTGGTTATTTCCAGGTGGCAGTACGGACAGATCTTAGGTTCTTTTGCCATTGTTTCCCTCCATTATTTCTACAATTGACTAATTACTTGCTTTCAGTTTTCAATATTTCAATCAGAAGACCATAATTCGGTTTTTTATCGGTTCCGCCAAACACCTTTTTTACAAAAGCTTCAGGTTGAGCACCGGCATCCATGAGCGGGGCAAACTCGGCGGCTAGTTCCTTGCTTAAATAACCCACCTGGTGATCATGTTCCTTGATTAAAAACGCTTTACCTCGAACCCATACGCTTATGGCGCTCTTATCGAATTTATTGTTCGGCTCGCGGATAAGTTTCACTGGTTTTCCGGGAGTGCAAAATTTTTGAATGCCGAACTGTCTGGATGTTCCGTCCTGGTTGTCAAAGGATTCTCCGACAATCTCTGCTTCTATTTTCCTTTGGTAGACCATTATTTCCTCCTCTTTTTAAGTTGCAAATGTAGAAATAGTGTTCTATAATGATGACACTGTATTTGCCGTTACCCAAAGGGGCTTTGATGAAAAGTTTGCGTTACGTGTTGCCTGACTCGTCTGTGCTGGTGGTCCGATTGTTCAAGACCTTGGTGATCTCGGAATTGTATATTGCTGCACCTTCGGGGGAACTGTCGGCAATCCCCAGGGTGGCTACTTTATCACGCGCGGATTTGAGCGCTTTGACAAAATCGGGGGGATACCCGAAAAAGGGATCGCGCTCTTCCGGCGTCGGAAGTTCGTAGCCCAGGATCTGTAATATCTCGTAATCGTGGAGCACATCGGCCACATACCGGGCGGTATGGTAGGTCATTGAATCGCGCTTACCTTCCAGCAGCTGATTTAGGTAGCCGCGAGAAACGCGCAACATCTCAGCGAAAGTTGCCTGGGAAATTCTGCCGTGATCCATTTGCCATTGCAGATACTTCTTTTCAAAGTAATTAGCCAATCTCCCTTTATCCATAAAGTAAATATAACCAATTTTCGAATTCATTGAAATACCCTATTGACATTTGTTATCAAAGGTGCTAATGTATACATAGCAAACAAAATTAGCACAGAAAACGGTGGATAAACTAATGAATGAAAAGCAATCTCCTGTAATTAGGCTTGACAAAGAAACAAACGACCGAATTATGCAGATCGCCACCCACACGAACCGCACCAAGGTTGGCGTTATTCGCTGGCTTCTGGATTCGGTGCCGGCAGTGAATGGGGCTGTTGTGGGGAATGGCGGGAAGAGGATGCTGGCTGTGCAGGGGCTGGATGGGGTTATGAAGGTGGATGCGAGTATTCAGTTGTCAGATCAACCAGGGTAATTGGGATGGTTGATCTTTCTTTTTCAAGGGTCATGGTTGTGGAAGCGATCGGTTTTCATGACAACAGAGTACGGTAATTTGAGAGGGTATGAACATCCGGACGAATCCGGGTGGTATTAGGCTGTAAAAAGTTTGTTTTTGGATGAATCCGGGTCGGATCCGGACGTTCGAGAGGAGCAAACGAAATGGCAACGACACCACGGGAATGGCCGAATAACGCAATGAATGTACGGGACGGAGTGGCAGAGATCATCCGCAGCACCAAAAAAGAACTTGAGCGGATCAGCACGAACGAGGTAAACGATGAAGAAGGGATTGAGGCAATTGTGGCAAAAGCAAATTCAGATCTAACCCTTCTACTGCGGGCGCTTGAGGCAGTTGGCGCAAACACGAACCCTGTGGTGGAGCTGGATAACAGGGTGAACCAGATCAAGGGAATCCTCACGTTCGCATGAGCGTGATCATCGAATGAGCGAACCCGGCGAGTATGCCGGTTTAGCCCCCGGACGGAGTTGATCCTCCCTGGCTCCGTCCGGGTCCGAAGACAACAGTACTTTTGGGATGGAAAGCGCTATGAGCGGAAGTACCTGGTTATCCCCCCTAACCAGGCTACCCGGAAGACCTGTTCGAATCAGGGCCGCTCGCCAAAACCTTGTGAGGTTTTTTGCAATGACTGGCGGCGATGTGGTGGGAACACATCACTAACGTGGGAAGGACGACTCCCTTGACGATGCACCTACTTAAGAACGAGGCAGCTGGAAACCTAACCAGCGCAAAGTCGCAAAAGTCTACCAGGTTCGAATCCTGGCCGCCAGTTTGGAGAATGGATGTAATTAATCGTATCCGGACAAACGCTAAGCAGTAGAACCAAATCCATTCTCAAGTAGTTATTTGCCAGGTGGATCACACCATCGAAAAGGTCCACCTGGCAGGAGGAAAGATGATTAGAAGCCAGTACCAATTAACGTTCAACCGCCCACAAAGGGGCGGTTGCCGTCCTCCTCAACGGAGAAAGATCAGGTTCCTCAGTTCGTTGCTTTACCGAAGCAACCCTATTATAGCGATTTGTACTGCTGATGTCAATACGGTCTGTGCCCCTGCTCAGGGTCGAACTGAGATCTTCCGCTTCGGTAAAGCGACACCTTATCCATTAGGCTACAGGGGCACATAGGTAACTATACAACGAGAGAAAAAGAAATGCAACTCGGGAGGAAAGAATGACACACCAACACACAACAGCATTAAACATCGGGCAGGAAGCATACAGGCTGGCAAGCATGCCGGCAGACGATGTGCAGCGCCTGGAGAAGGCCGTGCTGTTGATCCTCTCGTTCCACACAGGCAGGAAGAAGGCGATCAGCGGGCAGCGGATGCTGTTCGAGTTGAACAACCAGGGAATCACCATCACCGATACCAGGTATTTCCGCGAAGTGATCAACGGTTTACGCAAGCAGGGCTGGCCGATAGGCTCCACCGGCGGAAAAAAGGGCGGGTACTGGCTGTGCGAGAACTGGGCGGAGTTTGAAGCATTTGTGAAGGTACAGATCCATGATTTCGCGATGGACCTGCTGGCGCAAGAAAAAGCAATGCGCAATGAAGCTGCGCGCATGTGGGGTCCACAAATGTCTTTTGTAAGTTGAAGTTCTTTACTTTAATCTAAAAATCTGCACGGAAAGGTTAGATCCTATGGCAAAAAAACCTTTAACAGTTATCGAGAAGCGCACAAGCGGGATCCTCCAGGAAGTAAAAGGGATTTATAGAAGTTTGGACCTGCCAATGCCGCAGGTTGGGGAATTGGTGCGCGTAGTCAATGAGGAATCTGGAATTGAGAAGCGGGGGACTGTGACAGCGATCAACTGGCGCGAAGGCACGTATGACATTGAAATTCAGCAGCCGGCAATGAGCGCGGGCGGCGGGGCGCTCCCTCTTCGGTCACTGCGGCAGTTTGGAAGGGTTTCGTAGATGGCGACACATCGATTTATTGATCCAAAGATTCGGCGGTCCGAGTCTGTTTCTCAGCTCACTTTCAGGCAGCGGGACATGTGGTACGGCCTGATCCTGACAGTGGATGACCAGGGCAGATGCCAGGCGAACCCTGCGCTGATCCGGTCAGTTGTGTGGCCGCTGGAAGATATCAGCCTGGAAGATGTGAAGCTGGACCTGCAGGAGCTGGAAGCGCACGGTTTCATCCTGGGCTACGAGGTGGAAGGTAAGAAGTATTTACAGATCCAGAACTGGCAGGTTTACCAGCGGGATGCTGAGTGGCTGGGTTATTCGAAATATCCGGCACCTGATGGGTGGTGTGACAGGTTCCGCTATCACGGAAAAGGCCGGCAGATCATCCAATCTGACAATTGGAATTCAAATCGGCTACCTAATGAATTGAAAGTGTTTTCAAGTCCTCTACCTAATGAATTGAAAGCGTTTTCAAGTCCTCTACCTAATCATGATGTTAATGGTGATGTTAAGGGTAATGGTAATGAAGATGTTGATGGTGATGTTAAGGGTGATGGTGATTGTGATGCGTTGCCCGTGCCGGTCAACAATGCGAAGGCTCAGCGCTCGTCTGCATCCCCTGTGGCTAAGATATCACGCCCGAACCAGTTGAAGATCTGGAACGAGGCGATCGGTCAATTGCAGGCTGAGATGTCTAAGGCGGATTTTGATACCTGGATACGGCCGTTGAAGATGGTGGGGGTCGAGGGGAGTGTGTTCAAGCTGGTGGCGGTGAGCAGTTATGGCAGGGATACTGCGCTCGCAAGGGCAGGTCCTATGTTGACGCGGATCCTGAGCGGACTGGCGGGGTTCGAGGTGGAACTCTCGGTGGTGTCCGCGATGGAGCTGGAAGAAATACCGGCGTGAATTGATTTACACCAATCGTTTCTACAGAAACACAAAATAATAAACGAGCTAGGAGGATGAAGTGAAAGCAATTTTGAACCGCACCGAATTGATCAAGAGTTTGAAAAAGTTATCCAAGTATTCAGATCAACTTACCAGTGATTACCCGGAAAAACACCTGGTACGAATTGATTTTGATATGACCAAATACCCTGACGGGTTAGAGCTGGCGTGTGCTGATGGCGAATTCGTGGTTACACAGGTGGTAAAAGCACCGGTTGTAATGATCGATGAACCTTACGTTGTGCCGATAATTCTCTTGAGAAAAATACTGGAATCGATGCAGGGTGAAGAGCAAGTTATTTTGATCTCTGACCTTGAGAGGCGCACACTGGAAATTATGGCAGTGAGTGGATCTGTAGTTTTTTCCATCACCATCTACGACGCTGACAATTTCCTGTTTTACCACCAGCTTGAGGATTTCAGCGTTGTTTCCGGTCCAGTGGTGGTCAAGGGATTGGCGTCTACTCTCAGGCCGGTGATGTTTGCGGCGAGCAAGGACCCAGCGAGACCGGTACTCAACAGCGTTTATTTTGACGGTTTTATCGCCACCACCGATGGATTCATGGTTTCAAAAATCAGCCAGGGTATTGAAAACCTGAGCGGTTTGATGTCGATCCAGGCGCTCAGAGCGATATCCAGTTTGTTTGGGGATGCGGAAATCAGTATCACACAAACCAACTATGGCGTCCTGGTGACATGCGGGCACGAAAAGTTGATGTTCGATTCGCTTGAAGGTAATTTCCCTCAGGTGAACGCGATCATTCCAAAGACTGTTGACTGCTGGTTCATGATCAATAAAAAAGCACTTGTGGAGAGTTTGAAGCCGGCAGGCGTGATCAGGAAAATCAGCGATTATTCAGGTGCTACCCGAATGGAATTCAAGGATGAGCACTCGCTGGAGGTTACGGCGACCGCCGAGTCTGTGGGGAGGGCAGTAACACAAGTTCGCCCCTCGGCATGTGTCAGAGTGGACGGATTCACACTGCCTTTCCTGGTAGCTGTCAACGAGCGCATGCTCATCGAGTGTGTTTCTCACATACCTGGTGAGAATATCCGCATCGGATTCAACAAGAATAATACACCGATCGTGATTCGACCGGATGAGAACCCGGAAAGCCTGGTGATGTTGTTGATGCCCATGCACCTTGGGTAGAAATACCGAAAATTCAAATTGGAGGATTGAGATGAGCGTACAGAATTATGAACTTGAAAGGATCCAACCAAATCCTTTCCAAACGCGGGATGGTGAAGACGCGGAGCACGTGAAGAGTGTGGCGATCAGCATCGCTGAACGCGGGCTGCTGCAGGTGCCCAGTGCCAGGCTGAACCCTGACGGTTCCGGGATGATCCAGATTGCATTCGGCCACACACGCCTGGCAGCGTTCAAACTCAACCGGGATACCGGCAATTTGGGCTTTGAGACGATGCCGCTCAACCTGGTGGAGATGGATGATCAGCAGATGTTCGAGGCGGCCGTGGCGGAGAACCGCGAGCGCAAGGATCTGACGCCGATCGAGGAAGCCAGGGCAATGCTGGTGTACCGCGATCAATTCCACAAGACGAGCGAGGAAGTGGGTCACCTGTTTGGGCTGAGTGATTCGGCAGTGCGCGGGAAGTTACGGCTTTTGGACCTGCCGGTGGAGATCCAGAGGATGGTGGGCAAGACTTTGACCGAGGGCGCAGCGCGTGAAGTGCTGACCTACGAGAGCCTGCCGGAAGTGGTGAAAAAACATGAAGCCTGGCGGAATGGTGAATACGGGATATTGAGTAAACTGGTCGCCAAGGAACTCGAAAACGGCACAACCCAGGAACGGCTGCAGGAATTTATCAGCGATGCCATTGAGAGTGTTGGTACCTCACTGGATAAAAAGCCATGGAAGCACAATGAGCAATTACTTGACCGGGAAGGCAATAAACTGCGTGTGTGCAAGGGATGTGAATTATTGATCACACGCGATGGTAAAGACCTGTGCCTGGACAGTGAGTGTTTCCGCAATAAAACAAGTGCATGGAAATACATCGAATTAAAACAGGCAAGTTTGATCTCCGGTATTGAAGTTCTGGAGGACGATAAAGTAAATTATGGCGATCACACGGAATTTGGTTACGGCAATGAAGTGGCGCTGAAAAACATCATAAAAAAACGCTGTGAGAACCTGAGACTGCAATACAACGAGTATGCCAGGAATACAGCGATGGTCGAAGGTTTTCCTAAGGTGTCAATCGTATGCTGTAAAACCACCGGACACTGCACATGCTTGAAAGCAAAAGAACGGGGAGTTGAGTTGACCGCTGGCGAGAATGGGGTGACGGAAGCGGATCTGAAAGAAGCGCGCCGGCAGATGAAGGAACAGCAGAAAATTGACAACGAGCTCAAAGCTCACCTACTGGAACAGGCACAGATCTCTTTGAGCAAGGCTTTGGGCGGGGCTCAGCTGGCAGCGTGGCGTAAGATCATCAGCGGCATGGCTTACGGCGAGAAGTGGGCTTCCGCCGGCACCGTCGAAGAGTTGTTTGATATGGTGGCTCACAGATCCGTTCAAAACCTGATATATGGGGATAACAAAACTACCCTGGCGAACCTGAATAGATTCCTGGTGGAGTGCGAGCTGCCGAAGCTGGATATCCAGATTGAGCATGATGCAGTCGAACCCCAGTCTCAGACTTCGTCTGTTCCCGGGGTACGCGCAGAGGACGCGCTAGAGGATGAACTGGCAACAGATCTCTCCTCAGGCAGTTGGGACACGATCGAGGATGAAACGGTAGAGGTGTCATGACTGCTCAACAGAGAATTCAGCAAATTGCTGTAGACCAGATCCTGGTCAACCCGGACCAACCGCGGGAGATCTTCGGGGTGGAGGGAATTGGTGAGCTGGCAGCGTCCATCAAGAGCGAAGGCTTGCTGCACCCGATCACGGTCGAAGGTCCGCATTTCGTGGCGATGAACTCCAGCGATGGAGACAACAAAACCCAGGCATTCATCCTGATCGATGGCGAGCGGCGCTTGAGAGCTGTAAAACAACTTGGATTTACAAACATCCGCTGCCTGGTAAGCCCTCCGACCGAGATCGGACCGGAGCGCAGGTTGGTTCTGGCAGTGATCGCCAACATGCAGCGGGCGGACCTCAACCCCATCGAAGAAGCCAGGGCGTTCAAACGCATGAAAGAGCAGCTGGGGCTTTCGGTCAACGAGATCAGCCAAAAGATAGGATCCAACAGTACGTTGATCAATTCACGCTTAAAGCTGCTGGAACTGGAAGAACCGGTGCAGGCGTTGATCATGGACGGGAGACTTCCAAAAGATTCCAGGCTGGTGAATGCGCTGCTGGGTATCGAAAATTCAGAGCACAGGGTCGAGTTGGCAAAGACTCTTTCGGCACGCGGGGCAAGTGTGAAGGCTGGGGTTGAGGCTTGTACGCGAATGACCAGGCACGCGCGTGAGGTACGCATTCCAAAAACCGAGTGTCCGGCTGTGAGGCTGGCAACGGTGAACGCCGGCGAGATCAACCATCCCAGGTATGACATTTTTATGGCTGCCGGTACGGTCCCGCCGTGGCAACTGGTGGAAGCCAGCGCGAAAAAGGTATGTGACGAATGTGTGCTGCGTCCCCAGGCATCTTCTGCGACCTGCAGCGGATGCGCGCTGGTGGAATTCATTACCGACCTGGTGGAGCGGTCTCAATGAGTGTAGATCAGGCATTCGATCTTGAGCTGACGGTCAATACCATCGTTTCAGATTCGATGCTTTCCTTTGGCTTTCCTGCTGTAATCCTCCAATCCCGCGGAGGTGTAGTGCGTGGTGAAAAAGCGCCGCGGGTGCGGATGCCGGCATGGTCAAAATCAGAGGATGAGTTCCTGCAGGCAAACCTGGGCATCCTGACAATGGCTGAAATGGCGGAAGTCCTTGGAAGGTCGACCAATGCGATCAAGATCCGATGGACGCGCCAGGGGCTTACGGCTCCGATCCGGGTCAATGGCTGGATGACAGCTCACCGGGTGTGCCAGCTCATGGGGCTGGACAGCCACACGGTTCCTGCCTGGGTGCGCCTGGGGATCATGGAAGGCAAGCCGGCAGTCACTGAATGCCGTGACATTACCTTGATCAACTTTGAGCATCTGAAATACTGGGCGACGCGTCCGGAGCACTGGCCTTATTTCAAAGTGGAAAAGATGAAACCCGGTTACCTGAGACGCCTGGTGGAAAAGGCACAGGCTCGCTGGGGTGATGAATGGCTGACGACTCCTCAGGTGGCGAAGATGCACGGATTGAAGAATGGCAGGACCGTGCTGACTGACATCCGGGTGAACCATAGTCTGCCGGCAATGCAGTGTTATTTTATCGGCGGACGGGATGATGGAAACTGGGCTTACTGGTTTGTGAAGCGCAGTGATGCTGAAAAGTTCCGCCATCCCCGGCGCGGAGATATAAGGGTGAAATGGATCACACCCCGGGCGGACGCTTTTATGCTGCGGATGAGCGCTGAGGGGCTCGAATCCCCGGAGATCGGCAGGATGATGAAAAGAAATCCGAAGCAGGTATGTGCCAGGATAAGGAAGTTGAAGCTCCAATCGTCGCTGCAAGCAAGCGATCTCTCGGAGCGCCGAAAAGCACAGCAGAAAGCCATGGCTAAAAAATGAAACGCCAGTCTTTCGGTAAAGGTAAACGGGGTCTCGCAGCGCTGAAAGATGCGACGGATACCAATGCCATCCGGAAGCAGTTGCGCAGGGCTGGATTTCCGACGCACAAGGAATGGATCGCTGGCAGTTTTGTGTGGGTGTGCGAGGGTCAAACTTTCAAGACATTGGATGAAGTGAGGGAATATGCGAGAAAAGAAATGGTTATTGCACGAGAGTGTACGGGAGGAATTCGCCAGGCTGGTGATGAAAGCCGGGGTGAACAGGAAGAAGGTGGAGGAGGCGCGCAAACTTGCCTACTCCCGGATGTGTGGCCGTATGTCGGCGAAGTGGTGGGAAGAAAACAGGGTCCAGCTGCAGGCAGAACTGGATCAAATAGAGAGGACTTCAAATGAGTAACGGTGAACGATTACCTTATGCTTTTGCGAAGATCATGGCTGACCGGGTGGTTGAGATGCTGAGAGCTGACTGCGACCGGATTGAGATCGCGGGCAGTATTCGCCGGCATGCCCCCACGGCCGGGGATATCGAGCTGGTGCTGATCCCCAAGAAGGTCAGTGCGGACTTGTTCGGGACTGAGGAATTCGGTTCTCAGCGCATCGAGCAGGTGCTGCGGGAGAACGGGTTCGAGATCCTCAAGAATGGTCCGCTGATGAAACAGGCACGGCTCCAGGGTGTGGTGGTGGAGCTGTTCCTGACGACGCCTGAGAAGTGGGGATGTGTCTTCACGATCAGGACGGGGAACGCGTATTTCTCGCACAAGCTGGTGACCAAGCGCAAAGACGACGGGATGTGCCCGAGCAATATGGATTTCGTTGATGGGCGCTTGTGGCGGGCCGGCATGCTGCTGGATACCCCGGAGGAAGAGGATGTGTTCCGGGAGTTGGGGCTGGAGTGGGTGGAACCTAATAAACGTATGTAGGAGCTGAATGATGACAGATCAAGAGATTGAACACATCCACAATAATGATGAGCAGGAAAACCTTATCGCAGTGCCCGAAGAGCACCACAACAAGGAATACCACGGGTTATTCAAAAAGTTGACCAGGTACCTGTTCACGTGCCAGTTCTGCATGCGGTCCACGGATGTGATGGCGTATGACAAGGAAGATGCTGGCAAACGTATCGCTGAGAAGGGCTGGCGGATCACGAAGATAAAACCGCCAACGGCGCAACTAACCAGGAAAGGTGCGAGGGTCAAAAAAGACGAGCCTCCCAAAGAGGCGATGATGTTGGCCTGCAAGGGTTGTGCCAGGTTGCTGCAATCGAGGAACAACTAATGGCTACCCGGTGTGTGTGGTGCGGTGTGGTAGTGGATACGAGCGATCGCAGGAAGATGCGCAAGCACCTGGGAGAGAAATGCCGCAAGTATCCCGGGCGCGAGGAGTTGGATTGTTTGCGTGCTCGCGTGGTTGTGCTGGAGTGCCTGGTTGAGGAGCATGAGCATCCAACTGGCAGATGTGTTTGGGAAGATAACGCGGATGGATTTTACGAGACTACCTGTAAACAAACTTTCATTTTTGAGGTTGGATCATCCAAGGAAAATGGCTTCAAATATTGTCCATTTTGCGGGTTGTTGATAAGTGAGAAGCCGGCAGGAAAGAGGGAAGAATGATTGAGAGACCGATCTTATTCAGTGGTGAGATGGTGAAGGCAATCCTGGAAGGAAAGAAAACGCAGACCAGGCGAGTTGTAAAAACCTTACTGATGCCCACAGCTCCTGGCACTGATTACTGCTTCCACGAAACCAAAGATGGACAGTGGGAAATTGGATATGACTACCTTGACGGCACGGGGCAGTTCTTGCGATATATCAAATGTCCTTACGGTCAACCAGGTGACAGGTTGTGGGTAAGGGAAACTTGCCGTGCTGAGGGAAATGGGGTCAGGTATTTTGTAGATCAAATTTACCAAGATAAAAGAAATGTTGACTTTGAAGTTTGGTCGAAACTGTACGGTTATCACAATAGCAGAGGAATATATGTCCCATCCATTCACATGCCACGCTGGGCAAGCCGGCTCACGCTGGAAATCGTCAACATCCGGGTGGAGCGGGTGCAGGATATTTCAACCCTTGATGCACTTGAAGAGGGACTGAGCGGAGATTTTCTTGGTTACAAGTCAGCCAGTGAACAAGAATTAAGGAGCATGGCAAAAACACAAATTTGCGGTAAGTTCAGCGCTCTATGGGATTCCATCAATGCCAAGCGCGGTTACTCATGGGAATCTAATCCGTGGGTGTGGGTTATCGAGTTCAAGAAAGTGGAGGAGAAATGAGTGTTCAGATGAAACCGGTGTTTATTGTGATGCCTCCTGGCGTTTCTCAACAGACGATTGTTGAAATCAGCAACATGGTAAGTCGGAAATATCCAAATGCAATTATTCTCCCTCATGGATCACAGGTTTATGGTGAGGGGATTGGCAAGACTTCTGGTGTTCTCGCGGGTTTGTGGGCTGTATTGGCTGCAATATTTAGAAAGCGCCGGTGATGGTGTTGATGATCAGGATCACCCACAGCACAAGGATGAATAATCCGCCGAGCACGAACGCTCCCAGGGGCTCACACTCGAAGATCTCCTGGAGGAACGAAAGGAATGTTCTCATGACTTTATTATACGGGAAATTGGAAACTCTGACCGCGAACTGTCGGAGTACGCACGGTGGAGCTGTGCTATGCCTAAAATAGTCCACTCAGAGCACTCGGAGCAAGTTGAACTCCTGCGCTGGAGTCGTGAATCCGCGGTGCTGGCAAAGTACCCGGAAGTGGAGTGGTTGTTCGCGGTGCCGAATGGGGCGAAGCTGCCTTACACCGGAACAGGCAAATCCAGGCGGTGCAAACAGGCGGGGATCCTCAAGACGGAAGGGTTGAAAGCCGGCGTGCCTGATCTTTGTCTGCCAGTGGCGAGGGGTCAGTATCACGGTTTGTATATTGAACTGAAAAGAAATTCCAGCAGGGCTAAGGTTTCTCCGGATCAGGCGAAATGGATCTGGGCGCTGCGAGCGCTGGGGCACAAAGCTGTGGTGCGCTTTGGATGGGAATCCGCGCGGGATACGATCATCGATTACCTGAATTTGGAGGAAGTAAGTCCGAGAAAGGCGATCAACTGGGAGGAGAGCGCGGAAAAGGATAAGGTACTAGATGAGTGATCAAGAAGCAAAAGCGGCACGGCTGCAGAAAATCCTGGCGGATGATACTGAGAAGGAACGCATCATCAGGTTGAGTGATGAGGCTGCCTGGCAAGAAGCATCGGCGGACTTCATTGGCGACCAGCATGAGGTGTTCAGCCAGATGGTGATCACGATGTGCGAGCGGACTGAGGTATCTTTCTGGCGCAACTTTCTGCGGATGAAGAAGCGTGTGGTGCAAGTGCATGCGGTACATCAGTTCTCTGGGGACGATTATCCGGCAGCGTTAGCGAGGTGTTGGTTATGGCACAAACAATTCGAAAAGGGACGGAACCAATCGACGCTTTGACTCTGGCGGATCTGTGCTTCACTCCCAGGCAGCTTGAGGTTTTCGCGGGGATCGTGCGCGGTGACCTGCAGGTGAAGATCGCTGATCGGCTGGGGATATCAGAGAGCCGGGTCGAGGTGCTGGTATCGGAGATCAAAAGGAAGTTCGAGTCTTCCACGTGTGTATCGGCGGTGGCGAAGGCGGTGAAGCTGGGGCTCGTGGATCCGTTTGATGTAGAGTGATGGAGTGCAATGGTTTTCCCTACGTTGAAATATCTGAGGAGAATGATTAGGATATAGTTACTTCATTCTTTCCTCCTTGAAGATGGTGGTCGGAAGACGTCCGGATGGTGCCCGGGCGTTTTCTGTTAATGCGTAGTAGCCCCACTCGTGGCTTGCAGCCACTCCCGGGGTACGCACGGAGAACACGTGCTATAAGGTTTTCCCTACGTTGTAAGGTCCAGACGATGTGAGTATATTGTTTATTATAAATAAATGTACCTTACATTCACAATCTACGGAGGTTTGAAATGAACAGTGAACTGAGCGTGTGGGCAATCCTGGCTGTTATTTTCCTGGTAGCGTTCCTGGTTGAATCATTAGTGGAGTACCTCTTTGGTGCGCCGTTTGATCATGTGCCGGGGATGACGCCTTACAAGTGGGTACTGATGTATGTAGCCATGGCGGTCGGCGTCGTCGGCGCTTTTGTTTATCGGTTCGATCTCATTTACTTAATCGGTCAGTATGTGAATGCAGGAATAGTGACGACAACCTTTGGCATTATTCTCACGGGGGCAGCCATAGGCAGAGGCGCGAATTACCTGCATGACCTGGTGGATAAATTATTCATTAAGCCTGACGCTGAATAAAGGCGCATCACGATGGATGCGTCCTCAGGGTTCTGGATAGCTGTGGTCGGAGTGGTCGGCGGCATCATTGGTGCGCTGATCACTGGGTTATTTCAGCGCAAGAAAGTGAATTCAGGTATTGACAACGACACTGCTCAAACAAATGAGCAGATCAGGAAGACGGTGATGTTGTTGTTGACACCCCTAACGAATCGAGTTGATGAACTGGAGAAGGAACTCAGAGACTGGAAGAACTGGGCTCATGCTTTGGTTAATCAGCTCAAGTGTCTTGGTCATGAGCCTGTGCCGTTCAAGCCTACGAAGCGAGAGTGATGCCGAGTGCTGCATTGAAACCCTGTGTACATCCAGGCTGCATCGAGTTGGTGCGGTCTGGTTCGCTGTGCGCTGAGCACCGTCGACTGCGGGAGCAGGAGCGCGGGAGCGCCAACGTCCGCGGGTACGACTATGCATGGCGCAGGATACGTGAAGCGTTTCTGCGGAAACACATGTGGTGCAGCGATCCGTTCGGTGTGCATACAGGGATGAGAGTGATGGCTCAGCATGTGGATCACCGGGTGCCGCTGTCACAGGGTGGGACGCACGACGAGGGCAACCTCAATCCGCTGTGCACAAGCTGTCATAGTCGCAAGACCGCGATATCAGATGGTGGATTTGGGAATCAAGTCCAATCATCAAAGGGAGGGGTATGAAAAAAGTTTCCGATTATTCAAACGTAAAC
>Ga0209318_1000336_pt1 | contig 47055 bp, 67 predicted proteins | sample RifGroE1_FD_183999 | JGI IMG/M metagenome (GOLD analysis project Ga0209318, IMG submission 183999) | Groundwater microbial communities from Rifle, Colorado, USA - Groundwater E1 (SPAdes) (version 2) | ecosystem: Environmental > Aquatic > Deep subsurface > Groundwater | place: Rifle, Colorado... | reverse complement strand
AGAATTCTCAGCCTGAGCACCCAGTATAGAAGCCGGGGCCTTACGTCCAGGGAATGTAGCAGCGTATCTTGTAATAGCAGACAGGTTATCCGCGCCAATGAATTCTCCAAGTTCCATTACAGCATTTCTGGCCCCGGGATTCTGGTCGTAGAAACTTCTTAGTGCAACACGCTGCCTATGATTAAGAGAGGAACCCATACTACGCTCTATGGGTGCAGGCAGAAGCAAGTGATCATTCGGTCCTGCAAGGGTCTTCTGGTTTCCTACTTTCAGAGTCCTTGTATATCCAAGCAGGGGAGTCTTATTCTCAAGCTGTGGATACGCATAAGTAAGATTCGTCCATCTATTCGTAGCCTTATCCAATGCCCTGCCTGCCGATACAGTAACCCCAGTTTCAACAGCTTCACCCGCTACAACACCTCTCTCAAGGTTAGTAACAGGAACAGGCAAGTTAGGATCGACAGGTATAGGCTTCTTTTCAAACCCACCTTTCTGATAAGTATCAAAAGCTTCCTGCTTAAATCTACTTTGCTCTGCGTCTGTAAATAACTTGAAAGGTTCCTGCTTCCCAAAGCTATCAGCTTTCTCAAAGAATCTTTTAGCGGCAGATTGTCTTGCATCAAGTACTGTGTTAAGCGGCCCACTTGTCTTCTTAACTGCATCAGTAAGAACCTCTTGATCATGCCAGTTTTTAAGCTTACTCTTATTATCTAAAAGAAACTTATCCGCCATTCCTACAGAAACTTTCTTACTTCTCTCGAGGCTCTTAAGTACATCATTATACTCCATAAGAGAAGAGACAGTACCTTCCTTCTCGAACGTAGCTGCAGCCACCCGCTCGTGAACCTTCTGCTCGCTTACTTTCATAAGCTGGTTCTTTGCAGCCTTAACAGCTGTCTTATGAAACCCAACAACTCCAGCACCACCAGCAAGCATACCTGCAGCGGCTACCTTAAGAGGTTCATCTTCTCTTGCAGCACCCCAATCACTCTGCCGTACTACTTCATCTGCTGCATCAAAGATAGCAAACTCTGCTGCGGTAGTAAGTGCAAGTCCTGCTAACTTAGCTGCAAAGCCATAGGCACCGGGGGCAGGTAAACCAAATAGTCCCTTCCCTGCTGCTTTAGCCAGTGTCCTTACACCAATTCCAGCTCCAGCCTTTTTCGCAAAAGGTGCTGCCATCCTGCCCACACCTTCCAATGCGACATTCAGTCCTGCAGCAAGACCCAGATTCGATGCGACACCTTTAGGCGTAACTCCATGAAGTACCGCTTCATAATCCGTAGGCCTTGCTTCAAAGTCAGCTTTAACATCTTCATACCCCGGCGCAGTTCCAGCAGGTTTACCAAAGAAAGAAGTATCTTGTTTCAGCTTATGTAGGTACGAAGGAACCTTCCTATCCTCTACAACAGAGTCAAAAGCCATTTGTACAAGCTCTTCATTCCCTACTTCCCTGTTAAACTTCTTCCCACGAAGTCCTGAAACAATAGACATAACTTCTGAGCCAACACCCTTCAGTGGATCATCTTCCTTAAAAGCCTCATCTATTGCAACATGCTGATCCCTACCAGCTACCTTAATCTTTGCCTTCTCAGGCAACATGGTGCTGGTTCGCGCAGCTATATCTCTCGAGACAGCATTGACATCAAAAAGATACTTGTCTCTTTCAGCCTGCGTCTTCCGTGTTTCTTCCTGTGAAGCAGCCCGAGCTTTCGCCAAGGAAGCAAAGAAACCCATGTCAGAATTTATATCAGATTCGAATCCCATAAGTGTATCCTATATCTGTTTCCGGAGTTTCTTCTTGAGCTCTTCAATAGCCGATTTAGGATCAACGCCTTCTTCTTCAGGTTCAGTTGCGATGGAGTTATAATAATCAAATTGTTTCTGCAGCATTTCTTTTCTTAGAGGAGACATCTGTGTATCCTCATCCAGTGCCCTAGCCTGTGCCATCTCTGCAGGACCATACATCCCTGCAATCCGTTCTCTACTTGCTGCATCTATACTAGCAAGCTTTGCATCTTTAGTATTCCACTTATATCTTTTATCTTCTGGAGGAGCGAATAACTTAGAAGCCCCAAAGTACCGGGGTTCTCCTGAACCAAAGTTATTTCCTTGAATCCTGCTCATGTACTGTGCTTGCTGTGGAGTCATGTTAGCAGGATCTATATTGTCGAATCTACCAGTAGACAACCCCTGCTCTTTGATTCCAGTATTAGGTCTTGCAATAGTCTCCCCGGCTTTATTCGACCAGCGCATTGTACCGTCTGGATTCATTGCAACAGCATTACCAGTCTCTGAGTCTTCTATGTAATTCTCAGCAGGAATGGATTTACCAGCAGTCTTTTTTGGAGTCATTGGTTCAATAGCCGCTTGAGCAGTATTGGGTTTTCCAAACAGATAATTCATACCCTTCACTACTGCTAAAGGGGCCTTGGCTTTCTTACCAGCATTTATGAAAGCATCATTCATCTGCTTAGACCCTGTCGTAGAAGCAATAGCATCCAGGGAATCCGAAACCAGCTTATTCATCTTTCTCTGCCTCAGTTCCTCAACTCCACCTATCTTATAAGGATCATAGGGTTTATCATCTTTAGGCCAAGCCATTATATTCTCCTAATATGTTCTTATAATCTTAGATTATCGCAAAAGTGCTGGACTGTCAACTACTTACGCGAAGGAGTTTGATGCAGTACTGACAATACTATTGAGAGATGCTATGGCTGCAGAAGCAGTTCGACCGAATACATCTGCAGCAGCGGCCAGGGCTTGGACTTCTACCTGATCATTCTGCGTAGCATTGTCTCTTCTGTGTTTATATACATCAACTGTGGAATCCAGCTCTGCAAGTTTGCTCCGCAAAACAAGCTCATCTCTTGAGAGTCTGGCTCTATAAAACTCCCCGGCTGCGGACAGCATCTTCGCCCTATTATCAGAGTTAAGAGATGCGACCTGAGCAGCCGCGCCTGGTGAGGTAGCAATGGCTCTTATATAATCTGCGGCTGCTGTCATAGCCATAGTTCGAGACTCCAGGGCTTTCTCCACAGCAAACTTTATAGTCTCAATCTGAATCTCCACCTGCTTCATTGCGTTAGATGTAGCTACGATTCCAGTCTTCCCAGTTTGATCAAACAGGGATTCAGAAATCTTCCTGGTCATAGCCCCCGCTGGAAGCATTATACCCTTAGCAGAAAACCCAGTAACAATCTGAGCCTGCACCCGCCTTCCATCAGCTATAACATTTTCTCTAGCCCTGTTCCATACCTGATCCCAGATGGCTTGATTTATTCCTGTCCCGCCGTTTGTTATAGTAGATACAAGCCATGCGGTAGCTTCGTCAAATGCGTCAGATACGAGTGGGTAATACTGAGCAAAGAATCCAGCAAGTTGCCCAGAGAGTAGGGCTACGAGCTTATCGAGGTACTGTTCATAATTCAGAACTGAATCTTCTACAGTTGGGACATCTGGTTCTACTGCTGAGACAGTGAATCCAGTTGTACTCGCGGGCGGGGCTATGTAGAATCCAGCATTTACACCTAGCAAATCATCTGCTGCATCTGCTGCTTGATTTGTAAAATCACTGGCAGTAAGCATAGCATTAGCTATGATCGTTTCTATAATCTCAATAGGTTCAGTCACTTGTACGTCTCCCTCTTGGAAGCAGCTTAAATTCTATATCAGATATGTTGCAGTCATTTCCTACTAAGGTTAGATTCCAATATGTACCTGTATGTCTATGAGATAGGCCTACTCTTGTGGGCTGCATACTTGCGGTATTACCCACAGAGTAAACTTTCTCAATCCCATCTATATCTACTTTCAGAAAAGTATCTCCATTCAATCTCGCGCCCACATATACAGCATAAGATTTCTTCTGCCTGTGGGAACCATAGTTTGATTTTCCTACCTCAAGCAGATACTCTATAGCTGCATCCTGGTCTGTAGAATAACCAAGTTCATAAATCCCATCATCAGCTACTCCATAGTCTATTCCAGTTGCTTCATCCGTAAAGAAAGAATTAAAACCAAAATCATCATACTGACTTGACGCTCCAGTATCTATATTTACAACCCAGACTCTTCCGTCTTCATTAAGTGCTGGTGAATATGAAGTAGTCCCACCTACCACTATTCCAACTATCTGAGACATATCTCCGGAAGCAACAAGAGACGAGGTCATAGATAGAATATATGTTCCTAACAGTGTACTCGTCCCGCTTGCTTGCAACTGCTCAATGATAGTCAGGACCTGGACAGTGGTGCCACTAAACGTGCTGGTTACTTGACCAGTTGAATTAAGGAAAATAATATGCTGGATCGGAGTATGATATCCATCCATCGCAAAGACTTTAGAAATAACCCACAGTTCTCCAGGAGTTGGGTCTTCATAAGCAAGAGCCTGCATCATTGGAAGAGTAGCTGATACCTCACCATAATCACTCTCATACGCCCTGCCCATCATGGCTGGTATATCTGCATCAATAGAAATAGGACTTTCAGTGCCGAGTGCGATAAATGAAGTCAATGCAGGAAGAACTCCAAACACATACTGTATCGCTGGCGGAGTGTAGAACCCTCCCTCTATACTCGCTATCATTGCTGGCATAGTAGCGTAAATAGCACCGTAGGCTCCCGCAGACTCACGCGCAAATCCAGCCATTGCAGGAAGAATGGCGCTGACATAATCCGAGGTAGAGTTGGCGTAAAGTCCAACCTCGCAGTCAAAGGTGATGCTCTCTGATTCATGAATAGTCAACTCGACAGAGTTGCTAAAGAGGACTTCATAGTCTATAATATCAAGGGTGACTTCCAGATCCATCAGACGCTCCCATAGTGGATTTCACCACTTTCAAAATCTGCCGAAAGAACCTTGTCACCGCTGGTGTAGAGATGTCCGTAAACATAAAGAGGGACTACCAGTGGATAGGGACAGGCCAAGGCACTTTCGTGCACAATCGTTTCAGTTCCAGTCGTCGCAACGTAGTGAATGGTATTATCACTGTGCCGGTAGATTCTCAGTAAAGACTCAGCAACTTGAGCAAGTTTCAAAGTAGCTACCTGAACGGCGTTCTCGTAGACCTTGACACCTTCAGAATCAATGATCAAGGAGTGAGTAAAAGTATTGATCCCCTGACCTTCCTTGCCTTTCGGCCCGACAGCAAGTTGCGAAGCGTTCACCCCGGCCATAATGCTAAAGATCAGATATTTCCCTTCTGCCAGCGGATCAATGCTTCTGGCCCAAGAGTTCCAGCCTTTATTCAGGGCTTCAACAATATATGAATAAGGAATTTCCGTATAACCAGTTGATCCATCAGTGGCTGGCATGGTGGTCGTGGTAGTGAACGTACCAGATGTCGAGCCGATTGGGGTTACAAAATACGGGACACCTCCAACATTGATCGTTATCCTTGTTGGAAGACCTGAGTTTGGATCGAGGAATGGAGTTGAATATCCATCAGCCATTGTTAGATCAGTAAAGTCACTCCCATACAAATCTGTATTCAGCAGGTCTTCAGCGGTTACAATCGTCGGATCAATAGCCGGATCAGTAGTCTCGCCAGTGGGTCGGTAATAATCAACTGGAGTTAAAGAGTATAACGTAGTTACAGGGTTGTAATAAATCTCTTGTGTTGGATAAGTTCCTGCAGTGTACTTAACGAAAATATAAAATCCTATCCCAGCTTCTCCGTTCCACATACCCATATAATGCCCAGCGAGATAAGTATAGATTGGCGAACCGAACCCTGACGAGCGTCCGAGGTTTTCCATCTGGGTCTTTTGCCATGCCGCAGACTGACCCAAGGTTATCGGGAATAACGCGTTGGCTGCGAGGCTGTACTCAGTTGCGATTGCCGGGTAGACTCCTTGCGGAGCGTTCACTCTATCAAAGAATACGCTGCCGTCAGGCTGAATAGTGGAAAACTCACCATTCATATTTACACCTGAAACATCATCAACATCAGTCGAGGTATATCCTGGATTGGCAGCAACAGTGGTTGTGCCAGAGATAACTGCATGCCCCATATCTTTCAGAAGTATCGTCATGGCATCCCTATTGAATATTTATCATATGGACCTACCGGCATTTGTGGAAGAACGGGAGGTGGTGTCAGGTAAGTTGCAAGGGCATTTGCTCTTGAATCATCTCCATACAAGCCAACCTGTAAGTTATCTGCATCTCCAACAACAAATGGCAACCTTCCCATTTTTACCCAGAGGTCTGTACTAGCAAGTCCCTCACTATCGAGGGACCATTGTAGACTCGCGAAGCAGTAGTAGTCGATTGGTACACCCTCTACTAGGACTGTTTCTTTAATAATACCTATTAGAAGAATCTCAGTAGGTGTCACAGTCACAGGTCTTGCATGTACAAGTGTTAGACCTTCTGCTACTCCTGGGAGAATATTCCAGGATACAAATGGAGACCCATAGTATATTGCATTGACTTCTTCCTTTACTTTATTACAGATACAAAGATACAAGCTACCTGTCTCAAACGTACCAGCATATGTTATCTCTGGTCGTACACCAGATTCAGTTTCCACTTCACTTGGAACTACCAGGGAAGCAATAGATAGCCCTGTTGTTGTAAATCTTACAGAGCCATATTCTCTAGTCCAGGTATACAGGTTCTCGTCATGTCCCAGGAACATTATTGAATCATATGGCACTGTAAAATTACAATTAGGATATGCCCCAACCAGTTGTTCAAACATCTGCTTCGCCTTGAACCAAGAACCCGCTGTACCGTGTAGCGACAGCGTGTCAAGTAATCCAAGAAACTGATCCGAATTAACAAGATGTAAGAATCCATTCCTGCTAAACGAATAAAACAATCTCCACTTCTCAGCTTCGGGATGTGCTGCATAATAGACAGCAGCTTCACAAGCCTCTTCTCCAGAGCCTGAGAAAACATAACAAGATGAATTTACAGCGTGGAATAGAAAGCCAGGTGCTGAAAAAGACCCAAGTGGTTCACATGATCCATCGTTTACTGAGGTTGCTAGTATAATCCTTAAAGCTTCTGGCATATCATCATTTAGTATTTCGCTGAAATAGATATTATCCAGAGAACTTGTTTCTACATTCAGGTTATACCCGACAGCTTTATTTCCATCTATAAAATCATACTTCCACGCACTGTGAAAAGAAGTGTATCTGTCAATGCCAGTTTTTTGGTAAACTCTCCAGGGATTATAATTATCAGCGTATTCTATCTGTTTTGAAACGCAGGACATTCTACTTGGCTGCATCCCATTGGCAATGTAGAATGAAGTATTTTTTTCAAAAACTTGTCTGAACCAATCAGGTACACCATTCCCATCAAGATCATATTCTAGAGAATCAGAAATTATAACATCAAACAATTCTCCCGGTTTCGGAATCAGCAAAGGAGAACAAGAATAATCATCTACCAGAACTGAATCAGGTCCTACTGTATCACCACTTATTAGTCCGTACCAGGACTGCCCATTGACAGGAACAGCTTTCATGGTAGTATACCCAAGACTCCCATCAGGATCTATTGAACCAGTAAAGAAGGTAGTAAATTCTCCAGACACACCCAGATCTTTAAATATAACCCAGAGGTCTTGTAAATAATTAAATCCTCCAAGCCAAAAATCTGCTACCGCTATCTTAACACCTGCCTTTGTAGAACAAGTCACAACCGCCCCCATCGGAGCAGTTACTCTACCACCATCAATATCACCAAGTTGCCAGACCTTAAACCTGAAGCCATCCCAGACGGTACATGACGCTGGCAGATCCATTTCCTTGATCTGAGTAAGTTTCTTCTTAGCAAACCACTTACGTTTAAGACTACGATCTCCATCAAAAGTGATCATGTAATGAGCTCAGTCTGACTGTGAAAATTGGTCCAGAATCTAGAATAATCATTCGATACTGCAGCTTGAGTGCTAGAAATTAAAAGAACTATACTATTATTACCTGATATACACAACCATGTTCCAGATACAGGAAGATCACCAAGCGTCCATGTAAGTCCATCTGGAGATGAAGCAAATTTATTATTGCTCGATGTGATAAAAAAGAGTTCTCCATTCCAGCCAATATCCTGCCAGGCTCCACTTATTGCTGGGAGAGAACCTTGCATCCAAGTTATCCCATCCTGGGATATTGCACATACATCTGAATCGCCAGATATAGCGCAGAAAATATAATTATTAGCTGCTATCTTGCTCCATACAACAGATACTGGTAAAGTTCTTGATACCCATGTTACACCATCAGCAGAAGTTGCAGCCACTGTGCTTGCAGATGTTCCTTTAATGACACAAAAAACAGACCCATTGCAAGCGATATCCGCCCAGTATGTTGATACAGGTAATGTATAAGTTCCGCTCCAATTAATTCCATCAATTGAAGTAGCTGCCCATTGACCAAGATTTTCAATTACACAAGCCAATGTTCCTTTCAGGGCAATATCAATCCATGTTTGAGCCGAAACAGAAGCTCTTATATCCCATGTTATTCCATCTGAAGAAGTAAGAATTGATTTATTCTGTGATGTTACTTCTGTAGTAGACACACAAAAAAGAGTGCCATTCCATACTATACCAGTGCAATTTGCAGCATAAGGAAGTGTCTGTTGTGTCCATGTTATTCCATCAGGAGACGTAGCAGCTGCACCACTATAACCAACGGCACAAAAAACAGAACCGTTCCATGCCGCATCTCGCCAAGTAGCCGATATGGGCATTGATGATATTGTCCACCCCATTTACTCACCCGGCTGTGCTATGAAGAAAGAGGTTATCGGCTGCGCATCGCCAAGAGTCTTATACATTGAGTTGACAATGACATCTGCATTGACAGTACCAACATCAAACTGTGCCCGTTTCTCAGTAGTACTCAATGCGCCAGTATCAGAACCAAGAACCAGTCTAGCAAATGAGTAATAGCCTGTTGCAGCCAATGTGCCAGTCAGTGATTCTGCGGAGGTCTTGCTCAACACTCCACTCGGAGCAGTGGCCTCGAACGTCATGCCAGTTCCAGTACCTCCGACTGATACCGTACACATCAGCGTAGCCGAACCAATGGCTGCGTCTGCTGTTGCCGGAATAAGTGCATCGGCTGCTGCCTGACTGGTTGGAGAACCGTAAAATTTCAAGGTGGCCCCATCCATTGCAGTCTTGAAAGAGCCAGTAACAAGCTGGTGAACCCGAAGTCCTGTAGATATTTTCATTATGACCTCTTAAAGAGCGTTGGCGATAATCTCGCCTATTGCAAAAGTAGTGACTGCCCCAGTTGTAACAGCGACGACGACAGGCTTGGCTGCGGCAAGAAGACAGTTGCCTGCTGTTTCTGCATCCCAGATTGAGACATGAGTGATGTTATATCCAGCGGTTGTTCCAGCAGTCCACGAGGCAGCCCCAGCGGACAATGCCTGCCGTGAAGCAGCGGCGGCAAACGTGACAGATTTCCGCACATAATCGGGATCTGTGCCAACCACCAACTCGTTTGCCGTTCCTGCTACTCCCGGGTCGCCGGTATGCAGAGCTACCCACCAAGCAGTTGGCCTGGTAGCAGTTTCTGTGTTCAGCAGAAAATTAAGAACAAGATTCCCGCCATAAGTAGTAAATGCCATATCCCCTCCTTATACCGCCACTATGGCGAAACCTACATAACATTTGAGTTCGGCCCCAGCTTCCATTACTTTTGGAGAAGCTGACAATGCTGCAGATACAAGAAGTCCAGAATTACTTCCTCTAACAGAACCAGTTGTCACAAACGCTCCTCTGACTGTAGAAGAAGATGGAAATGCTAACACGTTCGGAGCCGCAGTATTAGTCATTACTCCACTTACTGGGGCGGAAATAGTAATAGCTTGTCTTGCTCCGCCTACTACAGTATATACAGTGTCTTCAATACAATCAGCCAATAGAAGCGTCATAGTATCAGTTGCTAAAGGTGTGCGATTAGCACCATACACTCCTAAGTACCACGCTGTATATGCAGAACCACCATGAAAGGCAGCATTGAGCATATAATCAAGCCCAACATTAGGCATGAGATTCTCAATTGTTTCTACTGAGATAATCCGCCCATCTCTGTCAATATGTTCAAATGTGTAGGTGAATCCTACTCTATATTTTTCTTCCATCACTCTCCCCGCCGAATCACCTCGGCATCAAACCAACTAGTTGCAGCCATTGGTGAATCTACAGGCTGATGAAGACTTGCTATGAATTGACGAATACCATCTTTCTCCCGCACAAGTACAGAACCTGAAGCAGCATTTTCTACTGCGACATTCTCTTCCTGCATATTTTTACATTCTCCAGAAGGAGTACCTATTACCATTCCCCTAGTGGATTGCCATGCTACGTTTTCTGAATTAGGAAGTTTCCTCCCTGTTCCAAGTATCGCACCATAGGAAAACTTATCCTTAACCTCAAATCCCTCTTCCGGATTCCCAATCCAGAACTCTGTCCTATCTCCATAGGCGAAATAGATTCCACCAGTTACTGGTTCCATTATATCTACTGGATCTTCGAACTGCAAAAAGTTATCTCCGAGTCTGAACTGGTCAAAAGAATATGGTTCGGAGTACCATACAGTCCCAAGAGAATCTGCTATGTACTCCCTACCATTGTAGTGTCTCAGGATTCGTCCTGGTGGGGGAGAAGATATAACATGAGTCTCGAGGGTGTTTCCCTCATCATACCTCCCAGCCAGAATTGTATAAGTTGTATCTGTAGTATCTCCAACATGGTACAACTCACTACCATTTGGCGTACTAAGATATATCCTCGTTGCAACAACCTGAGGATCAAGTATAGCAGGGAGACCAAATGTAAATCCTGTACTGTCTCCAACAGATATACTAACCACACTCGAAGACCCCGACTCAACACCCTGCGAATCTACGAAACATAATGCTGCTTGGTACACACCGGCAGAGTAGGTCCCCGCAACTGCTTCAATAATTGGAGAACTCGGAGGACCAATTCCCCACCTATATACGTTTCCAGAAACTATCTTCCGATTCACAACTCCATCACTGAAATACAGGACACCATTAAAATAATCAAAGGTACAATAGGATCCTGTGATATCTCCAAACAGGATTGTTGAAGTGTTTGTGGTGGCATTAAACTGCTTAAGAAATGGACCTTCTACAAAGAACATTCCAAGTGGACAGTTATATCCAAACTTAGAATTGATACAAGAAAGAGCTTTTGACATCCCTTTCCTGGTTCTACAGAACCCAGAGTTATCCACATCCAGATTCACAAGATTTCTAGCAGTACCCTCGGGCAGGGCATGAGACTCCACCCTATTATTCATCCCCTTAAAGAATGGTCCGACTTTGACATCTAGTTCTTTCATATATTCCAGATGCTCCTAGACATCCCGCGGCGTCTGGCAGCAAGATACTCTTTGAGTTTAGTGAGACCCTTGTCATAAAATCCCTGCTGCACCTGAGTCTGAATTTTCGCCGTGTCATCTTCCTGCTCAATCATATCATACATAGCCATAGCAACATAGGGCTTAATCAGCCACCTATGAAGATGTTCTGGTATGTCTGTTGGTATATCTGTATCCTCCACAAGCACAGCAGGATTCTTATACAGAAGCATTGTTATTGCAGTAACATCCGCCGGGGTATTGGCATACCATAGAACATTTCCTTCCACTGCTAAAGCCTCAATTTCTCCCTCCGTACTGAAGTCATATCCTTCTTTAAGCAAGTCCTCGATTGTCGATTTAGTTTCTACTTCCAATCCCCCGACAGATGCGTATATCACCTTAGAGTCATAACCAACAGGGATAGATGTATATCCCTGTGCTGCTACCGTGTTAACGCTAACAATAGATTTGAGACTGGGAAGTATAACTCCAGGCTCATTAGCTATCGCAAGTACAGCATCATTAACGAGGCCAGGAACGAGGGCATCTATCTCTGGAGTCGAAGAATCGACTAGGAGGATAATTTCATCTTGGAGTTCCAAATAATTCATTCTAGCCTCGTTAATGATTTGAAGATGTTAACGTGAATAATTCACATCAATAGCTGGGAATCTTACTTACCTGCAGGTGTACACGGAACTTGCCAGTTACTGCGGTAGCAATAGTAGCGATTATTACTGGGACAGTGCTAGCAGCACCAACCAGAGTCAACGGATCAAGAGTACCAGCTGTTGACAGTGAATAAATATCAAAAATCTCTCCACCTGTTTCATCGGCCAGGGCTGTAGCCCAGAGCGTATCAGCTGCGGTAGTGGTCAGAGTGCCGGATTCTGCAGTAGTATCAAGAGGCAAAGTGCCATACCCAATATTTACAGAACCAGCATCCAACCTGAGAATTACATCCAGCGCGCATTTCTCAATGATATAAGTATTTGCATCCGGAAAGCTAAACAATACAGTCGTCCCTGCTGCAACATCAGCAACGTCAATCAATGCGGAAGTAAGCCAGAAAGTCTGTCCCTGCAAATTGTCCCGCGCATCAGTCCTACGTCGATCCTTAAAAGCCATCTCTTATCTCCTTAATTCTTAAGTTGAATATACTCAACAAATACCTGAAAGGTTCCTGCAGTACCAGCATTGTCGTTAGTTGTGACAGTGATTGCTCCGGCCTGCGTGAAATACTTCCCACCGGAGTTCTTTACAGCACCCTGGTTAATAGAAGAAGTACCTACATCAAGCGGGGCGAATACAACCTCAGACATGAAAGCATCTACATCTGTAGCCTCATTATTCCCGGTGAATCCTACTGTAACAATAGAACCAGCAGCACTATAAGCCACGGTCTTGTTTATGATAATGTTTGTTACCAGGGTATTCTTAGGGATTCTGCATACAGTATGTGTCCCATCGGCCGGAGTAGCAAGTACCTTGCTAGCCTTAGCCCAAACGACATCAGACTGTTTGCGTATTACGTAATCAGCCATTATATAACTCCTTAGTCGTTAAGACGAGTTGCGTAAGAAGTACCAACGATAACGCCGTAGTCTTCCCCGGTGGATTCAGCATTGGAACCAACAACAAAGCGGGTCTTTTTGATACCCATGATAGCGCCGCCTCTTACCATGACAAAGCGTTCTGCATCACGAGTGTAAGGTACAAAAGCCAGGGTAGTGGATTTACTTTCTCCTGCTCCACCCCACGCGAAACATGCAGCCTGAGCACCAAGCAGAACATTGCGATACTCATTTGCAGTAGTAGAACGAATACGCTCAGACTTGGCTACCAGCATCCCGTTATACTCGAACTCTACATTCGGCTGACCGAGTTTCTGCGCAGACCTGAGCATGTCACCCCAGGCACCCGCGTTCATATCAGCTTTGAGACGGTCAAAAACAAAGTTGTGAAGATACACACGATAGTATTTCTTGCCTCCAATCATCATCGGGCGCACACGATACCCGGTTGTATCAGAGATAGGTACTTCAGCCTGCTGTTTCATACGATCAAGAAAAGCAAGACCTGCCTCATGGGAGGCGTCGAGGGAGCCAGCAGTTCCACCATTGGCTACCAGAGCATGATTAGTGTCGGGGGCAACTGGATTCTGTGCAAAAGTCTTACCCGCAATACGGAAGGTAGTATCTCCACAAAGATGTGCCCAGATCATATCAGAAATAATCTCAGAATACCGTTGCTGCAGACCATCCTTACCCTCAACCATCAGGTCATAGGGAATACGCTGCTGATCCATCTTACCACCAGTATCAACGGCGAGGTTTAATTCCTCAATAGTCATAAAGAAATTACGAAAGCGCAACTTCTCTTCATTTCCTTCTACAGTGTCATCTCCAACAATACCTTCCTGAACAAGCGGAAGTCGGATACCGAACTTAATCTGGTCCCCCTCACCCTTCCCAAGTTCAGTCCTCATCTGGATAATAGCATCCTTTCCAGGACCTATCAGTTCAGTACCTTCTACACCCTTCAGAATCATGGGGAACAGATCACGCGCCCATTTCTTCCTGGTCAACGGATCATTAGTGACAAACAAATTACTCATTTACATATCTCCTTATGCAAGTTCGTTCTGCATATATTTCTCATATATTGCCGCAGGAACAGTGTCAAGCTTATCCTCCGGCAACGCATCAATTTTTGCTGCTGTCCAGCCCTCATTCCCTGCCCCGTTTCCACCAGGAATATTTCCGATAGACGGAGGGGCTTTTGGCGCGGCGGGTTTTGGAACAGACTCCTGCTTAGGAGCCGCATACTTAGGGTGATGCTGCTTTACAATATCGTATACGAATTTATAGGGATTACTTAAACTCCAGATATACTTCGTCACGTTGTCTATGTGTTCTGTAAGGCTACCACCCTTCTCCTGCATTTCCATCTTGGCCAGGGCGTCAACAGTGCGCTCGAAGTTGGTCTGAGAACACACATCTTCAAAATCCTGGTAGACTGGATTCACCTTCATAGTTTCTGCTAAGATACCAAGAACCTCCGCACGCGCAGGAGACACGATCGGTTCTTCTGTGCTCTCGGAAATACTCTCGTCAATATGCCCCGACTCGGTAAGACTTTCGGTCAACCTTTGGGATTGTCCTTTGAGTTTCTCAATCTCAAGAGCCTGTTCTCGTAGCAGCTGTCTCAAAGATGATATGGTTTCTGAAGTTGGATCCTCAGACTCTGGTTCAGGTTCCCCCGCCTCAGGCACTACAGGATCTTCTACTTCTGGTTCTGGCTCAGGTGGAGTCTCGGGTTCTACAGGAGGCTCTTCCGGAGTTTCAATCTCTTTACCAAGATCTACAACTTCATCCTCTTCTTGTTCCTCAAAAAACGCTTCAATGCCAGCCATAGTTTCCTCCAACTAGGGTTTGGGTTTTACTTCTGGTTTATTTAACTGCTTCTCTGAAATAGTGACTTGTTTCTCAAGTACAATAACCTTTCTTTCCTCAAGTTCCAGCTTCTTTCTCCGCTCAAATGTATCAAGGTCGGCTTCCTTTCTACCAGCATCAGCTTGTGCAGCTGCATTCTCCTTAACCTTGACCTGAGCAGTGTATGGAATATTCGCATACTCAAGCATGACTTCAGCTGGAATCGAGCCGGGGTTGTTATGGCTGAATTCTTGCAGAAGCTGGGCGATAGCGAGTCGAGTGGATTTCGTAACAACATCATTGTCTATTACTATGTCGAACTGTGCAGTTGTTATATCATTCCAGCCCTCGGCTTGTGGATTAAACTGGGAATTTATCTTTATAAGCTCATATCCAGTCTGCCCCTTGATACGTACAACCTGCTCCTCTGTTATGAATTGCTGTATGTTGCTGAGCAGGATCTTAGTGCAAATGTACTTGAATTCCTTGTAGTTATCAAATAAGCTATAAAGTACAGAAACAGAACTCTCATTCCGCATCTGAGCAGTAATCCCCGGCTCCCTTGTAGATGTCTGGATACCAAGCAGTGCATCCTGGATTCCAGAAGAATCCTTCATACTCTGCTGAAAGAGCCCATCAAGTTGAGAGTAAATATTTGGAATCTGAGGCTGTTGGGAAAACTTTATCTTTTCCAGGCCCCCACTCGCTAAAGCAAGGTGATATCCGGCTTTAGAAGAATTTTGCTCGTAGTCTTCAATATTTAGGACTGCCCCAACTTCGTGCATCAGTATGCCTTTCGGCGCGGTCTGGAGCAGATGAATCAATTGCCTACGAGTTGTATTAAGCCCGCGCTGAGGATCCTTCATAGGCTTTATTACAGACAATGGCCTATTGTTATCCTCGTCGTGATATGCTTCAAGGTACACATATGGGAATAGGTTATGCTTATAAATGCTCCGGCCCACATCCAGTATCTCAAACGCATTAAAGATAGCATAGTAGATTGACCGGACTAGATAGCTAGTGCTAGCTATATCTTCCTGATGTACTGTTCCACCATTAGGAAGCTGGAGCCCCTGTTTCAAACTTGCCTTAAAGTTCTTAAACTCAGACTCAAACATCTCTTCCTGCTGCCCAGTCAGTGGACTCAGGAACACTACTTTTTTCTCGTACTTCCTGAACCACGCTTCAACTACTCTATGCTTATCATTTGCCTGGTTGAAAAAGGTGGGAGTGTAAGCATGACTCTGCTGGACTCCAGGAAACGTATCTTGTATCACATTCCCAGAGGCATCTCTCGGGAACTTGAATTGATCCCATGCGGCTTCTATATCTTCTGCAGTGAACCACTTATCCCTAAAAAGGAACCTAGCATCAGTCTTATCATATTCTATGGAATCCGGATCACAGTGGATATAACGCCCCGGGACTCTCTGACTCTTTAGTTTATTTTCCTTATCCGTCTCATCCACATAGAAATGAAGCCAACTTTTACCACTTTTCACAGAATGTTCAAAGCAAGAACTCTCTTTCCGGTTCTGCCTCATCTTCTCCCGGAAGAAATCCACAGCACCTATCATTAACTCAGTTAAAGCGCCGTCCTCTATAGTCCGGGGCATCAGAGTTACTGCACCATCTAGCTGAGCACCCATACCAACCAGCATGTTAATCTTCGGCTGGACTTCATTATATGTAGTATTAGGCCTGTTCTGTGCTTCAAGAGCCATCTTTACTTCAAGGGTATCCTGGTCTCCAGCGTAGAACTTATAATCCTCTTCTGCCTCTTCAAGCCAGAGAGTCTCAGATGTGGAGTTCTCACAGTCCCCGAGCCACTTTACAAGCTGTGTATGGAGAGAGGCTTTCTGTTCAGGAGTTTCATACATATTACTGTACCATCCACATCTGTGAGTGTGAGGTTCCTATGGGAGTATCCCAGGGGCGCTTCTTTTTATTTTGCTTCTTCTTTCCGGCTCCCCAGAGCTGATGGGAAACACTGTATAGAACTTCTGAGACACCTAGAGCATCTGCTATGTTCGGGGAGGCAACTCCTCTCATACGCATTTGTTTCTTGCTTTCTACAACCACAGCCCCGTTGTTATCAAAAGAGTACTGGACTGAGCTAAGTTCATTTGCAAGAAGATCCCCATATGATTCTTGCAGCCCAGGGATCTTTACATCAGGAAAACTGTATTGTGCTTTCATACATTTTTCCCTCATCAGGCCCCACATTTCATCTCTGAGGCGATGGTATTCAGTAGGTTTCGAGGAAGTCTTTGCTACGTTTACACCGAAAAGTCCTGGCATGTGGCGCCTGGAAAGTATATCATAAACCCCGGCTCCTAACCCTATCTCATCTATTGCACATCCATCTGCCTGAAGTTCAGTATATCCCTGAGAAACAAACCCTGCTATGTCAACAGTATCCATTCCTTTATATTCATCCCAGATGTCGATTCGATTTCCTTTCCTGGGGAGTATAACACTGGAATCGTCTCCGTATCTTGCAACATCTACTCCTAGATATACGGGTGCTTCTGAATCTACTCCTATTTCGTTCCCTATACACTGTTGTGCCCAGGCCAGAGGAATGTAAGTTCCATCGTCTACTAGAGGAGGCTCGCCCAGGACACGAATGCGATAAATATTAGACTCCTTACCGTATTTCTCAGCCATGTACGCTGGATATTCAGGCTTAACATTTGTAGATTCCTCTGAGTTCCAATGCAGTTTATGCCATGCTTTAGAGATTTCCTTGTGAAAATGAGAATCGTAGAAATATCCGCTGCTTTTTGTCATATTACCTATCAGCAGGATTCTGTTGTTCTCCTGAGTTAAGGCACCTTCAAGCGGAATATAGACAGGATCAGGTACACCCGACGCCTCGTCTACTACAAAGAGTAAGTCATCTCCGTGGAAGCCGGCGAGGGTTTCAGCCTGGTCCTCTTTTGTAGCTTTTACAGAAGCAGATACAGCTCTACACCACCACTCCTTAGCATTTGAAACATGGAAGATTTTGTCTTTCTGGGAAACAAACTCTTCAGACAACATATCAGACTTCCGAGTCCACTTAGAAATTTCACTCCAGAGGATATCAGAAAGCTGCCTCGCGGTGGGTGCGGTACATACTACTTTTGCATTCCTATGTACTGTAAGAAACCAGTTAATTACCCAGGAAGCTGCAGCGTCTTTCCCAGTACCATGCCCGCTTCTGATGGTAATGCGCTTAATACTCTTGTCACCCAGGGCTCGCAGGAGGTCTATCTGCTGCTTCGAAGGTGTGACCTTGAGACATTCAGTTGCGAATATAAGAGGAGATTCTTTCCACTCTTTAAGTTTCGCTATGGCTGGACTGAGACTCATTGGATAGAATCCAGTATTGCTTTTTTCTTAGACTTATTCTTCTGAAGAGTATCTGCTGCGGCTTTAACAGAAAAAGGGTTTTTCTTCTTAATAGCATCTGTTAAAGACTCTGTTCCCTTCTTGAGCCAAGAAGGTGGGGACATTAGCTTTTTCATACTAGTTAAGCCTCGGGAGGTCCTCTTCGGCCTCCATCTCTATATAAGGTTCGGGGTGAGAATCAATTCCAATTTGTACTTCCTGCCTTTCAAGCTCTACAAGGTAGCCAACAAGACCTCTTATTTCTGTAGGGTTCCCAGTCATAACAAGCTCCTTGTCTTTTAGGATTTTGAAAGCCTGGACTAGCACGTTCAAAGGGGCTTCAGCTATCTTCTCGGGAGTAATGGCCTCGAGGATAGCATGCTGAAGTTCAGTTAATCTAAGGTTCTGGAGACTCCTGTACTGGAGTAATACTCCCTGATCTTGCTGTAATTTCGCAATCCGCTGCCTAATCGTGGGCGGGGTGAGTCCAGTATGCTGTGCTATCTCTGGGGGACTAAAGCCCCTCTCAAGTAGGTCAAGAAGTGTTTCTGTAGAAAGTTCTTTTGTCATTATATAATCTCCGGAATCTCCACTGTACGACCTACTAACTTATGTGTGCAGTTGTCGAGGAACTGAATCATTCCGTCCTTTACAAATGAGTGGCAGGTTCCTCTTATTTCTCCTGCTGGAAGGTTATGTAAAGCTAAACTTTCTTTTGGTTTCATCCTCACCTTTATACAGGATTGTAATGTTGGCTTATCAATATTTCCATTAAAAGCATGTGTACTGTCAAAAAGGTGATATTCCAAACAACCAGGACACCAGAATGCAAAGTCTCCTGGTTTTGATAAACTAATAACTTTCATTTATTATATCTCCAAACTACTTATATAGGGTTTCTTCCCTATTAGAATCGTATCATGTATTTGCCAGGCTGTCTAGGACAAAATGCGAAGTATGCTAGAAATAATGCTCCCGCGCTTTAGCAGTAAGTAGCAGGGCGGGCGGGTGGGCGCGTCCGTTGAAATACAGTATCTTATGCTACAGATCCTAATGTGAATCATGCACTTTATAATCTGTAAGAAGTGCGGGAGATATGGCGCCATGAAACTGCGTACTACTTTCAGTAAAAGATTCAACGGGAGGATAATCCACCTTGAGGTGTCGCTATTTAGGAGGAACCTATCGCCCCAAATGCCCGGCTACTTTAGGGAAGAAGAGTGCCGCAAGGCTGCATGCTATTACTGGTTCAACGGAAGGCTTTGGACCCAGATGGTCTGCTGTATAGAAGGGAAGGAAGGCGTCGTAAAACTACGTGCTGTCTAGAGGGCGACACGTCTGACGTGAGACGTCGTGCTACTTTTACAGTAACTAATTCGGCGGGTGCTTGGGACACTGCTAGTATTAGCTTCGCAGTAAGTCAGTTGAAAATAGAGATTTGTATCCTATGACACCTGTCTACCCATCGAACCGGGGTGGGGTGGGGCTATAGGGGGCCTAACGGCAGAACCATTACGAGCTATTGGCAGAGTGTGAATGGTTTGCATGATGTTTATGATGTGCATTATGTTCTTGACATTCCATGCAGAATTTGGTTATATGGAATCAACGAAAGGGGAAAACGGTTCCCCGGCTTTTAAACCCTCTTATATAATGAGGTTCTAACATGAGCGAGAACACTGAGAAGAAAGCGCGGTTGGCATGGGAAGTTAAAGACGGCTCTATGGTATGCACCTTCCCGGAAGTGGGGAAGCTGGAGTTTGTGTTCGGGAAGATAGAAGGGTATGCTCCTATCTCCTGCAAGATTCAACATGATCTTTTTGTCCATGGGCTGAAGCAGAAGCTCGCCGATTGTATCGCCGGAATGAAAGATAATACCTGGGAGGAGCGAAAAAAGTTTATGGGAGAGAAATGGGAGGAGATATATTCGGGGAAAGCCAGGACCAGGGCAAATAGTGCCGACCCGAAACTCAAACAATCTGATGTGTTTGCAGCTATTGATAAGCTCGATATATCCGATGATATGAAAGCGATTCTTAAAGCCCAGGTTTCTGGGAAATAATATTAACCTTATAAAACCGGATGCTTTGAAAGGTCAGGTTTGTTGGAGCCTGAAATGTCAAAGAAAATGAAGGATTTTAACCGAGGACTCTGTATCGGACAGGAACTAAGGAGCCAATGTGAAAAGGAGGATATGTTAATTATCCGCTCCATGCTAGGTTCTGGCCCGGAGAATATCTCCCAGGTAAAGAAATACTTCCACCTGGATTTTATCTCAAATAGGGAAATGAACCTAGGAATCTGGATTGTTCTAAAGTAGGACCGTTTCTGTAGTATATAAATCCCGGTTGCAGGAGGAAATGTGCCGGGATTTATGTATTTACATATTTACAAAATAAACCATATTTACCGTTTAACCATTTAAACAATGCACTTTTGCCCTAGGAAATGGAATGCATCATTTTGACATAATCCTAAACTGCTTATATAACATATCAGATCTGCTTATATTATAATACGCAGCTATATAACTATTTCTCCCAGGAGGGTATTTTATTATTGCCAGTAGGTAGACCCTAAATAAATTTTATTTCTATAGAAAAAAAAAAAAAAAAAAAAAAAAAAAAAAAAAAAAAAAAAAACTGGAATAAGGATAACAACTGTATTTATAAGCCCTAGGGACCTAGGAAAAGAAATATTTAGCAGCACTTAATACACCCGGAGCCAGCTGCCTGGGAGATAGTATAAAGGATATAATGTGAATAATGCACATTAGGAACTGGGTGTAAATACATAAGCAGATGTGATATAATGTATAAGGAGATTAAGAAATTGTTAAAATGTGTACACCCGAAACACTAGGGGAATGTTCATTGTTTAATCGGTTAAACGGTGTATGTGGTAAATATGATGCATAAATACACTCCTGTAACTATCTTCACAGATGTATATTATGTTATTGATTACTGGGGTAAAATGTGTTATATGTATTATATGAAATGGGATTTTACAAACACCCGCCCATTTAGCAGCAACATGGAACGAAATCCATGTTTAGCACATTACAAAAGGAGAATATTATGAAGAAATTAGAAGAAACAAAAACAGTAGCTTTGTACCACTGGGAACAAGGATTTTTATATCCAAAAACAGAATGGGAGTGTTATGCTTATTCTGAGTATGATTCTCAAGGAATACCAAAATATGCTGAGATAAGGCGAGTAGAACAAGAAGATAAATAGCACCACCTCAAGGGTGCCCTTATTCCTTTGAACCTACTAAAAGGAGGAAAGAAATGTCTCTGACAAGGAAGCAGGTGAAACTATATTGTAGGTGTAATGCAAGACAGGATTTTATGTATTATGTAAGAAGTAGTAGATATGATTTCCTGGATGATCCTCCTTGTGGCGTATGTTCTCAGTTTCCTTGGTACCTTGCCCCGAACCAGGAAGAGAACTTGAGACCCTTAAGGAAATGAATAGGTGTTAATATAAAAGGAGGAATAAAATGTTTGAGGGAAAAGTTATAAAGTATATAGCAACAACTGGAAAAGAATACAAAGGAAGAATCATCGGTTGTGTTAAAGATGTAGGAATAACAATTGTAGATGATACCAATCCTGGTGATTATTTGCACTGCCTTGTTATGAAAAATGCACCTAATTTCCATTCAGCACGTGGACAAATAACTAAAACACGGAAGTTATTTACTCAGTATAGAAAGGGAATTATAGCAGGTGTCATAGATCTATCATCAGAGTATGGAGGAGGAGTTCCATCTTCAGCCACTTGTCCATTCGGACAATAGGTGCTAGAAATGAAACTCCTCCTATTTTTCCAAATTACTACAATAATAGTCCAGCTTCTTGTGCCTGGACTCCAGGTGTATTTCTACTATGAGATAGGGTGCTAAAATGCAGAAACTAAAAAATGGTATCCTTCTCCCCGCGTACGGCAGGGACTACAAATCCGCAAACCAAGTAAAGAAAGCCTTTCTAGATGGAAAGGACTTTACCCTGAGAACCTTCGACCAGAGAGATGTTTACTGCAGCATAAGGGATTTTGCAATAGGTGCAATAGTGGAGCTTAGGTATAAGAACCTTTCCTGTGTTACAACCTTGAAATTAGGAGACTAGAGAAATGAATCCTAAAAGAAAAGTTAAGACAGTGACAGAAATTACAGAGTTTGAATTAACAACAGATAATATAGAAAGTATATTGAAAGAGTTCCTGGATTACCCAGATGATGTTGACTTTACGTGGAATATAGGTCAATGGGTTTCATTAACTGTTCGCATCACCGAAGAAGAAACGACTGTTGAGGGAGAAGAGAAATGAAAACACTTCAAGACTTCAAAGACGACCTAGCCCAGTCGATTTATGGTATGTCTACACAGGAAGCAAAGGAGCAGGGAATTTGTATTCAGTGCCACAAACTTGCTTTAGAAAACTGCTATTCACAAGCAGGTATAAGTGAATACAGAATATCTGGATTATGCGAGAAATGCTTTGATTCTATCTGCGGGGAGGAATAAGATGAACACACAAAGAACCCTATACTTCCTTCTCGGATTCACATTCGTAGCAGGTATTCTGCTTGCTATATATGCTCCCTCCCCGGCACCAGTCCAGGAGCAACTTACAAGCCACTTAACAGTTTTAGAGGAGCTTCAATAATGCCAACATCCATAGAGTACGAAACACTTCTTTCTGGAAACATAACTCCCGGGGAAGTGGTACGAATCAGTGTGGAATCTCACAGGGAATATCACTCCCAAAGGATGACTTTTTATAGAACCCTGAAACGCCTTAGGAGCCGGGGAGTTGATGTCTCCAGAATCCAGTCTCGAAAGATAGAGACAGAGAATGAAATTATACTTGAGATAGAAAATAAGCTCCCAGGTTCTACTACTTTTCTACGAAAAAAGCTAGGGGAAACAGAGTTCAAAGAAGTATCTCTGGATTCAACAGCAGAAGAGCATGAAGAAGAGGAATTTAAGAAATGGCAGGAGTCTATTAAAACAGGAGACTGATATGAACCTAGAATCTGCTATAGTGGAGAACCTAGTTATGACTCAAATACCGGAAGATGATTTAGAGTTACAAGAAGCAGCGAATAAGCTCGCTTCCCTGCTCGGGCTGAATAAGGCCTCCTTGGAGAACCTACTCTCTGGTAGCCTTGCCACAAAGGAAGTGAAGCCCAGGGTTCATGTTATAAAGGATAAGGAGTATATCTTGCTCCGCAAGGAGACTTGTACCTGCTGCTATACTGTTTCAATCCAGATTTTCATAATGAAACAACTGGGCTCAAGCAGTGTATTATATGCAGAACCTGTTTCTGAAATACCAGTTCCCAACTCCCGCCCAATTAGGGAAGAGAATGTTTTTAGTAAAACCTGCCCAGAATGTATCCAGAATCTAATCCTACTCTCTAAACTGGATTTGGCTCTAATGTACCTTGAAGCTATAAACAAAACCCAAGAAGTTCTTTCCCTAAATTCATGCCTCGTAGAAGACCTGAAGTTTCAGGCCTTACAAGAAGCTAAGAAAAGGAGGTCTCAAAATGGCTAAGAAGGATATTTCTATTTCTACAGCACTTAAGCGTATGAAGAAGCTTTTCCCAGCTGCCCATGTAGCTGTACAATATGAGGCTTCCTGTTTCGTGCATCTTCGAGATGATATGTACGAGAAGAAAGTATATGTTTCTCTCCCAGAACCCACCTGGAGCAAATCCTGTGTCTCCTTCGAAGAAGCAATCCAAGACATAATCCAGAAAGTAAAGGAGTTCTAACATGCTAGCCAGATATAATACACTAGAAGCAGTATGCTCCGAATGCGGCTCTCCTTGTCTCTGCAAGGCACTGGATTTTGGGATCGGGGGCTATGAATATTGGGGTTCCAGAGGAACAGATATACAACTTGAGGCTGCTTCAGACTGCTGCAAAGCACCTTGTTTTAAGCCCGAGACAGGAAAAGAAATAACTCTAACAGACCTGGAACTAGAAGGAGATTTCTGATATGGCCTCAATTCAGACTCTAACAAAGGAAGTGGAAAGGCTAGAGAAGGAGAATGTAGTCCTGAAGACCAAGATAGAGTTTCTTATAAACCAGGCAAAGTATATCTCCCATGCTATAACTCTTATGCAAAAAGCCGACAACCACTTCAGGAATGTTATCTTGGAGGATATGGAAAATCATTTAAGGGTGGAATAATATGGCTAGAACACCGAAAGCAATTCCCAAGTTAAAAGAAGAAAAAGAAAGAGTAAAGTTGTATGACACTGATGATATGGTAGAAGTCAAACCTGTTAAGTATAAGGTAACAGATTCCGACTTGATAATGCTTGAAAAGGCTTTATGCCTCAGAGCAACTACAGCTTTTGAAGAAAATTTACTAACAAACATCACAACTAGACTAAAAGAATATGGTAGAGCTGTTGTTATAACAGAGAGGCAAAGAACTGTTCTAGAGGAACTTGCGAATAGATTTGATCTTACGTATCAGTTTGGGAGGAAACTCTAAGATGCAGAAGAAACTAGACCGCATATCTAATCTCTGCGCCACAGTACAAACTCTGGAATCCGGAAAGCAGCACAATTCCACACTCCATATTTTACTAAGGGAGCTCTGCGCCATAGTCCAGTATCAAGATACTCAAATTCAGAACCTGAGGCTCCAACTCGGAGAATCCTCTAGACCGCTTCTAAAGAGGTAGAAATGGACGAGAAAGACTATATACTAAAAGCATCTGACTTGAAAAACGGAGAATCTCTATTCATTCCTGTTGCTACAAAAAAGGAGCAAATGAAGCTCTTCACCCGGCTCTGTGCACTGGCGGAGTCTTATATGCAGGAAGTGGATTCTACTATCTCTCTTGCTGTATGTAAGACATTTCAGGATAAAAAGCTTTGGATAAAGATTATTAAAGATAAGGCCCCAGACTCGCTATTTGTCAAGCAGGTAGATGGGACTGTTAAGAAGGTTTCTTTGTAGATCCTAACGTGAATAATTCACATTTACACCTTGAAAGGAGAACCAATATGAAAATCGAAGGTATCTCATTAACTAAAGAGATGATTCTTTCACCTGTATCATATAAACCTTTTCCTGATTGTTCTACAGACCAGATGGAAATTGGAGTTATCATTGACTGGAATGATAGTTTTGTTAAAGTGTTGTACTGCAAATCCAGAATAGTTCAGGCAACTAGTCCTTCTGATTTAGTATGGGGTTGACATGAAAAGACACAAATCTAAGATTCAAACTGATTCGCAAGAACGCAACTGGAACAAATTCAGACTCACAGGAACCATCTCACACCTCAGAAGCATCCTTGAAGGAACAACAACTGTGAAGCAGACTGAGATAGATAATCTAAGGGATGCTATTACTAAGATTCAAATCGTGCTCGCTAACTGGGAGAAGGTATAATATGGAATATACAGAAGATATTAGATTTATTCTTGGAAGACCAAATTTTTGGTGTGGCGCAAAGGCAATTATTTTACGACAGCGAGGACACGAGATACCAAGAAAAGCTGAGGATGAGCAGGCATACGTTATCTACTGGATGCTTAATATGTATAAACTGCATGGAGGTCGTTGGAAAAAGGCGTGTGAGGACTATTTGAATGGCGTACAGGAGACCAAATGAGAAAGCGTGAATACATAATGCTAGCCCATCCTGCAGAAGAGAAGAGAATCCAGAATCTCGGCCCACTCTTCCTCTGTCAACCCAAACTTAACGGAGTACGGTGCATAGCAGAATATTCTGACGAGTGGCATGAGTGGATACTTCGATCAAGTACTGGAATGATTAAACCTTTTTTGAACCACATTAAAGAGGCTTTGAATCATCTACCAGGACATACATACGACGGGGAGCTTTATATCCATGGAAAGTCCTGGGCATACATTAACAGCATTGCGTCAAGGACAGAAAATCCTTCCCCGGCTGAATTGGAGCTGGAATACCACATTTTTGACATAAAAAACCAGAAGCACCAGACAGCCAGAAGTATAGAACTAAACGAGATAATCAGCTTCGTAGTAGAAAGAGAAGGGCTGACACCTGTAAAGATGGTCTCCACTGTAGGAGGGAAACCAGACGACTGGAAACAGATTCTTGCAGAGTTTACAAAGAATGGGTATGAAGGGATCATGTTTCGGAAGCTGGATGGTATGTATGAGGAGAAGAGGTCTAAGAATCTGCTAAAGTTTAAGCCGACTCTTACAGACATATATCGTATAACAGACCTAATTCAGGGCAAGGGCTGGTGCTATGACAGACTCGGGGCGTTTGAGGTAGAATCCAAAGATGGTTCCAGGTTTCAAATTGGTTCTGGAAAGACCTTAACAAAAGAGAATAGATTAAAATACTGGCTTGATAGGGAAAACCTTATAGGCAAATACATCCTTGTAAAACATGAATACCTTGTAACCGCAAACAATCTCCCCCAATGTGCGGTGGCCTTGGAGGTTCTCACTGACTCTCAGGTTGAGGCTTTCAGGAAAAAGAAACACGAAGACTTGCTGTAGGAGGATATATGTCTGAACCATTTGTAGGCTTAGATATTGCAGAGGTAAAAGACATAACTGTTTTCGCCTGGCGAGACAGATCAGGAGTTTTCCATGATGTTAGAAGAATGACAACCAGACATCTTTATTATACCTTACTCATGATATGGAATCATTCAGCACAGGAACACCTTAAATATAGACCGTTTAAGGAATATGACTTTACTCCATTCTATACCAAGGAGTACTTTATAGAGGCAGTTCCTTTTCTCCTAAGAGAACTCCAAACTCGTGATCTCCCTGACCAGTGGAGAAATCGACTTATTGATATGTCTCGTAGTGTTGTATGTATGAAAGATCCTAAAATTAAGTGCATACAGCACAAATAAATAATTTTCCACAGGCAGTAAAATAACCCTTGTGTTCTGCAAAATAGTATGGTTATATACATACATGCAACGGGGAATAGTCCCCATCACACAGACCCTTTATTGGAGGATTCAAAATGGCTAAGAAAGAGCGTAGGTTGGAGAAGAGCATTAATTATGAGACTGGTGTGGTAACTGTCAAGGTACTGTCCACCGGCGCAGAGCTGGTATGCGATACCTCAAAATTGCCAGAGGCTATCAAGGCCAAACTCATTCCCCTGGCGATCAACCACCGTATCGGTGATTCCGCAGCTGGCTTGGACGGAGCTGAAGCCCTGGAGTCTATGACCAAGGTCTGGGAAGGCCTGATGGCAGGGAATTTCAGTATCCGCCAGCCTGCCAAGGTCGGGATTTCCAAAAGTGCAATTGTTGAAAAACTTGCTTCCCTCACCGGGAAGGAGGCCACCGCCGCTGCAGAGCTTCTCAAGAAACTGGGTATCGAGCTGTAATCCCGAACTTGTAGAAAGCTGCTGTTAAGCTTCAAGCGTAATAACCACATACCTAGAAATAGGATGGGGTTATGGCACTGAAACCTGACCAAAGAGTGCTTACATAGTGAGACTGTAAGTTAAATGAGGACTGTGTGGAACAGCAGCTTTAAGCTGATATGAGGAACTAACAGCTCTTTGGTCTTTTAAGTCCTCTCGCTTGCGAGAAAGGCAAACCTCAAGTCCTCTAAAGGAGGCATTTCATGATTCTGAAAATAGACAATTCCAAACGCAGTACAGCAGTAACCTGTATGCAGAAATACTTCCTCCGCTACATCAAAAACCTTACCACAATCCACGGCAGTACCGCCCTTCGCTACGGTTCCACCTGGCATGCACTTAAGGAAGGATATTATTCTTCTATCAGAGATAATGGTTGGGAATCACATCAGGATGATCACATCCAAGCAGCTATTAATCTTGCTACTAAAGTCTGGAATGAAGCATCTTCCAAGTCTGATTTCTATGACGACTATAGAACCCTTGAGAACTGCTTCCAGTCCTTCGTAGAATATCTTGAAATATTCCAGGCCGACAGATTCATGATGAACATTATAGAGTCTGAGAGAATCTTCGACATACTGATGAATCTCACCCAAGAGGAGAGAAAACTCTACCCATTCCTTGCAGTCCTTGAGCTTCATTTCACTGGTAAGCTCGACTTGGAAGTAGAGTTAAGTGGGCAGCATTGGATCATGGAAGAGAAAACAACTGGACAACCAGCACAAATTCAAGCCAAGAGACTTCAACGGAGTGCTCAGGTTATTGGATATACTTGGGCGGGGAAAAAGATAGGTAATGATATAGTAGGTTCCCTTGTATCTATTCACCAGCTTACTGCCAGGAAGGTAAAGGACGGGGGCTATGGTAAAGTAACAAGAGAATTTATCAGGCACCCGAACATCTTCTCTAATGCAGACCTTCAAACCTGGAGGCAGTCATATCTCTATACCTGCAATCGTATTGCTGAAGCAGAAATAACTGAAACATATCCTCAGGAATTCGACTCCTGCTATCAATTCGGGGAGTGTCAATTCTGTAAACTCTGTGAGCAAAACCGTCCGTTTGAGGAACTCAATACTACTGGATTCAAAGTGGAAAAATGGGATGTACTCGAATCCAGCACTGGAGACGCCCCTATTATTGAAATAGAGGCCTAGGTAAATGTCAATCACTGGTAGAAGCAAGATATACCGTATTAAATGCAAGTGTCCTATGTGTAAGAAACTTTACCAGGACACTTCTGAAACAGAATTTACAAGAGTCTTCTACCAGTATTGTCAGATATGTGGATTAAAAGTCAGGTTCATACCTGAACAGGAAGTTCAAAGGATGCCAGCTCTGGGGAATAATTCTACCAGAGGTGCAGTTGAGGAATAGAAATAGGAGGATATATGGAACTCAATAAGGGTGATAAGGTACAAACGACTGATGGAAGTTATGCTGTAAAGCTCTCAACAGTGGATTGGAATGATGCTTATATTAACTCTCCAGCAAGAAAAGGAGAGGTATTTACTGTAATTGGTTTCACATATTCAGAATTACGTACAAAACGATCTGCCATTGATGTTCATGACATAGTGATAAAATCCAACAGTACAGGAGAATGTTATCTTCATTCCAGTTCTATGGTTAAAGTTATAGAACCACCCAAATGTCCTTGCTGCAATAGACCACTGGAGGGGTAACAGAAATGCCAAATGCAAAAGACTTTACACTTGAAACAAACTTCATTAAGGTCTTCATAGTAGGAGACCCCGGGACAGGTAAATCCATCTTTGCCTCTAGCTTCCCAGAACCAATCTACCTCTTCAACTTCGGAGACACAGTACTATCCTACAGGGGCAAGGATGTGGATTATGAGGATTATGGGAGCACTGCAGGAGGTTGGGTCAAATTTGAGAAAGACCTTAAGAGGCTCAAGGACCTTATAAAAGCCGGGGAGTTCAAGTATAAGACTGTAGTAGTGGATGACACAACAAGCTGGACAGACCTCGCAATGGGGAGGGCAATGCAGCTAGATCCTAAAAGGAGCCCTACTGGTGGCCCGATGTGGAATGTTCACTATGGGATGGTAAAGAACCTGATAGAAGGCAACCTTAGGCAGATGCTTGAATTCCCCTGCAATCTGGTAGTAATAGGGCATCTGAATAAGAACCTGGATGCAGACACTGGGGCTGTTATTTCTATAGAGCCAATGCTCACAGGCCAGCTTAGTACAAAAGTACCTTCCTACTTCGATGAAGTCTACTATTCTATAAGGGAGACTATAAAAGGCCAAACAGAATTTAAGCTCCTTACAGTAGGAAAAGGCCATCTCAATGCACGAAGCAGGTTATCAGGTAAGGAACACTTTCTTCCTGATAAGATAGATAATAACTACGATACACTGATGGAGTGTATGAAGGGGGTGAAATAGATAATACGTAAATCCAGACACAGGCATTAGCCACCTATGAATCCATACAATATCTGTGTGATATGTGCAGCGAAAAGCCTGATGTGCGCGAGAGTGCTGCAGCTCCTTCGGGAGCATCTTATGTGAATAATTCACATTGACACCTACGAAACAAACCAACACCTAACAAACTAACAAAAGGAACCTACCCAAATGGCTAAGAAAAACGACACCAACTACGACCCTAACACCGACTTCAACATCCTTGAAGAAGTAAAAGAGCCTGGCCTTATCCCTGACGGAACCTACCACGGCTCGATTACATCTGTAGCATACGACCGGGAGAAGTTCACAATCAACTGGCGTGTTACCCTCCTGGAAAACGGCGGCCTTTGCACTGACGACGAGACCCCTGTTGATGGTTCCACCTTATTCTTTACCAACTGGCTGCCAAAACCGGGGGATGAGTCTGAAATGATAGCTTCTGGCCGCATGACCAAGCGCCAGAGTAAAATCAATCAGCTTGGTAAATTCATCACTGGAATGAAACTCGACGAGACTTCCATCTCGGCCATCGCAAAGGCCATTGAAGATGCTGAATATATCGGCCTGGAAGTTACGATTAAAGTCGGTACCAGTGAATACCAGGGTGTAGTACGGAATGAAGTTAAGAATATGATTGCAGCCTAACATAACATAGGATTATTTCTAATAGAGGGCAGGGTGCTAACAACATTCCTGCCCTTTCTTGTTTATGGAGTATGAAATGCCGAAAGGAGATATAAGATACCCAATAAACTACTTCCATAATGGAGTTAAAGTAGCCGGCCGGAGTGAGGATAAGATCCCTAAAGAAGGAACAAAGAGGCGTTTCAAAGGAACCCTTTATACTATAAAAAGCTTCTTCGTAGGTAGAGGGTTTGTACAGGTTGAGTTGGAAAAGGAGGACTAGATGAATGTAAATATTATGATATCTGAACAAAAGACTATCGACTTGCCAGAAGAACAAGTCAGGGATATAGTACGAAGATATCTTAAAAACGAGTTTCATCTCAATAGGTTTGAAACCCTAACAATTACTGATGGGAAATTAGAAAATAATTACGAGGCCATAACTTCTCATAGGTTTGATGTGACTGATACAGTACGAGTAGCAACACCTGACGATATTCTTATAGTAGAGATCCTCAATAAACTGAAACTAAACTATTAGGAGAAATAATGCCAGGACTATACGATTTACGTCAGGACTTTAATAAGCTAAATCCTGAAGAAAAGATGCACTTTATAAGGAGCTATAGAAAGCGCAGAGCAGAGGACTTATCCAAGCCCGCAACATACGGCAAGAAGGCTTCTGCAGAAACAGCGTCTATAACTAAACTCAAGAACTTTGGTTTAACCTCGGAGGAAATAGCGATTGCTAAAACCCTCGGCCTCAAGCCAAAGGATCTTGCCATACTTAAGGAGAGGGCTAATGCTAGTTAAACCATCTGAAGTGAAAGTCCGTGAGGGCCTTGAGCGTTTCCGCAAGGACCTAGGAAACCTAAAAGAACTCGCTGACTCCATTCGCATCTACGGCCAGATCCAACCAATAGTAGTAAACCAGGGCATGGAGCTTATAGCCGGCGGGAGAAGACTCGCTGCTTGTAGCCTGTATAATATGGATGTGGAAGTCAAGATAATAGACGAGAATGATTCTCTTTCTATGCGGGAGATAGAGGTAGAAGAAAATGTCCAAAGACAAGACTTCTCCCCCGCCGAGCATGTACTTGCTGTAAAAGAACTCCACGAACTCAAGTGCAAAATCCAGGACCAGAAAACTGGAATCCCCTGGACAATGGATGATACAGCAAAGATACTCGGGAAAGACAGATCGTCTGTTTCTAAAGACCTCGACCTTGCGGCCATGGTTACTGCTTTCCCCTCTCTAGAGAAATGTAAAACAAAAAAGGAGCTTCGCTCAGCATCTGAAGCCTTGATGAAGCTACTTGATAGAGCCGAAAACATTTCCTCCTATGAGTGCACTATCCTTGCATCTGACAGAGTAACACTTTCAAACAAAGATGCTGTTGAGTTCATGCAAGGTCTTGAATCTAATTCTGTTGATATCCTTTTATGTGATCCTCCTTATGGGATAGATATAGCTAATGTCGCTATAGTTGCAGGTGGCGAAACGGGTGGAGATAATAACCAGGGCTTCACATATGAAGACACTCAATATGTTGCATTTGAAGTTATCGAAAAGATAGCCAAGGAATCAGGAAGATTCTGCAAAGATACTGCGCATCTGTATATGTTCTGTGCTCCAGAATACTTCCATGATGTTGTTGGTATTCTGACTCTAGGTGGATGGCAGCCTCATGTGCGCCCTATTATCTGGGCTAAGCCGGGGGGAGGACAAAGTAACATGCCTGAAAGATGGCCCGTTTCTTCCTACGAAATGTGTATATATGCTAGGAGAGAAAACACAAAGCTACTCTATGCTAGGCCTGATGTACTGAATTACAGCAGGGTCCAGGCCAAGGACAAGATTCATCCCACACAGAAACCAGTAGATATGCTCCAGGACCTTATCACCCGGAGCGTCCACCCTGGAGCCGTCCTAGTAGACCCCTGTATGGGTTCTGGTTCAGCTATTGTAGCAGGTCTACGGGAAAAACTAATATGCTACGGAAATGAGTTGCTTCTTACTGCATATACAGCCGCAGCTGATTTTATAGCCGGGGAGTTAAAGGAGACTGAAGATGACAAAGCCTAACCTAGACAAACTGAAAAAGAAGCAGAAAGAAACCATCCTGAAATACACAGAGGACGCGGTACATAACCTTCTGTACCACGACAGGGCAGAAGACAAGGAGATAAGTTCAGCACTTATATTCGAGCTTCTGGGTTCTAAGGATATAACAACCTCAGAAATTATTAATGCTTTCGCTAAGGAACTTAGGAAGGAGACTACCTAAATGGACGTAAAAACTATAATTCCCTCGACCAGGGCTACTATAATGATAGTGGGTGAAGCACCTGGAGAGGTAGAAGAGAAGTGCGGTATGCCTTTCGTAGGCAGCGATGGCACAACTCTTAGGAAGATCCTAACCCAGGCTGGTATATTCTATGGAGAATGTATCATAACAAATACTTCCTGCAGGAGAATAAAAACATTCTTTCTTGATAAGAAGCAGGAGAATCCAACCCCCGACTTTGCTTTACAGATAGCTAGACTTAAGGATGAGATAGAAACCCTAAACCCTAATATCATAGTCGCCCTTGGAGCCATACCATTAAGAGTTCTCACTGGCTTGTCAGGCCTCAAGGCTCTCCGAGGCACCATAGTCCAGTCTTCTCTTGTGCCGGGGAAGAAAGTCCTAGTAACCTACCATCCCAAGGCTGTAACATACGACTGGAGCCTGTTCTACCAGTCTGTAATGGACTTCAGAAAGGTAAGACATGAGTCTTTGAATCCAGAGTTTAGAGAATACAAAGCTGAACTCAAGGTTGCTCCAGGGAAACAGGACATACTTCAGTACCTTGATTTTCTCTACGAAAACAGGAAAGAATTCGTAGTCGCCATTGACCTCGAACACCTCACACCCGGAGCCCACATAAGCTGGTTCGGAATATCCCATAATGAAAACTTCGGGATGTCAGTCAGGTTCATAGAGAACAGAGTCCAGTGTTTCCCCGAGATGGACGAGGTAGAAATCTGGGCATCTATTGCAAAGCTCTGTAGCTCAGGAATAAAACTTGTATTCCACAATGCTTCATATGACGTAATGAACCTCTGGCATAATCAAGGAGTCTGGTGTGAAAATATTCACTTCGATACCCTTCTCAGTGCCCACGTGTTATGGCCCGAATTTCCAAAGGATCTGGGTTACTTATGTAGTATACTCCTCAACGTCCCTGCTTGGAAACACACATCGGGTAATCAGTACGAGCACGGAGAGTACAATGCTCAGGACGCTGCAAATACACGGGCGTTATACGACAAGATGTCCCCGCTAATAGCAGCAGACGAGAACTACAAAGTAACCTTCGAAAGGGAAATGGCTCAGATAGAACTCGCGGGCTACATGCAGCTCCGGGGAGTAGAGGTTGATCCTGCACAGAAGGAAGCTCTCCACAAAGAGTTCTTCGAGAAAATGACAGCCATTGAAACCGGCCTTAGCACCATATTAAAAAAGGAAATAAACTTCAGTTCTCCAAAGCAAATGCAGGAACTTCTCTACGTAGACATGGGGTTGCCTGTGCAGTACAAAAGGAGAAAGAGTGCTGATGATCCTAGGGTTGTAACAACTGACGCCGAGGCACTTGAGAAGCTATACATAGCAACACAGGATCCTGTCCTGAAACTCCTGCTGGAGTATAGGAAATACAATAAGATTCTACAATCCATTAATATCGAGCTCTCTCCAGAGAACAAGGCCCATACTTCCTATAACATCTCAGGCACTGAGACTGGTAGATGGAGCAGCTCCAAATCCATCATCCTAGACTATGGTTCTGGTAATCTGCAGAATGTGGATCGTAGAGTACGGAAGATGTATAGAGGTCCTGCTAACTGTCGCCTTATACAGGCTGACTATATAGGCGCAGAAGCTCATGTAGTTTCACACCTTATCCAGGATCACAAAGTAATAAAGGCCTTCGACGACGGAACAGATATTCACAAGTTAACTGCTTCCATAATGTTCAATGTTCCTTATGATGAGGTAACACCTGAGCTTAGAACAATAGGAAAGACTATTAGGCACGCTACCAACTATAGCGCGGGGCCTGCAGTACTTCAGAGTAAACTTAAAGTAACTCTTAAGGTAGCCAAGGAGTACCTCACAAGGTTCCAAAATGCTACCCCGCAACTTGCCCTCTGGCATGAGAAACTCAGAGCCAAACTATCCGAAGACAGGATACTTGTAACACCTTTGGGTAGGAAACGTATCTTCATGGATAGGTGGGGAGACCAGCTTTTCAGAAGCGCCTATGCTTTCGTACCACAGAGTACAATAGGAGATCTGCTTAATATAAGCATGACAGATTTCTATGAGAAGAACAAGACTGAGAAAGGGTTTGGGCTCTGGATGCAGCTCCACGATGCCATATATGTCTGGTATGATCAGAACCTTGACCCAGTCCCCATAGCCCAAAAAATGCTCGAGTCCATGCACCGTCCTATCAAACTCCCTCACATTGACCTCTACATAGGAGTCGACTTTAAAGAAGGTGAAAACTGGAAAGAAATGGAAGGGTTAAAGATATGAGCCAAAGACTTCTCCCCGACTTCTTAACTGCGTATCGACAATACACAGAGAACACAGAAAGCGCGAGGGTCTTTCATGATTGGGTAGGTATTTCCCTGATCTCAAGTGCTCTACGTAAGAAAGTAAAACTTCACCTAGGAAGGCTAAGAGTCTATCCTAACACGTATATTGTACTGGTAGCTGAGCCGGGGAAGGCTAGAAAGTCTGTAGCTATATCCTACGGTTCTCCTATTATAAAAGCAGTAGAAGATATAAAGATAAGTGCAGATGCTATAACGCGGGAGGCACTGCTTCAGGACCTAGAGCTTGCAGCAATAGATTCTCCAATGCCGGATGGGAGGATGTTCAAGCACTCTTCCTTGTCTATTATCTCAACTGAGTTCGAATCCTTTCTAGGGCAGAAAACTGAGAACGCAAAGATGCTTGTCCTCCTAACTGACCTCTTCGATTGCAGCGAGGCACCATGGAAATACCGAACCAAAAACTCTGGCAATACTACGATACCATCTGTGTACTTGAATCTACTTGGTGCTACCACACCAGAGTCTTTAGCAACTGCATTACCCTCACAAGCTATTGGCGGCGGCCTGACTTCACGAATCATCTTTGTCTGGGCGGACAAGAAGGAGAAGAAAGTCCCGATACCCTTCGAGACTCCAGAGACAATTGAGTTAAAGGAGAAACTCAAACACGATATGTTTCTGATAGCCCAGATAGCGGGGGATTATATCTTCTCTAAAGAAGCCACATGCTTCTGGGTAGAATGGTATAACAAGTATGAAGACCTGGACATAGGTCGAATCTGTAACGACCCATCCTTTAATGGATGGTATAGTAGAAAACCAATGATGATACTTAAACTGGCTATGATATTTGCTGCATCTGAGTCCGGGTGTCTTGAACTTCAGGTGCATCATTTGGAGAAGGCTATCGCTAAAATAACACATTCTGAGGAGGGAATGGGAAATGCTTTTAGAAGTGTAGGGAAGTCTGCTATTACCGGGGAGGTAGATACTGTTATGACCATAATAAGATCTCATGGAACCATAACAGAATCTAAGTTAATGCGTGCTGTGTGGAGGGACCTTGATTCTATCAAGTTCACAAATGTAATCCAGACAATCCTATCAACTGGTAGGGTTAAGAAGATTCTTGGAGCTGATAACGTACCTGTTTATCAGTATATTTCAGATTAGAAAAGGAGAGATGAAATGAATTTACAAGAACAGAATCGAATGATAGTAAAAAAATACAACCTCCGTAGTGATCATGATATACTGAATTTTGTAAATAATCTTGCAAAAGAAGTAGAGTACTATAAACAATTCGCGCCGAGAGTACGAGAACAAGAAGGCCTCAAGCATGATTCTGGAAAACAGAAATACCATGCCATGCCGCTCTGTGTCCTTGGTCCACTTGCAGATACATTCACGGCGGGAGTGAAGAAGTATAAAAAGTTCAACTGCCTCAAACCATTTGAGGATTCAGACTCCAGGTTCTGGGATGGAACTATGAGACACCTGGAACAATGCCAACTTGATCCTCTTGCAAAGGATACAGAAACAGGATGCTACCATGCAGCACAGGCAGCCTTCAACATCCTACTTCGACTCTACCATGCGCGGCTTGAAGCAGCACCTAATGTGAATAATTCACGCGACGATCTGGAAGAAGACTTACTAGATGCCCTCAAGAATGGGCTAGGAGAATGACCTCCGTAGAGGGCTTCATGTGGGTTGTTCTAACTGTCTATCTCGAGGCCAGGGGAGAACCTCCCGCGGGGCAGAAGGCAGTTGTAAAAGTAATCCTTAACAGAGCCAAGAAACGGAATTGGCCACTTGCAAATATCATCTTCTCTCGGAAGCAATTCTCTTGCTGGAATGATGGCATAGACGGATTAGTAACTAAAAGAAAAGGTTTCTCCGTACCGGCAAACTGGATAACGGAACTTGTAACCCTTGCTTCAGTATATAACAACTGCATTAACGGAGTCAACGAGTGGCAGGCGGGGAAGAGACTTAATGGTGCTACACACTACTACAGTCCGTCTGGAACAAAAGGAGGAAAGCCGTACTGGGCAGATTCAATGGAGTATGTTGCAACAATAGATGATCATGTGTTTCTTAAGGAAATCTAAAAAGAAACCCTATACTAAATACTCCTAGTATAGGGTTTCACTTCTTCACCATCTCACTTTCACTCCCGTCCGTGTATCCAGATGTGTAAACAACGTATAGGTTCCTATCCCATACGTATCTCCATACTCCTCTTCCAGATACAATCTCACAATAATAGGATCAATATGGTCCAGCCTTACATCCGCCGCCCTACCTTCCATGTGCTTAGATCCAGGAGAACCATTTACCTGGAGGTTTCTCTTAAGACACCTGCACCCGCTTATGATGTAAACTCTGGTACAGAAGTACCTCCTCAAATCCTCTAGTACTTCCAAGAGTTCCGCATCCACTGTATCAAACCCGCATCCACACTTACAGGCAAATTCTCGCCTGGAAAAGAATTCACTTTTCATAAGCATCCCTAATTAGCCTTCTTCTTCTTCCCGGTATCTTCAAACTGCATATATGTCAGGGTCTTAATACTCGAAGTCATCTCTGCCATAGACCTAAGATACGCCTCATGCCTTTCATCTGCTCTGGCTTGCCCATTTGACAATTGCTCAAACTGTTTCCCTATAATCTTTATCTCCGCAACAGCAGATCCAAGTCCAGTTGTGTACTGTAAAGTCAAATCATTCTTCACAATATTTATATAAGCATAGGCCCCAAATACAAATGCCGTAATAAGAAAAGACCAGCCGATTATCCTATTTTGCCAAGTGAGAATTTTTGGAATACTGTCAGTCAGCACCTTCATACTCTCTCTTCTTTCTACTTCTACTCCATGTAAGGCGCACGTTCCGTCCTCTCCGTAGCTGCACCTATCCATCTTATGCTCTTCTACCACAGGTCACCTCCGAAGTCATCATGCACCTCCTCACTAGATTCTTCCCTGACTATTTTATTCTGAGCATCTGTTATCTTCTTAATCCGTGACTTCACAACAGGATGATACAATGGATTTAGCAACTCATCTCTCTTCGAGAACCAAGAAAAAAATAAGACTCCCATTGTGCTAACCGCTGTAAGATACGCTGTCATGGCTCTATTCAGTGCCCTTATAGCATCCCAGGTGTCAAGATTCGAAGCCATAATAAGCTCCGCACTATTAAGAAACAACCTCCCATTCGCACCCATGAAGGCTCCAAAAGTATTAGGAGTAACAGCCCATTCTACATCATGTATAAAACAGGCTGGAGATATCCGTACGCCTCTTATAGTATCAGAAACTATTGCATCTCCTAAGCCCTCCCCCGATCCGCAGAATGTTGGCCACTCTTCTGGCCTTAAATCATACGGCCATACGTACTGTAAAAAGTCCGGGGCTGAAAGAGTTGCTCCCCAGCAGTGTATCTTTATATAATTCATCCTACTCCTTTTCCTTGCAGAACTTTACACCACCAGGAAGCATTCCAAATCTATCACAACCTTTCCCTTGCTTCCCATTACAGTCAAATGAAAAGCAAGAAAACATTTCTGGACAGTACCTATCTCTTACATGAGTCAGTCCAGCAGAATCTTCAGCAATAGTTTCCAAACTAACATCTGCAATAACTCTCCCCTCCAAGGCAGCCTCACTAACCTCAGTCCGCACAGTCATCATCTTCATTAGGTGTCCCACATACTGGACAATGCCCGCCGTAATACTTATGCCCGCAGTTTTCGCAAGTTGTCATTAGTTATTGTACCAGAGGGTTACTGTGTTACTCTTATCTCCATATGGAGCATGTAGGTAAATCCCACCATGACTTGTACCAGTATCATTATCACCTTCTCCGTTAGCCCCTATACCAGGTTTAAAAACAAACCCATACATAGGAGCCTTACTATTTCTTCCACAGGATTCCTGATCCCTACAATTTCTTGAAGTATCTTTTACTGTGAACTCTTTCCCACTGGAAAATACAAACTTAATCTGAGAACCATATGAAGGACCCTTCCCTGAAATCCTCCAGGCCTTTCTCCCTCCATTCCTCTCCCCGTAACTCGTAAACTCCTTGCTCTTGCTATACCCAGTAACTGGCCCGGCGGGTGTAGAGGGGTTACTCTGTGTTCCACTCGAAGCAGTCCACACATTTCCATCTGAAGTCTTTATAACAAAAGCAAGTGGTCTAGCATATTGGTCTCCAGGCTTTGACATCAGGAAAACAGAAGCACCCTTATAGGACTTCCCCAACCTAGCAGCTTCTCCATTCACAGAAACAGAAACAACCGTTCCTTCTGGTATAGTCCTGAATAAAATAGCAGCGCTTCCATTCCCCTGATCGCTGTCTCTTTCAAAGGTTATCTCATGTGGGAATACTTTACTTGTAGCAGGTGGTACCACAATAGGTGGGACAGTAGGAGTTGTTCCTCCAAAGTATGTTTCACAAGCTACTTTACATTCCTCTAGAGTATATCCAAAAGAAGTAAAAGGGATTCCTAAAATTAGAAAGAAAACAAGTAACCTAAACATATCAGTCTATCTCCTTCACATCTCCTACAGGTGTGTCAAGGCTCGGAGGGAATGTTCCAGTAGATTCTGTAGGAAGCTTAGATACTGCTGGCGTAGTAGTTGTAGTTGTCGTAACAGGAACTGTGGCAACTGGGGCTGTAGTTTCTACAGTGGAAGTAGTTTTGGTTTTAATAAGAGATCCTATATCAGGCAAACCCTCTTTAACCTTATCTACTACTGTTTCAAGCAAGCCACTAAAATCCTGATTCGCTACCTGATCTGTTTCAGTATCCAGCTTCGCTCCATCAGCTTTCTGTACCATAATATTTACAACTGTGCTATGATCACTCGCTGTTGGTCTCAGGTCAAAAGTAATATTCGTTTTCTTTGTTGCTCCAAAACATCCAGAGAGTAAACCCACACACAAAATACTTACACAAGCAGAAGCAAATTTCATACATCCTCCAAGATTAAATTAATTACGTTTGAATCCGCTAGGCGCAGCGATCAGTTTGATGATGTTGCTATCGCCGGAGTATTCAGGGTTGGCAGGGTCTGATTCATCAACAGCTCGAATGAAGAGGCGTTGTGATTTTGCTGAGTCGTAGGACAGTGTGGCTGTGGCGAATCGTGTCGTCTTTGGAATATTGTCAATTACCACAGTTGCTGCCGAAGGCGTAAGCGGGAGAGCATACTGGTAGATTTTGAAGCCCGTGATATCCGCTTCCTCGGCTACAGTGTATGTCCAGGTGAAAGACATTTGCCGCGTGATAGTGCCAGCGCTAGAGATATCCGCCCAAAAAAATATCGTGAGCAGTGCGGCCAGAATCCATAGCCATCCTTTTGTTACAAGAGTTTTCATCTCGATATTACCTCCGTAGTTTTCTCATCTACAACTCTAGTCTCTGGTGCGTCACTTACAGGGTATCCGACAATATAGCCAAGCAATTCTCCGCTCGGCAGGACAAACTCGGTCTGCCCATCATTCTCCACCCGCACCACCTCAAAGTTCTCCGAGACTCTGGCAGTCAGTCGGTCCGTCAAGGTCTTGAGATACTCCCTTGTGAATGGCACACGGATATAGCCCTCCTGAATGCGGGTGCAGTTGTGCTGAAACATATCCTCATCACGTACTGCATCCCTGCGGAGGACAGTACCAAAATAGACGGTCTTTCTCGCATCCACTTCAGAGGTCTTGAGAGCTTCGCGGGTTGTCTTCACTCGGAGGATCACAGTCCGCATGTTGTCAATGTAACTCATATCAGCCCCCTCAGTGTTAACTCTTGTTCAATCCACGCCTGATACTCTGCCAGTATGTTATCGGATCACAAATGTTTGCCTAACCTCTTCAGGTTGGCTAAACCCTGGATACTCATACGCTGGAACAACTTGTTTTATATTAATATCCGTACCATTAATATTTATCTCTAGTAACCCAAAATTATACGGAATAGCATTGTCCCAAATACCACCAGGGCATACACTCCAATGACCACATTGGATAAACGGTTTGCCTACAATTGCAGTGTTGATGAAATTGTGCCCATGCCCGTACAGTACCGCTAATATTTTTGGATTTGCTACAATTATATCTAAATTGGAACCAGATATAGCCTCACTTATATAATGCGTAACGATAAATATTCCATCACTACCGGAATATTTATCCAGTTCTGTAGTTAGCCATACATCAGATACAGGGGATTCCTCCCAGTACGTAAAACCTCCGCTGGTATCGGTCCAGTTATCAAGCACCACAAAAGCATAACTCCCCAATACAAAACTATAGTTTTTGTCATATCCGAATAAGGTATTCCATGTAGCGTTATCGCAAATATCGTGCCCACCATGCACATATCTAACAGGGCAATTGTGAGCATCACTTATCTCTTTCATCGCTGGCAGCAGAGATGAATTATCGCTTACGTTATCGCCCACATAGACCACGCAATCAAGATTTCTTCCCGACAGTTTTTCAACAGCAAGTGTGGCTCGTTCTGGTGATGTGAGATCAACAAAATTATACCCTCCATAATGAAGATCAGTGACAAACCCAACTCGTAAAATCGAATCCTCTACGTCAAAGTAACCCCCTGCGTTCAAGTTCAACTTCAACCCATGTCTTGTATTCAGCGAGTGTGGATTTTGGAGGCATGACGACAACCACAGTCTCGGGGTAATTCCCACAGAATTGATTGAGGCTGTTCAATGCGCCAATCTGATAGGTAGCACCAATTGGAGAGGCTGCTTTCGCTCCTGCCGTTTCGTTGTCTCCCCACGCCGACCATGCGCCCCAGATCCCGCCTGAATAAGCCCTAGCCTTGACCGAAATGCCCATCGCTGATTTGATAACAATGGCCTGGAATTTCTCATCCGCAGCGTGAGTATAGGATGCGCTGGACGCGTTGTCGGTTGCTATCTTCCTTAGATTTGCACCAATTGCCGTTGCAGTCGTGGAGATGCTGAATAGGTTGTCCGCGTCAACTCGCGTTGAAAACAAGGTTGCCGTCTGCCCTGCACTTGTCGCCACTTGCTCAATGAATATGGCAAAATCCTGGCCGGTGGACGGGAAAACCTTATCGGTAGGAGCGCTGTTCACGGATGCTGCGCGGAGTTGGCTGGCCGCCGTGTCTGCGGTCGGTGCTATCCTGCTCGTACAAAAAACATTCTCTTCCAGTCCGGGTAAGATGCACCTGACAACCGCTGTATCTGCGTTCAGGTTCGTGATCGTGATAACATCCGCAGCATTCAGCGGAGTAAGGCTCTCCTTCTTCTGCCTACTGTATGCAGCCGTCAGCGTCACATCCGAGGTCTGCCCGGTCAGCCCAAGCTGTACCCCTGTGCCTGAGACGAGGCGCATATCCAAAGAGACGGAGTGCTTGTTCAAGTTGGCTACTGCCCCAGCCATGCTGATCGCACCATTCTGTGGAATGCTGAGATTATAGACAAATCCCGTGTTGCAGATATCATGTCTACCCGCAGCCGTCAGAGCAACCATGTCATCTACTCTGGTAGGCACTGCCCCGCCTGCACCTGTTACTCCTGCTGTGTCAGTCGGATTGCTCTTCTTCGCCGTGACCTTGTTGACCATCACAGGCTCGTTTTTCATACCCAGGAAATCATCCGAAATCTGAATCTGGCGGATACCTTTGCGTGTAGAAATACTACGGATTGTGCCGAGCGTTGGTGGATGCCATTGTTTGATTATCTCATTGCTTGATACTGTATCAAACAGCATTGTCCCAGCAGTACCTGAATCTTTGTATATCGTTATCGTAGCGGTTGTATTCGTCGCTACAAATGTAAGAGTATGCATCACCCAAGCGGCGGTAGCTGATGGATGAATTGTAACATTTAATCCGGCAGCTGTTACTTGGAGATAGAATGGCTCATTTCCAGAACTGCCAGCCTTAGCAAATACATCAACCTCGTATGTTTTCCCTATAACAGTATTGATCACACATGCAGCCGTCTGTATAGCTCCAGATACACGTGTTAGCTGTAGGCAATTGCCCGATTCTCCACCAGCAACTGATGCCAGAGTGCAGCCTGTTGGGGTCCAGCCAGTCACACCACTTTCAAACGTCCCATTGGCAACCAGTTCTAATCCAACCAGCAGCGCACCTTCAGCCACCGTAGCAGCCCACCGCCCACCTTCCACGGCAGGGTACCCCGCTGGTGTGCGACGGAGGATACCGTTCGCGTCGGGGACTATGGCCTGGCCGCCGGTGTAGGTGAAGGCTGGGTTGAGGATGCCGTTGTGGATGTCGGTTATCCAGGGAGTATTACCCCCATTAGACCCTATTCCAAGTCCAAAATTCATTAGCTGCATTACATTACCTCAACAGAAGTCGCAGTAGTGAAAGTATAAGTTAGTCCATTAATAATTCCAGTAATACTCCCAGCCACTAAAGTAGTAGTAGGAGTAGAACCAGAGATCGTAAGAGTATTTATATCAGGAACTCTGAATGCAATATCAGCATCAGCAAATGTAACAGCTACTCCGGCTTCCGCAGCTATAATTTTATATGGAGAAAACACCTGTATAGAAACATTCCCTGCATCCTTAATCAACTTTCCTCGCACACCACTCATCTTAGTACCTCACAGTAATTAACGTGAATTATTCAGATTGCCAGTTACTCTTTCGAGGCCTGCACCCCAAACAAATACCGAAGTTTACTTTCCTTATATATTTCTGGAATATCATCTTCAGACAAACGCATTGCTTTAGTTATGGAACTAGGAACCAAACCCCCGGTCCCGGCCCAGTTATTCACAAACTCTGTAAACAACATATCCCTATCTTCTTCATGCCTTTTAGTCCAGGCCTTATACCCCGCACTAAGTACAGGATTCAACATAACACCGGGAGACTCCCCGCCTATTTTCACAAAGGGAATATGGAACACCTGGTCTTGGATATCAGCATCAAAGAACTTATCTCCAGCCCAGATAATTCCACCCATTGTTAGCATGTTAACAGCAAATTGTTTTGTAACAGACTGCCCATAGATATCCTTAGTCTGTGTCAGTGCATCCATTATCAGACCGTGTTTAATCTTATACTCTCCCTCCTTAAGGTATCCTTTCAGATTCTTAATCTCATCCCAGGTTATTCCAGCAGCCTTCCCAATATCCTTCCCTGCTTTAGTCATAGTAATAAGACGTTGTTCCAGGAGCTTATACGGCGTCCCCTGAAACATAAAGAAAGCCCTGGCATGAGGATCTCTTACCCAGCTAGGATTATGCACACCAGAAAGAAAGTTCGCACGAATAACAGAATCATACATTGCATGTACTGCTTGACTCGGGGTCATTCCTTTCTTCGCCGCCATCTCAGCACCCATCATCAGAGTAGCAGCTCTATCGAACATCTCTACTGTTCCAACAATAGCAGAACCAAACGTATTAATCTTGTCCATCACCTTATCAAAAGCATTGATAGGAGCATCAAACATATCAAGTTCTGCTATAGCAGAGTTATACTTCCCCTGATTACGCATAGCAGTTACAAGCTGCGTATTCTCAGAAGGAGTAAAGTTGAAGTTCTTAAACGTACTCGGGAACCTTTCCTTCAGATTCATCATTCCTGTTTCTGCTAGAATCCGGGGAGTTTTAGCAATTCCTTTAGCCCATACATCTAGTGGGAAGATTGCCATATTACCTGTCTGTTTCATAATATGTTTGAAACCAACAGACGGACTCATAAAGAGTCTCCATGCAACCTCGAGAGAATAATACCTCTTCGCCCATTGTGCTGCATCAGTCCCCGGCTGAGATCCCAGTGATTTATTTACATCCTTCCAGAACTTATCCAGCTCCGGAGTCATCATGTTATTAGCTCTAAGATCCTTCTTATGCTGCGCCCAGCCTCCGACTTGACCCTTCTTCCAGAATTGCATTGTTTGAATCCTGCGCTCTACATCAGGAACATATTTCTCAAACATGTACTCAATGTCAGGCATTGCCATTCTGGAACCAATGGCCCTAGAGTTAAGTCTGGATAAATTCAGTGCATCATTCGTGTTATTAGATATACCAGCAAATGAATTCTGTATCGCTCTCCTATTTGAGTCGGGATGTACTGCGTGATGCGCGAAGGGTCTTTCTTTTATAACCTTACCACCTGCTTCAAGAATCCTAGCCTCGGTTTGCTTATTCAGATCCTTAAGCATTGAAACAGCAGACAACTCGTCAGGAGACATTAAGGATTTAAGCCAAGGATAATGCTTAAAGTCTGCTGTATCCTCAAGAGCCAGACTCATCCTAGCACTAGAGTGTTTCGCAGAAACTTCCTGCATGGTCTTGGTCCAATCCTGCTCATACGGAACCAGAGCCTGATTCGCTTTCTCAAGAGCCTCTTTATTCTCAACAAGCTGTTTCTTCAGATCAGCTATCACAACAGGATCTTTAGCAAGCCGAATCCTTTTCCACAGCTCCTTCTGCATTCCAGTATGATACCCTGCCTGTGCCAGAGGTACATCGTACTTCTCAGTCAAATGCTTCGTTTCTTTTCTTATTTCTCTGGAGGCATTCTTGTAAGATGGAACAGTACTCAAGATCTCCTTCACAGCCTGCACGTGCATCTTAGAATTATTATGCACCGCTGTCATCCTGGCAGCAAGTTCCACCATAGGATTCTTATCTGCTTTGTAGAAGATATCTGCCACAGCGCCGGGAGTCATTACCTTACTCCGGAACACTTCTGGCATGATAGTCTTCATACTCTTGATAGCATCTACAGCTGGAGCCATAGCGGGGGCATCCATCCACTTAGATACTTTACCTAAAACATTTCCCTTCACAGCAACAAAGTCAGTCTTCAGAAGCTGTGAGATAAGCTCTGCTCCAGTCTTCCCTGTTGCTTTCTTAACTGCCTCCGCTCCCAACACAGACACAGTACCTGCAACAGATGCCTCGGAATCCTCAGCTCCACCAAGCAGCCCAAGAGACATAATAGGGATTGTAAGGAGGCCCTTCTTAAGTAGAGATGATACCTGCGAATCATTGAGTCTATCTCCTAGAAACTCTTCTACAGGATTAAGATCGGCGGGGTCTTCAAGGGTCATTCTCTTAATAGCATTTCTTTCGTTTCTCTGGATAGTCAGTTTCCGGAGGTATGCCTGTGAAATCTTATCACCTGCTTTAGGCTCTACTAGCTTAGCAGTCCTTTTGGAAAGAGTAGATTCTGCCCCACCAGAAAGTAAAGTACCAATCTCAGACTCGGAGAACCCTTCTACTACTTTGTCTGCCTTGGCTTGCACCGCAGCCGCCATTCTCTTAGCCAGTGAACCACTAACCTCCTGACTTCGTAGAATAGCAGCATTTCTAGCAGCCTCTCTTTTCGGATCACTTCTTACAATCCTAGCCTCACTCTTTATAGAAGCAATAGCAGTACCAATCTCGGGCGGGATATTCTCCGCAGCAGCCAAGTCCATAACCTCGTCTTTTCCTGCTTTATCCAGTCCACTAAATTGCTGTCTCCAAGTTGCTTTAGCATATCTATCTCCCCGCGCCTGTCTTACAGCAGCCTTCCTTTCTCCGTAGGATGTAAGAGCCCTGTTTACTTTCGAGAGAAGCGCAGAATTCTCAGCCTGAGCACCCAGTATAGAAGCCGGGGCCTTACGTCCAGGGAATGTAGCAGCGTATCTTGTAATAGCAGACAGGTTATCCGCGCCAATGAATTCTCCAAGTTCCATTACAGCATTCTTCGCACCAGGATTCTGGTCG
>Ga0209318_1000333_pt1 | contig 47534 bp, 68 predicted proteins | sample RifGroE1_FD_183999 | JGI IMG/M metagenome (GOLD analysis project Ga0209318, IMG submission 183999) | Groundwater microbial communities from Rifle, Colorado, USA - Groundwater E1 (SPAdes) (version 2) | ecosystem: Environmental > Aquatic > Deep subsurface > Groundwater | place: Rifle, Colorado... | reverse complement strand
TACAATAATAGCGATAACTATTGGATTTACCACACAGGCTGTTAGAATTGCATAAAGAAGTGTTCTCAATTCTTGTATCCTCCTATCCACATCTAGGTGTTTAAGGCGGCATATTTCTTGAGAATATTCTAGTTCTTTATCATCCACTTAAACACCCCCTTTTAAAGGCATCGGCCATTAAGTCCATATTTTGCCTAGTATAATTTTAGATATATGCGATTGACATACATCATAGATTATGCCTAATTGTCCTTGGTTATACTTGGATTATCACAAGAGTGTAATACAAATAAATTATCTTTTATTTCTCCGTGTGTTAATCTATAGGATATTCGATGTGCATATTCTTTAGTACAATTAAAGTTATATAGGCCATACCCACTAGGCAAGCCACCTTTTATCCAATGCCAACATTCATCTAAACCTTGGATTGAAAGTCCTTCCCAAAAGACTTTTATTTGTTCATCAGATAAGGTTTTATTCATAAACACCTTCCATAGGTAACAGGACCTTCAAGTTTATCTTCTTCTTCTAGGAGTTTAAATTCATCCTCTGCGCTTATTTCATCTTCTTGGATATTTCCATTAGAATCTAGCTTTTGTTGAGAGAAATTCCTTTCCCCAAGAGAAAACATCTTTATGATATTCGCGAAACAGTCCATTACGTCTTTTAGTTTTGAGAAGGGGAAACTAAGTAATTGTGATTCAAGAGGCCCACTAATTGCCGGCGAAGAGTTATGAAAAACAACTCCCATCCGGTAAAAAGGAATAAGCCCCCTAATTCTTCCATCTTTGTCTTGTGTAGCTTTTATTTCAATAATGTTATAGTATTTTGGCCTAGCATTAATAAACTGCTGAAAGGGCCAAAGTGCAAATTCAGAAAGACCGGTTGTTTCAAAACCAATATTAGCAGTTCCAAGTCTGTCCGCCATATCACAAGCTTTTTGGAAAATCTCCTCCGGATGGAACTTTCCATTCTCAGAGTCTCGAAGAAATATCTTGTTGTTAATTGTATTAAAACCTACGCCGAGGATAGCCGAATCGGCACTCTTAGGATTAGTGGTTTTGGCGGGGTCTACTATAACTACATTTTCACAGTTTTTTAAAAGCCCCTTAAACTCTTCACTTCCTTCGGAGTAATACTTAAAGAAAGAACTTTGAAACGGCGAGTCCTCTGTTGCGATAACCATATTTCGGAATTCCATAAAGAAGGAAGAGAGCTCTCCCCTCCACCTATAAGCCGCCGCTTTAGCTCTAATCCTAGCAGTACTCATATATTCCGGCCAAAGACTCTCATACCTATCATTACAGGCTTCAAGACGGATAGAGAAGAATCTCTCTCTTGTTTCCAAAATCTCTATCTCTTCTTCAGTAAGATCCATCTGCGAAGAGACCATTTCTTTCTTTTCTTCTAAGAGATTCGCGAGAAGAGAGTCTTGATGTACTACAGTTCCAATAACTATTAACCTCGACTCCGAATAATCCGCGTTATCCATCGCCCCGATTAAGTCCGAGAAAAACCACTCTTTCTGCTTCTTCCTTAAAAGCTCGTTCTTTACTTCCTCTTTATCTTCGAGATCATCCACAATAAAAATAGTGGGCCTATGACCACGCCAATTAAGACCCCTAACCTGAGAACCTGAGCCTTTTGCTTGAATAAAACAGAAAGGATTTCCCGTCTCATCTACTAACTCCAATTCCCCTGCTTCTTCTGCCCATTTGACACCTTTAAGCTCCCCGAAAAGTTCTCGGATTAAAGGATTGTGCTGAAGTTCATGAGCAAGAGTTTTTACCTTCTTTGCCGCCTCACTCTGGGAAGAGGAGATATAAACAATATAAGGTGCAAAACGAAACAAGGCCTTTCTAGCGCAAAAGAAAAGGCCGACAACTGTTGACTTTCCAAATCCCCTTGGAGCTGCCAAAGCTATCAACCTTTTACTCTCATCGTCTAGAAGTTCAAATATTGTATCATGCACCCCGCAAAAAGCTCTGGTTATGTAACTCTTGAAAAAAGTTACCGCCGTAACTGCTGTTGAGAAGATGCAGGGTTTTAGTAAATCGTCAATTTCGGCGGGGGTCAGGGGAACTTCCTTAATAAACTCACTACCCATTTGCTGCCTCGGGACTTAAATCAATAACCTTCATCCCACTAAGAAGCTCTCTCTGCGCGGCCTTTAGCGCCTCTATTCTAGAAGTAGTACAATGCACTACCGTTGTGTTATTATTAACCGTAGAAGTTTTCCCGAAACCAGTTCTATCTAAAAAGTCCTGCGCTATTCTCGCCTTTACCGGCTTAGCTACTTCTTCATCATCTAGAAATTCTACTAGTTTTTTAACTCCAATTTCCGCTCCCCTTTCCAACTCCGCTTTCATATCAAACGCCCCGGCATTTCTCTTTTCAGAAAGCGTATCCCTATACTCCCTATAAACCTTGCTATTCATAATAATCGAAATCCTACAAGGCGTCATTCCCATCTTTCTAGAAATATCTATCGGCCTCATCCCACAAACTTCCAGCCTGGCGATTTCTTTATGCTTCTCCCACATATACAATAGCGGTTGCACTGGCGTACTCTTTCTTGGAATTCTCACTTAGAAACCTCCTTTGGCCGGAAGCCGAAACTTTTTTAGCTTGAATTAATCTTTTAAGAAAAAAGAACTTCAAACCATTAAGGCTATTCTAGCAACAAACAGAGGATAAGACAAGAGGATTTGTAAATTTTTTGAAAATATTTTTACTAGAACATTAAGTCTTATTAATCTTATTTCCAGATTTTTGCAAATTTTGTAAAACTCAGTCTCCGCGCTTTCCCAAAAAGGAAAATCCCCAAGGGGGCTCTTGCTGGCAAGAGGTTAGAAGAAAACTATTAACAGGGGGTTTAATAAACTGTAGAGTATTTTACAAGAGCGACATTCTATTGACGCTAAGAAAACCTTTAGTAATTAAGGGGTTATAGAAAAACCCTCTTAAAACCGTCAAGCTAGTGACGATAAAGGGTTTTCCCTTCTAACTCCAATAGAAATAAACCCTCTAAGTTATTGGTTTTTCTATAGTTTATTTATTTTTCTTATAAGAAGAACTTGGCATTTTAATAGCAACAGTAAAGACAAATAGCTGTTCCACTCCAACCATTAACAAGAGGAGACAGAAAAGATGAAATGCTCGAAATGCCCGAAAGGTTTTCACTGTGTAGTTACACACGAGGTAGAGGGGAATAATCCCGCTAAAGGAGAAAAGCACTTCTCTTGTTCCAAAGATGCAGAGGACAAGAATGAACCAGTAGTTTGCAGTTGCTGGAATAAAGACATTTTCACGGCAACAAAGTAAAAGTAACAACACATCGGCCACTATTACTAGAACTCTAACTCTAACAAGAAAAGAAAAGGAGCAAGAAATGAGCGCGAACGAGGAAAACGAAAAGCTGTCCACCCTGGTCGTTGAAACTTCTTTCGGGATGAAACTTAAGCCGGAAGATAAAGAGAGAACGACTATTAACTTCTCTCTCGATTTCTCTTCTCTCTCTAGGGAAGAGCTGGCCGTTTATGCGGCTAGGGAAGTCTCTAGGGACGTTAACAACAGCGTCCGGGATGGGAAGAAGAAACTCGAAGAAGTCCAAAACCAGATCATTACCGTAAAACCCTTCGAAAAAGGCGAGAGAGGAAAAGCGGCTGTTACAGAGGCGAAAGCGTTAGAGAAACTGGCTCTTACCTATGGCATCTCCATAGAAGCTCTCGCTGCAAAACTGGCGGAAATGAAAGGGGCAGTGAAGTAGAAGTCTAAAGTCTAGGGGTTAGGTTTTCTGGTTTTAACCGGAAGACTTAGCCCCTTTTCTTTTAACTTCTACTTCTAGAAGGGAAAGATCTAAGAGGTGTAAGGTGTAAGGTGTAAGGGTTTTGAAGGTTGTTCCTCCTTGGTTTTAGGGGTTTTAGGAGGATAAATTATTTCTCTCTAAGAATAGGATTTTGGCATGGTTCTTGTCTAGGGGGGTGACTTCCTATTATTAAAATTTTTTTTTTTACATAATCTAATAAGGAGATCTTAACTGTTCAATTATTGAACACTACTGTTCAAAAGTTGCACATGTTCAAAATTTGAACAGCTACTCATTACCTATTACAACAAGGGCTCTCAAAAACCCTTACATCTTACATATTACACTTGTATTTATTCGTGAGTCTGGTAATATATTCTTGAAGGGTTTTCTAAGTTTTGGGGAGTGGGCCATTGCCGCCGATAGCTCATTAGTTGATATTAACACAAAGCTAAAAGGAGAAACTAGAAATGAAACTAGAAATTCAAGGGGAAAATGAATGTTTTCTCGGAACTATCGCAATGCTTAAAAACCTCTCTATAAAAGAAGTAAGAGAGAAAGCACTAGAGCTAGTCAGCGGGAAAGATTGGATGATAACAGAGAGTAGAACAACAGAAGATTTTGAAACAGTTAGAAAGTTTTTTAATCTTCCAGCTCTTTATATCGGAGTTACTCCTACTTCTACTATTGAGACTTTAGACCTTTCTGGGAAGGGAAGTGTTTATGTAGGATGGATAGAGGGAAGAGCACATATAATGGCTTTTGAGAAAGGGTTTATTTATGACCCGAATGGATGGATAGAGACTTGGGAGGAATGGAAAGAAAAGTCTTTTGCCAGGTATGGATTAACAATTGAGAGTGTTATAGTTACTAAAATTTAAAGGGGGTTTTAAAAATGAAAAGAAATGTTTTAAAAACCAAAGATGGGAAGTTAACAGCTTATGCTTTTTCTTGCGGTTATCAGGTAGAAGCTTATCTCTCTGAAAAAAATAGATTGCGTTTTAGGAGTGTGGAATATACAAGGGGGATTTATGAAATAATCGGCCGCCGGAAAGGCACTCTTGTCTGTGAGGTAATAGTTGGATTGAAAGAAGCGAGAAAGAGATTTAAAACTCTTGTCTGGTGGACTAAAGATTTTAAAAAGGAAGTTTAAAAATGAAAACTTCTAACAAGAAGAAAATCGCCTCTAACTTGTATGTAGAAAGTGTAAAAGGTGGGGTTATTCTTTATTCTTATGAAACACGAGTAGCGTTTTATGAGATGGAAAGTAAAACCTTTTACCAGACTACTGAGAAGTATTCGCATACTACTACTTGTCATATTTCTAAATGGAGAAATGAAAAGGTAAAAGGGATTAATGGGATTAAAGAAGTAAAACCAATAACACCTAAGGAGCTTTTAAACCTCTAAACTCTCTTATGTGTCACAAGTCATAGATTTAAAACCTTTTTATCTCTCTCTTTCTCTTCTGTTTAAAACTCCTAAAAGAGAGAGCTTTAAAAGGCTTTAAAACCTTTTGGTTTTAAATAAAAAGAAAAGGAGGTTTTATGTCTATTGTTGAATTTCTATCAACGTCTATTCTCTTCTTGCCCTTTGTCTTTCTCTTCTCTTTCTTAGAAAAAAGAGAAGAGAGAAAAGAAAAAGAAAAAAGAGCTTATAAAGGGAGGTTTTTAAAATGAAAAAAGAAAAGCCTTTAACAAGTCTACAGAGAGAAGAGCTTAGGAAAAAAGCCCTTGATTGCCGGCGATTTATAGGTGCTAAAAGAGTAAACTGTCTTCTTTGTGCTTTTAAAGAGATTTGTAAAAAAGAAAAGGAGGTTTAAAATGGAGTTTATAAGAATAGAAATAGAGGGAAAAGGCGCGGCGACTTTTTATGGAACTACTATGTCAGATTTTGGGCTTAAAGGTCCAAATACAGATTGCGTTTGGTATAATCCAATAGTAGATTTTTCCCGTTTCGATTGCCGTTTTTTCTTTACTGAAGAAGGTTTTGAGAAAATCGGAAGTAAAATATATGAAAAAGCTATTACAAGGTATAGAAAAGTAGAGCTTATAAAAACAACGCTTAAAGAAGAAAAAAGACCAATAATCCCTGTAGATGATTTTCAAGTCGCAGTTGTAATAAATGACAAAAGGAAAATACAAGTAGAATGGAAAAAACCATGATAGACCTAAACGCAAAAATCTTTTCTTCCACTTCTGTAGAAGTCTCTATTGGGGAAGTAAAACTTCTTTTTTCTTTCGGGAGACTTTTAGTAGGAATTAACACCTATACAAAAGTAGCGTTTATATCCAAAGAGAGAAAGAAGAAAGACACACAGGTTATTAATAACTTTCTCCGCTTTTGGGAGATAAAAAAGGAAAAGCAAATAGACGTAGAAGAGTATGACTTAAACCTCTTAATCCAAAATGCTCTTATTTTCCAAAAAGACTAACTCTCTCATGTGTCGGGAGTTTTAAAAGGAGAAATAAAAATGTTAAAACTTTCAAAATTCGATAAGAGCTATATCCATCCATCAGAAGCTATATGGATCTGTTCTCTCTCTCTTGTCGGCCGCCGTTTAACTTCTTACACATAACAACAGAAGAAGAAAAGGAGGAAAACGAAAATGGAAAAGCCCCTTAACTTAACTCCAGAAGAACTCGCAGAACTCTTAGAAGACTCTCCCCTTTTAAAAGCAGAACTAGAAAGAATAGTAAGAGGGAATAAAGAATTAACAGATCCAAGAGTTAAAAGCCCTTCTCATAAACCGTTTATAGATAGAAGAATAGAAATCTGCGGCCTCTGTGAAAGTGTTAAAGAGGATAACACTCTAATGGAATACCGCCAAGAACTCTTATCTTTTATAAGAATCAGAACAGCAACAAGAGAAGAGTTAGAAAGTTTAGAAATAAGAAATAATGGAATTATGGTTCTTTCTTTCAAATGCCCTTCTTGTCCTTCTAAACTTCTCTCTCTAGAAAAAGAAGAGTTGGTAGAAAAGTTATTAAGAACTACAGTAGAAAAAGAAGTTAACAATAGAAAGCTTAAAAACGAATATATTCTAAAAACCCAAGGGAGGAATAGAAATGACAAAGATATCTAAAGCTATAGAATTATGGGCAGATTTTTACTTTCTCTATTCAGCTTCCCCAGGAGCAGAGTATTATCTTGGCTATTTACATGGCCTTAGATATGGAGCAAGTGTAGAGGAACAAAATACAATAACCCTTTTAATTCAACTTGCTCAAAAAACAGCTTCAATAGAAGGAGGAGAGTTTTATGGCAGTTAAAAGCAAAGTTCTTTCTCTCCGGATAAGTAATAAAAACCTCGCTTCTTGCATTGCCTTTGAAGAACTTTTAAAAGATATCCCTAGTGCAAAGTTAACAACGGGGATAACACTTCTAATAGAAAGTTCTATCCGGCTTCTAAACTCTAACGGCACTCTCCCGACTTTTACAGACTTCGAGGCAGAAGAGAAAATCAAAGACTTTCTAAAAAACACCGGAAGAAGTGTTATTGGAAAAGAGGAGGTTTTAAAAAGAGCACAGAAACTAGAAAGCATTAGAAGTCGAACAGCCCCGCGGAATTCTGATTTAAGCCCCTTTATCGCAACAACTCCGCCCGATCCGCCTTTGTTAGAGCCAGAGGGGGAAGAAACAGAAATACCAACAGAAGAAAAACCAACTAGAATGGAGTGTTATGACAGAAGAGAGACAGAACGGCTTGAAGAAAAACAAATAATAAACGCCTTTGAAGAAGAGATAGAAATGGAGGTAGAGGTTATTAGAGCAGAAGAGGATTTGGAGCTTATGAAAAAGATCTTTTTGTTTTCAACAGAGACAGAAACAGAAAAGGAAAAAGGAGAAGAGAAATGATAGAAACTATCGGACTTCTTATCGGGCAAGCAATAGGGGTTTTCTTCCTTTGGCTTCTTATCTCTCACTTTATAGAAAGGAATAAAAAATGAAAAGAGCTAGATATTTTGGGAAGTTAAGAGTTATCAGATGTTTCTGCACAGAGGGGAAAAATTGTAGTGCTTTTCCTAATAAAGAGGCAGCTTTTTTTAACTCTGGGAAATGGGATCGGAAATGCCCAGTTTGTCATAAATACTTCTACTATTTCACAGAAGATAAGAAAGTATGAAGAGAAAAGAATGCAAAACCTGCGGCAATGCTAGTTTTACTGGAGATTGTACTACTCCAGAATGTATTTTTGAAACAGCTACTAAACTAACCCCTATTTGTAAAAATAGAAAGTGCCGGCATTTTTTACTAAAAACCGAACTCTGCCCTAATCCAGATTGTTTCTATTCCTCTCATTTTCAAGAAGAAAAAGATACTAGTCTTATTTAAAGGAGGTTTTAAATGCAAAAACCAACAGACTATGGAACTAATAACGAAAAAGCCTTTGCCAAAGACGAATGTCCCGTTTCCACCTCTGAATGGAAAGAACATAAATGGATTTTTCTGAAAAACCTCGGGAATTGTTATAACATGTATTTCTGCTATCTCTGCGATGCCGTTCACAGAATAGACTCTTCAGACTAGAAAAGGAGCCTCTAAATGTTCGACCCTCTAAGAGAAGAAAAAGAAATGTGTAAAGAAATCGGGCATGAGAAGTTAGTATTTCTTGGCTCTTCTAAGGATGGAAGTGAGTATGAATATATGTGCATGGCCTGTAAGAGTATTTTAACGACGATTAATGGAGAGTTAGAAGAGGCTAATAAAGAACCTTAGTAAAAAATAATCATTTCCCCTCTTGTTTTTCCCCTTCACGGCTTGCAAGGGGGGCACCCCTATGGTATTCTTACAACAGTTCTAAAAAAGGCCGGGCGTCCATAACGCCCCTCGAAAGGGTTAACAGCCCACTCAAAAAGGAGAAAAAATGAAAGTAAAAGCAATCCGCCCGGAAGTAGTAGTGGAAGGAAAAGTAACTCAAGCAGAAGTTAAAAGGGAAATGGAAGTAACCCCGGTATATGTTACGAGTTTGGAAGAAGCGGTAAAAGTCCACGGTCCGGAACAAGTTGTAAAAGCAGTAAATGCCGCCATCGATACCGGTGTTCGTGTTGCAGTAACGTCCCTTCTTCTGAAAGACGCTACGGTAGAAGAAGTTAACACGGCTGTTGCTTCTTACAAACTCCACAACAGGGAGAAAAAAGATCCGATGCTGAAACTGATCGAAGCCTTTAACGCTCTCCCGGCGGAAGAAAAAGCAAAATACATGGCGCAGTTGAGGAAATAATGCTAAGTTCTGTTTTCTATATTATTGCCAGGCATTATCCTTATATCCAACTGACTCCGCCGAATCCTTACTACACGACTAACAGACGAAACTGGAAAACGAAAACTAAACACAAACATAATCACTAATTTTTAAGTTCTAAAGACTTCTTTCTTCTTCCTTCACAGGGCTTTTGTTATTAATAACCCCAAAAGAGACGACAGAAGGGGAAGAAGGAAGTTTTTTAAACTTAAATCTCTCTAGCTGGTTATCGACTTCTTTTCTAAGTCGGAGCTTACCCGCTCTAAGGACTTGGAAATTACTTTAGCAAGACTAAAGAGCTAGAGAGTCAATTTAAAACCCCTCTTCGCAAACATAAGAACAGATGGCAGGATATATAAAATCCTTAGCATCTTGCGGAGTGCCGCGAAAGAAGAGGGGCTTTTCTTGTTTCAAAATAAAAAAGAAGGGGGTGATAGATGGGAAAAGGGTGGTTTTAAAAAGAAAGCGACAGCTTAAAGGGGAGTTAAAAAGCTATCCCTTAAAGAAAAGCTTTTAAAACCCTAACAAGTACACGATTCACCCTTTTAATGGGGCGTTAATAGCGCCCCCTTTTAAAACCTCTAACAAGAAAAGGAGGCAACAAAATGCAAGTAGAAACAACGCAAGAGTTTGTAGGAAATGCAACTCCCCCCAAAAGCCATGCAGATTTGATCTATGCTTTTTATCTGCATCATGTCTATCTTCCTGAGAACGACCAGGAAAAAGAGATTTGCGAAAAAGAATCCTCTAGCGGTGTTCTTCTCGTAGGAAATCTCTTCCCCTCTACTGAAGACTCTGGTAAAAAAGAAGTTTTCAAATTCAAACCCTTTTTAGAAGTCCCAGTTTATTGCAAGAAAGATGCCTTGTCTTTTTGGAAGGGGAAAATTTATTCCTCTTCTAACGGCCGGAAAGACTCTTAATGACTTGTTTTATTGCCCTATTAATTCTGTTATCTATCATCTATGCCATAGAAAAGGAGCTATAAATGCGAGCTACTGATAAAACTCCGAAAAAAGAAAAAGAGATAAAAGTATCTCCACAAGGGAAGAAAACCTCGCAGCTTGAAAGGAGTAGAAAGAACAAAGAAAAACACATTGCTATGAATAAAAAACAAGGCGATCCACTGGCGGGAGTTTCTCGCTCTAATAAAACCTCTAACAAGAAAGGGAAATAAAAATGAGAAAACCTAGAACAGTAGAAGAGAATGAAAATTTCCGCGTTTTTCTTCGTAAGATAGTAGATATGCGAGCAAATAGTGCAGACGATTTGAAGATTATACAAGAAATCGCGGATGAAAAAGAAATTCCCCTAGTAACAGTCCAACTGGAACTTCTTCTCCATCGTCTCGCAGAAGCAGAAAAAACAATTAATCTCCTCTCCGCCGCCGTTCAAATTATAGCAATGGAAAAACAGAAAAACAAAAGCCAGATAATCTCCCCCTTTAAACAGTAACAAGAAAAAAGGAAACAAAATGCCTACTGTTTTTATTCCAAATAAGGGAGTTCATAACTTCTCCGATGCAGAGAGATATGGCTCCCTCTTTTTTGTCTCGGATGGTTTGCAGAATAGGTTTTCTGTGAGTCAGATTAGTCGCTTCTGGATAGAAGCACTTAGGGAGTCAAAACCTGAGGATTTTATTCTTCTCACTTCTCTAACTATTATAAACTGCATCGGCTGTGCAGTTTTCGTAGCAAAACATGGGGTTTTAAATCTCCTACTTTATAAAAGTGGGAAATACATATCTCGACAGATAGTTCTAAAAGAAACTTAAAAGGGGAGCTAAGATGGAAAAAAGATACTTAGGTGACGGAGTCTATGCAGCTTTCGACGGTTATCAAATAATCCTAACTCTAGACGAACAAGAAAATGAAAGTTGCATTTGTCTAGACTCGGATGTTATGCATGAGCTAAAAGAGTTTGAAACAGACTGTATAACAGAGGCAAACAATGAAAGCTAAAAAAGAAACCTGTCTTTTTAAAAACTCCTCTTGCACTGGAGAAGAACCAGATTGCAAGTGTGAAATTCTAAAACATTTTGAAACAGAACAAGAGAGGAAAGAGAAAGTCGCCTGGAGTCAAGTTCTTTTCACTATCGGCCTGGATGATCTTTTAATTCTCTGGTACAACCTCCCGCCGAATCACATTCTTTTTCAAGAGCCTTTAGTAAAAGTCTTTAGGAGTAGAATAGATGAACTTGGCGGGTTTAAGGGGGTTTCAAAATGAAAACCTTTTGGAAGTTCTCTTATCTAGACGGAAGCTTTTCTATTCTAAAAGGAAACCTCTTAGATCTTCTAAACTCTTCTGAAATAGAAATTATAAAAAACATAGAAAGGTGGGAAAGTTAATTTCTATAGCCAAACAAACTCCAGTTATTCCAACTGCCGCATATTTAAAAATAACCCTCGCTACTAAACTAGCGGATAAGAAGTTTATTGCTGAGAATAAGAAAGGAGAAAAGAATAAATGACAAATAACGACGTTCGCCCTACTGGTTTTATCGATACTCTAGATTCTACTACTTATGAAAAAACAAAACTCTCTGGAGTGCATACACCTAGTGGTTATACTTTCTTCGATAACTCTACTTTAGAAAGTGCAAGAACTTGTCTTAGGTATTTTTATTTCAAACACATTCGAAAGTTTAACCCCCTAGGTTATCGTCCACCGCTGGTTTTCGGTTCTTCCTGGCACGCTGCTATGGATTACTTTTGGCCAGCGGCTTCTAGGGGAGAAAAGAAAACCACTCTTCTAGATGGAGCGTTTAGCGAGTTTTTAAAAATCTGGCAAGCATCTAACATGATAGAACTAGATGAAATGGATCTTTATCCTAGAACCCCGACGAAAGCTCTTGAGTTGTTGGATGCTTATTACAATGCTTATGGGGAGGATCTAAAAAGGTATAAAATCCTAAACGTCGAACGTCCTTTTATAATCCCCCTTACAGACGACTCTCAAAAGCTAATGTATATAGGAAAAATAGACAAAGAAACAGAAGAAGAAAGAAGCGGGGATATTAACGGATGGGATCATAAAACTGCTTCTATTCTAGGAGAAATGTGGAAGAATAACTTCGCTCCTAACTCTCAAATGGATGGATATTTTCATGCGGAAAGAATGGAATATGGGCAGAGATTTAGAGGAATGTATATAGACGGTATTCAAGTACATAAGACAAAAATAGACTTCGCCCGTCTCCCCCTTATCTGCCAGACAACGCAAGTTGAAAGATGGCTATGGGAAACTCTAGAATGGATAGCAGATATCCAAGCAAATGAGTTAGCTCTTCTCGAATATAGAGAAAGCAATAAACATTTAGACTTCCTTCCGGCTTTTAAATGCAATACTAAAAACTGCTCTAATCAATATGGAAAACCTTGTATTTATAGAGACCTTTGTGTCTATCAGAACAATCCTGAAGATTATGAGATTAGGAGTGAGTATTTCGAGGAAAATCTCTGGCAACCATTTGAAATAACCGAGAAGAATACAAAAGACGGAATGGTTTTTTCCGTTGAATCCAGTGAGGGGGAATAAGTGTTAACCTCCTTCATCCTCTTCTCTCTCTTAATTCTTCTTCTTCCAGTTACGAAAGAAGAAAGAGAAAGTGCGAAAAGACTTTTGAAAAAAGGGGATATAAATGTTAATGGGAACTAAAATTAAAACAAGTCATATTTTAATTCGTAAACGTGGAGAAAGAAACAAAAGATTCTGGTCCCCGGTTCCTTGCGCAGAAACGGAAGTAATGGTTATAGGGCAAAGAACACTTAGTAATGGAGCCGTCGGAGCAGAAGAAGATTATGGTGGAGCTTATTTTATCGGGGAAGAATACTTCCAAGCTTATTTAGTAGTCGCTGATATGAGATCGAAACCTTTCTACATTTATAAGGACTTTCCAAATGCCTAAAGCTTCAGACATTCAAAAGATCAAGTACTTAAGAATTCTTCTCTATTCAATGGCCGGAGGGGGGAAAACGACAACCTTTAGAAGTCTACCGGGGAAAAAACTTCTAATTATCTTCGACCCGGCGGGAACTGCCGCTCTCCATCCTAGTGATGATATTGAATATGAAACCTTTATTCCCCCTTCTCAGAACTTAGCAATTAGTTCTAACAAAGGAGCTACAAACTCTCCAGTTAACTACGAAGGTTCTACTGCTTATAACGACTATGAGAAGTATATGGATGCAAGGATAGAAGAGGATTACTTCCGCCAATTTTCCTGGGTAGGCTTTGACTCAGTAACTTCTCTTCAAAACATAATGCTAGATCAAGTGGCAAATGTTTATGGTAGAGAGGGTAGAAATCCACAATTAGAGGATTTCGGAATTATGGCGGAAGCACTGCTTAAAAACTTCCGCCAGTGGACAGCACTGCCAACAAACATAATGATAATGGCGCATGAGAAATGTAATCAAGACAAACTCTCTAGGGTTATTAGTAACGACCTAATGGTTCCTGGGCAGTATTCTAAAAAAATCTGTCTTTTACTAAGTGACATTTATCACCTTTACGCCAAGAGGGATGGGAAAGAGATACAATATTTAATGGACGTCGCCCCTAGTGACGACTATCCCCTTGCCCGTTGCTCTCTAGGTTTTGATCCTACGATAGACGTTACTATCCCGCGGAATTCTCTAGAGGATTCGGATATAACTAACTACGGATTTGGGAAACTCGTAAAAGAAAAAGGTTATTTTAAAACGGACGAAGAAAATGAAACAAATCCCTAGAAAGAAGACAAACCCCTATCCCCGGATAATTTGCCAATCCGATTCTTGTGCTATTAAAGACTGTCTACATAACTTCGATAACAATTGCTTTAACCAAATCCCTATTGTTTTAGACCCAGTAGAATCTAAATGCTACTCATTTCAAGATGAAAAGGAACAGGTGAATTAAAATGCCATTTAAAAAAGGAGATAAACCAACCGCTAAAATGCTCGCGTCTAGAGAATATGGTCATAACCTTTTCCGCCTTAACTGTATCTCAAAACATGTCTCTTATCTCTGCCATAAACTGCAACTAAAACAACAAATAGACCCCCTCGAAAACCTCCTAGAAACTCTGCGACTTCAGAATAAAGAAGTTGCAATTAAAAAGGGGGTGAGAGTTAAAGCCTAAAAGCGATGCACAGACTATTAAAAGAAACCCTGAAACCACAACCACTAAACAAAAAGGAAAAAACAAATGAGCTTTATCGAAAAACCGCTTGACGAAATCGAAGAGAAAACTTATGGCCCGAAAGGTCTTTATGACGTAGTTGTTTCCAAAGCAGATGATAAGATGGACGGGGAGTTCCGTAAAGGTATGCTGCTAATTATCGACATTACCAAAGCTCCCGCCGGAACTAATGTAGAGTGACTGAATAACATTCTCCATAACCTCTCTCTCCCGCTTCCGACGGATGAAGAGAGTAAAGCACAAAACAAACTCCGTTTCTTCAAACGCTTCTGCTATGCTTTCGGCGTGGATACTAAAGGGAAAAAGTCCTCTGACTTCAAACCGACGGATTTCATAGGGAAAAAAGCGAAAGGTATCCAAGTGGATACCAAAGTTTATGAAGGAAAAACCTCTAACGTTCTGATCCTGCCGGAAGTCCCGAAAGGGAAGTAGTTATTAACTAGTGATTAAGGGGCGGACTTTGTTAGTAAAAGAAGTCCGCCTTTCTTTCTCTTTTTAAAGGAGCTTCAAATGAAAGGTAAAATAAGAAAAATTGCAGATTGCCCTAATTCTAAGCACCCCGAGCATATAAAACCCGGAACCGTTATTGAAGGAGAGTATTATGGTCTTCCTATAGTTGGGCAGCCCTTTTATATAGGAAACACGAGAACCTCAAAAGTAACAGAAATAATATCTCCTATTAGATTTAAAACCTTGAATAGTATTTATGAGTTTATTTTGGAGGAGCCTGCCAGCCCAGACGAAACTGCTGAACTTTAGCCAGCGGTCGGCGGCAACTCTTCCTTCCCCACCAGCGAAGCGCGGCGCCGGAACGGCGCATGTGTTTTAATCTAAAAGGAGTTTATATGTTCTCAAAACAAATAGATTTTGAACTCGTTCGACTTCCAGAAAATAAAGGATTTGCGCTTGTAGTTATTTATACTTCTTTCTTTTTCCGTATTCCTTTTTACTCTGAAGAAGTATTTCTTAGAGAAGTTTAAAAATGGAGATAGAAAAATACTGCCAAACTTGTTGTGCTCGTTTAGTTAGAAAAAAAGGAGAGCCACTTTCTAGGTGGAAAAAAAGAACTCATTGTGATAGGGATTGCGCTTCTAATGATGCAAAGGAAATAAAAAGAAGAAGAGGGACTAAAGGTGGGAAATTTTTTATCCCAAGAAAGGATGTTACAAGGACGGACTAAGCTTTTCTTTTCCTATTCTGGTTTTTTAGTTCTTAGAATAGCTAGGAGTAATCAGTTTTTTGGCATTTATAACTACCACGTTTATAAATCTTTGGAGGGATGATGAATCTTTATAACCTAAAAACCCCACTAACAAAGATGAAAAGAGAAGAAGCTCTTGACTTTATTAGAGCTTTGCGTTACAATAGAACAATAGACACTAGTCCGCCGAAAAAAGAGAAGAAAGAACGAAAGAAAAAAGAAGATCCTCTTCAAGCTCTTTTTAATGATCCAGAACAATTAGAGATCTTCAAACAATTTTTAGAAAAGGAGGGATCTTTATGTTAACAAATATAGCTTTCGGAATAGTCTTTATTTGGATTGCTCTTGTGTTTTATGTAATCTTTAGGGGGTTCTAATGAGCAGTCCTTTCCAAGATGGGTGTATTTCTAGAGGTTGTCCTAATTACAATAACGCAACCAAATGTGCAAGTGGGTCCAAGAATGGGACTTGTGAGAGGGAAAAGGAAGAGAAGAAAGGAGAGAAGAAAAAGGAGAGGAAATGAGTTTTATAGAAACCGAAAAACCTGAGTTATTAAATCCCCTGAATGATATAAAACCAGGGGCGAGAATTCTTTTTATTTTAGATTACCCTTCTTTGGATAACCTGAAGGAGAATAAAATATTTGTTGCTGCTACTGGCTCCCTCCTTAATATGGTAATAAGTAGTGCCGGAATTGTCCCTTCTACTTGCTCTTATATCTATGTCCTCCCTTTCGCAAATGAAGATAAAATAGTCTATAGATATTTCTCCGAAAAAACAGGTTTTACAACCGCCGCCGAAGAGTATTTAGATCAACTAAAAGAAAACATAGCTCTTGCTAATCCTACTATTATAGTTCCTATAGGAGAAATGCCTCTCCAAGCCATTACAAATAAAAAAGGAATAGAAAAATGGCGGGGATCTATTTTAACTAGCGATAGCTTGAATGTTGGGGGATTCTATTTTGATGCCATAGACTCTGATGGAGAGCACTATCCGCATCCGTATAAAGTTATTCCCACTATCCATCCGCGAGATTGCCATAAACGCTTTCTTCTCCGGTACTTTATCTCCGCTGATTTGAAAAAAGTAGTAAAGCAAAGTTCTTTTGCAGAAGTTAAACTCCCTAAACGAAACTTAAAAATAAACCCTACCTATGAAGAAGCCATTGCTTACCTAGATCATATATTGAAAAACAAATTAGCTGTTGGCTCCGATATTGAATGTCCTATTCCGAAAGTAGTAAAAGACAAAACAAAAGGAGAGACAAAAATCTATGGCACAAAGGGTGTCTCTTGCATTTCGTTTGCTATTAGTCCTACTGAATGCATGTCTATACCATTTAATAACTACTGCTGGAACGAAACTCAGGAGCTTGAGATTTGGCTTCGCATTGCTGCTATTTACGAAGATAGAGAGATTAAAAAGATTTGGCAAAATGGGGCTGCTTTCGATATCGTATATCTTTTTATGGTTCATAATTGCCTCTGCCTTGGTCCTGTCTCTGATACTCTCATCAAAGCTAATATTTTATATCCAGAATTTCCTAAAAGTCTTGCCTTTTTAACTAGCACTAGAACGGATGAGCCTTATTACAAAGACGACGGGAAGGAAATAAAAGTAGATGGAACTAGAGATTGGGATCAATACTATATTTATAACGCCAAAGACTCCGCCGTGGATTATGAAATTGACCTAGACCTGGACATAGAATTAGCTCTTTCTAAAAACCAAAACATGTGGGAATATTCCCAAAAACTAATCGAACCATTATTCTACATGCAGTGTAGGGGGGTAAAAGTAAATGTTAAGAAACTCGAAGAACATAAAAAAGAGGCAAAGGTTTATCTTAGCGATCTCCAAAAGAAACTTGACACTCTTGTTGGCTCCCCTCTTAATGCAACAAGTTCAAAACAAGTTATTGAATACCTCTATGGGACGAAGGGATATAAGCCTATTACTAAAGCAGTTAAGGATTCTGAAACTGGGGAGCGAAAAGAATCCGTTACCGTGGACAATAAGGCACTTACAAAAATCGCAAGACTTTATGATTCCGACGAAGCAAGACTTATCAAGCAGATTAGAGGCGCTAAGAAACTCATTACAACCTATTTGGAAATTCCACTAGATTCTGATAACCGACTTAGAGGATCTTTCAAACAAAGCACGAAATTCGGGAGACTAGCTTCTTCTAAAACTCCTTTTAAAACTGGAATGAATCAACAGAATCTTCCAAAAGTTTTTATGGAATTCTTAGAAGCCGACGATGGAATGATGATGTTTGAGCTAGACAAAGCCCAAGCAGAATGGGTAGCTAGTGCTTATTACTTCAACGATGCAAACATGATTAAAGCTGTAGAAGAAGGAGCAGATATCCATGTCCGAACCGCGGAACTTATGTTCAAAGCACCGAAAGAGCTTATCGAAAAAGAAAACGAACTTCTCGGAAGTCTTACAGAGCCAACAGAAATTACCTATAAAAGAGAAACCTATCTACCCGAAACACTTACTTATGCCGTGCTTCCCAATATGTCCATGCGACAAAGTGGAAAGAAATGTAATCACTCGTTTAACTATGGCCTTAGTCCGACAGGATTCTCTGGCAACTATGACATGCCACTTAACACCGCGAAAGCTTGCTATAACTTATATCACAAAAGCTACCCAGGAATTAAACATGGGCATGATAGAATTAGAAATAAAATTGTACTAGATAGGACTCTTGTCAACGCTTTTGGATGGATTCGACGGTTTATGGGTAGACTTGACGACGATACCTTTAGACAAGGCTACTCTTTCTATGGCCAATCCACAGTAGGAAGGTTATTAAATGAAGGTCTTATTACTACCTATTATCAACAGTATGATCCTGCTTATTCTTCTTTTATGCACCCCATTGATATACTTACTCAAGTCCATGATAGCGTTAAAGGACAATATCCAGACAACGAACTTAGAAACTTCGCAAAAGCACTTAAACAAATGCAACTTAATCTTGACATTCCTCTTAAAGCTAACGGAAAGGAGTATGTGATTAAGACGGATGGGAAGGTTGGATATAACATGAAGAAAATGGTTTCGGTTAATATCTATGGAACAGAGGAAGAGATTTATAACGAACTTCTAAAAGCTAAGGAAGAACTAAAGCCTAAAAAAGAAGAACTCCCACAAGTTCCAGAAATTGTGGAAGAAGCCCTTGAGTGGGAAGAGGAAGAAGAGATTTTAAAACGAATCCAAGGAAACGACTACGAATTCTAAAAAGAAAGGTGGTGAAAATATGAATGTCAGGAGAGTTAGCTATGTTTGTATTTCCAGACGAGGTAGAGAAATTTTGGAGTCTAGTTGACAAAACAGAAGATACATCCGAATGTTGGGAGTGGAAAAGTGGAAAAGGTAAAAAGGACTATCCACGTATACATCTATTTATTGATGGCTGTCGCCTAGCACATAGGGTATCTTACTTTATTCACAATGGAAAAATAGATGCGGATTTAAAAGTTCTACACAAATGTGATAATGTTCGATGCGTAAACCCACACCATCTTTTCCAAGGAACTCAGTACGATAACATTCAAGATATGATAGAAAAAGGAAGAAAGAAAACACAGAAAGGAGGAAAGAATAATAACGCAAGATTAACTTTGGAACTAGTACAGAGTATTAGAGAAGAGCATAAAGCTAAAATACATACTCCGCATGAACTAGCTAAGAAATATAATATATCCTATACTCATGTTTACGGAATACTAAGAAATCAATACTGGCCAGAAGGAGTTTAGTATGGCTAGGTATTATTCAGACTTCTTGTCTGCTTATTTGCAATACAGTTCTAATACAGAGCCTCCCCTGTCCTATCATATTTGGACTAGCCTTAGTATTATGGGAACAGCTCTACAGAGGAAAGTGTATCTTCCCTGGGGGTTTAATAAGATATATCCAAACTTATATGTAGTCTTTATTGGCCCTTCTGCTTGTGGGAAAGGACTAGCTATGCGACTTGGGAAGAGTCTTTTAGAAGAAATCCCAGGAGTTTTTCTCGCTTCCGAGTCCATAACTAGAGAGGCTCTTATTCAGGATATTAAAGGATCAGTAAACACCTTTAACGACCCGACAGATAACCTCACAAAATACCACTCTTCACTCGGAGTTTTCTCGGAGGAACTAAGTGTTTTTCTTGGCCAACAAAATGTTAAATTCATTGCCGACCTTACAGACTGGTTCGACTGCAAAGACATTTGGACTTATAGAACTAAAGGTTCTGGTACTGATTCTATTAATTGCGTTTGTCTCTCTATCCTTGGCGCTTCTGCTCCAGATTGGCTTAAGTCTATACTTCCTGCCGAAGCCTTCGGTGGGGGATTTACTTCTAGGGTTATATTTGTTGTAGAGGAAGGAAAGAGGCAGAGGATAGCTGATCCGACTATCCCGCCGGAAATTCTAGCCATGCGGCCAAAACTTGTAGAGGATTTAGAGCAGATAAATAATATGGCAGGAAGGATGATCTTTCATGCGGATACTATGAAGATATATACAAAGTGGTATGAAGAGAGTGGGGGGAATCCGCCATTAAAAGATCCTGCTTTCGCCGGGTATTGTGAGAGAAGAGCACTTCATCTTCTAAAACTCTCTATGATTTGTTCGGTAAGTAGAAGTGACGAGAAGGTGATTCTACCACAGGATTTTGAACGTGCCTTAGCTTTACTTAGCGCGGTCGAGCCAAAGATGCCAAGGGCTTTCATGGGCTTAGGCAAAGCACGTTATGGAGAAATGACGGCTGTTATTCTAGATTACCTTATGAAAGTTAGAAAAGCAAATACTACTGATTTGCTAGAGAAGTTCCACTTAGACATAGATGAATACACTTTATCTATAGTAATGAAAACTCTAATAGCCCGAGAGAGAGTTGATATGGAATATAAAGACGGGCATAATGTTTATACCTATAAAGAACGGAGAGAAGAATGAATCTAGAAGAAGAGGAAATGGAAAGACTAATGGCCTATGGAGGAAGAAAGATTCTAGAACTTGCGAGTAGCCGTTTAAATTGTATTCCAAAATACATGCAACTTAAAGAAGATGAAAGTGAATATCCTACTCCACCAGTAATAACTCATACCGTTTCCTATCCAAAACCTAATGAACTTCAACTTGATATGGACACAGAAGAACAGCTAGCGGAGTTTAAAAAATTACAAAAAGTCGCGGCTTCTCTTATTAAACCTATTACCTTTGAAACAACCCCCTCTGCCACTCCTGGACATTATCATGTTTCAGTCTTAATGCCTTATGACTTAACTGATTTAGAGAGATGTTTTCTTCAATGCCTTTTTAGAAGCGATGCAAAGAGGGAGCTTTTTAACTACTTCCGTTTTAAAGAAAATGGAGAGAGTGATAGTTGTCTTTTTGTGAAGATCCAAAATGAGCTGGCATAAATCCCTTCCAGAAATAGAAGAGATCTTAAAAGGAGAGTTTAAGATGAAAAAAATTCATATTCTTAAAACAGACCCGGCAATTTTTGCACTTGAGAGAAGTGGAAAAAAGAATTTCATGGTTCGTTATAACGATAGAAATTTCGCAGTTGGGGATATAGTTATCAGCCGAGAAACAGATTATAGTGGTGAGCAAATGTTAGAAGGAGATAAGCCATTAGTTTACACCGGGGAAATAATGATTATGGAAATAACTTATATTTTCCCTGGTCCTTTTTATACCCTTCCCGCTAAGACAGTAATTATGAGTTATCGAGAAATTGGAAGCGGAGAAGAAATATGAAAGTCCCACTTTGTGAAAGCTGTAAAAAAGAAAAAGAAACTCTAGAATCTAACCCAAAAGGCGGTTGTGTTAAGTGCGCGTTTCATAATAACTCTGATAAAACAGATCCTTGTTTAGAGTGTTTTGAGACTTACACTCCCTTTAACCACTATCCTAAATTCCAGGAGAAGAAATAATGAGCGGTAAATGTACTTGCCAATTCTGCCTCTCTGAATTCCCGCCGGATGGAAAGGAACATCCGCATGAGTGTAATGATTTTGTTAGGACAAGAAATATGAGGAAAGCTGTTAACTTCCAAAATGAAACTGGAGAAAGTTTTACCCCGGATGAGGTAGAAAATAGTTTTAGAAAACTAAAAAATGAATTTATAGAAAAGACAAAAGAAGGATTGGGGAATAATAGTTTTACCCCAGGGGCAGATTTTAATGCTAAATTTCTAGGTGATCAAATGAGGACTTTTAAAACCGGGGCAACTAGGGATATAGATTTAGATAAGTTCGATTACGAGGGTTTTCTCTCTCCTTTTGTTCTAGAAAGATACGCTCAATATATGCACGAGCATAGAAAGCAAAGTGATGGAAGTCTTAGAGACTCTGACAACTGGCAAAAAGGTATGCCAACTGCCGCTTATAAAAGCTCTCTTATCCGACACGTTTTTAACGCCTGGAAAGTCTGGAGAGGGGGAGTCGTAAGGGAAAAAATTGGCGGGGTTTTTAGAGTTTCTACTTTAGAAGATTGCCTTTGCGGAATTCTCTTTAACACCCAAGGACTTCTTTATGAACTTTTAAAACAAAGAGATACTAAGATAGAAAACCCAGAAGAGGAGGTTGAGAACTTTGCAAGAAAAGGAAATGTATAAAGTATGGAACCAAGAGGAACTTCCATTAGAAAACTGCTTCACTGGAGAGGCAATAACGGAACAAGAAAGAAGAGAAGCTTTTCTTTCTTGCCCTTGTATCCTTTGTCATGGGCTTAGGAAACTTTTAGATCTTCCGGATAGGGAATAATAATGGAATACGAAGTTATTGATTATAACGAAAATGTAAAAATACAAGAGATTGCCAGCCTTATCTTAGCCGGGTATGAGGTAGAAGAGTATACAGATGATTGGGATTTAAATTATTCCGTGTATATTAAAAAATAAAATAAAAAGGGGAACTTCCATTTCTGGAGGCTCCCCTTTTCTTTTAGTAAAGTTTTATGTTATTATTATCCATAGTGTTATAAACAGTAGGTCCAATCAGAGGAATATCTTTAGTCATAGTCTTCTTAAACTCTTCCCAATTTCCATCAATAACTCCTGCCTTTAAAGCAAAAGCCTTAGTTCCAACATCCCCTATAACAACCCCACTAAGTGCTTCTGCTAGTCCATTACTTTCTCTAAAAGAGTTTTCAACCGTATCTGCGAAGAGTCCGAATCCACCGCCGCTTCTAAAGTAACGAGCGATTTTCCAAATAAGCTCTTCATCATCCCTAACTTTCTGAGTTATAACATCAATAGCTTCTGCTGTTAAACCTCCCATTATAGTCATGACACTTAGAAGTTTCCCCGCCATACTTGGGTCGCTTTTAATAGTTCTATAAACCAACTTCCCTTGCTGTGCTCCGAAGGTTTTAAAGAGAGTTAAAAAGCGAATCCAGGGACTTTCACTAGTAACCCATCTAGGTAGACTCATAGCGTCGTTAACAAACTGTGTGCTTCTTACAAAGTTATAAGCTGCTGTTCTTCTATCAAATTCGTTTAGTTCGTTTCTTTCATTTATAATCTCTTCCGGTTTAAGTCCGAGTTTTTCTAACCTCATTTTAGAAAGGTTTCTAGTCCTACTCCTGGGAAGAGAATCTCTATACTCTCTAAACAAATCAGTTGCAAACTCCCTTCCTGTCTCTGCCGCAAAGAGTCTATTAAAAATCTCAGAATGTTTAAAACCACTTGCACTAAGAGCAAAACTAGCAGCATCCTGCGCTTTCTCTGCGACTTTTAAAACCCCTATAGAAACATCCTCTCCATTCTCAAAACGGGCGAATTCATTTGCATAAGAGTGAAGCATCGCCGCCGCTCGCTGTGCTCTATCCATAGCAGTTTTAGGATCACTAAAGATATTCTTCAGCGCTCTCATAGAACTTTTGGTATAAGAAGTTCCGATAGTATTCGCACTCTGCCCTAAGTTCCTAATCCCTGCCCTTCCCATTTTAGTCAGAACCTCATAACTAATAGCTATATCACTAATTGCCCTAGCTACTGGGTCGAAGTTATGAGCCCCGCCGACAACTCGGTTTTGAATATCCATAGCATACTTAAAAACATAATCCCCACTTTCTCTTTTTATATTCCCGAGGATTTCAAGAGCTCCTTTTCCCTGCTGCCCAAATTCTTTAATAACCTCCAGTCGTTTAGTAGAAGCTTGGAAGTAGTTATCAAAAACAATATCGAAATTTCTTTCATAGCCATCTACATCAAACTCTCGGGCATATTCCATATTTCCATACTTAGGGCTATTCATTCTTCTAGAGAGAATGGTGTTTAAGCGGGTCTCCGCCTGGCCTACTGTATCGGCATAGCCTTTACTAATCATATGTTTAACAGCTAAGTCATGCCGGCGGCCGGGTCTAAGAAGTTCATCAGCGTTATAATAACGTGGCCAATAAGGATTTTCTTGGTCATGAATATGGAGATTTCTCTTTCCTTTTATATCCGTTATTTTTACATTATTCATTTCCATATCAAAGCTAATGTCATTAAAAGCTTCTCGGGTAAAAATAACAAGGTCTTTAATCTTCTGGCTATCCGCCAAATTTCCTATCTTCGAAGTAGGAGTTGTTTCTAAAATCTCTACTACTCTTTCTTTCTCCTTATCCGTCATTTTAGCAGAGAGTTGTTTCTTAGTAGCATAAATATCACTAAACCGAAGGTCGCTAAGAATTCGAACGTTAGAGAGTTTATCTGCAAGAAGTTTTGCACTCGGTCCATGTGTTCTAAGATATTGCTCTCCATCCATAGTGGTTCTTTCTATAATCTCTTTCGCTCCAAAAAATCCTCTTTTAGAAAGTGAGTTTTCTACAAACGCAGTGTTAGCTTCTTTAGTTGCTTGTCTAAGGGTAGTTTTCTTAGGGGCTTTATAATCCTCTCCGAATTTGGATTTATAGAGAAAGAGCATTGTTTCTTTTACTAGTTTTCTATCCTCGAAAGAAAGGTCTTTGAACTTGTCTATTCCAGTAAGTTCTTTAGACAGAAGTTGCACTTCCGGAGTGGTCATACCTAGAGCACTTTTAATAAGCCCGACTTCTCTACCTAGACTTCTAGCAAGAGCTCTATCCCCTTTAACAAGTTGGTTTCCCTCAGTAATAAAATCTTTTATCTGCTCAGGAGTAAGGGTACTTTTCTTAGTTAAGAATTCTTCAAGCGAGAGCTTTTCTAACTTTGCAGCTTTATCCAGTTTAAGAAATTCGGCGGCAAGACGGTCAGACGCCTCTGCCTTTTCCATCTTTCTTTGGCCAAGCGGTGAAGTAGAAAAAGAACCTCTTTCGTTGTTAAGGATATCAAGAGGGTTTACACTTTCAAAGAAAGGTTTTTCTACCCCTTCTTTTAGAACTATTGTTACATAACCGTCTTCATGACCTAGATGGGTTATAGAGTCGAAACCTAAATCCCGAAGAGCTTGATTAGAAGCTGCCTTATCTACTCCTGTTTTACCAGCATCCGCTTCTATTCTATCCAACTGAAGTAATAGATCTTTAACTAAACTCCTTGCTTCTGGCGGAGCTTGTTTAGCTAAGTCATTTAATCTACCTTTAACAGTAAAATCAGAGGTTTGAACATTGTATTTGCTAAGAAGGCTATTTACTTTTTCTTGCAGCTGTTTTAAGTTATTATCTCCATTAACTTTACCTAAAATCTTCCAAGCCTTGCGGGCAGGATTTTTGCTACTAAGAATATCACTAGCTACTATTTTTCCGAGTTTGTCATAGATAAGATTATAAACTTCCGGATGCACTTCCCCTTCCATGTTATAGGTTTTCTTTATAGAAAGAAGACTTTTGTGGGTTATGGGATTTTTATTCATTGTGAGTTCAGCTACATCAATTCCAACGCTCCGAAACATTGCCTCTAAATCTGGGGTTAAAGGAGTTCCCCAAGTAACAGATTCATTATACATCTTCACACTGTTAGCAATTGCTTTTTCTGAGAAACCTTTTTTCTCTAAACCAGTAATAAGTTTATCTTCGATATCAACTTTGCGATGTGGTTTCCAGCCAAATTGAGATTCTACTCCACTATACCCCTCAGTTATTTTCGGATCATGAGTAAAGTATTTCGCATACTCCCCTGCATCGTTATAAAGTCCACTTCTAGTAGCTTCTGCACTATGACCCTTTATACTCTCTGCAACCGGAGAACCGTGATAAGCAATTCTCTCAGAAGTAGAAATCCCTATCTTCTCAAGCTCTGCATTTACTTTTGCTACGTCTTTATAATCTACAGATCTCATTACTTCAGTTATAACATCCGCGGCCGGGATTTGATTAATTAAGCCATCAAAATCAGACAGCTCTGATGCACTTTTCTTACTTACTTTCTCTAATTCGGGTAAAATTATTTTTATATCTTCTGGATTAATTGTATATCTCTTTGCATCTTTTAATATATTATTCCAAGTAGTAAATTCAGGAGATCTAATATCTAAATCATATATTTTTTTATCTGCTATTTCCTGAATTAAAGTAGCTGTTCTAACACTAAGATCAATATCTCCTGCCATTCCGTCTATAGTATTTTTAATAGCATAAACAATCCTATGTCCACCCTCTGGGAGAGTTTTCATAAGTTTCTGCATTAAGTTATAATCCAACGGCCTCCCACCATCAACAATCTTTCTCCCCTTCTTATCCTCTATTGGAGCGGTGCTGAAACTTCCTCTTTCGTTTTGGATAAGTTCGAGGGGTTTTATTTCTCTTTCTTTTAAGCCTTCCCAACTAAAACTCCCTCTCTCGTTCTTAACAAAACCATTCAACTTCCCAAGAACATTAGCTTCCGCCGGGCTAAGAGTTTCTTCTTTAACCTCTAAAAGACTCTCCGCGAGTTTATTCCTAACTTCATAACTAACTCTTACTTCCGAGTCTTTAGGAAAGTTCTTTTTTTCAAGGCCTACACTTTCAAAGAGAGCGTCTAGGACCTTTGGGTCGAAGTTGTGGTTTCGCATTTCCTCAAAGGTCTTAACCAGTTCTTCCTGACTTGCCTGTTTCCTGTAAGATCTTTTATTACTAGTCAGTGCATCATAAACATCTGCGGCGCTGACTATTTGTGCTTCAATCGGAATCTCACTTCCGCTAAGCCCTTTAGGATATCCCGTCCCGTCAAACTTCTCGTGGTGATTAGTAACTATATTCCTAATAGTATCCGAAAGCTCCGAATCCCCTTCTCTTTCAAAAGCTCTTTCTACATGCTGTTGGATTTCTTTAAAACCCTCTGGAGTTAAATCCCCTTCTTTAGCATTTAAGAGTTCCGGCCTGACTTTGATTTTCCCAAAGTCATGAAGCCAAGCGCCGTATTGAAGATCCTGTTTTATGTTTTCTGGAACTCCAAGAATATCCGCCATCTTAAGCGCAACAGTTGCAACATGTTCTCCATGTTCTTTAAGCGCCGGATCAAAAGTTTCTATATTCCTTACCAACTCATTAACTGTCGGCGGCTCTCTAAGCCCAAGGAGTTTTTCTAAACTAAGAACATGTTCTTCTGCAAATCCACCAGTAGTAATAACTTGCTTTTTATTCCACTTACCAAGATCTGTTCTATCATCTAAAACCGCTGCTATTTCTACACCAAAAGCTTTTCCAAACTGATTTTCCCAGGCAGTTATCTCATTCTCCCTAGTAGCAACTATCCCTTTCTTATTCGGAGTAGGAGTATCCCCGCCGAAATCTGGTGTAACACCTGCAACTCTTCCTATAACTCCATTCTCTGCATACTCTTCTTGGATAAGTTTTATATCTTCAAGAAGAAGTGATCCCTGTCTATGGCTAGAAGAACTAATAATATCCGGATAATACCCATAACGATTTTTAAATCTCTCAATAGCTGCATTTCTAAGTGCAACTTTCGCCGGATCAAAACCAGTCTCTGCACTATACATTCCGTCTATATCTTCGACTATTACTTTTTTAGTTATGTCCGAAAGAACCATTCCACCTTGGCGATTTTTAATAACTGCCGGCGGCTTCTCACTTAAATCAAAAGAAAGCTGTTCTTCTTTCTCGGGTTTAGTAATACTCTTTACTATCTCCAAGTCTTTCGCTATAGAAGAACTACTAATCTCTGTATCCACTTTCCCACTAAATCCAGTAGCCACATCAAAAGCTTCTCTCAGCGGGGGGTTATCTTTCATTGCTAAGTCTCTAGCTATTTCCGCCGGAGTTCCTTCTTTAACAAGGTTTTTAAAAATCTCCGCTTTTTCCCCACTCGGTCCACCCATAGAAAGAGCAATACCGTTTATAACAGAAGCCGTTACTTCTACCGGATCAACTTCCATCCCTGCTGCTTTTTGTTCGGCTACACTTTGGGTTCCGAATATCGCTCCCATAATTCCACTTCTTTGGACTTGAGTAAGCGGAATCGCTTGAATAGCCTCAAAGGTTTTTCCTATTCCATATCTATTAAGCGAAGCTATAGCCCCGTCTTTAACTGCTTTTACATAAGAAGAGTTAGAATAATCCCCGCTATCAAGACTTCTCTGGAGAGAGTCTAAACTCCCCTTCATCCCGGCATAGGGAACGCCAAGCATGAATTCAGAAATACCTGCCGGAGCAGAACCAACTCCCTCATAAATCGCTTTAATAAGCGGCGGAGCTTTTGCCTTTTCTTCCCAATACTTTGCACTTTCTTCTGCACTTTTCTCTATTTCTCTAAACAACCCACCACTTTTTAATCCAGTAGTTTTTTCTAAAAGCTCTGCTCCAGTAGCTAGCGGTTTTGCTATAGCTGCACTGCTTTTATAAAGCCCGGACATTACAGAAGCTAGGGGAGAAGTTATGGTATTTTGAACTACTTCTTCATCTATCTTTCCATCCACCCAGGGGAGGGATGGAGATTCAGGTTTTTGAATATTAACAGGAGCAGGGGCAGGAGACGCTACAGGCCGCCCTAAAACTTCATCAAGGCTAACAGTCGTCCCCTCATTTCTAACCCCTGCTTTCACCTTCTCGATAGAACTAGGGGAGGTATTCCCTCCCCCATTTCCAAGAACTTCATTTAGATCTACAAAAGGCATTTACTCCTCCTTTTACTTAATTCCTAAATCAGCCTCTATTCCTGCTTCATAATCTGCTTGAGTCATTTTATACCCTGGCATTTTATTTAGAAGAATAGACATAGAAGTTTCATTCTTAGCCGGATTAGGCATTAGGGGTTTAGTATCTACCTTTCCGTTATTAACTCCTAGAACATCCCCCTGCTGCCATCTACCTTTTGGATCATTTCCAGGGGCTATAATAACATGGGTATATCCGTTAATAACTCCCTTACTTGGATTACCAGCTATCTTATCCCAAACAGTTGTTTGCTGTGGAACTTCCATAAGACTTTGCTCTCCACTAAGACCACTCATAGCAGCGAGTTTAAGCTTTGCAAAGAAAATAGAACCTTGAGTTTCAAAAGTATAATTACCTTTCTTATCCCTAGTTCTTTCCAGATTCGCTATATAGTTCTGTGTATTTGCAACTTCCTTCTGTGCATACTGTTGCTGTTTCTGTTCGGCAATTACTTTTCTATTCTCTTTAAGTGCATCTATCTCCTGTTGTCTAAGTCCTAGATTCTTAAGTGCTATTTCATTTCCAAACTTATTCTGACTTTCCAAAGTAGCATAATGAGCTTTTTGTGCTTTCAATTGAGCATAGTTAAAATCCATATTCGCTTTATGCTCTTCTTTTCTAACCCCTAACTCTTCCGTTTTCATTTCTCTTTCAAAACCAAGACGTCTAGTAAATTGGCTTTCATCGGCGGTGAGTCTTGTTTGCAGTTGTTTCTCTTCCGCTGCTATCCTCTGTCCCTGAAGTCCTTCTTCTTTTGCTGCAACAAATGTATCCCTCGCCGCTTGTCTAGCTGCTTGTCGTCCTTCAGTAATTCCATAAAGTTGATCCCTAAGACTTATAGCCCCGGCTACTTGCTTCAAATTATCATTCATTATCTGACTTCTATTTGCTATTGCTCTGTCAAACTCGACAGGTGTAAGACCTAGAACATCCGAGGGGGAATCAAAACCAAGAGAAGAAGAAAAAGCCCCTCCTGCTGACAGGGCTTTCTGGATTTGTTCTGGGTTTATTCCACTAAAATTCTTACTTATCCCTGCTAGTTTCTCTTCATAATCCTTTGTTAAAGAATCCGAAAGTGCCATTTCATCCTCCTAGTAAAGACTCGGAGAGTTTCTAAGATCCATCTTTCCAAGAGTCATAGTTCCAGTTTCTAAGCCAGTAGAACCACTAGGCCCACTTCCAAGAAGTAAGTTCGGAGCAAGCCCAAGAACCTTTGCCTGTTCAGGTGTCAACTTAGAAAGATCCCCGTTATTTCCAAGAAGATCTTTTAGAAAAGCCTGCTGGTCTTTTTGTGCTTTTTGCGCCATCATGGCTTTTATTTGTGTTTGCCCAAGAGCACTAGCTACTTGTCCTACTCTACCCCCAGGAGTATCTCCACCAATCGCCTGTGCTAGTAATCCCCCCATAGCTGCAAAACTAGCAGGACTCATACCCATAATTGTCTCTGCTCCAGCTACTCCCGCAATCCCTGCTCCACTAGCTAAGTCCGGAGTTCCGAGAGAAAAACCACCACTTCCCTGTTGCATTTCTAACGGCCTAAAACTTAAATCAAAATCAGCCATTTCTTTTTCTCCTTTATGCAGTCAGTAGCCCGTAAGCTGCTCCAACTACTGCGCCAATAACAGCCCCTTGAGGACCAGTTAAACCTCCTGCTTGTGCACCTGCCATCATCCCACCCATAACCCCGCCAGCAATAGTTGCAGAAGCGACACTAGCAACTTTACTTCCCTTTCCACTATCCGTAGAAACCGCGCTACCACTAATAGAACCTAAGAAGTTTCCGCCATATTGAAAGACCTTCAAATCCCAAAGCCTGTCTTTAGCTGCCATCTCTATATTCGCATCATCGGTTTCTGTTCTAGCTACTGTGTAGATTTTTGCAAAGTCCATAGCCGTAGCAGCTATGTCTCTTTTACTGAGTATTTTTTTAGTTGCAAAATCAAGAATAATTTGCTCGTTTCTAAGTGCCAAATCGGCGTTTATTTTATAAGCCTCGGCATTAAGAATCGCCGCCGATTTCGTCAAATCTCTACTCTTCTGTGCTCTAATAATTGCCTCTCCAATAACAAAAGCTGAACCAAGAACTGCATTTGCGTTTCTAAATCCCGCTCGGAATTTCGGAAGAACTAATAAATCTAAATCCGCATCCAGAACTGCACTCTCAGCATTTACTAAATCCGTTATCTTCTCTATACTTCCATCCAGAAAAACCCCTACTCCACTTTTATCCGCGTTTCTATATCCCTCTAAAGCCGTATCAAAATCAATCCCGGCATAAGTAGTTAGATAAGTAAAAGGAGATCCAAAATCTGTTATTACTTTCCCAGTTCCAAGAAAAGAATCATTAACATTAACTCCGACAAAACTTGAGTAAGGACTAACCCCACTCATTGCGGCGTTCATAGCTTCTGTCAAAGAAAGATCAGCACCTATAGAAACAATATCCCCTAAAAATTCCGTATGCCAATCCTTCATATAATCAGGATAATCAACTCTTCCGCTTCCACCCCCTCCACCGGAACTTCCCATTTTTTACTCCTTTGTTACAAAAGTATATTGCTTAAACCCAAGTCGTTTAGTGAGAGCTACTATCTCCGGGACTTCGGTATAAGCAATAAGTTTAGAACAGCCTTGTTGTTTTTTATACTCATCTAGGACTTTCAGTCCCGGGATCCAAATACTAATAGGTATTTCTTTAACTGCAAAGACGGAATAAAGAAGAAGATTTCTTTCCTGTGTAGCGGCGTCTATGTCTAGAGTAGTTGCTATAAAACCAAAGACTCTTTCTTCTACTGGCTTTTCTCCTTCTTCCACTCCCGCCCAAAGCTGCATATTCCCGCACATGAAACTTTGAAGAATTCTAAAAACAGTCTCAGGAGTTTTATCCACCTTTGGAATAAGGTTAGTTATAAAAAGTGGCCGGAGTCTTTCCCAGTAAACTCCTATCTGTTCTGGACTAAGCCGGACTAACATCTTTACCCTCTTTAAAAGTAAAGCTAACAATCGGCGGGGTAGTAACATCCCCCTCAGGGACGTAGAAAGAAACAGAGATAAGAGTATTCTTTTCTACTTCTATTTTTGCAGTTTCTGAATTAAACCCTTGTTTAACTCCCATAGAAATCATTCGGCTCTCATTCTCTGTTTCTATATGCACACGGACTTTTATATTTTTGGAGGTAGTAGATTTAATAAAAACCACAAAGTCCTGAATAGAACCAGCAAGACCTGTTAGAAGCGCTGGATATTGAACCTCTTTCTGATTCAACTCTCCAGTTATAGGACAAGCGGCGCAGGTTTTAACTACTTGTTTAGAAGGTTTTCTATTCAAAGAGTTAATAATCCCCTCCAAACTCTTAACCTTCTCTTCCAAAGTATCACCCATAATTTTTATATCTGTATTAATCTCACTCATTTTACACTCCTTTAAGCTGTTTCATAGCTTTGATAGATGTTTCTATTTCCGGTGCTGCTTTTTCTAGAACTTCTTCAAGTGTTAGAAGTGGGTTTTCCTGCTCTACTCCTTGAATAACGCTTATTACTATTTCCTTATTCTCTTTAAACTCTGGGTGTTTATCTATAAAACTCCCCCAGGCTTTTACCGTATAAGCATTCCTCTTTGCTAGTTTATCCACTGCTTCTGGTAAGTAAAGAATTGCACTCTCTACGGCTTTTTGGAAAACTCTACTAAGAACTTCATCAAAAGTTTTCTTATCTCCATTAATAACTACTTCCAGGAACTCCTCTTCAGAACAAAATTCCACTTAACCCTCCTTGTTTATATCTACGAATTGATGGCCTCTATTAACTCTCTTATCTATTTTATCATATTGAACCGTAAGCCAGTCGAGTTTGAAGTTGGAGAAAGAAGAACATTTAAACTCCACCTTAAACTCACTTCCTGCCACATGTGGTTTACAAACATTCTGGTCGTTTAGTCTATAAAAAGGACTCTGGAACCAAGGGCCATTAATCTTCTCTCTAGTCCAGATGCAGAAAGAGACTATTAAATCCGGATCTTCTGTTTCTATCCCTACGGAAACTTCCTCTATTATCTTCAACCCTGGATCTTTAAAATCCAAAACACTAGTAATACATCTTGCTATTCCTAAATCTGGAAGAGAAGATGCTAGGAACTTTCCATCTACCTCTTTCCCTATCTTTCCAGTAAGTAAACCATTAAGAGAGAAAAGCCCACTGCCGCCGAGAACATAGGTTTTAGTAGGTGTTAAGAAACAGAACTCTTCTCTGGAAGTATCATAAAAAATCTTAATACTTAAATCTTTAAACAGATATTTAAACCCATAAAGCGTTACTTTTAAATCCTTCCTAATTCCCCAAATACTTCCATCCTGGCTTTTGAAAACAACCTCTGTATTTCCACCACTTACATTATCTCTATCTATTGCCCCATGTTCTAAGATCAACCTTTTCCCAAAACCTAGTTCAAAGGGATTTAGCATAACAACCCCTTTTGTCCCAACCACTAAAATCCCATTATCAAAATTAAAACTCTTCAAAATCTCCCCAACTTCAAAGAGAAATAAAAACCCGGCTTCTGGATTTGTATCAGAGGGAATGCAGTTTATATTCCCTATTCCACTATGCAAGAGGAGACTTTTACCGAGGTCTAGAGAAGGGAGAACGGCAGGAATGAAGTTATTAACATCTAATGTATGATTACTGAGAATCAATTGGCCATTAAAATTAACCATATCTTTACAAACAGGTATATCTTGACTATACGCAAAAATGCCCAAAGAGTCCAGGATTATTACCTTTTTTCCATTCCCAAAGAGGGTAAACCCCTCATATTCCGCCTTGCTCCATTTCTCCCCTACTTCTATTCCCTCCATCTCTAACTCTAACTCATTCCCTACTACTTTATAAATCTTCTCAGGAGTAAAAATATAACTATCAAAACTAATATTAAAAACTTGGTTATCTACTCCTTCTAAAACTTGGAAAGAATAACCCTTATTCCTAGCCCCAATAAATCCCTCTTCCGTCGGGGAGCAATTCTCTATTTCTGAAAAATAATTCTGGTTTTTATTATTTGTCGGTCCAATACCCCGATGGAAAAGAAGGTCAAATATAACTCTCGCTTGTAGCATTTAACCCTCCAGAACTAAGTCTTGATCTTCTACTTCTTCTTCTATAGCATCGTTATTAATCTCATTAATAGCATCAAGAAGTGGACCTTTAAGCTCCATCCCGCCGGAAGAGTTTCTTCTATTAATATCCAAAACATAAAGCGCGGCGGTTATTACCGTATCTGGATGATTAACACTCCACCAGTTTTCTGGAAAAGTCTCAGTAAGTGGCGCGGGATAAAATCTCCCATCCACTTCTATCTGATAACTCTTATCCATGGGGCAATTAAAAAGTATCCCCCTAGAAGTTCCATAATTAAAAGTAACATCCGCGAATTGCCCGGCGATAGTTATCTGGTCTATTGTCTTATGATAAGTCTCAGTAGTAAAAGGACTATAAGAAATCGGCTTCCCGCCAGTTTCTGTAGTTAAAAACTCCCGAGCTATATTTTCTTTCTTAAGCCTAGTCTTACTAGTATCATCTATAATCCAAACCTCTTTAATAACCTTACAATCCATAGGAAAATAAATCGCCCTTTCTCCTGCATCAATAACATCAAAAACCTTCTGATCCTTCTTAGCAGAGAAAGTCTTAGAGTCTAAAAACTTAATCCCGTTATTAATCGCCTCATCGATTAAAGCATCTTCCCAGAATAAAAAGCCGGAGGCGCTTTTAAACGCCTCCCTAAGTTCAGTTAAATTCATTTTAAAACTCCTTAGTTACAAGTGCAATCCCCAGTCCCATTGGGGGCATCAGAACAATACCCAAGAGTTGTAGCTGTTTTCCAACAAATAACCTTTCCACTACTACCACCGGAAGTTTGAATTAAAGAAGCTCCTGTAATAGAAGTAGAAGCACTAATAGCCCCAGTCACCTGAAACTTACTTCCATTATCCGCTTGTGTGCCTACTATGGTATTCCCTGTAGACGTTCCTCCCGTAAGTCTTACATCCTTAGAACCACCACTGGAAAGATTTATCTCAGTAGAAGTTTCCGAAACTCCAGAATAAATATTCTCAACCCAGGTTGTTCCGGTCCAGAAAATCGGCCTACCGGCGGCATCTAGAGTCGTGTCTAAATACATAAACCCAACATCATTAGCTGTTAAAGTTGGTCTATTTGCCGTAGTACTTTTCCTTGCATTATGTCCATTTCTAATAACACCGGAACTAGTAATAGCTGTATTCCCTATTCCTACTACATCTCCTAAGCAATGGATTAGATTATTAGTATTATCAATTAAACTATTCCCGATTATAACTCCCCCCGCGGCACCAACTAGAAGAGAATAACTAGCATAAGTATTATCCCTTATAGTATTTCCAAGTAAAACATAAGACCCACCGGCAGTAGGAGTAAAGGTACTAGCAAGTGTTCCACCAATTAAATCCACGCCGCTGACATAAGCAGAGGCGGCGTAGTTTATATAAAGCGTTCGCTCAGTAGAAGTAACCTTTCCGTTTATAAACCTAACTGAAGTATCATTAGCAATTACGTTAATTCCTTTTTTCGCAGTTATATTAAAATTCGTAACCTCTACAAGATTTTCAGCATCGGATTCTAAATAAATACCATAATAGGAATTATCGATATTAAGATTTGTAAGTTTTAACTCTTTAGCAAGTGTCCCTACCATATAAACCCCTTCTGTTCCTAAGCCTACTCGAACAGTAGGAGCACCAGTATAACCTGTTCCACCATAAGTAACATTTATTGCATCTACTTCCCCACTGCCATTAATAGTCGCTGTAGCAGTTGCTATCTCTCCACCGCCGCCAAAAATTTGTATTTCCGGCGGGGATGTATATCCACTCCCGCCATTAGTAACAGTAATACTTGTTACTGCCCCACCAGAAATAGTAGCTGTTGCAGTAGCTCCAGTTCCACCGCCACTATCTGCTAAATATCCGTACAAATCTACATTACTTCCACTAACTTTAACATCCCCAGTTAAACGAAAAACATGTGTTCCTGTCGGGTTTATATTTTTCATATAAACATTACTAAGTAAAAAACTAGAAGCTTGATAGGTATAAGGAGTATTAGATCCAGCTGTTATACAATCCCTATAATAACTACCGAGAAGAATGCTATTAGAAAGCTGGAAGTTCTTAGTCTCCCATACATAGATATTAGACCTATCGCTCCAATTAATCTTTACTTTATTCGCAACAACATCCACTGAGTTAGCTGCAATAATCCCATATCCAGTTCCAGTAATCCCGGCTAAATCCCTAATATCCACATTATCCACTACTACGTTATTCATTCTATATAGAGAAATCCCAGTACCAGAATAAGAACCGACCATAGTTATATTTGCTTTATTCCCATCTATAACAAAGTTTTTAATCCCTACGTTATTAACAAATGGAATACTATTATTATTAGATATCGCCGTGTTACTACCTAGGAAAAAATAACTACTCGTATAAGTCCCGGCCTTCGCTTTTAGTGTACTCCCATGCCCGTCATAAGTAGTTCCACTAGTAAGTGTAAGAAGAGAGCCGTCTACTATAAAAGTCCTTCCAGGATCAAAATTAACCGTTTTCCCACTTCCGGCAGTAAAGGCTTTTAAAATAGCTGCTGTATCATCTGCACTCCCATCCCCGAGTGCTCCCCAGTAACTAGGATTAATATCCCCCTTAGTTATATTAACTGCTCCAGAACCAATAAAACATCCGGGAGTTGGGAAGACATAATCTGAAAAAGTAACAGCCCCACTATTATTTATCTTCCCACCAGGAAAGAAAATAACTATAGAACTAAAACTACTTGGGACAGTATTCCACTGTGTGGAAATAACAAGAGCTTTCCCTGCACTAACGGCGGCAGCATCAGCATCAGCGAGAGTAGAATATTTCCTAGCAACTATATGCTCCCCATTAGCTATAATATCATTTGCTGTTAACACCCCACTAACTGTAGCTGTCTGAGCATTTATATTCGTCCCAGTTATAAAACTAGAACTGAAATTCGTAAACTTCCCATGAACACCGGAATACCAATTTCCTACAAATCTATCACTAGTATAAGTAGCACCAAAGACAATAGAGGGAAGGAGGCAGAAAAGAAGAGTAAAAATCCTTAGCATGTTTGAACCCCCACGCCGTCACTGATATACCGGACGACTTCATATTGTAAAACAATAACAACCTCTGCTTCTGTGTCGTTAATATAAGTATCTGTAGCTGCCCTAAGTGTAACGGTATTTGCAGTTGCATCGGTCTTTTTCAAAACATACTGAATCCCAGGAACCATTGCAGTTGGATCAATAGTAAAAACCTGACTCTGCACACCAGCATTAGCTTTTATAAAAGTCTCAGTATCATCTATAGTATGTGTCGCAGTAGTAACTTCAACAGGAACATAAACCGGATTACCCGTTAAATGCTCTACAAAATCTGCTTCTAGCTCATTTATCTTTGCCCTTACTTCCCTAATAAATGCCGCCCATCCGCTAACTAGACTTGTATCTTTCGGTTCTAACTCATTCATTTTTAACTCCTCTCTTTCAGCTAAATAACTGTAAAGTCCACATTCCCAAACATACCCCCACTAGTAATCTTAGTAGGGTCAAAATTATGTTGATTAAAAACAACTGTATTTAAAGCACCCGAGACGTCTACTTCAGTAGTAGGAATATAAGTAGCATGATTTACTTTCCTAAATGAACTAACGGTAACATGGCTGGCATTTCCATTTACTAAAAGATGCTGAGCAGCGCTATCGGCGGCAGCACCTAACGTATCTTGCCTAGAAAGAGCAGAGATAATACTATTCCCCTCTCCTCCGGTTACCTGAAAAGATCTTCCCGGATAAGTAGCATCTCGATTTATATTTGCTTCTACTCCACAGGCCCTAAGACAAACGGAATTGGCTCCATTCAATAAAAATCCTAGTCCCGCTTGTTCTACATAAGTAGCCCCGATATCTACGGTCGTAGGACCATTCAAATTAATCCCAAGGATAATATCTCTAACACTACAGGCAGATAGAAAATGTCCATCCCCGCCGTCTATATAAATACCAGCATAGCCACCTTGAAAGATTTTAACTTGGTCATACGTGCAAAAAGCACCCGTACCTGCATACAGTGAAATATCATTTAAATACCGCATATGCACATTACGTACAGTTAGATTAGTAAAAATCTCCTGTGAACTTACATGAAGATCAATTCCTTTATTCCCAGTACCCGTCCATTGCCCTGGTCCATCTATTCCAAAACTCTCAAGATAAACCCAATCCGTATCAACCCCAAGTAAGACAGAGCCATTGTAATCTGTCTTAATAAACCCTGATTCTAATACATTCTTTCCAACTATTCTCTGCCCGGCCCGAAGAGTTAAAGCACTTGTGATTTTAAACCAGCCAAGGATAAAGACAAAAAGAAAGTTATCTAAAGCATCTTGTACTAAGGCAGTAGCATCGATACTTGTTCCAGGGGAGGTTAATATAATAAATGGTAAACTCGGGGTCCCATGAGTATGATCTTTTCTAGAAACTTCCGAAGAAACCCCGGCAGTTGCACTTTGCCCAAATGCAGTTTCACTAACAACGGTATCCCCAAGAACTCCTAAATCCTTCTTAAGCGCCACTTGGTTTGGCTCACTATAAAGTGGATCTGCATCATCCACAAGAAATGGCCCTACACTTCCGACAAAAAACTCTACCTCTGCCATAGCTACATGTCCATCATATTTTTCATCATATCCATATCCTCTTTCTTTTCTTCCATCATCTTCTTCATAGCTTTCATAGCCTTCTCTTTTCTTTTAGGATCTTTCATTATTTTCTCACACTCCATCATAGTATGTGCGTCATTTTCTGCTTCCCAGTCGCGTTTACTACCTATAACCTTTTCCATAAAACCTCTTAAAGAAAAAGGGATAGAAGTTTAAAACCTCTATCCCTCTTTTTTCTCTTATCGCCCGTGGACAGAGACTTTTCTAGTTGCAGTAGCCGAGGAAATAATCCCAAAGGCCACACCCTTTACATCAGGCCCAACAGCAAAAATACCACCACCCAGGGGATAAAGCATCCCAGTAGAATTACAGGTGGCAAGAGTAGTTCCCGAGCAAAGATAAACCTGAACCGGAACAGAAGCATGACTTACATCAGTAGCCTGGAAACCAAGAACTTTCATATTAGTAACATCCACAATAGGCCGGGCGCTAAGTTTCCCGCTAATCCCGGTATACTGAGCAGATTTAGCTTTCGCCGGGGCTATCATCTGAACCCGAGTTTTATCATTCTTCTCTGTAGACAAATAACCATCCGCAAAAGCAAGAGAGCCAAAAGAAAAGACAATCCCAAGAATAATTGCGATAAATTTCATTTCGTTTTTCTCCTTTTTAAAAGGGAGTCAGTTTCCCAACTCCCCTTTTGGTTTTAACTACAGAATCCCGTTGACACCAATATTATCCAACCAGCCATGTGCCCTTTCAAAGTGCATTTCAAGACCAGCTTCAGTCAGAAATTCACTCTTTTCACCGTCAAGGTCATTAGCCTGGCGATTGGGCAGATACTTAGTATCATCAATATACCGATAAACCAAGTATTTCGGATCTACAATAAGAGCAGAGTTATTAAACGGAGCCAGGAGGTTAAAGAGCGGGTGCATTTTAAAATGCAGAGTCCCGAATGCACTTACGAGGGTTACAACTTTAATCCCGTAAGAGGTAATTCCCGGCTGAAGTTGCATAGTACCACCGGCTTTTACCATCTGCTGGATACCAAGCAGCGCCCCATTCCCGCAGAGAGCAAGTTTTTCTTCACTCCCATATTTGAAAAGGTCTTTCATATAAGAATCAAAGAAAGCCTCTCCACCCTGGACCCAGGTTGCACTATTAAGACCTGCATAGTCCTTCACGTTAGTAGAAAGGAAGTTCCGAATACCTTTGGTAGTCCTTTCCGGTTTGCCATTTGCTCCCGTTCTAAGAGACAGTTGGGAGAAGATAAAAGCCTTTTCCATCTCAATCGAGTGCATTTCAAGAGCTTGCGCCCGAGCTTCTTTAACCTGATCGCCAGTGCGCAGTCTAGTTGCTTTACCCGTCCTGGTCATATCCAGAGAAGTTCTGAAAATCTGGGTATAGTTATAAATCTCGGTCGGGTCATAAATAAGGCTAGACGGCGAAGTTCCACCTTCAGGGTTTACGGAACCAATAATAACCGCCGAGACATTACCAGCAGCGGCAATAAGAGCTTGAAGAGCAGCACCAGTAGCAGAAGCCGCATCTGCTTCCAACAGGATCATAGTTACATAAGAACTTGCACCATTAATAACCGAAGCAACAGAGACTTTTGCAGTCAGGCGAAGAGAAGGAACTGCATTGTCCAGAAGCATTACTTGGTGAGTTACGTTAAACTTAGCTGCATTAGCAGCACTCATTTTTACGTAGAACGTATCACCAACAGCAGCGGCGGCATAGGCATCAGAAAGATTTGTCCCGCCGAAAATTCCAGTAGAAGCCCCAATCTGATCCGGAATTTCCTGCTCAAACCAGTGATAATGCGGGTCGTCAGTTTTTTCACTCTTCAGCATACTCATAATAGCAGTCAGTGCCGCGCCGCCATTAGGATAAAGTTTAAGTACCATCTGCCTCCAGTTTTCAGGACGCTGACCTGTTACAGTAAAATCCCCAGAACCTCTCATTCCAAGAAACGGCATTTTTAACTCCTTTGTTTTTAAGTCTTTAAAAGACTCGGTTAGTTGTTAACGTTGAAAATCCATAAGTTCTTCCGCCGCATTATCAAAAAATCCTGCTTTTCCATCTTTGGAGATAGGCGTCGCCGTACCTCCTTTTGATCCAGCAAAAGCGGGTTTAGTTCCCGTAGTAGTTTGGGCCGTTGTTGCCATAGCAACTGGCTCCTTCAAACCTAGTCTTTTTCGACTTTCTTTCGCAGTTAGATCAAAAAGTTCGTTATATGGTTTATCCTTATGTGTCTGCTCCATTTCTTTAAGGACCATCTGGACATACTGATTATGTGGTTTCAGATCCTCATTCTGGGAGTAGAAAGAAGTAACAGCTTTGCTAACCATAATCTCTCTATTAACAGTGGTATTAATCATAAGCGGAAGAGCTTCCATAAGAGCTTCCATTAGTTCTACTTTGTTTTGGTAGATTGCTTCGTTAATAAGTTCCGGGTTATCAATAACTTTATCCAACTGTTCTTTCGTAAGAACTTCTTTTTTATCCATAAGCCCTTTGAAAATATCCGGCAGGGCTTTAGTGGCTTTTGCTTCTTCTTTTTTCTCTTCCGGTTTTTCCTCAACTTTCGGCGGGGGGAATACCTGAGCTTTTCCATCCCTTGCAACAAGGCCAGAAAGTCTAGAAAGTTCCGCTCGAAGCTGTTCAATAACAGAATCCTTCTCATCAACTACTACCGCCTCTACTTTTACCTCTTCTTTTCTTTCTTCAGGGATTTTTACTTCTTCTTCTTTTTTCTCTTCAACTTTTACTTCTTCCTGCTTTGCCATTTCTTCTATAACCTCAGCAGGTTTTTCTTTATCTTCTACTTTTGCCGGCTCAGGACCACCATCAAAAAACGAAAGCATATCTCCCAGTTCTTGTTTCTGGAATTCTTCTACCTTTACTTCTTCTGTCACATTAAATGCTTCTCTCTCTTCTTCAGTCATAAAAATCTACTCTCCTTTCTCTTTAGTTGCAATTTCTAAATCCAAAAGCAAAGCTTTCGGAAGGGTTTTGAAATACTCTAGTTCATTTACTCTAGCTCTAAGTTCCTTATCCGTCCAAAGCTCATCCCCTTCGCGGAGAAGGGTCATTAGATATTTATCTCTCTCCTCTATCTCTTTATTAATAACCCCCCAAGGAACGCTATTAATAAAAGCCTCTAGCTCGTTTAAAGAGATCTCACTTATCTCTACCTCTTTAACCTCGCATCTGCATGAACTCCTGCATATCGATAAGATTTCCTTTTTGTGCTTCGCCGGTAACTTGGGAATCAGCCATTTGAGTAGTCTCAACAGCATTTGTTCTCCTTATAAAGTCATTAACATTCGTAGCCCCATTTGCTCTAGCTACATGAGAGAAGATTCTAGCGATATCAAAAGTCTGGTTTAAGACCGGGTCACTAGAAACTAACTTCATTGTTTCTATCCAAAACTGAACTTCTGTCTGACTTGCGCTTTTGGTAGTCCCATCTTTATAAACAACGTCATAATCTGCAAGGATATCAAAAGGACTTACATTCATTTTATTCCCATAATCTCTTCCAAACTCTGCTACTAATTCTTGCGGCCAATCGCCTACGGCTTTGACAAAAGTCTCATTACTCATAAGCTGTTGAGTATGCGAGGCATGGAAAGTTGCGAGATCCTGGAGATACTGAACAGAGATTATTTTCGCCATTCTATCAAGACGACTAATGGCCATATTCATAGCACCGTTAAACTCTGAAGCAGAAACTCTCTCTCCCCTATCTTGCACAATCCCTTGAGTAGAATCACTAGCTCCTGTTGCTCTAGCCATCATACCCATTATCTGCTCCGCGTCACTCATATTCTTCTGTGTTATATCCACTACTTTCAACTGTTCTACTGCCCCTGTAACCCCTCTCCCCCAAGCGCTTCTTCTAAGTCTTATAAGTTTTCCCGGCTCAGGATTTTTAAGATCATCCATGTTAATAAGTGAAGGATCTACTATCAACATATCATTCATTGCTTTTCTAACATTCGCTACATGGCTATTAAACATAAAATCTAATGCAGTCTGCAACCCGCCAACCAGTTCCATTCTAGCAAGAGGAGTAATAGAATAACCGTCGAAATCTGGAGCAGCAACAGAAATAGGGTACTTGTTATGATTAAGCCCAAGAGGGGATATTCTAGTAAGAATTTCTTCATTCGCCATAGAAAACATCCACTTCTCTGGATATTCCCCTCTCTCATTCCCTTCTTGAACACCTTTAAGCCCCCAGTCTTTGGGTATAATTTCACAATAAAAGTTTATTTCAGTTACATATTTGGTAGAATTAGGCGCTTCTCTTTCTTCTCTAGTCATTATTCGTTTAGAGGGGTCAGAGAAATACTTAGAACTCTTGTGCATTGCCCCTTGTTGGTTTAGATATTTAACATTAATCCTACTTCCCTCTGCCTCTCCTGCAAGAAGTCTATTCATACTAATAAAATCTATCCATCCGATATATTCCATAGATTGCAAATTATGAATAGAAGTATTCGGATCCGGAAGAAGTCTGTATGGATCTATGTTTATGCACTCATTCCCCTCAAAAAGAAGGGCCGGGATATTCTCCCTAGAAATTCGCGGGGGAAGGGGAAGTCCAAAAGCATCAAACTGGGGAATATCCACTCTCTGCGGTTTCTTTCCCCAAACTTCTTTCCAGTTAAGAGTTGTAGCCCCTATGCCGTAAGATAGGGAATCTCTTAAAGAGGCATAAATATCAAGAGTGCTTTTAAACCTTCTTACTTGCTGGTTTACTACAAGTTCTAAAAGTTTCGCCGGGATAGTATCTTCCGGCCCAACTCCATCAAAAAGAAAAATATCCCCACTAAGAAATGCTCTCATCATATAAGCAAGCATTGTTTCAAGTGTTGCATAGGAATAAGGAACAACTATTGAAGTTGGTTTTCTACTATCTGAACCTTTTATTAATTTCTCTGCTTCAGAAAGTGGAATGAAAACTTTTAAAGTTTTATCTATTTCATTCCAAGTCCCATGTCTTTTACTCATAACTGTATATGAATCTTCTGCATACTGAGAAAGTTTAGCAATTATTTTACTGTGTAACTGACTTCCAGGCTTTAAATCCAGATCAAAAGGGTATTTATAGCCCATATCACCAGATGTTAAAATCGTTCCAGTAGCGGGACTTCCCTGTATGACATTAGGCATTTCAAACTCCTTTATTGCACGTCTACAAAATAAACAATTGCTTCAGCCCCAGTACCACTTATGGAAATAAAAATTCCATTCTCTGCTTTTACTTTTAAATTAACAATCCCACCTATATTTTCTGCTCCGCTAACAGTTATTTTAAAAAGCTCATTCCCACTTGCTTCTGTTTTGCTATCGTAAATAATAACCGTAGCATCATTAGTTCCATCAGTTAAAACAACAACGCCTCTTAACTGACTATTACTTGCTATAACAACTCCATCAGTAATTAAAAGCCCGGAAGAGGAGCATTCATCATACTCCCTTCCAATTGCATCAACTGTGCTTAAGTTTTTAACATCCATAATTAACTCTCAGCGTTAAAAGTGCAGTCATAAGTAAATTGAATAGAATCTGAAGCACCAACGTTAATTGCTGCAAAAACACTCCTATCCATAAGAACGCCAGCAGAGGCAGCAGAAAGAATTCCATGTTCAGTAATAGCATACGTATTACCAGGAGTAATAGTCGCTACTGTTCTATAAACATTTGCATTTCCATCAGTAGCCTGTGTTCCAGAAACACGACTCCCAACTTCTGTTACAAGAGCAGTTTGAGTATTTGCTTCTGCGGTAGTTCCTGTCCCACAAGCATGGTATTTAAAAACATCCAATGGAGAAGTTGTGGAATTCTGAAGAGAAGCAACTATTCGATCTCTAAAAGCAGTTGTTACTTTTTTAATCGAAATACAACCCCCATCTTCCCACTCACCAGTTTCTCCCCTATAAATTCTAACAGAAAGAACCCCCCAAATTTCTCCCATAATACCAGTATAACTATCAGTTATTGCAGCTATAACTTCTTTTCTTGATCGACCTCTTGGAAGTTTTCCTTTTCTTATCTGCTTTGCAAGCCAATAGGTTTTTATAATCTGAATTATAGAATCCAGCATTTTTCCGTCTTTGGTTCTAATCTCTTTTCCCAACAGTTTCATCTTAACCTCCTAAAAGTTTTTTAACTCCTGCCCCAAGGATTTTTAAAACCTTAGTTATTGTAGGAATTAGTGGATTAATAATAGTAGTAACAGCCCCGGAGATAGAAGACATAATACCCGTAAGGGCAGTTTTTAGTGTTGCAATAGTAGTTAAACTTCCTATTGGACTTGGATTATTACCAGTTATACCTTTATTTATATTTTTAACAATCTCCCCAGTACCGCTGGTAAAACCACCAATTAGCCCTTTTCCAATTGTTTTAATAACCGATCCATTGCCACTAGGAAATACACCACTTAAAAGCTGATTAAAACTAACTCCAGAAGAACTAGCTACCCCAGTAGCAGAGGTTAAATCACCAAGTAAATTTAAGTAAATTAACTTAAAAATATTCCCAGTAGAATTAGGAAAATTTCCTAAAACGCTGAAGTTAATTTGCTTTATTAATCCCCCGGAAAAGACTGGATTTATACCCGCTAAGTTTTTATTTATACTTTTAACTAAGCTCCCACTTGGGGCGGTATTTGTTCCGGCTAAGTTTTTTAAAGTTTTTATTACATTAATTCCAGAAGCACTAGGACAATTCCCAGTTAAAGCTTGTGTATAAGTAGTCCCTCCACTTGCAGGAGGAGCTAGGGCAATTAAGATACTGACACCATGATAAGAAGAAGTAGTCCCAGTTTTAATATTCCCAGTTGCACCAGATGCGGCTTGCAGTTTATCAGATAACTCATGTTGATTAAAATCTCCCCTTTCAGTAAACCCAGTAGGGGGAGTAACACCTGCTCCAGTTGCTTCGTTACTACATAGATATAACAAATGTGTATTTGCTACAGTGGTTGTTACAGCAACATCTGGAAAGTTTGTTACACTCTGAGCACTGTTAGATACATTAACCGGATCACCTGTTGCAATGCACCCACTATAAGCTGCAAGCATAGCAGAAGAAGGGACACCAACACCACCCGCATGAGTTACAACATAATTTCCAGATTCACTACTTGCTCGTTTCCACCAAACTACATGTTGAAGAGGAACAGCAGAAATAGACTGTGATTGAACTAAAGTAAATCCCGCAGGGGGTGTTAACACGACACTAGATTCTGCGTAAACAGATAAGATAAGAATATCATCGTTACTTAAACCAGATGGAGGTGTTAACGTTTCCGTTGTATGCCCACCGGCATAAGTAACGCTGGACATAGAACGATATGTAACGGCCATTTTAGAATGGATACCTCAAATCAACTGCATAACCATTAAAGTGCCCCGGTTTAACCCCAGCAAAAAGTCTAATTCCTTGTTTTCCTTGTTCCAAGGCTAAGGTAGTTATTTGATGCGCCGGAGCAGATAAACCATATTGAACTTCTGCTATATGATTTCCGTCTCTATCAGTTTTAGTAAGTAATCCAAATGCTCCCTGATCGGAATCATTCCGGCAGCGGAAAGTAAGAAGATCCATATTATCATCATAATCCATTTCAAAAACAACAGTGTTATCCGCGAAACTACCAAGTGAAATTGTTCCAGCCATTTTGAACCCCCTTATTTCTCTGTATTTTTATGTGGAGTAAATATAGCAGCAATAGCACCAAGGGCAATAAGTCCCATTTCTTTCTCTCCAATAAAAAGACTTATAACAGAAACAACTGCAAGCGTTCCAGCGAAAATCAGTCTTTCTACTTTCATTTCTCCTCTCTCCTTTTTTTATGTTTACCACCGAAAACCCGAACAGCGAAATACATATTTCTAGCTAAATCCGGATCATAAACTGTTACGTTAAGAGCTTCTTCCAGGATTTGATCTGCGAGTTTCCTGGGGAACTCAGGGATGGAATAAAGATAATCATGAATCGTTGCGGCTCTCTGGCCAAGGTTTTTAAGAGGTGCAAAAGAAACGAAGTTAGTAACAAATCCACTAGGGACTATTATAACTCCAACTAAATCTGATTTATAAATAAGTGGATTTATTAATTGCCAATAAGAATCTCCTTCTACTTCTGGTAGAAGTCGAACTTCTAAGGGAGATAGGAAATCGCTAGTCATTTTTCTTTTCCTTTCTTTTTATAACAAGACGCGCCGTTGGCGCGAAAACCCTTGTGGGGAAAGCAAAAACGTCTCGCCGCCGAAAGCTTAGTCTTTCTCACTCCGTGCCAAGTGGGGAGTCTCCGGCGCATCCGCGCCTCTTTTTGCATAATTCTCACTTGGAATTATAAGATTCATTTTAATTCCTGTTTTCTTTCTATGTTCGCTAACGGCAGTTGTTAGAAATTTTAGAGCTTCTTCTTTTGTTAATTCTCTTGTGTCGAGATAGATTAATGCCGGAATATGATCTTCCCGCGGGCATAAATAATCTCGAAACAAACGAAAGATATCCTTTCTGTTTGCTCTTTCCTCTTCATTTTTTGTAGGAAAAATCACGAGTATTTCCTCTCACTAAAAAGTCTAGCTTCTCTTTCTCTTCTAGATTTTAAACCAGGTTCAACAACCTTCCTTCCACCTTTAGTGATTTTATTCCATTTCCGCATTTCGGCGGGGATGTTGGAATAGTGCATCGCGTTTAACTCCTTCAAAAGAGTGGAAGATTCAAACCCGAAGTTTCCAATATTGAACATGAAAGATAGAAGAGCGTCAAATTGTTCCTGATCTACTTGGACTTTTATAAGAGAGTTTAGAACTTTCTCTCTCTCTTCTAAGTCTTGTGCGAGAAGATCCATTGCAACTTCCCGCGAAATTCCGTCTTTAAAAGAAACCAACTTTCCGCCTAGGAAAATCCCGCCTCTATCAAGTTCACTCTTTCTAAGAAGATGCCCTATTCCAATAGTCGGAAGTCCCGCCTGATCTTTATAAACATGCAAAATGCATCCTTCTTCTTTTTCCAAAAACTCAAGACCTTCAAAACTTATCTTCATAAACTTTGCCATTCTTTTCTCCTTATAGCATTTTTACAATAATAGCGATAACTATTGGATTTACCACACAGGCTGTTAGAATTGCATAAAGAAGTGTTCTCAATTCTTGTATCCTCCTATCCACATCTAGGTGTTTAAGGCGGCATATTTCTTGAGAATACTTC
>Ga0209318_1000332_pt1 | contig 47625 bp, 58 predicted proteins | sample RifGroE1_FD_183999 | JGI IMG/M metagenome (GOLD analysis project Ga0209318, IMG submission 183999) | Groundwater microbial communities from Rifle, Colorado, USA - Groundwater E1 (SPAdes) (version 2) | ecosystem: Environmental > Aquatic > Deep subsurface > Groundwater | place: Rifle, Colorado... | reverse complement strand
TTTGCTATATGACAGCCTACCACAGAGCAAAGCAATGAAGATACATACAAGTGAACTATGTATCGAATTGAACAGGAAGAATCATAAAGAAATATCTTCCCCCAACAGAACTAAAGAAAATCTTTTTAGCCATTAATAAACCTACGACAGTATGTGAAAACAAATAGAAAAGAAACTTAAAGTTTCAGAAATAATCCCCTATGGAAAAAATATCAAAAAACACTCTGATGAACAGATTGAGCAGATTGCTTGAAGTATTACACAATTCGGCTATATCCAACCAATATGTGTGGACAGCAATAATACTATCGTTATAGGTCACGGAAGATTCGAGGCAATCAAATACCTATGATGGAAAGAAGTAGAGGTTATCGTCCTTGAATGATTCCCTGATGAAGATATAAGAGCTTTGAGAATCGCAGATAACAAGATGAATGAGTCACCATACGATTTCTCCAATCTATCTAGCGAGCTAAAAGAACTATCTAAGCTATTCGATATCAAGACCCTATGATTCACTGATATGGAGCTAGCCAACCTGTGAATACTTATGGAGACAAAGAAATCAACCCAAGAGGCTACTGATATTATGGACAGCTTTGACCTTGATATAGATGATATAGATGAGGCAATGGAAAGACAATCAATCCCAACTGATATAATGGGTGGGCAAAACCAAAAGAAACCAATCACCTTCTTCTGTTCAAATGAAGAGTATGAAGTTCTCTACCCTATATTCGCAACTACAAAGAAATGGGAAGCTAATACACAACTTTTACTTGAGATGGTTAAAAGAATCTAAATGTTCACATTCCTACCTGAGAAATATTGAAGCCCTAGGTGGTCTTGAGAGTATCTTGACTGCTCAATGCCTATGACATTCGACACCTATTCCAACTGTGGTTATGGGTGTCTTTATTGTTTTTCCACATTCCAGAGAAGCATAGGTAAACCTAGAGAGAACTATGTAAAGAAACAAGTTAAGAAGATAAATGTAGATAAGGTAAAGAGAATGTTCTCTGAGCCTGATAAGTACGGATGACAATTTACCGACTATATCAAATGAAAGTATGTTCTGCAATGGGGATGATTATCAGACCCTATGTGTCCTATTGAGGAAGATGGGGGAGCTGGATTAGAGATGATGCAGTTCTTCAACGATATAGAGTACCCAGTACGATTCTCCAGCAAGTCAGACCTCATTCTTAGGGATGACAGATACCTGAAAGAATTTGAGAGAGGTAAAGACAGGTTCGCTTATATGTCCTCTATCATAACTTATGATGAGCAGGTGGCGAAGAGAATCGAAGCCTGAGTACCAACTCCACAGAGAAGAATGGAAGTGCTTAAGACCTTATCTGATGTTTGAGTCTGGACAGTCCTTAGGTTAAGACCTTATATAATAGGGGTAACAGACAGGACTATAAAGGACACTATCAACGCAGCAGGTCAGGCAGGAGTAAAAGCCTGCTCAACTGAGTTCTTCTGTGTTGAGGCGAGAAGTACCCCTGAAATACGCAAGAAATTCCAAGGTATAAGTGATGAATGCTGATTCGATATATTCCAGATGTACAGAGAACACAGTAATACCACAGGTTATATGAGGCTCAGCAAGAAGTTTACCCAGCCTTATATGGATGATTTGAAGAAGCTATGCGACAAGAACAACATCCTACTAGCTAGCTCAGACCCAAAACATAAGGAAGTTAACTTCTCCAACTCCTGCTGTGGACTACCTAACACTTGAGTATTCACTCAAGTACATAAAGGTCAATACCTACCAGCTATCCAACTAGCCAAGATAAAAGGATATGTTACTTGGGATGACCTAGAGAAGGTAAGCATACTTAAGAACGTAAAGTTCTGAACTGCTGATTGACTTAACCAAGGAAGCTGAAAAGCAAGAGCAAGATTCTGAGACCTAAGCATAAACGATAAGATAAAGGAATACTGGAACAACCCCAAGTCAGGTAATAGTCCCTATAAGTTATTTGAAGGACTACTAGAGCCTAAAGGATTAGACAAGAACTGAAACATAATCTATCTTTACAAATGAAAATAAAAATAGCAATCCCCTCATACAAGAGAGCAGAACAAATTGCCAGCCTAACACTAAAGCTTATAGATACCGAGATATTCGATGTCTATGTGTTCGTAAGACAAGAAGAGACCTATACCTACCAAGAGCATTGTCCCGATGCAACAGTAGTCTGAACAGATGCTATAGGAATAACCCCAACAAGGAACGCAATCCTAGACTACTTCCAAGAAGGAGATAAGGTTCTTATGCTTGATGATGACATAAAGTCAGTAAAGTTCTTATTCAAAGACAAGCTCCAGAAGCTAAATAAAGAGCAGATAACCAAACTCATAATAAGAGAGTTCGACAAGTGTGAGAAGCAAGGATTGAAGATGTGGTGAATATATCCAATAGCAAACAATTTCTTTATGTCCTCTAAGTACAACACTAAATGCTTCATTATATGAACATTCGCAGGAATAATAAACACAGAGCTAAGATTCGATGAGACATTGACACTAAAGGAGGACTACGATTACAGCCTCCAGCATATATTTACCTATGGGTGAGTGCTGAGAAACAACTCGGTAGCAGTTGAGGCTATACACTACACCAACAAATGATGATGCGTAGATTACCGAGATAAGAACAGGGAACAGATAGCAATAAATATCCTAAAGAAGAAATGGTGAACCATAATAAGAGACAACTCAAAGAGAGAAAACGAAATACTTCTTAACCTAAAATAACTATGTTACTATTTATAGCAGATAAAAAGATTCCTAGAAGCAACTGAATAAGGAACGAATGATGTTGTACTGAATCTTGTCAAACATTTATCAGGGCTTCAGATATAATTGAGGCAGCCAAGAAATATCAAGAAAAGTTCTGAGAGCTTCCTTGAACAATAACAGAAGAAATATACAGGGTGTATATTGATTAATTTATAAAAAAAACTTGCTTTCTTTAAATTAATGATTATAATACCCTCAACATTAACATATAACATTAAATCATATGGGACTCAAGACCTCTGACATAAAACAAGAAGCCAAAGGATATATAAAAGATATATTCCACAAGGTGACTTCAAGCGAAGACAAAGAACTATGGCTAAAGGCTTTCAATATGATTAACAACCATATAATAAAGCAAGAGAACTGAGACAGATGAGAAGTAATGTTCATATGGAAGGAAGTAAACAAACAGATGAGTAACCTATACTGAAAGAAATTCATTAAACCTTCCAAGATATGATAGGTTACATAGATATAAAGAAGGTTCAGAGAGAAGATAGACTCTTCATAATAAGAACCTATAGCCAAGAGAAATATAGAAGATTAAAAGCAGAAGGATATTTTACTCACTTACCCTTATGAATATATGGAACTAAAGAGAAAGCAAAGAGAACCAAGAGACTGGAGATGTTGAACCTGTAAGCTACAGGAATGCAAATGCAAATCAACCCTCCCATCAACCCTTACTAAGAAGAAAATTATTAGATAAATAACAAACAAATGATAATAGCATTTGACATAGATGACACATTGATTATACCGAGTGTAGCAAACTGATTGAGTATTGATACTCCCAACTATGAAACTATATCTATATATAACTGGTTTAAAGCACAATGACATACAATGTGTGTGTGGAGCTGAGGATGAGTTGATTATGCTAGGCACTGGGCAGATAAATTATGACTAGAGCCAGACTTCATCTTGCACAAAGAAAAAAGTGAGAATGTCGATATATGCTTTGATGATTGTGATGTAGACCTAGCTAAGACTAATATAAGAGTAAAGAGACTCAACAACCAGATAAGCAGGAAAGAATGGAATAAGCATAATCCAGAATAGCTATGCCATATAAAATAGACACACAGCACATAAAACTTCCTAAAGAGTTGGATAGAAGGAGAAAGCTTACTGATGATGATAGAGCTGAGATATTCCACTATTGGAGTGAATGACAATCTATAAGGCAACTTGCTAGGGATTATAATGTTAGCAGAAGAACTATTGAATTTGAGATATATCCTGAAAGACTTGCAAAATGCAAAGAACAATATAAAGAGAGAAGATTAGACGGAAGATATTATGACAAAGATGAACACAGAGAAGCAATGCAGAAAACAAGACTACATAGAAAAGAAAACTTAACAGCTAAAAAAGATGCAGACTAGAATACATATATGATGTTCCTGCTGACGGTGTACAGGTAAATATAGACCACATTGAAATACAATGAGAAGATTAAAGAGAAGATATACACACAAAGCAATAAGAAGAGCATACAATGTAAATATACGAAAATGAATCTATGATGCAGTTGAAAAGAGCTTAGGTTACACAGACTAGAAACCACTTGGGAAGAGTTTGATGACTGGACTAAAAACTTCTTATATAACGAAGCAAAGGAATGAAAGATGAACAACACAGCAAAAGAATTTATACTTACTAAATACCAAACAAATGGCAAGAGTAAAGCATAACTGGACAGAGATAAGAGCAGCCTATATGAAATCAGATGCAATAGATGTAGCACCATTTGTTATGCAGAACTATTGAATAGACGTGTCGGGTTGAAATAGCCACGCAAACACTAAATGATGGAGAGATGAGAAACTATCAATGTTAGATAGAGCTAAAGCAAAAGCAATGGAAGAAACAGAGAAGAAGATGGTGGAAGCATACAAACCTACAATGGAAGAACTATGAGAGATGCACAAAGGTATAAACCTATTATTCAAAGCCTCTATAAAGAAGGCAATCAAAGACAGCATAGACCCAAAGACCTGAGAGATACTTGTAAGCCCTAATATATTCGAGCTAGAGAAACTCTGGAAGATAGTAAAGACAGAGAAGGGAGAACCGACAAGCAACATAAAACAAGATACAAAGATTACAGGAGTATTAGAAGTCAAAGACATTAGCCAGATGACAGATGAAGAGGTAAACGACTACATAAAAAATAAGTTGAAAACTCAGGGATAATCATTATAATACGGAAAGTTAAATTATGACTTTCAACAAATGGCTAATACAAAGACTTTACAGGATATTCGTAACATAGCTTATTGAATAATCAAACAACCACAGAACTCCTCAGCATACCCATTAGCTCTATTCGACTCATTCGCAAACAAAGCTCAAAACGATATATGTTATGGTAATGTCACCAATCTCCAGACCCAAGAACAGCTGGCAAAGGTAACATTACCTTTTTTAAATTCTACTCAATTCTATTCTTCATCACTTAAATCCACCCTGACAGCATTATCAGTCGTATGAGCCACCACTTTACCCTGCAACACCGAATGACTCGCTACGAGCTGATTTATCTATCTTAAAGGGGATATAATAAGTTATAGTGGAGTGAATGCTAACTGATTGACTTGAGTACCAGCAACCTGAACAGGTTCTATATCATTTGCCTTTGAGGCAGGAACTCCAATAGTACAGCTATATGCTCTACCAGCAGACTTCGGACAACCAGTATCAGTTAACTACAACAGTAACCAGAAGCTTAAGAACATAGACCAGAGAGACTTAGTATCAGAAGTCCCAACCAGTCCTTTCCTACAGAGATACTTCCGCAATGACTTCACCAGTGATACACAGTTCAGTGAATACTACTATACAGTAATCAATGCCCAATATCTATTATTCATCATACCAAGTGCAGAAGGAAAGATGCTAAGATTCGAGTATCAGAAAGCTCCAGAGCAGATGGTAGATGCGGCAGACCTAGCAACTATACCAGATGACTACATACTTAATACAGTCCCATATCTAGCAATAGCAGAGATGATGGCTAACAGATGAGAAATGAATGAAGCTCTGATGCTTAATAACTTCGCATTCGTCAATACTAAGAATATGTATAAGTTCTACCAGACTCAGAAATGAGAGCTACAATACAATCAAAGAGTAAGGACAAGCAAGGATTATTTATACCCGAATATCTAATTTGCTTTAAACTTTTACGGGGTTCTATTATAAATTTATCATAAAAACTATGTTCGTATTGAAATCAACAGCCAACAAGATTGGTGAAGAATTAACTGAGAAGAAACTAGCAAATGAACAGCTAACACAAATCATAGAAGATAAACAGAGTCAGATAGAATACTTCATCAGTAAGATAGAGGATCTAATAGAGACTTTAGATGAATTAAGTGCTAATATACAGAAAGAGATAGAAGAAAGCAACAATGAACAGACAAAAGCATCACTCAAGAGAATCCTAAATAGCCTTAACGCAAACATATAATGTCTTTTGCAACTGCCAAGTATATAACCCTTACAGATAAACAATGACCTATATTCACTTGAGGTCTTGTTACAAACACTGAAAGATGGATGTTACCATATAAGAATACTCCAGATGCACAGAATTTCAGGATAACTGAGAGAGGTATATCAATCAGAGAAGGATTCTACCAGTTTTGAGACAGTCTAGGTGCTACAGACTACCCAAGAGGTATTGCTGCCTATTATCGTTCCAATCCAACCAACGACAAACTAATCGTCAGATATAACAAGGATGCAACTCATAAATTACTAGAGGTCAACCCAACTACCTGAGTACAGACTTCTATACTAACATCAGCACTTATAACGAGTGACAATAGGATGAACTTCGTTTCAACCAACGATTCACTATATTGTATGAACTGAGTTGATGAGATGGGTAAACTTAACTGAACCACATATACAGTACCCTCATTATGAATAACTCTGAAACCAGCTTTCGGAGCTTTCTTTGATAATAGCCTATTTGTATCTTGAGATGCAACAGCTCCCAATTCATTATACAAATCAGGAGCTAATAGTCCTGAGACATTCTCCTGAACAGGTTCAGACCTATTTACCTCCTCTTATCCAATCACTTGACTAGCGACTACTTTACAAAGCTTATATGTCTTCTCCAAGAATACCATTGATGTTATAAGCTCCAACTCTATCAAACAGATATGAAGCACTCTTGTATATACTTCCCTACCTCTTGAAGCTAATGAATGAGCAGCGAATCACGAGAGTATAGCAGTATATTGAAAGGAATGCTACTACCTATCTAAATCAAACAAGCTTAAGAAGATAGCTCCTTGACAATCAGCTCAATGGGATGTCATAGATGTATCCCACAGAAACGTATGAGGAATAGAGAAGACAATGAACCAATTAGACTCAGACCAATCCAAAGCATTCTCTTACGTTATACCTGAATCTAGTCTGATTAAATGGCATCTTAAGTCTAAAGGCTCTAACTACAACGATATATGTATTGTATATAATGTCCTTGAGGATGCTTTTATGCCAGATACCAAGAAGATATTCTATGCCTGAGTTAATTACAACACTAAGAACTACACAGTTTCCCAGATAGAACCAAAGATATATAGAGATGAAGAAGGTTTTACAGATGATGACACACCAATCCAATTCTTCTATGAGACTAAGGATATAGACCTATGAGAACCGACTATGCTCAAAGAGCTATGGCAAGAGAGAACATTCTTATGAATCAATTCCCTAGCAGTGGTAGACCAAGAGACGTTCAGAGACTGACAATTAGTCGACTCAAGAACTATAGATAGAGATGACCTACCATATGATATAGACTGAATAGGAACTCAAGAGATATGAACCTTTGCGATAGGAGAAGAGGCTGACTTGACAAAAGTATCTGACTTAGTTAATATCTCAATCATAAGAGATAAGTGAAATCTCCAACAGAGATGACAGGTATTCAAAGTAAGATGGAGCTGTTCGGCTCTATGAGCTAGAGTTCTACTACAGCAGTTTACACCAAGAATTGAACTACTACCACAACTAACAGCAAGTACACGTTAATCCGTTAATCCGTTAATTCGTTAATAACCAAACAATATGCAAACATATGCAACCTGAGGAAAGATAATCCTAACACGTAAGCTCCAACCAGCAGATACTTCATTATATGCTGATAGGGATTTATGAATAGATAAGGGGAGACTTTACCTAGTAGATGATACTCAGGTAGAATGGATAGAGTTCAGCGGAAGCCCAACACTATCAGGAACAGAATATATCTATCCTAACCTAGTAAGAGGATTATCACAGACAGCAGACCCAGCAACAGCCTGAACAGGACTTACTTGGTTAGCAGTTACAGAAGCTAAGCTAGTAGCTATGCACGACCAGCTATCAGACAGACAGGAAGGTTCACCAATGCCACAGAAGACAACTGTCCAGCTTAATGCTAGAACAGGGAAGGTTCTATGAGAGATATTCTGGGATACAACACAAGGATGACCAGTATATTATAATGGTAGTGATTATGTCCTGTTCCCTAACTGAGGTTCAATAGGTAATTCAACAGAGACATCAACAGGAGTAGTAGAGAAAGCAACAAGTGCTGAATCCATATCCTGAACTAATACCTGAACTGTATGACCTCTATTCGTAGCTCCAAGTGATATAGCAATCAATACCCAATCTGGAACACACATATATTGACACTCCACAGACCTATCAGACACTTATACAGCAACTTTCACACCAACTCTAACCCCAACTGCCTGAACACTCGTGAGGGTAAAATTTGATACTATCAATACAGGAGCTTGTACACTCAATGCTATAGCTATAAAACTACAGAACGGATTAGACCCTTCTAACTGAGATATTGCAGCAGGATGAACTTACGAACTAATTTATGATGGAACAAACTACATACTAGGAAGCTATGTATCAGACTGAACTCTACATATAGCTATAAAGGATAGTATCGGTGATGTGGTAGGTAAATCCACAGGAACAAACTATCTAGCTGCTGAGAGCTGATTTATAAATGCTATATGTACCTATTCTTCTTGAAATAACGGATGACTCAATTGATATGTATGAGCAGCAGACCCAGCAACAACACTAATAGCACAGACTAGAGTAGATGGTTGAGGTAATCTAACTAATGGATGACTATGCTTCCCTGTTAAGAAATGAAACTATTATAGAGTAGATACAACTTGAACACTTGCCTCAGCAACAGTTTACTTCACTCCTAACAAATAATAAAATATGCCAGTAGTCAACCCAAAGGATGCAACAGGACAGAATACTCTACTTAATCAGGTAGATAGTTCCCTTAACTCATTAAATCCGCCTGCACCAGCTCCTGCTCCTATAAAGTCAACAGAGCCAGCACCTCTATCTGTCACTCCAAAGATAGAGACAGCTCCAACACCAGTAGCAGCAACTCCTTCAACCTGAACCAATACAGTTGAACCTAATATAAGTGAGCCTGCTCCCACTCCAGCTGTTGAATGAACTCCTTGAGAGATTTATCTATGAGGTATTGCTGAGCCTATCAAATTACCAGAGACACCTAAGGCAGCACCAGATGCACCAGATATTACTGCTGGCAAAACCCCAGAACAAATCAAAAGCGAGTCGATAGACTCTATCATAAAGAGTTTAGACCCAAACGGAAGCTTCTCACCAGAAGAGAAGAGTTCTCTTATCAGTGCATTAGGAAGTGAAAACCCTGAGGCATATATCTGAGCATTGAAATGAAACAGCTCTATCCTAGTAGACAAGGCTAAATGAATCCTAGAAGCATATAGGAATACAAGAGACCTAACCCTTAAGCAAGATAGGACAAATGCTCTTAATGAGAGAGCTGTATCAGACGCTACGAGAGCTTATGATGAGGCTATGGGTAAACAGAAACAGAGAATGGAAGCTGATGCTAACAATATGTCAGTTGTCCAATGAACAGCGGGAAGATTGAAGAGTAGGAATATGCTTAATGCTATCAATCAAGTCCTTGATAATAATAAGAATATCTATACTTCCCTAGCTATATGAAAAGAAAGAGAATTACAAAGAATAGCAGAAGACCTAAAGTATGAGACAGAACTTATAGGTAATCAGTACAATGATGCTGTTGATGAAGGAATGCAGATTATGCTTAAGAACATAGCAGCTCTTGACTCAACAGGACAGATGAATACAAAGATGTGACTTATGCAAGCTAGAAGCTTCGTACAGAAAACCCTAGAAAATAACTTCCAAGCAAGCACAAGTTATTATAACGCACTATCAGTCCTAGACCAGAAATACACAACTCTAAGAGAAGAAAAAAAGACTCAAACCAAATACGATGACAACATAACAAAGCAGATGAACGATGATTATCTCTACAATGCAAGCTGAGAGAGAATGACTGATTCAAAAGGCAACAACCTAAAGATTCAGAAGCCAGTAGGATGAACACCAATAACAAAAGAACCTATAACTCTCCCAGATGGTTCAATGGCTATGATATACCAAACAACCTGAGCAGACTGAAAACAGACACTAAGCACAGTAAAAGTATCAGGAACTGAGGTTGCCGATATATCAGATGATATGATTTCTTGAATAGCTAAAGCAGTATCAAGCTGAGCTATTGATTCAGGTACCCTCAAAGCTATGTGATTATCTCCAGCACAGATACAGAAGGTAGTATCACAGGTAACCTGAACAGGAAAGAATAATACTGATTATGGAATAGTATGACAGCATTATGACGAGAATACAGGAACTATGGTAAATGACTACGGATTCATAGACAAGGATAACCAGACTACCACAGGAGGTTATACAGGAACTTGAAACTGAAATTCCCTTCCTTCATCAGGATGACTGGACTTCTCTACTAACCAAGCAGTAATCAATGCTCATCCTGGTGTTGCAGCATTCAAGAACAACAACCCAACAGGACTTACTTGGGGAATATCAGATGGTCTTAAGAAGATGTTTGATTGAGCGGGTATATCTTACCAACTATGAACAGCCAGACCAAAAAAAGAATGAGGTAATTATATTAAATTCGCCAGCGTATCAGACTGACTTGCAGCTTACCAATTATCATTGATGCACCCAGGAGGTAAATCTAATGTGGATGTATATCAGAGGCTATATGATTGGTCAGCAGGTTGAAACAGGGATACCCCACAATCTACTAAAGTAGCTAATAAGATTAAATATGCCAACGATATTATGGCTATAGCAGGTATAAAGAAATGAACTAAATTCGAGCAAGTTACTCCAGAACAGATGAACAAGCTTATGAATGCTCACCTAACTAAAGAAAGCCCTTGATTTATCCAAGAGATAACTAAAGCAGGAGGAACAGGAGGACAACAAACAAAAACAGCAGTAGAACAGAAAGCAAGACAATATATAGACTGAAACCTTACTGATAAAGATATAGAGAACCTACCTAAATGAGTACAAACTCAGGTAGTTAATGCTAAGGCTAAATTATTAGATAGTGGTTATGTATGAAAGAAAGCAAGGACACAGCTAGAGAAGATATCAACAGAAGCACAATCTCTACTGAAACACCCTTGATTATCTTGAGGAGTCTGAGTCAGCTTCCAGAAGGTTCTATGAGAGAATAGAGTTATCCCTTGAACTGATACAGCCAACTTTATAGCTAAATTCAAATCATTCAGAGACAATCTAGTCCTACCTAATCTTGATAAGCTTAAAGGGGCAATGTCAGATAAAGATATAGAATTCATAAGGAACTCTGCTACTCCTCTTAATCTAAGTATGTCAGAGGAAGAATTCAAGACTCAAGTAAAGAATGTTGTTGCTGATGCACAGAGAGCATTAGGAATGACACCTGAACAAACTCCAACTCCAACACAAACAGCAAGCAATAAGGATATAATGTCAAGAATAGTAGAGATGAGGAATAAAAAGACAGCTAATAAATAAGCTAAACAATAACCAAAACAATATGGCAAACTGGAAAGACTTTCATTTTTGAAAAGAAGAAGAGAAGAAATTAGCAAAGCAGACTTGAACAGTTACAACTGGCGAGTCTGTTGCTAATCCTGCTGCAAAACCTATTCAAGTCCTATGAAAGGCTTGACCAACCCCTTCTCCACTATCCACAGGAATAAAAACACCTATCATACCTGACCTAGTTGGTATGGCTTCTGATAAAATGGTCACAGGGATAAAGAATAAATCAGTACAAGAAGCACCAAAATCAGCTCCTACGAGTGTTTTAGGTTGAATCGGGTGAATTCCCCAAGCCTCAGCACAAGAACTATCTGATGACGAGATTTCACAGCTTATTGATGAATGATTCTCAGATGAGGATATAGCGATGGCTAATGAACAGCTCAAAACTCCACAGCAAGCTCCTGTGAAAGATAACTCACCATTCGCTAAAGTGCCTTGACTTCCTTTCAGTATACCTACAGCAGAAGTTCCGAATGAAGACCCTAAGAATTTCCAAGAGTTTTCAGCTAATGTGTGAGCATCTACTGCTAATGTCCTATGATGAATAGGTAACATAGCCCTACACCCTCTAAATACGATAGATACTGTCTGAAAGACAATAGCAGGTTGAATACTAAAAGCAACTACAGATGTTGATGATGAGGTAACTCAAACAGCTGAACAGGCTTATGATACTGTTCTAGGTAAATATACAGACAAGGATGAATTCATCAAGGCTATCAAGCAAGACCCTATGATAGTAGCCTGAGATATTGCTTCTGTTATTGCCTGATGAGCTTGGACAGCAGGAAAGCTAACACAAGTACAGAAAACAAGCCAGATTTCAAAGCTAGCAGCAAAGCTTAAAGAGCTTAACCACCCGTGAGCTAACATAGACGAGGCTATCAAATGAATCATAGCAGAATGAAATGCAATGAAAAATGCACAAGAGCTATGAAAAATTAAGAAGCTAGGACAGACAGCTCAGACTCTAAAGAAGGTAGAACAGACAGCTAACTTATTCAATCCTTATATAAAACTGCCTGAACTAGCAATAAAAGGAACAGGTAAAGCTCTGAAACTATGAGCTAAGGTTACAAAACCAGTACAAGAATTCATAACCTCACAGACATCCTGATTATCCAGAGAAGCACAACAGACTATTAAAGAGTTACCTAAGGAATTCAACAAAGCTAAGACTGGAGATATCTCAAAGGAATGACTATTCCAAGATGCAGAAGCTAAGATTAATGCTAAGATTGATGACTTAGAAGGAATAGGAAAGGAATATGGAAGTGTAAAGAAATGAGAGGTTGTCGCTAATATAGAGGATATAAGGAATATCGTCACTGATGTTATGACTGAAAGAAAACTAACAGAGACCTCTCTACCAAATGCAGATAGAAAAGCCTTAAAGGAAGTAAAACAATATATAAATGAATTCAATGCTTGAAAGAATATAACCGATGATGAGCTTATCAGACTTAGGAAGAAAGTAGACTCTACCATAACTTGGGATAAATGAGTAAGCTCAGAATGACAAGCAGTAGTTAAACAGATAAGGAAGAATATAGACGACTTAGCAAAAGCAAGGATACCTTGACTCAAAGAATTAGATGCACAGTTCGCACCAAAAGCACAAGAGCTTAAACAAATCAAGTCAGACTTATTCAGGAAATGACAGCTAAGAGAAGATGCGATATCCCACCTGGCAAGGAAATGACAGGAAGGCAAGCTGAAGAGGATGGAAGAGATTATGCCTTGAATAACTAATGCAACCAAAGCCCTTAAGGCTTATGAAGATGTGAAGGCAGCCACCTCTATTAAAGTCTGAACCTATTGAGCTACCGTATTCAGGGCAACGGCTCTATGAGGGGCAGCAATATGAGCAGTCAACCCAGTAGTCGCAGCTGTTATGGCACTAGCCTCCTTCCCACCTCTAGTGGCTTTCGTACTGGAGAAGTATGGTCTAGTAAAAGGATGAGCTAAATCTATTGTAGACACCCTATCCAAATGAGGTAAACTATCCCAGACTCAGACTCAAGCAGTAGAGCAAGCTATCAAGAAAGCTCCGAAGGCAGAAGTTGAGGAGTTCCTTATAAAGACTGTAAAAGACCCTATATCAGGCGAAAACCTTATGGCAGGAAACTTTCCTTGAATGATTAAACCACAAGCAGGATGATGAGAAGCTATATCTAATATGTTATCAAAATGAGATGAGGCTTTCGAGATAAAGGGACAGACATCCACCTTCCTAGAAGACCTACCAAAGAAGCCAGTATTAAAGAGAACTAGTGTAGAGAATATGCTAAACCAAGACAAATACAAGCCAGCTGAGAAGAATATCATCAGAGGGGTATTACAGCGTGTTGACTGAGAGAATATAGAGAGGTCCAAACTGGTGAGGCAGGTACAGGATGAATTCCCTAAGATAAATAAGCAAGAGACAGATAAATATGCTGATTATGGAACAAGTCACATTAAAGCGCTCAGTAAGCTATATCAAGAATGATGAAAGGCTAGCACTCGTCTTTATTGACAAGAATGAACTGCACTATGAAATAAATCCGCTCATTTTGAGAAAGATGATTATATTGCCCACTCAAGGTATGTAGATAAGCTCAATGCAGACAAATCTAATCCCGAAATGGGGAAGGCAGCAGAACATCTGGACAAGATTCAGAAAGAATACGGAGATATAATAGATAAGATGAGTGAAATCGAGTCAAAATGGAATGAGGAGTATAAAGCTTATGATTCAATATCGAAGCATAAGGATAGAATTAAGGCTGAACAGCCTGAACTATATGAAGAATATGTAAGGTTCGACAAGAAATGAGATGAGCTTTATCTTGCAAAGAAATTGGCCAAAGAAAATTATAAGAGCATTTCAGCTAAATATAGTAAACCTGAGCGCTATATCACAGAAATACAGAGTGATGTTATGAAACAAGTAGGAGGCGAGAATCAAAAAGCACAATCATTATCTAAATCAGCAGAAGAATATTTCAATTCAGGAAACTGAGAAGCAGTTCTGGATAATTATAATAAAGAAATTGACAATTTATCTCCAATTGGTAAAGAAAAAATTATTAGAGGGATAATTAATGATATCATTCTCAACGGCAGAATAGATGTCGGGATATCTAAATTTGAAGATTTACTTTATAATTTTAGTCAAAAGTATCCAGAGGATTTAAATATAAAACTAGACCCTATAGATTTTGAAGACTTCTTCAAAGAACAGTTTCCTAAAACAAAGGAATGAGTTTTAACCGAAATCTCTAAAACCCAAAAGAACTGGCACGAAATGGTAATCAAAGACCTTATCAAAGACTCAATAGAGAAATGACACGAGAAGATATACTTCCCTACCTGAAAGACTGTATCTAAGATAGAATGATGGTGAGAAGGATGACAGCAAGGTTTACAGAAGTTCTATGATGAGGATGTTAGGAAAGTGTTGGTCAAGTATTTCGATGCTAAGGAGACAATCAAAGGTAAAGAACCTATTACAGATGAAAAGATAATGCCATTAGCCGAAGAAATAGCAAGGAAAAAAAGAATGGGGATGTTAGACTCATACCATAATACACTTCAATCAGAATTACATAAAATATGAGTAGATTGGAACTCATCAGAAATAAGAGATGTAATGGCTAATTTTATGGATAGTAGTCATACTTCTGATGCTCAGGTTGTAAAACAACATTTGAAAGACTTATTTAAAGGTGATGAATGAGATAAATTCCTCGAGATTGACTTAAAGAAAAATACAGATATGATAATGAAGAACGCAAGCAAGGTATATCAGATACTATGACCTACTATGTGAGCTAAGGTAATGCTAGATATGTTCGGATACAATCCATTTGGAGACGATGACGACAATAAAAACAAAAATGTCCTTAAAAGAAAATCATAATGTTCTACAACTCACAGTTAGAGAGAAATATATGGGATAATATACGAAGCAGGGCTATTATGCTTGATGAAGCAGAGAAAGACCCTGTTCTGCAAGCCTGTATCATAAGAAAATGTGTAGCAGACCCAGTCTACTTCTTTGAGAACTTCCTATGGACTATGAAGAACGATACCTTCTTCACTAAAGATATGCCTAGAGATATACCTTTTATGCCTTTTGAGTATCAGAAGGAGCTTATAAGGAGGATATGGAAGGATATATCAGAGTGAAAGAACGTCTTCATAGAGAAATCCCGTCAGATGGGTATAACTTGGCTAATGATGTGAGTATTCTATTATGGATTCCTATTTCATAGACACAGATACCTTATAGTATCCCAAAAGCAAGAATATGTAGATAAAGCCTGAGATATGCGTAGCTGTTTCGAGAAGCTTCGTTATTTCACTCGTCTTATGCCACATTGGATGCTTCCTGAGGACTTCTCAGCTGATGTCTGAACACGTTGGAACAAATATATGGCTATGTCATTACCTGATGGCTCTTCTATTACCTGAGAATCAGCTAACCCTAATGCTTGAACCTGATGAACTTATCATTGTATATTCCTAGATGAAATGGCTAAGATGCAGAATGCCAGTCAGATTAATACTGCCTGTGCTGCTGCGACCCCTTGTATCATTTATAATTCTACTCCTTTGGGAGAGTGAAATGAATACTACCGAATGAGACTTAAAGCAAGAGAATGAAAGATAGACTGAGTAACTCTACACTGGTCTCTGCATCCTCTATATGACAAGGCTTGGTATGATTGGAAGACTGCCTGAATGACTCCTGAGAAGATAGCACAAGAGCTAGAGATAAGCTACAATGCTTCCGTAGAATGAGCTGTTTATAAGAGATTCCACCCTAAACCAGTATGAGATATTGAGATATGAGATTTCAGATATGATTATACCCTTCCCTTATATTGTTCTATTGATAATTCACATTGAGGAACAGACAATCACGCAATCATAGTTTTCCAAACAACACCACTCGGTAAGATTCGTATTATAGATACCATACAGCTTCCTTCAAAGACTTCAATCACCGAATGTGCCTCTTTCCTTGCAAAACAACCCATAGCAGGATTTGTAATGGATGATTACACATTTAATTTCTTCTCCAAATGGAAAACCTATAAGCCAGCTATATTCATAGCAGACCCATACGATACTCACTCTACTTGGAATGATACCTCTATATCTAAGGAATATGCTAAGTTCTGACTTAATCTAGTTACCCCTATGACAGTAATGTGAGTAGGATGAAACATAGCAGAGCAGATAAGGATAACCCAGAACAATCTTAATAGGCTAGAGGTAAACGAATGATGTACAGACTTCATATCTGCTATACAGAATGCAAGATATCCAGAAAAGAAAGAGACTTCACAAAGTACAGCAACAAGCTACAAACCTATACACGACTGGACTTCCCATTTCCGCACTGCACTAGAATATGCAGTCCTATTCATAACAGAGCAGGAAGAGCTTAAACCCAAAGTAAAGAAGCTACAGAAATATGAGATAGGAGACCCAATCACGTGAATCGTTAAAACAGTTTACAAATAAGGGCTTTTAGATACAATAATTAAAATAACCTAAACTTCTTATGGAAAAACAGCTACAAGAGATAAAATCACCCCTCACAGACCTTGCACCAACTGATATGTTGGAGAAAGTAGAGACAACCCCGTATGAAGCAACAGACAAAGATAAGCAATTACTAGGACACGTTACAAACAGATTCACCCAGATGGCTTCCAAGAGAACCCAGATAGACAGGAACTGGCAGATGTACCAGATGCAGTTTGAGGCTATCTATATCCCTTACTCTGATTGAAGAAGCAGAAGTAACGTCCCGTTAGAATGGGCTATCATAGAACTGTTCGTATCTGAGGCAGTAAGCAGGAAGTCAATTCCTTCTTTTGAGGCTATCGGATGAACTGATATAGTCAGAGAAGAGGTTATCAAAAGAGTATGGGATTATGATTTCAAGACAAATTCAAGAGAAGACCAATTATACAAAGCAGAGTACCTTACACCGATGTTTGGTACTTCTTTCTATTTCAACGGATTTGAAAGCTCAGCAAGAGTGATAAGAGACCCTGAATTTATCTGAGGTAAGATAGTATGAAAGAAAAAACTACTAACTAAAAATAAGATTCTACTAGAGGCAGTAGATATAAGGAATGTCTACTTTGATGAGAGAGTGACTGATTATGAGAAAGCTAATGACTGTATCTATATAGAGTACATAACTCCAGAAGAGTTCCTAGCCCTAGCTGATAATCCAGACTGAGGATGGAATTCAGAGGCAATCAGGTCGGTAGGTACAACAGTAAAATCAAATCAAGCCTATTATACAAATGAGGAAAGAGGGATGAATAATACAGGGCTTGTAGAAATGATGCACTACTGGAATAAACAAAGTGATGAATATGTAGTAGTAGCTAATCGACAAGCAACAGTAAAGGAGACTTTCATACCTTATTCCCATAAAGAGCTTCCTATAACCCCTAGACAATACTGATACAATCCTTTCTCCCTATATGGAAGAGGATTATGTGAGGCTTTACTAAACTTCAAGTCCGAAATCAACACCCTAAAGGAGATGATTATGGATAATGTTAAAAGGTCAAATAACTCTATGTTCGCTATCTGAGGATGACTTACTTTCGATTGAGAGAGTTTCGGGTTTAATAATACTACTGTTAAATTTGAAGGTCAGCTAAATGATGCAAATTTCAGAGAGCTTAGATGAACTCCACCTAATACAGCTATATTCGATTATCTTCAAGAATTACTTAGGGAAATAGCTATGTTCGTCTGAATAGACCCAGCAGGTATTATATGAACAGCTTCCAGCACAGCCTTCGAGACTGCCGTGAAGACTGAATCAGCTCTGAAAAGGGTTAATGTAGTTCTACAGAACAGGGATATGGCTCTGAATCACGTATTTAAAAAGCATTTACAGAACCTACAGCAGTTCTTCCCTATAAAAACGGCTAAAGGTCTCCTAGAGATTGATGAAGAGACTGGTAAGGCTATAACTTGACAAGAGGATTTTCCGAGTATAATGTTGAAAGATGAGAAGTTCGTCAATGATGAGTTTGTACAGTTCGACTGAAAGTTCCCTTTTGAAGTAAAACCAGAGTATATAAGAGGACAGATTGATGTAAGTGTTGCTACTAACTTCAATGCTCCTACCCTAAAACAACTAAAGAGACAGAACCTAGCAGACTTCGTTAAGCTCGTAAATGAGATAACAACAGCAATCCAGATGAACCCAGCACTATGACAGACTCTAAAGGTAGAGGAATTCATTAAGCAAGCAGCATTCGACTATGATGTTGACCTTGATAGCATCGGAGGATTCAAAGATAGCCTAAGTAATGAGAAAGAGACATTAATGAAACAGATAAGGGCTATGACAGGAGTAGATACTGATGCTGAACTTCCAGAATGATGAGTCCCAGCTGAATGAGAAGAGCCAGCAGGTTCTCCTTGACAAGCAAAGACACCTTGAGTTCTACCTAATGTAGGATGAGACATAAGTACTTGAGCATTACCTCCAGTAAGAACACCAATAACACCTGACATTAACAACCTATGAAAAGCAACAGCTATGATGACCTAGTAATAGTAGATAGAGAATATCTGCAAGAGCTAGAAGCATTTAAGAAAGCAAACAGCTATATGCCTGATACACAAGTTGAAAAGCTAGTATATAAGGATATAGTGAGAATAGATACATATAAGCAATCGTTCATTAATTATCTTCAACAAGCTCGGAAATCTGTATTCTATGAGAGAGCATTAAACGTCTGACGAGAGACAGAACTCTTGTGAGCATATAATGCAATCTGACACCTAATAGGTGATATAAGTAATATAGAGAACACTAGAGCTACGTTTGAATTGAAGAAGGAAGAAGCAAAGAAGAGGTCAAAGACTTAGGCCATTTGTTATTCGACTTCCTATCTATACCGCCAAAGGTAGATAGGAGTTGAAGAATAAAATCTTCATATTTATATACTAACTCAGAGACCCTATGTGAATAGACAACTCTACTGAGGAAGAAAACAAAGTGAGCGACCCTCATAATGAGACTACTCCTCCAGAAGATGGCTGAAAAGCCGAAGACCCAAAAGAAGTTCGCTATAAAGAACAACTAGAGGGAAGAAGGTTACAAGCAGAGAAAGCCGAAGAGAAGGCTGCTAAGCTTGAAACAATGTTCATTAAAACTGCAACAGACAAAGTTGAGCAGAACAATGATTATCTATTAGAACTATATGCAGAAGACCCTGAGCTTGCCGATAAAGTAGCGAAGCACTTCTGAGTAAAAAGTGCTAAGGAAGCTATTGCTAAGATTAATGCTGTCAAGAACTGAGTACCTCTCGAAAAAGAGACCCAGACTATTGACCCAGAGAAGCTCTATAAAGAATGGGAAGACCGACAAGCTAAGAAGGAAGCTGTCAAATCTGCTGAAAAAGTCTTTGAATGATTAGATAAGGATGAGAAATCCCAAGCTAAAGAGATGTTCAAAGAACTTACAGACGGAAAAGACCTACCCCTTGCTAGGCTAGAGGAAATAGCAGAGATGTCAGTCTATTATGTTACTAAGAATAGTACAAAGGACTGAAAGATAGCAAAACTAGCCTCTACCGCATTGTGATGAAAAGGCACTACTTCCAATACATCAGCTACAAACAGCTGAGAGGAACTTGCCAAAGCAATGTGATTAGGACATTTATATTCTAAAACGAAATCATAAAATATGCCAGCTAAAAAATGAATAGGTATTGAGCTAAACCTCAATAACCCCGAACAGACTTCAAATGAAGTTACTACCCCAACTCAAGAAACAAAACCTTCCATTGATTTAATCAAAGATGCAGGTTCTACTAAGACTATTGATTACAGTGAACAGATACTAGAAAGGTTACAGAGGCTAGAGGAAGAGAATAGGTCTCTTAAAGAATCTCAAGATGAATTGAAATCTAATAATTTCAGTGAAGTCCTAAAGAAGAGAAGAGAGAAATACACTTGACCTCACAAATACTCTTTTAAGACCTTTGAAGGTAAACCAATCATAAGTCTCAAGACAACGTCTAACAAGGTTAGCAGAGATTATGTAAAAGGTGGATATATCGTAGACCAGAAAGTAGAGTTAACATTCGCTGATAATTCTAAGACTGTCGTTACCTATGATGACTTTTCCCAAAATTACCAAAGAAGTGAAAAAATATTTGTAGAAGAAGAAGTAACAAGAGGCTGAAAAAGATATTACAAGTTCAATATTGACTGAAATACCTTTGAAGTGGATTGAAATATCATTAACTAAATCAAAAATGTTTATAGGAACTAGAGAAATTGAAAAGATTGAAGACGGACTCGTTTTCTTTGTGGATGGAGGTAAAACCCAGTATACTGAAAAGGCACTTACTTATATAACTTCCGATGAAGCTATGGAGGACAGTGATTTACAGATGCTAACGGTAGATAATGTAGCTGCTGATATTCTAAAGGTATTAGAAGAACACGACATAAGATTCTTTGATGTTAACTTGATTATGCAAAAGGTTAAGTGGAGCTGTGATGCTTATTCTGATAGAATGATGGCTAAGGCTGCGTGACTACAAGATGAATTCGATGGTATTACAGATAAACAAATCCGAAATATCAGAGTATCTCATACTAAAAACTTTCTTAATTCTTAACTTTTTACCCAAATGTGAAAAGCAGTTACAGGCTTAAATAAGCCTAACGAAAACCGCAATTTCCTCCCTGCTGATGATAAATGGGAAATGAAATCATTTCCTTTCAAAGCGTCAACAGCTATGGTTGAGGGTGCTGCAATTGGTATTGAAATCTCAAGTAACACTACTACTGGTAATGTTACACTAATGGGGGTTGAAAATGTTACTGGTGCTGACTTTGTTGGTATCTTAGCTGAACCAATAGTATCTACTGATGCAGATTATGCAACAGCAGGTAAACTAAAGAGTGTGTGGGTTCGTAAGACTCCACTAGCTGAGGCTTACTTTACAGTAGGTGCAGGTACTTTTACTGCTGCTGATGTTTTCAAGACAGTTGAAATCCACTCTGACTCTAAATCTCTTGCTGTTGATACAGCTTGAAAAGGTGCTAGAATTACTGGTTACATCTCTTCTACAAGAGGACTATGTAATTTTAACCTACCTTCTACTGAAACAGCTTAATTTTAACACTTAAATAACGGCAAAATGGCTCCACAATTAAATACTGCCACTCTTCCTCAGCTTACAGACTTGGTTACAAGAATGTTTGAAAAAGGGTTAGAGCAAGTTCCTCAAGTTCTAAGGAAATCAGGACTTATCAATGAAATGGCAATTCCAGAATGAACTGGACAATTCAGACATTTTTCTGAACTACCAGACAGAAATCTTTATGCTACTACTAAGGATGAAGGTGCTAACGCAGAACAAGCTCGTATCCAATATGGATATGAGAAACAGATGCAAATTAAACGTATCGGTCTTGATGTTGGTATCACTGTTGAAGAAAGAAAACAGAATAAATACCCAGAGGTAATCAGAAGACTTACTGACCTATCAGAAGTTTGTCCTTCTAAAATCGAGCTTGACCTTAACCACAGGTTCACATTCGGATTCGCTACTTCTTATACTGACAATTCAGGTGATGTAGTTGATGTTACTGTTTGAGACGGATTTGCACTATTCTATACTGCACATACTCTTACTGGTTCAGCCACTACTTACAACAACATCGTTCCAGGTAATCCTCAATTCTCTAAAGGTTCTCTAGCTGCTGCTAAGAGATTAACTGTTGAAGAAACTTACAACAACCTAGGAGAAAAGGTATCTATGGACTTCAATACTATTATCTGTACTGATGACGAAGATACAAACAACCAGATAGATGAACTACTTAAAGCTACCGCTGATATTTCTTCTGCAAATGCTGGAACATTCAATGTATATGCTAATACAATGAAGAAAGTAAAACTTCCTCTATTAGCTACTACTGCAACTGGTGCAGTCGACACTACTAAAAGAAAATACTGGTGAATTGCATCTACTAAAGATACTCAGATGCATCTAGGTATGTCAGAAGCTCCTTACCTTAAGACTCCAATGGACGGAAACAATGGTGAAGACTTCTCTTCTGAGAACTGGAACTATGCTTCTAGGGCTGCTTATGGTATCGCTACTACTGGTGCTAGATGGATTAAGTTCTCTACTTGATTAGGTTCTTAGTAACAAAAAATAGTTTTTCTTCTTTACTTATAAAGTCGGGGTTGGAGGTGGTATAATTTAACTTTAAAACTATGTGATTAAATCAAAACGCTGGATACGGAAATGCTATGCTTTCTGCTATTCATACAGCAGTAGGATGAACATTCGGTAATGTATTCGTGGTTATGAATTCTTCTGATGTAGATGAAGGAAACTACCAGAACATACAAGATTTGTTCCCTAATGATTATGATGGTAGAGTAAGATTCCATACAAGTCTTGCTACTGCTTACGCTGCAACTGAAAGTAACAATAACGATGTTATTATCTTAGATGGTAATTCATCTCACCAATTGACATCAATGTTAACTGTTTCTAATAACAGAGTACATTTCATTGGACTAGATTCTCTTCTTGGAGTTAAAAGAAGATACGGTCAAAGTTCAAAAATTAATTATGCAGATGGAATTGCAACAGCAGACCCATTTATAATTAAAGTTACTGGAGTTAGATGTTCTTTCAGAGGAATTAAATTCACTAATGCTAATACAGATGCTCAAGTAGTCGGAACAGTTTGAGAAGGATGAGAATACACATACTACGAAAACTGTGAATTCTACAACTCAACAAACCTAGATTCTGACACAGTTGCAGAATTAGTACTTGGTTGAGATTCTCCTCAATTCGTTAATTGTACTTTTGGTTCATTGGCTGATTTAGTTGATGGCGATAAAATCAGACCAGCAGTATTAGTTGATGGTTCAGTTGTTTGAACAGTAAATACTTCAAGAGATGTCCTATTTGATGGATGTAGGTTCTGGAAGAAAGCTGGATGAACAACAACATCAATGGTAAAGATCGTGGCAGACGGAGATATTGAGAGGGGTATGGAGTTCCATGATTGTCAATTCGTAGCTAATGTTCTGGGAGCAGTTCCAGCAGTAGCTATAGATTCAGTTACACTTACAAACGCAAGAGTTATCTTAACTGGTGATACTTGTGCTTCTGAATGTACAAAAATTGCAACAGCAACTGGTATATTTAATTGTACACCAGCAAGAGTCGCAACAGCTACTATCTGAATACAAGCTACTTAGGACATAAATAATAAATTTTACTTAATTGTAAATCTTCTTTATCCTCGTATATGATTGTGTTATTCCACGAGGATAAGTCGGATATTATAATCTAACAACCTAATTATGGCACTAAGACAAGTCGTCAAATACGACCTATGAACACAAAGCACTGTTGCTGCAACTGCAAAGACTATATTGGCTAGGGATTTCAGGAATGCTATCTTCGATGTGGTATCTGCTACAAGTGCAGATCAAAAGATACAATTTGTTGCATCTAAGCAAGAAGACAAGCCTAACTTCGATGCTGCCGTAACGACTACAAACAGATGGCAATATGTACAGGCTATCGACCTTAATGACGGTTCTCCTATAACAGGTACGACTGGATATACCTTCTCTTGAGTAGAAAGCAAACAATTCGAGCTTAATCTTAACGGAGAATACTGGATAGGAATGAAACTTATCTCAGGTTCTGCTGGTTCAATCACTTCACAAGTATTACTAACTGATAACCAATAATATGTTCATCCCTCTGAATCAAGACATAAACAGATTAACTTTTGAAAGGGATACAATTAAAGGTGAGGTTATTGAATTACTGAAAGAAAGAGATAAGATAAGAGAAGAGATTTCCAGCCAAAGGCTAGGGAAGACAATAGTTTCATTAGAGACTGTTACTTTATGAGATGTCAAATTCTTACTAGAGGAACAGTCTTTAATTTTGTCTAAAATCAACTGAAAGAGCTATTCAGAATTCCTTTCCAATTATAAGAGGCAAGAAGACCACTTGAAACAGATAGAGGTAGAAATACTAGCAAAGAAAGCTGAACTCGCTAAATTCAATGATTTAATGGGTAAAAACAAAGAACTAGAAGATAAGATAAAACTATGAGAGATAAAATATCAGGAAATACAGAAGAATTCACAGGAAATTCAAAGCCAGACTGTTGAGATAATGAGATGATTAAATAAAGAGCAAGTAGAAATTGAAAAGAATATAACAAGTAATCTTAAGATATTAGATGATATTCAGAAAGAGAAACAAAGTCTGATTAAATTAAGATGAGAGCTTGATATGAAAGAAAAAAGATATTTAAAACTAACCGCAAAAGAAAATGTGAAGAGCTGACGCAAGAAATAAATTCTGACAAGTCCCGACTAACTATTCAGAATTTGAAGCAGACGGAACATACCACGCAGTCTGAAACGCCACCTGCTGGCAGGATATAAACCTATCACTATGAAGTCTTGTACCCTGAGCAACAGCACTCGGTAACTTTACAATTCCCTGAACAGCCCTTAGTATAAAGACTTTTGATGGGGCTGGTGTGTTAGCTGTATCTGCCTACTGAAGCACAGAGATACTCCACGATTACAAACAATGAAGCGATATAACCCCCCATATACATTGGTGTCCTACCACTACCTGAGCAGGTAATGTGAAGTGGCAATTAGAATATGCTTGGATAAATAGACTATGAACCATAACCTCATCAACTACAATATCCGTAACTGCTGCTACTTCTTGAGTGGTAGCACAGGAATTGAGGTCATCATTCCCTGCTATCACTGGAACTTGAATGGATATAGGAAGCAGATTTGTATTCAGACTATTCAGAGACCCAACAGATGTAGCCGATACCTACTGAGCAGAGGCAGGAGCCTTCGACTTCTGAATACACTATGAGATAGACACATTATGAAGTAGACAAATTACCATTAAATAATCAAAACTATGGCAAGAACAGATGCAGAGCTTACTCTGTCAGAGATACAAACAATAGAGGAACTAGATTGAATAGCTAATAATTCGGTAATATATAAGAATAATTCCTGAGTATACACGGCAGTATCTTTATGAGATTCTTGAGAATTATTACAGAGTAATTGAGCCACGTCCGCGCCTTCATTCGATGTCAATTTAAATACACTAGCCCCTCTTGCTTCTCCTACTTTCACTTGAACTGTAACGACTCCCGCAATAAAGATAACAACATGAGCTTGAGCTTGAAAAATTGCCACAAGTGATGCAGATTGAGACCTTACCTGGGAAACTCCTAGTTCTGGATGATTCTTTGAATTCACCCTCCAAGACACCCAATGACAGAACTTCGACTGACAGATATTATGAGTTCAAGACTTTGCAGAAGCCAGAACACTTGATGAGGTGGTTCTTATATCAGACGCAATACCCGTATGAGCTAATGCAACCCTAGAACTTAGAAAGAACTCATATCTAACATGAAGCTCCATCCTATCTTCTGTACTTACAATAGCAACTACAGATGAATTAACCAACTTAAAAATAAAGGTGAGTACTAATTCCTTTACATCCTCCGCATTAGCTGATTGAGACTATCTTGTTGCTTATCTAGTAACAGCTTGAAGTACCACCCCACTTATGAATGCAAAAGTAATAGTAAGATGACATTAATTAATTTAAAAACAAATGGCAAAAGTAAAAACGATCAATAGACAATGACTTGTTGGTGAATGGTTACTTGATGGTTCGAGTCTCGATTCTAGTTGAAGTTGAAATGATGGAACCGCAACCAACCTTACATTTGATTCTACCGATAGATGAATGCAGAGTCAGTGTGGGGTTTTTAATGGAAGCAGTAGTTTTGTTACAATAGGCTCAAATATGTGATTAACTTCTACTTGAGATTCTAGTATGAGTTTATGGTTCAATGCCGCGTCACTTCCAAGTTCTTGAACATATAATTATATTACATTAATTAAAGAGGCTACAACTTCTACAGACTTTGAGGTATTGTTATCAAATAGTTGATGAACTCCTATATTATATTACTGAAAATGAAAATCTTGAGTAGCATTCGCACCATCTTATAATCATAGTTTTTCTGCTTGAGTATGGTATCATTTAGTTATAACTCGTTCTAATTCAGTATCAACTCTTTTTGTTAATTGAATACAGGTTGCTCAATGAACTGTTACTTGAAATTGAAGTTGATGAACTAATGAATTTAACATTTGATATGCTTGATGAGGTAATTATTTCAATTGAAAATTACAGACTATAAGATATGATATGCATATATATTCCTCCCAAGAAATCCAAACTCTCTACCAAGAAGGACTAAGACAACTCTCTTGACAATGATATGGGTCTTTGTTTGACGGACTTGTAGCACAATATGATTTCCAATGAGATGCACAAGATGTAATAGGAGGAAATAATGGTACTGTTACAGGTGCTACTCTTACAACAGATAGATTTGGGATAGCTGATAATGCCTATAATTTTGTAAAAAATTCTTCTCAATATATCGATTGTGGTAGTTCTTCTGTATTCCAATTAGCTAGTTGATATACAATCGCTTGTTGGTGTACTGTAGATACATCTTGAATAGCCACTTATGAAGATGCTGTGCTTGTAGCGAAAGACTGAAATGTATCTGAAAGAGCATATTATCTAGCCTATCATAAAGGAGCTACCGCTTGAACTACTTGATTTAATTTTTATATAAATTGATGAACTTGAACTTGAGTACCTTCGACTATTGATACTGCCTTCTGATGACCAAATTCTCCGACATCTACCGATTGGTATTACGTTGTATGAGTACACACTTGAAATAGTTTGAAACTATATGTTAATTGAGTTGAGGTTGCTTCTACATCTTGAACGACTCCTAGCACTAATACTGGCACTACACCATTACAAATATGAGCTAGATATTATACAACATCAAGACAATTCCATAATTGACAAATAGATGATGTACAAATCTTTAACAAAGCTAAAACCCCAGAGGAAATTAAACTCCTATACCAACTATCCTCAACAACTCCCAACCTACTCCCTTGGAAATCCAACCTACCTAAATCATTACAAAATGGATTAGTTATGTGGCTTAATGAACAAGGTAAAGATTTGAGTGGGAATGGAAATAATGCGACTCTAGTTAATTGACCTACTATTAGTAGGAGAATAGGAGAGAAGGGGTTAAATTATGTATCTACTAGTAGTCAATATTTAACAGTAAATATATCAACTCCAAACTATTATACTTTTGCACAATGGTACACTATTACAAATGACAGTATTACTATTTGACGAGATGATTGAACTAATCGTAGTTTAATATTTAATCCTAATGCTTCTATTAGTAGGTACTATGCAGTATGATGGAATAGTAGTTGAACTCTATACGATTTATATCCAACACCTGCTGTAATTCAAAGTTGAAAAGTAATGTTTGCAGTATTTGTTTGGGATAATTGAAGTATGAAAATATACCATAATTGAGTTTTAATTTGAAGTGTAGCTACAACTTGACCTGCAAAAAATGTTACACAATTATTAAATATATGAAGACGAGATTTTCCTTGAAATTATAATTATCATAATTGAAATATATTTGATACTAAGTTATATGACAGAGCATTATCCGACCTAGAAATCCAACAACTATATAACGCAACCTTTATTAAATAATTCTTAACAAAAATCCCCTATGAAAACTATATATTTCTCATACCGAATAATGCCGAATTCTCTAGCCTGAGGGTGCAGGCTTCATCCTAATATGAGCCTATTCGAGATTTATCCAGAGCTGCAAGGTATAATCAATATGACTTGTGAGCTGATACCCACTTCTAAATACAAGAAATGGAGCGAGATACCTTGACTTATTCCTGCTCTACGTTCTGTTTGAGCCTCCACCCCAGAAGATACCATCTCAGGTGCTTTGATAGCTAAGCTAGAAGTGAATGAAGATGCTCTTGCATTCTATTGAAAAGACCTAGCTTATGTTGAGGCGATGATAGCAAATGATTCTTGATTCAAAGTGGTTATGGAAACTAAGGAAACCCTTGCTTCTTTCATTAGAACATACACTACATTAGAAGAGTTAGAATCTAACCTGTTTGAGGTTAGTCCAGAAAATACAAGTGTAATGCCTTGAATGGAATGAGTGATACCACAGGTAGTTATTGATATTCGGTAATGAAAGAATACTGGGAGCTTACGGACATTGAGATTCTTGATCTAAAACAAAAAGGGATTATCAATTGATTCTGACCTCGTAACTCCCCTATTCTACATACTATCCTAAAATGGTTGACTCCTGCAATGGATGAAGCATCAGCCGAGATTCATGATTATAATTACTTTAAATGATGAACAGAAGCTGATAGGAAAATAGCTGATGAATGATTCCTGAAATATATGCTTATAGACTGCCAGAAGCTAGACTGAATAAGACGAGTATACTATGTACTTTTATCATATTTGTATTATAATGCTGTAAGGCTATTCTGATACAGATATTTTAAATATAATTAGCTTGATTTTGCATAAAAAAACCGTATAAGTTAAATATAACTTAAACTAGAAGTATGAGCAAATGAAAGAGATACATAATATCAATAGTTAGATTATTTCTGACTACTTTCATTTCCACTCTTATTTTACAACTACAATACATGGGAGAACTAAGCACAAAAACCTTAGCTTCTCTTTTTTTGTGAGTTCTGATTGCTACGATGACAACAGTCGTGAAGTACATCCAAGAACATAAGCTGATAGAGAAACTAATTAATAAAATAATAAAATAATTATGACTAAGAACTCCTGCCCTCCTTGCTTTAAGGAATGAGAATTTATAGCTATTAACAAAGACAATCAATCTATGGCAAAAGATATACAGGAGATGAAAGCATCTTTACAGAAGATAGAGGTATTTATGGAAAAGATAAATATCTTTATGCTTACTTCTCCACAGATTTTTGCAGATAAGAAAGATTTTGAGACTTTCAGGGAAACCATAAACAGTAAGGTTGCTTATACTTCCTGATTCCTATCCTTAGCATTTACTGTTATAGGATATATTATTAATAAATATTTCTGATAATGAAAGATAATTTCTACGTATCCGTTACCATCTGAGTAATGTGATGAATAATTACAGGTCTTCTTATTGTAAATTATCTTCACTATAAAGAAACTCAATCTAACACTAGTAAAATAGATGTTATATATAATATTATGACAGACCCTAATCAAACAACAATATGAAGGCGTTAAAAAGATTATCAAAGAATATCTTAATAAGAACTCCTAAAAAAGTCTTAAAGATAGACACCTCAAAAAAGAAACCTGAAACTGTGAAACCTTGGGAAAGAGTTGCTTAATTCTTAATCATTAGATATATGGCATTATATGACCATCTCCCAAAAGGAGAGAAAGAGAAGATACAGAACATTACCTACTTTGCTAATCTTGAGAGAGATGCTTTCAATGCAGACGTTAGGCAATGACTTATGACTATGGATGAGAGAGATGAGGAATATCTTAAGCTTCACTCAAAAGTGAAGACGGCTATATGTAAAATCTTACTTAAAATATAATGAAAAATGCTTGCTTTGATAAACCACGTCTGACTGATTTTGATTATCAAGAAATATTCTGACTTATCAATGATATCATAAAGGAGTTCCCAATCAAGGAACTTAATATACAAGACCAATCATCTGACGATGCTATGTTTTATAGCTGTACACGTCAATGAATGGCACATATAACCAACTGAAACAACCTATTAGCTCAATGAGAGCAAGATGATTGAATGGCTAAAAGGCTTTGGCTAGAATACTGTAAGATAGTTTCTTCTGCTAAGACAACCTGAGCAACCCTACAATCCTCGTTAGACCAATTCCTAGAACAAGGGTTGATAAGTTGATATTCCAGAACGTGGACTATCGAAGCTATGAAATCAGCCATAGATTCAGGAAGATTTATATTCACAGGAAGTCAGAATTGAGATTGGACATATGTAAAGAACAATCATATATACAGATTAAGAACTGATAAAAGAACCCTAGGACACGCTTTCTGTATAATTGGGTACAATCTAACCTGATTTATAGCAATCAACTCCTACGGGGAAAATAATGGTGTTTTTGAAATACCTTACAATCTTGTCAATACACTATTTACAAGATATGCTATTTCAGACTTTGAAGATACTGACAGAATATTACTTTTTAAACAGAATATTATGCAAAAGAATATACAGAAGGCTATCGACAGCTGAATAACCAGTGGTAAGAACCAAGATAAGCCAGCTACAAGATGAGAGGTTATGACAATGATGTGAGCTTTAATCACTCTAATCGAAAATAAGATATGAAAGCTATAGTATTTGAGATAGACCTATCACAGGAAAGACACCCAAGAGACTTCTGATATATCTATCGGAAGATAGCTTTTCTACGACAGTCTAAAAATATAAAGGTAAAATTACACGAATATCACCCCTGTATAAAAGCTTATGAAAATGGGAAAAGAAATGCCTTAAAAAGGAAGTTTCAAGAGAATATGGAAAGTTATTTATAAAAAAATTTGCTTTCCTATAAAAAATTATTATAAGTGAGTTACTCATGTACTATAAGAAAAAAATAAATATAAATACAAAAATCCGATTGTGTTGTTCCAAAGTAAAGAGAAGATATTCTCGACTTAGGCATTGAGAATATCTTCTATATTTTTAGAAATAGATTTTGTTCTTTACTAAAGTTCATTATAATAAATAAACAAGTTCTTTTAACTGACTGAAAAAGCACTTGTTGCTTTTAGCAAAAATCTAAAAAGCCCCCAAAAGTACAGTCAGACTTTCGGGGGTTTTTGCTACTTTAAAAACAAATAAATTATGAAGAGAGATTGATTTATATTCTATAAGAGCTTCTTGCCTGTTATGAAGCACCTGAACAAGGAACAGATATGAGAAACTTTATTGGCGATAGTTGAATACTGACTTGAGTGAAAAAAACCAAAAATTTCTTGAATTCCTTTATCAATTTTTGAAATGGTAAAACCACAGATTGATGCAAACAATAAAAGATTTTCAGATTGATGCAAAGGTGGGGTACATTGAATAAAGGGCAAGGAATACGGAAAACTAGGGTGAAGACCCCCTCTAAAAAATAACCCCCCACAGCCCCCTAAAAATAACCCCCCACAAAACCCCCCAAAAGAAAAAGAAAAAGAGTTAATAGATAAATCTATTAAAATAATAGATAAATCTATTATTAAAATAGAAGAAGAAAATAAAAGTGACAAGGACATAAACAAGATGCAAGATTATATCAAAGATGTAGTCCGTAGATTATGATTATGATATAAAGCCTGACCTCAAGAACGCAACCGAATCAAGAATATATTGACCTGAAAAGATTATTGATACTTATGTGAACAACAATGAATGACACGACACGAATTCCTAGCTAACATATTCCAAGTCTCCACTAAACTGGACTGGTATAACTGAAAGCTTTATAACGCAGAGACCTTCTATAAGCATTATGTTCCCGTTTATAACGAAATGAAGAAGATGTCCAGAGGTACAACAACGATATAAACATATAACCATATTAAAATATGCAGAAATTATGACCAAATGCAAAGATAATAAAAGCAATAAAACGAGACAAAGATTATTTCTATGTCACTCAGAAACAGGTTGATGCCATAGAGTTAGCCAGAAAACTAAAAGATGATATGATTAAGATAGAAGATGCAGACACCAAACAACTACTCTTTTGGGGCAAACCTGCTGATATAATCGAATATAAGGAGGATTTGACCCAGATTAATACAAAAGCTCGTAGTGAGGAAGAAAAGGCACAAGATGGATGGATTAAAGCTTATAGGGAGAATGAAAAAAAGAAAAAGGCTTGGTCTATCGAGAAAATGAAAGAACCTTGAATGAAAGAGATGTATGAAGAATGTCTTCTAGCTGCCAGAGAAAAACTAGATGAAGCCCTGAAAAAAGAATATATCTGAGAAAAGTTTTTAAAAAGATATTCGCTATGTGTATGGCGTAAAATGAATTCCTGCCCATATAGTTAAAAAGATTTTTTAAAAAAAACTTGCTTTTCTTAAAAAACTGAATATACTACCCTTACAACACATTTAGCATTAATATATAAAATTATGGATAAGATAAAAAGTTCTATTCAAAAAGAACAAAAGGTTGGTAAACCAATATTTGCAACATCAGTGTTTGCAATTAAGCACGAATGAACACAACGTAAACAAGCTTTAAGACTATATTTTATAGAAGCAAATTCTTGTGATGAAGCTCTATGAATTTGAATAACAAAATTCATAGAAGAAAAACCAGATTATACAGTTAGTCTTTGGTATGTACAAGTAATACCAACAACTTAATAGTTGGTTTATGGCACTTGGCTAGTGACTTTCGGCTAGTTAGGCGACTATCATTGATAGTAGGGGGCAGTTCCCTAGAGTGCCATCATTATGCGGAGTAGAGCAGAGGTTAGCTTGCAAGGCTCATAATCTTGACGTCATTGGTTCGATTCCAATCTCCGCAACCCATTATACAGGGTTCTTGGGTAGATATAAGATGATTGACCGCAGGTTCGATTCCTGCCGCCTTGTTGCCCTTTTTAGGAATGAGGTCTATGGTAGAATAAATTGGTTCAACTCCAAAACCTTGTTCATTATTTTTATAATATTAGCATTATGCCAATATCAGACAAATGGAAAAAAGAAAAAGAAAAAGAAAAACTAAAGAAGAGAGACGAGAAGAAATTAAACTAAAGCATAGGTACTCGATAGTTACGAGTACCTCCTATGGGAGTTTATCCCTCTATATATTATAACATTATAAATTATGTCTATGGACGAAGACCTTAAAGGTCTAGCCGAACAGGCTAAACAACTACAAGAGGAAGAGGAAAAAGAAAAGGTAGGAGAAGTAAGGACAGAAGAAGAAGCAAGTACCCGTCTTCATGAAATACTTGAAAAACTGGTAAGAAGTCAACAAGGTTGAAACCCATTCTCTGAGTTAGAAGAGATGATTGAGGGAATAAATGCTTGAGAAGCTTGAGCAAAGAAAAGACTAGACAGGATCATTAAAGAGAGAGACATGACTGAACTTATTATAACAGGGTTCGAGACCTACGAGGACGTTCAGCAAACTCTAAATACCTTAGCTGACAAATGATATACTTGGAATGATGATGGAGACCTTAAAGTGGAATTAGCAAAGGTTAAAGCTGACTTTGAGGAACAGATGAAGAATGGAATAGGATTCAAGATATCAATCCCAAGAACAGTATTATACGGACAAGAAAGAACTGATGTTAAGAAATACGAATTACCCCACAGCCCAAATAGCACTAAAATCAACTTCAAAAACCTATCCGATAATTTATAAAAACAAATGATGCAAGAGAGAGAAGAAGTTGTGTATATACAAGACTTAGTATTAGCCACAACTCTGAAATACTTCTGATGTGAATATATCTGAGTAGAACTAAAGAATGTTGTTAAGAATATCTATGAATTCAAGTTTGTGAAAACACCCGAACTAACTGAAACCATTGATAAATACTTAAACTGAACATTACTAGTAGAACCGACAGTATTCATATGAGCCTATAAGACATTCAAAAACGCTCTTTACTTACAAAACAAAAGATAAATGAAAAACAATCTAAAGCCCTGCAAGGTATGTAATAAACTAATGCCCAAAGGGCTTATGAATGTCTGTTCTATGAAATGTAGTAAAGAGAAGGAAAAGATAAAAAAGCGACAGGTAAAGATTCAGAAACGAATGTCAGTCAGTTCCTTAGGGAAGGTGGCAGACGGATTATGGTCTAAGGTTGTCAGGAAAATATGAAAGTGTGCATACTGTTGAGAAATAAACAATTTGAATGCACACCACATATTCTCCAGAAGCAATAAATCGGTAAGATGGGAGATTTCAAACGGAATATCACTCTGTGCAGGACACCATACATTTAACCCTAACTTCTCTGCCCACAAGACACCAACAGAATTTACTTACTGGCTAGAGAATTATAGAGGAAGGGAGTTTGTCCATAAATTGCAAGAACTGAGCCATATCCCTCTGAAAGTGACCTCAGAATACCTTTTAGAGAAGATAAGAATATTGAAATTACTTTTAGAGGATGGAGTGTAGAAACTGCAAGAAGGCGAATAGATATAAGCACTTACAATTCTTTTGTTGTTTCAATTGTTTTTTAGAATATAAGCACAAGCTATTATGAAACTTTCCTACTGATGTGAAAAGAAGACATTCAGACATTCAATAACAGGCACAGTATTGTGTACTGGTTGCTGAACAGCTTGTAAATGTTATGAAAAGAAAAACATAGTTTCTATTTTTGATGCAGCTGCGTCTGAAATAGAAAGAGCCTTAAATATTCAGTACAATACTGCATATGAAAAGTTACTAGTAGAACAGTCTCAAACTGATAAACAAAAAGAAATACAAGAAAAGCTAGATAAGAAAATAAAAGAGAAAGAGGATATTTATGCAAAGTATGAGACGGAGAAAAACCTCTTATATTCTAAATATCAAGAATCAAGAGGGAAAATCGACAATGAACTAGATACTCTATATATTCAACAAGATGAGATTGACCCATACATAACTATTGAGGAGAAAAGGACATTAAATGAACTAGGATTCTCAGCAAATAAAAAATCACAATACAATGCTTTAATGGCAATCAAAGATACACCAGCTCATATAAACAAATTGGAGTTTCCGAAAATCGTACAGAGATTCAGGAATATGTTCAATCTTGCAGTATCTTCAAAGGAACACAGAGATATCCTCCTTAAATTCTATTCAGTAGATTGGAAAGGATTAGGGATAGATGTACCTCCTGAACTTGATATCTGAAACATAGAAATCAAATGAGGAATAATTACATCTGATACAAAACTACTTAAGTAATCATTTCAGTAGATAGCAACTGGGTATAAATTCACTTGCTATCTGCCGAACTGTTTATACCTCTCTATATAATATTAATATAAAAACATATGACCACTACTGAAATACTAAAATCAAAATATGAAATTAGCTCTCTTAGGGTTAGACTAACTAAAATCATCCAGCTCAGACAAAAATTAACAGACAACCTAGTTACCGACTATAAAGATAACCTACCAGTACTAAAAGCAATTCAAGAGCATATTAGAAGTGAGTTTGTTGCGTTTTCAAAACTCTCATATTTCCTGAAATGTTACGAGGAATGAATAGCCAATAAAACTATCCCCTACGAAGAAGGAAATACGAGATTTGATTTATATGGTAAAATCTAGGCTATGTTATTATTCAGAAAACTTACGAACGTAGAGTCTTTAGATAAAGACCTAGTAAGTCACCAGAGAGACTTAAGACAGACAGTATTCTTCTTTATCCCCCTTCTGTCCGTAATTGCTACTATAAGCTACTTATTTTTTTATATTCGTTAGTATGAAGAAAACAATTCTTAATAAGAAATTCAAGACTGTCAAAGTCAAATGAAGTAAGGAATATGTTGAAGTTAAAGAAAGAGTATTAGCCCTTGCAGAAGATGATATCAGATATTCTATTGAAACTGAATACGAATATTTCGATGAAAGAAAGATGTGGGTGGTTAAAGCTAAATTGACAATGTTAGATACCTGAGAGGTATATACCTGACTAGCTCAAGAATTAGAAAGTGCCGTAACATCATCCGTAAACTTCACAAGTGCTTTAGAAAATGCTGAAACTTCTGCCGTATGACGTGCTTGTGCATTTGCCTGAATTGGTACAATGAATTGAATAGCAAGTGCTGATGAGGTAGTTAAAGCAGTAAATAGATGAAGTGCTTTTGCCGAGTCGGAAAAACCTTGGTATAATGATTTTGATAAGGTTCAAGCTAAATGGAAAGACCTGATAGATAAATGAGAGAAGACACCAGAAGAGATTATCAAGACATTAGAGTCTGCTTTCAGAGTTTCTAAGGAAACGAAGGCTAAGATTATGGAACTGTAAATTTATACCACTAATTATAAAAATATATGTCTATATTAGACGAGCTAGAAGAGCTACAAAAAATGATGGGGATGGAATCTTTGTCCTCTCTCACCACTATTGGAGTAGGGAAACTAACTACTATAGTAAAAACTGCGAAAGAACTACATAAAATACTAGAGATATTCCAAGAAAAATGATTTTTAGCTATATGATGTAGGATAATATCACCAGATAAAGCAACAACATATTTTCTTCCCTGCTCGATGGAATTTAATCTATCCGATAAAACTTGGGAATGGTGACACGAGTGAGAAGAATATAGTTTAGAACAATTTATAACTAAAATACAAGAGCTATGCTAAAGCCATATCTAAGTTGGAGCCAGATTTCCCTTTGGAAACAATCCAAACAGCAATATATAGAGAGGTATTTTGAAGGAAAGAAGATGTTCGAGACTAAAGAGTTGAAGTTCGGTAAATCAACTGCCGACCTAGCAGAGATAGGAGTAAGCCCATTCCCTATCCTATTCCACTCAGAATATGAGTTAAGAGGAACTATCGGATGAGTCCCAATGCTATGATACCTAGATTCAGCTCACGAGTTCTTAAATAATTTTTATGAATATAAGACAGGTAAAGAACCTTGGACTCAAGATAAGGTTAATTCCCACGGACAGATGTATATCTATGCTATTCTTATAGAACAATACACAGGAGTTATACCAGAAGCTAAACTGATATGGGCAAGAACAGAGAACAAGCCTGATTGAACTATCTGATTCACAGGAGATATGATGGATTATATAGTAGAGTGGGATGAATCTCTTATAGATTATTGGAAGAAGGAAATACCTAAGATATGGAGTGAGATACAAGAGACCCACAGAGTATGGGAAGAGAACCAATGAAAACCTCAATTAGAACCAACTGAACTCCAAGAATATGCCAGCTATATCCGTCAAATCAAAGAACTACAATCCAAAGCAGATGAGTTAAAGCCTTTTCTCTCAGCTCTCCTAGATGAAAAAGGCTCTAAAATAACCACAAGTGACGGAAGCCTATATTATACAGAGAAGAAGACCTACGAATACCCTGATAAGATAAAGAAAGCAGAAGAATTGATTGATAAAGCTAAGGAAGATTTTAAGAAGACAGCTATTCCGAAAGTTTCTAAATCCCTAACTTTTAAATTATGCTAGTAATCAAATTCATATTCAAACTTATATTCTTCATTTTATACACTATATTTGCCCCACACAGAAGTTTCAAGGTGTTACAGGCGTATAACTACCTCAATAAGATGGAAAACCTTACAGAGGAAGCTATAATGACTTGGAACACAACTGCTGTATGAGAGATAATAACAACCTTAGAGAATAAGAGATTTGATTTAGACTTCATTGAGGAACTGAGAATGAGACAGGTTACCAATCTGAAAATCTTTAAAGAATTAATGCACAAGACAGAATGACAAAAGTTATAACAATTGAAATCAAAGACTGAACAGTTACAGGTGATAATATAAAAGACACAGTATTATCACTCAGTAATTGAGTTTATGAGCTTACCTTTGAAAGAATATACAAGACTCGTACCTATGCTCAGAACCGTCTCTTATGGGCTATTTATACACTAGTAGCTTGTGAATTGGGTACAACTAAAGACTGGGTTCATCAATTCTTCTGAGAGGCATTCCTTACTGATATAATAAAATTACCAAAAGACAAGAGAAGAAAACTCAAGATAATAAAATCTACAACTAAGTTAGATACTAAGCAATTCAAAGAATACCTAGATAAGATAATATATTTCTGTAATACAGAGTTAGAACTCAAGATACCAACTCCAAATAACGATGAACAGATGATATGGATAGCAGAACAAATGGAAAGAGAAGCTAAAACAAAAGGAAGTTACTATCTAAGTTAATCGAGGGAAACCTCGTTTATGGGAGTTATCCCACCATTTATATATTAATTTATTAATTATGTTTATTGATTCAAATTGAGGACTTAAAGTAGGGAAACTTATTTCCTATATCATAGGGGGGCTATTCCTTATCATAATGTTCTTCTCTTCTTGGTTTACTGTTGCCCCTTGAGAAAGAGCCTTTGTTGTTACTTTCGGTAGTATCTGAAATGAGGTCTACGATAGCTGATTCCACTTCAAGAACCCTCTAGCAGACAGAGTTACAATGAACGTACAGACTAAGAAGGTAGAGATAATCGCAACTGCTGCATCAAAGGACTTACAGAATGTTACTGCTAAGGTAGCCGTGAACTACAATATCATCCCTAGTGCAGTAAGAGAGATTAAGAAAACCTTCTGAGATGAGGATACTATTGAACTAAGACTTATACAACCTAGTGTCCAAGACTCCATAAAGGCTGCAACTGCAATGTTCACAGCTGAGGAACTTATAACTAAGAGATTAGCTGTTTCAGACAATATAGTTAAGAACATCAAAGATAAGGTTCAGAAGCAATGAATACAGATAAGCTCTGTAAACATAATGGATTTCAACTTCTCTGAGAGTTTCAATCAGGCTATCGAGTCTAAAGTCACAGCAGAGCAAGAAGCCCAAAGAGCTAAGAATAACCTAGCTAGGATAGAGTTTGAGGGTAGACAGCTAGTAGTTCAAGCAACTGCACAAAAGGAAGCTGCCATAGCTAAAGCTCAAGCAGAGGCAGAATCTATCAGGATTCAATCAGAAGCCATCCAGAAGAACTGAGGTCAGGAATATGTAGAATTAAAAAGAATAGAGAAATGGGATGGTAAACTGCCTACCCAAATGATTCCAAACTCAACAGTACCATTCCTTAATGTTAAATAATATGAAAAAATGATTCACTCTTATAGAGCTACTTATACTCATTGCTATCCTTGCAATCTTTATAGTACTTTCTAACTTCACGAACTCCACAAAATTCAAAGAAGAGAATGGATGAACTAAAACAGATAAGGAAGAATGCAAGATGAACAGTAAAATCTATAAAAAAATCTATAAATGAGGCTCTTGCCATTCTAAGTTCGATTACTGCCGTATACTTTCCAGAGATTGAAAGATGTTAGAGATATGTATGGCTCAAAAAGACCTAGGTGAATAATTAGTTTGTAATTGATAGCATTAGAGATAGTGCTATCCCTATAACTTAATTAATAACAAAAATGGATAAAACAAAAATGGATACAAAATTATATGCAGCCTTGAATTATTATTTCAACATTCCGATGACACCACAGTTTTTTTATGGAACTTATGGAACTGGAGTAACAGGTGCTATAGCAGAAGTAAATTCATATAATCACGAAGAAGACAGATGAGACCAGATGCTAAGAGAATTGAAAGCAATAAGAGAAATGATAAACTGAAAGTCAACAGTAGATAGAAAAGTCAACAGTAGATAGAAAGGTAAAAGATTTTATAAAAAAAACTTGCTTTTCTTAAAAATACCATTATAGTTAGGTTGTTAGTTTATTTTCTAATTCAAAATATATGAGCTGACTAAAATATGAGATATCCTATAAGGATGGAGTCGCAACCATTCACTGAGAATGTGAAGTGGTTATGGAAAAAACTCCCAGTACAGAGGAAGAAGAGACAGTTTTCAACGATAAGGTTAAGAACGGGGTCTTAGAGTGATTTATCCGAAAATTACTAACCTCACAAGAAGAGGAAGCACAATTCCTATGAAAGCTTATGTACTTAGATTTTCTCCAATGAGTAAAAGAGTGAAAGATAAAAGGTATCTGACAATGACTCATCCACAAAGACTTATTGGAATTCCATAAGGAGTTCTTCAAGATAGAGATAACCTGAGTAGTCTAAAACAAATACCCCAAATACCCCAAATACCCCAAATATACCAATCCATTTAACATTTAACATACATATTAAAATGGAACAATTAAAATATATAGCAGGAGAAGAGGTTTATATCAGAGAAGACCTTGAACCAAACAAACAATATTGAGTCTTAACGTTCAGAGACTGAATGCCAAAATGAAGAACAACAGTTATATCTACTACTCACGGAGATACTGTCCAACTTAAAGGGTGCATATGATTCTCTTATTCAAAAGAGATGTTAACAACCCCGCCTTCTCTAGCAGAAGAAGTTCAAGATATCCTTGATGAAGAAACTCAAGAAGAAGGACAAGAAGAAGGAAAAGAGAAAGACTGAGAACAAAAAGAGAGACCAAAGACAAGAATAGACCCCAAGACAGGTAGGGAAATCAAGACTCGCAGAACTCAAGCTGAAATGAAAGCTGAGAGAGAGGCAAAAGAACAAGCTAAGAAAGATAAGGCTGAATGAAAAAACAAAGAGGAAAGTAAATCAGACCAAAAAGAATGAGAAGGAAAAGATGAACAATGAGAATGAAAAGAAGGAGAACAGAAAGAAGGAGGTGAGGAAAATAAGGAAGGGAAACAAGGTGAAGGAGAACAGAAAGAAGGTGAGAAGGAAAAGGAAGAAGAGAAAAAGAAAGAGGAGGAGGAAGAACAAGATGGTGTTGTCAACAATGAGAAGGAACTAGAGATAATTGATTGTGCTGTAAAAGCTAATATCCCTCTACTACTTATCTGAGAGACCTGAACAGGTAAGACTACCCTAGTAAGACACGAAGCCAAGAAGAAAGGTAAAGAACTAGTCCGTATCAATCTAAACTGACAGACAGGTAGGGAAGAGCTCATCGGAAAGTATGTACTTATATGAGGAGAGACTATCTGGCAAGACTGACCAATGGTAACAGCCTTAAGATATTGACATTGGATTCTCCTAGATGAGATAAATGCAGCATTGCCTGAGGTCTTATTCGTTATCCAAGCACTAGCAGAAAGTAATCACGGAAAGCTAGGACATATACTTCTTGCTGAAAAGGACTGAGAGGTAATCATACCTCATCCTGATACAAGACTATTCTGAACCGCCAACCCTTCTGACAAGTATATAGGTACTAAGGACTTCAACCCAGCTACCCTATCCCGTTTCCTTATGCTCCAGATAGATGTTCTATCACAAGAGAAAGAAAGAGAGTTACTAGGTAAGAAATTCCCAAAGATGGGTGGTCAGATACTAAGAATTACAGAAATCTGACAAGCATTAAGAAGGCTTCATCAATCAGAACAGATAGAATACTTCTGCTCTACTCGTGACCTAGTCTATATGGCAGAGCTTATACAAAGCTGACTGAAAATAGAGCAATCCTTCGAGGTAGTTATCCTAAATAAGATTCAGACAGAAATAGAGAAGACTAAGATACAGAGTGAGGCAGGAAAAGTTCTAAAGATAACTATCCAGAAATCAAACGAGATAGTAAGTGAGATTGAAAGTATAAAGAGAACAATGCAAAGTGCTGTTGATAATAAGAAAAAGCTAGAGGAATATCAAGAAGCTCTTATATACAAGGAAAACCAACTGGATGAGGCAATCAAAGAAAATCACGAACTTAAAGTACAAGTACAGAAGTTTGAAGAACTCAAAAAACTCATCTCTTAATCTAAAATCACAATGACAGAAGCACAGGCACTGCACCATATTAAGAAAATCTTCAAAGATAACCTTTTCGAGAGACGAACTCTCTCGAAAAGAGGAAGATTAGAAACCAACAGATTATCTTTCTTTAAGACATCTGCAAAACTATTCAGCGAAAAGACTGGTAAAAGCGAGAAGAACTACTCCGTAGAGATACTCCTAGATTGAAGTAAGAGTATGTTCTATGGACCTAGAGCAGAACAGTCATTCCTAGCGACAAAGAATATAATATCTATCCTCCAATATGTTTGTGATATTAATATCCGCATATTCAACTGCTCGGAGAAGATAATATCCCCTAGAGAATTTATGATGCTGTCATTCTCGGAATATGAAAAGATATGTTCAAGACAAATAGGTTATGAGACCATAAACTGACTGAACTATATCACTGATTATAGGGAATGATTCAATATAAACCCCCTAGATGAAGCTTGGTATTGAACTTGGGAGATATCCAGTATGCAATCAGCCGTCACTAGATTAAAGAAAAAAGAATGAGGAAAGATAATAATGCTTCTACAGGATTGAGTGACAGAGATGAGAAGTAAATTTATGGATAAGAACTGGGTATTATCTGGACATTGCTGGGATAAATACAATGAGAGAACTCAACCTGATTTACTCAAGAAATACAAGAGAGAAGGGATAGATATAGTATCCTTCTTAATACAGACTGATAATCCTAGAAAACAATATGAATCAGCAGGACACAAGTTCGTAGAGATCAATGATGCCAATGAGATATACCCAAAGATGGTAACGTACCTAAAGACTATTATTAAATAACCTTTTTTAATTATGGGGAAGCATTTAAATTGTTGAGCTAGGGAAAAATCCTAGACGATATGAAAAGATTTGGCAAGGGGTCAGAGTTTGATATATACAGCTTTAAATGATTGGTAGGCATATCAGACATAGCCATTGACTCTACCCTTAAGTTCTATACCAAGGAATGATTATTGGTAAGACACAAGATAAAGACAGAATGTAGGCGTAATCACGAGATATACTATTCTCCTACTGATAAGCTCTACACAACAGAATATGAGGACTTACCCTCATTGAGCTGATATTATAACCCTAAGAGCTTACTGATAGATAATACAAAACCAGTTATAACAGAGCCAGAAAAACTACCATACTGGAGAAGGCTTATAAAAGCGATTGTTGAAGTTTTTTGAAAAAAAGTATAAAAAAAACTTGCTTTTCTTAAATAAGTGATTATAATGGTTGTGTTGAGTTGCAAAAAATAAGACCAACCATTTATTCACTAAACCAATTAATTTTGAAAACAAAAACAAAAAGATTGATACTCACAGCTTTTTATACAATTCTTATCTGAGAGCTAATCCTATTCCCCCTCTCAAAATATGTACTAGCTAAAACGATATGAAAATGAACAACAGACTGTATGATAGAATATATCAACAACTCTTACCCTAAAGGTTCAACATATCTCATATACTGAAAGCTACCGCATATAGATAAGGTCGGAATTGAGAACCAATATATGATAAAGACTTGAGATGTCTATGGGTGTAACACCTGAGATATAAACAACACCATATACTGCAACTGGACACTTTTACTTGAAACTCTTTAACATTAAAAGACTATGATTCTATCAGAAAAAACACTAGCCACTCAAACAGACGAGGAAATAATACAAGAATTAGACTTCCTATCTGAAATCCTCTGAACAGGATTTACCCGAAAACTGAAAGATACACTTGAATTTGTAGAGAAGAATAAGGAGACACTAAGACACACAACCACAGAAGAATTAACCAATATATTACTAACACAGTAATTATGACACAATCAAAACACGACATAATGTCAGCTAAAATCCTTGATAAGATAATCAGGATAGAAATAGCCATCGAGAGACTTAAACTTTCTGTAACCAACAGATACCAACATAAGGATAAGATGATTTCATTCTTGAAACACAGCCTACGAGTATGGAACAGAAGATTAATTCAGGTTGAACAAACTTTTTAATTTTTAATTACCCTATTATGACAAAGGATAAATTCGTTAATCTTTGGTTAACAAAAACTATCAGGACTGATGAGAACCAGAACATCGAAGAGATGTCTGATGCTGAACTAAAATTGAAGCAGACTGTTTAAAAGGCAGATATGGGGGTGCGGATAAAATCCCAATGAACCTTCGGTTTAAAATCCAAGCCCCCTACCTACTTTTTAATAAACAAAGTATGAAACAGATACAGATAACTATTGCAGTAATCATAGCAATATTAGCACAATGAATCTACAATTCAGTAAACTATTGTAATTCTAATGATGCTAATCCTTATTCTGTAACAGCCTCAAATGAATAATTGGATAAAGGCAAGGAAAATCAAGAGGATATTCAGAAAAAGCAAAATCCTACAAGATTACTTCCTACAAGATTTACCCGAAGCACCCAAAACCATAAGAAATAAGCTCCTAGAAGGGTTTGAAACCCTAAAAGCTAAATATTCCCCTGAAATGAAAAAACGCAAGGCAATGATAATAATAAGTATATTCTACCTATCTACTCCAACCACAACATTAGCATTTAATATAAGATAGTATGAAAAAAGAAACAATAGAAGCTATATTGAAAATAGCGATAGAGAATGGGGGACAGTTTATCACTAACTTAGAATGAAAAACAAATACAGTTTGAGTATTTATAAGTGGGAATAGGGTGTATCTTAAATATGAAAACTCATTAATTAAAACTTGAAGTATGGAAATATCAAGAGATAAATTAATTAGAATAATAACTTCTCGCCCGTTTATAGACGCGTTCTACAAATATATAGTAAAAACTATGAACGAAAAAGGGAAAAATTCTCCACCTGCTATGATTGATATGTTTTACTCTCCAGATATAGCAAGGAAATTCAGAATATTCCAAGCAGATGCTATCTACAACGAAACATTAGAAGACTTCTTTATTTCATTAATCAAATAACCTATATGGATATATCAATGTGTAACTGAGAAGGTTGCAAAAAGAAAGAGAAATGCTACATGATTTATACTTTTAACTATAGTTTTTATTCGTAATAAATAAATATGACCACTAAAGAACTAACAACTCACGAGATGTTGAAGATAATATGTGAGAAGATAGGATATAATTTAAAATCACATTGATTTGATATATCTCTCAGTAATAATTTCTGACACGATATTGCAAAAACCACCAATGGTTATCAATATGAATGAAAAAGAGATGAACGAGAGATAATCTTCACTCAAGAGTTTATGGATAAGTACAAAGTACATCTAGTAAAACATAATTCGGAACTATTATTAAAGAAGGATAAATATTGACAAGATTGGGAAAATGAATTATTGATTAATCTCGACAACCCCTCACTCTATCTCTATAACCTTATTAAATAATGGATGCAAAACACTATCTTCTGAATAGAAGAAACCCTTTATATTAATAATGGTAAAATTACTAAGATATTCTGTAGCAGTATTAGTGAATGAGATTGAGTGTATGAAATATGAGATAAAATTATTTGTTTATTGGATAATTCAAAATTAACGATAGTATCATTTGAAAAAACTAATGATAGTCATTGTGGAATAAATATAAATATGATACAAGATGACGACTGAGGAAGATACTCTATGTGAGCATATTATCTCAAAAATATAAGCAAACCCAGTTTAAAACAATATTCAAAAACATATTGCGAGTATCATACTTTTCAAAGAAATCTATCAAAAATAAATAATTTACCTCATTAACTAAACCTACTATGAAGTATACAGAATGTTGATGATGATATAGAAAAGCACTACGTCATAAGCTAAATATGGAATGAATGAATTTTAAGGAAGATAAAGGGTGGTTTAATAGTAGATTTTATATATCTGATAAAGACTATTATAAAATCCTACCTTGGCTACAACAGCTTATTAAAATTAATCAAAAATAGTATGAACACAGAGAATATAGAGCTGACAGAAGAAGAGAGGAAAGAAGCTATGAAATATGTAGCATATGAAGACTTTAATAAAAATGATGAAATTGACTACCTATATTTTATAAATTCCCTCCTCAATGATAGATATAAGAAATGAAAGGAGGAAGAAAGAGAAAGGATAACAGAAGAAGTTAAGAAACTAGAAGATTGTTATGTGAGCAAAGAGAAAACCTGCCAATATTGAAGTATGGCTAGATGAAGGATTAATGCAGAAAGAAGAATGCTTACTAAGATAATTAAAGAACTTAAAACAAACACTAATGAAGAATAACACAGTAAAGATATGTACGAGATAAAAATAAATTTAATTGAAACAATAGGATAGATGTGCAACAATAACCAAGAAGAATATATTAAGATATGTGCTTGGTGTGATTCGGAAAAGAAGCTGACCAAAGCATTCGAGAGAGATTGATATACTACAACCCACTGAATTTGCAAAACTTGCAGAGATAAGGCTTTAGCAATAATAAAATCCTAATATGTTAAATTGAACCCACGAAAGACTTTGAGAATGATGAGACTGATTGACTCAAACTCTTTACAAGACGAAGAAAGGGAAGAAATTACTCAAAAAACAACTACCAAATGGTAGATGGATAACTATAAAAGAATAACATATGGATATGGCAATAGAAAAAACAGGACGGGAATGGTTGGATTTACTCCCAAGAGAAGTAAGCACTAAATGGCTTTATAATTCTATAAAGCAGAAAGGCTCTTTACAAACACAGAGTACTTTGATAATAAGAATCAGTTGGATGGAGTTAATTAACAAATTCATTTGGGTAAATACCCCTGAGTGAGACTATTTTTGGACAAGACTGACCAGAACCAACCTGATGAATAAATGTGGAAATAGATATAAAAAAGGAAAGAACAGAGAAGAAATTTGAATTCTGAGATGAAGTTCTTGAAGAATTGAGAAAACTGAAAAATCTATTATAGAAAAATTGACTTTTTCTTAAAAAACGTATAATAAAAACAGAACTACTTTAACACAACCTAACCAGAACAGAAAAATGATAGAAGTAATCGTATGTAGTCTGCCTCAGTTAGCAAAAATCGAATGAGTTTGCTATATGACAGCCTACCACAGAGCAAAGCAATGAAGATACATACAAGTGAACTATGTATCGAATTGAACAGGAAGAATCATAAAGAAATATCTTCCCCCAACAGAACTAAAGAAAATCTTTTT
>Ga0209318_1000330_pt1 | contig 47704 bp, 64 predicted proteins | sample RifGroE1_FD_183999 | JGI IMG/M metagenome (GOLD analysis project Ga0209318, IMG submission 183999) | Groundwater microbial communities from Rifle, Colorado, USA - Groundwater E1 (SPAdes) (version 2) | ecosystem: Environmental > Aquatic > Deep subsurface > Groundwater | place: Rifle, Colorado... | reverse complement strand
GAATTACCACCAATGCCGCTGACGTTGCTATCAGGGCGATTTCCCACCAGATTGAATCTTCCTCGATGTCGCTGTCTTTGACTTCAAAGTAGCTTCTCATCTCACTGTCTCCCTTCGATTGCGCCGATGACGCGCTGTCTCCAGATGTTTCGCTCCACCCGCATTAGCTCCAGCTCCATTCTCAGGTCTGCCGTTGCTGATGCGTTCAGCAGACACATGATGAACACCGTTATTGCAACCGCCGCCGATACTGCCCACCACACTTTTAGCCTCCTGTCAGTCTCTCAACGCATTCCGCAAGCCCCGCCACCGGCACGAGCCGCCGGCCACGAAGGCAGAACGAGGGAATGACACCCTGCGCCACAAGTTCGTAAGCCATTTTGCTCCCGATGCCCAACGCCTCCGCTGCTTCTGCTACGGAGAGGCTGATTCTCGGAACTGGCTGCACGTCTATTTTTGCTGTCTCGTTCATGGTTACTCCAACCCCCTGTGGGGTATAGAAACTAGGCATTCTGTCCGAAGTTTTCGGGCAGTACGAGTCTGTGAATGCGTTCGATACGAACGCTATGTTTTTCGAGAATGGACACCAAGTCCAAATAACTGAGCCCATAGTTTCGGGCGACAACGCCCAGTTTGAGCCCTATGCGGAGAGCCTTGTCTACTTTGCGAACAAGGTCTATCTCGTCTGTGTAACTCTCTCTAACCAAATGGGTTCACCTCCTTCATAAACACCAGCGATGTTGGTGTAATCTAACAAGAGTATACCACACCAACGTTGGTGTGTCAAACATTATTTTAATAAACCGTAGATTTTTTTTACGCGCATTGCTACAATCATATTGGTGGTGTTGTTATGTCGAACCACGGTGGAGGGATGATATGCCGTATAGCACGCAATGGGGAATGTATGTGAAGGGGTTGGCTGGGAAGAAGTCGCAATTACAGATAGCCTCGGAAATGGAAATGTCGCCGACTCTGGTGCAGAACATGTGGCGGGGAAGAATCCCGGAAAGCATGGAGACTGTTCGCAAATACGCCAAAGCGGTCGGCGTAGATCCTGATGCGCTGGAAAGGAGAGCGCAACTATACAGCAGTGAGGTATATTTGCGTGCGCAGGGCGATTTGTCGGACGATACTATAGCTGAGATTCTGGATCTGATAAACCGGGACAAGGAAGCCGCGAATAAACAGCGGCGGTAGTACGAAGTGCAAGGGGGCATAATGGAACGACTCGCGAGAGTGGCAATGGGTCAAGCACGCGCGCTGCTCATGGAACTACACGAGGAGCCGCCTGTGTCGCTGGAAAGAATCGCAGAGTATATTGGCGTAGAGGTGAGGCGGCACAGGTTCGCCCGGTGTGAGCCTGATGCCTTCGTACATAAGACGTGCTCAGGGTGGATTTGCTACATAAATAGTAACATCCACATCCCCTGGCCGCGCGTGCGCTACAGCCTGGCTCATGAGCTGATGCACGTTCGGCTAGTGCAAGCTGGCGCGGCCTCTGGCAGCCTGTTCCTGGCGAACCACAGTGAAAACGCCTCCGGCATCGAACGCGCTTGCAACATCGGCGCGGCTGAACTGCTCATGCCTGATGATTGGGTACTGCACTGGTGGAACGAGCTTGAGGCGCATATCCCAAGCCGTATTTCGATACTGGCGGCCCGGTGCGAAGTGTCCCAGCGTGCGCTATCCGTCAAACTCGATCACCTCGGGCTGTGTCAGCCTGTTGAAACTGACCTGCTCCGCATGGTAGGCACATGAGAGGCACGCTCCGCTCACGCGCTAAAGGCAGTTGGACGCTGCAATGGTACACCGGCAGAGATTCCACCACGGGAAAACCCGCCTACAGCAGCGAGACGTTCCACGGCAACAAACGAGACGCCCAGACACGGCTATCTGAGATCATCACGGACATTCAGCGAGGAGAGCATGTCAACCCGTCGGCTGTGCCGCTCCGCTTGTTCCTCCTTGATTGGCTGGCCGCCATCGAACCCACCGTAGCCGCGAAAACACATGAGCGTTACGGCGAGCTGGTGAACCTGCACATCATCCCCGCACTCGGCCATCACACGCTCAAGGGGCTGAGGCCAAGGCACATACAGCAGTTCTATTCCGCGTGCCTGCTGACGGGCAGGAGACAGGCCGTAGAGGGCAAGCCGGGACTCTCTCCGCGCACCGTCCTTCATCTGCATAGAGTCCTTCGCCGGGCGTTGCAGACGGCTCTCCGCTGGCAGTTAGTCCCCCGAAACCCCTGCGATGCTGTTGACCCACCGAAGGTGGAGGATGCCGAGATGAGGATATTCACCAGAGACGAGATAAACCGAATACTTGCCGCAGCCGCTGGTAGCATCTGGTATATGCCCTGCCTTCTCGCGCTCTACACCGGCATGAGGCGCGGAGAGATACTGGCCCTGCGCTGGACTGATGTGGACATTGAATCGGGTGTTGTCTACGTCAGACGCTCACTCTCTCAGACGGCGAAGGGGCTGGCGTTCAAGCAGCCGAAATCAGGACGCGGCAGACAGATCGACGTACCGCAGGATTTGACAGAGGCGTTGCAAAAACATAGAATATCACAGGCAGAGGAGCGCAAAGGCGCGGCGACTGTGACGAACGTGGATAACGGCGATCTGGTATGTTGCTATGAAGACGGTCGCCCTATCGTTCCTGACGGCTTCTCCACCAGATTTGTTGGCCTGCTCACTCGCGCCGGTGTGGACAGAGTGCCGTTCCATGCTTTCAGGCATACCCATGCAAGCGAACTGCTGACCCAGGGGGTGCATCCGAAAGTGGTGCAGGAGCGGTTAGGCCATGCGTCGATTGCTATTACGATGAACCGATACAGCCATGTGGTACCGTCCATCCAGAAGGCGGCGGCTGATCGGATTCCGGGGTACTTAGATGAGCTATAATGTCAAAATAATGTCAAAGGGCATAGTTGGAGCATGAAACAGGCCTGAAATGAGCTTAGGAGGGGTGCCCGAGTGGTTTAAGGGAGCGGTCTTGAAATGCGCCACAAGAGGTATTTTAAGTGGTTTTGCATAGTCTCCAGCACCCTACCCCCTCTCACACAATCGCATATAATAGCATAGAGTGGTTCGGCATTGTCCCCGGTATAATGTCATGGATAATGTCAAAAGCCCCCGTGTCATATCATCGACACGGGGGCTTTGTTGCGTCAGTTACTATTGCGCTTGTTCCACTGCGTCCTTTAGTGCGTCCTCCCACCTTGCGCCATCAGGTGCAGCCAGACCGGAGCAGAAGTCACACAGAGACCCAACAAGCGCCCCGCAGTAGCAAGGCTTCCCTTGCAAGTGGTTGATAGACTCCCTTTCGGTGTTGGTCAGTGCTTCATTCATCATTTCCGCGCCTCTTCTCTCTGGCCAGCCGCCAACATTCGCAGGTATGGGGCTATGGCAAGCCCTCGCTTTTCTGCGTCGGCTTTAAGCTGCTCGTATTCGCTCTCGGTCAGCATTATCTTTAGGCTGTGTGTCCTAAGCTCTCGGTCTGACATTTTAGTTCTTCTCCTCTATCCAATACGTCCAGTCTCCATCTGTGACCTTCTGGCCGGCACCCCTCGGTGCACGTTTCGCCTTGTGGTCTTTGCGCTCGTGGTCAACGTCTAACCAACACTGAACGGCTTGCCGCGCTACCGAAAAACTCGGCGACATTATCGCATATCGGCCGGCCGGTGTTCCGTGAAGACAGCTTGCCTCCGTAATCTCTGCGAACGCCATATAAGTCTTCATCTTGGGTTTTTTCTCCTGGTTCGATTGTTTGATTTCCTTGATTCCGTCTTCCCATCTTGCACCGCTGACCCTGGCTAATCCAGTACAAAAATCGCACCTGGACTGTTCCGAGACCGAACTGCAATAACACGGAACCCCGGCTAGGTGGTTTGCTTTCTCGATATTTGCGTTATTCATCTCTCTCATCTCTCCTTGTGCAAATGCCGGGGAAACCGCCCCGGCTCGGTGTGATGGTGTTACATTCTTAGTGTAAGTCCGGTGTCCTGCTCTATTGTAGATACTAACTGGTCTGCGTAGACCCCACTTGCACCCGCCTTGCAAGTGCAGGAAGTGCGCCCAACCTTGAAATAGGTGATTATGTACGTGTCGCTGTCGGGATCGTATATCACCATAGTTTTGTTTATGCCCTTGTCCCCGCGCATGTGCTGGAAAGCAATGGACGCCATACCGTTGTCATACACGAAGTTCTTTGCGCCTATCATGGCGTGGAGTCTGCCCGCTCCGCCTAACTGGTTAATCATAGTCTGCACTTGTTCGTTCATCTGAACTACTCTCCTTTTTACGGTTTTCGATATTTTCCAAATCCGGAAAACACATCATAAGTGGAAACTAATACCTGCCTCGTCAGTGCCGGGAGGTTATCCCCGGTCAGACCCTCCAAGCGGAGGGTTTCGGCTTGTGTTATCCAACTATACTCTTACCCTTGCTGCACGGTGAACAGTTGAGTTTGATGCTGTCGTCTTCCTGCCGTACCAGTGCAACGAATACATTTTCTCTGCGGCACTGCTGACATTCGCCCTTTGTGTTCCATACATATGGCTTGCCGCCGATTTCGGCCGTCCGTCTGTCGATTCTGCATCTTGCCATTTTAGTTTCTCCTTTTCTTGATTAAGTGGACTGCTCTATCACTCTTATACCCATATAATATCACCCTAAACCCCATATGTCAACCCTATTCCCAAAAATAATCAAACTATTTTGCGAGGGAAAAGTTTCATGCTGAGCGTGAGCTTTATGTATATATGTAAGAGCGATTTCCCGAACAATGAAGTGAACTGTTGGTAACCATTGGTACACACTTCATTCACATAATGGACGTGAACGACACACACCTCGATGAGCTGAAGGGGATAAGGGCCGAGATGCCTAGTTGGGCTATCGGTAGGGGCAAGGCTGACCAATGAGATGCTGCCGAAAGGCAGTTGAGCGTGTAATGGCGTGGCTCAAGAAAACCGCCGTTCTGTATCCGATCTGTCGAACCTGCCCTGGGGAGCGTGTGCTGGTACTGATCCTAGATATGGTTGAGCAAGAGAGTGCCCTAAGGTACATCTCAAAGAGCTTAATCCCCAAGGTGTATCAACTTGAAAGTTAACATAATACGGTACTTCTGACATCAGTTGAGCGTGAGATAATAATTATGACCAAAAAACAACAGAGGTTCGTTGATAATTTTGCGACCTCCGCGAACGCTTCAGAAGCGGCCAGGAGAGCAGGATATAGCCAGAAGAACGCTGACGTTGTGTCAGACCGGCTTATGAAGAACCCCGCAATACGGGAGGCTGTCGCTGCGACCAGGGAAGTGCTTGCCGAAAAAGCCGAGACCTCCGCGCTCACAATCATGCGCGAGTTAGAGCAGATGCAGCTCTCCGCACTGGCTGACGGGCAATACACAGCGGCTATACGAGCGGCAGAGCTTAGAGGCAAGCATATCGGTATGTTCGTGGAGCGATCCAAACAGGACAGCACCGTAAACATAGTATTCGGCGGCGAGGACCAGCTTACCGATGAGTAATATCAGCCTGCCGGACGTGGTAGGCCGTGGGTACGCATCCTTTTGGCACAGCCGCAACAGGTACAGGGTTGTCAAGGGCGGCAGAGGTAGCAAGAAGTCCGCGACGATGGCCCTGTGGCTTATATACCACGTTATGAAGCACCAGAAATCAAACGCCCTGGTGGTCCGCCGAACCTACAACACGCACAAGGACAGCACCTTCGCGCAGCTCAAGTGGGCGGCTCACAGGTTAGGCGTATATGGCCTCTGGGAGTTCAAAGTCAACCCGATGGAGTGCGTATACAGGCCAACGGGGCAGCGTATCCTCTTTCGAGGGTTTGACGATCCGCTCAAGCTCACATCAATGACCGTGCCGGTTGGCGTGTTGTGCTGGGTCTGGGTAGAAGAAGCGTTCGAGATAGACGATGAGCATGAGTTTGACACGCTCGATGAGTCTATTAGAGGCGAGATGCCACCGGGACTCTGGAAGCAGATAACGCTCACCTTCAACCCGTGGATAGATAGCCACTGGACTAAGACCAGGTACTTTGACCGAGAGAACCCTGACACCTTCACGCTGACCACTACCTACAAGTGCAACGAATGGCTTGATGAGCAAGACCGGAAGAAGATCGCAGACCTTGAGACCACCAACCCTGACAGGTTTCTGGTTGTCGGCCTGGGTGAGTACGGACTACCTGGGGGCGTGTACTACGAGGAGTTCAGGCGCGATATACACGTTGTCGCGCCGTTTGAGATACCAGAGGAGTGGAAGCGGTTCCGGGCGATGGATTACGGCTTCGATATGCTGGCTGTGCCGTGGTTTGCCATCGACACACAGGCCAACCTCTACATCTACCGTGAGTTATACGAGCCGGGGCTGACGCTCAAGCAGGCCGCAAGGCGCATACAGGACATGACGCCAAAGGGCGAGGACGTGATGTATACAAGCACCGCGCCGGATCTCTGGAATCGCAACAAAGAGACGGGCGTGCCTGAGATGGAGACACTGATAAAGGCGGGGCTTACTGATATTGTCAAGGCAGACAACCGCCGCATACCGGGTTGGCGTCATCTGAGAGAGTACCTTCAGCCGTATGAGATACCGACCGATGACGGAGAGAGCGTCAAGACGGCTCAACTCAAGATATTTAGCTCATGCCGTAACGCTATCAGGACTCTCTCATCTATCACAACAGACGAGCGCAACCCTGAAGACGTGGCAAGCGAACCGCACGAACTGACGCATATGCCCGAAGCGATACGCTACGGCGTGATGAGCAGGCCGAGTCCTAGCAGGGTCAAGCCCAAGCAGTATGACCCGCACGATCGCACCAGAGAGGGCATCGAGGCCCATATCCGCGAGGTTTGGGGAGAGGAAACAGAGACCGATGAGTATGTTTAGCATTCTGCTCTTGCTTGTCTTAGCAGTCGGCGATATAGCGTTGCTGATGATAGCCGTGGCTTTGTTCGTTGACAGGCCGGAGGTATCAGTGCAGTACGCGGAGCCTGAGTATGAGCAGGAATACGAGCCAGAGCCGAGGCGAGAGCGTGCAGACGAGGACTACCAGACCTTAGAGGACGATATTGACATGACGGCGGTTCGCGACATGGCCGCAGCATTGAGGCGATTATGAGAGTACCTTTCTACGGCGACCAGGTATCCACCACGGACGATGCGGCAGTTGCAACATGGCTAAACAGCCTGTTCGCTGCTGCCGATACAGCACGCAAGCCCGCTGAATGCGATTGGATAGCCAATATTCTGTACCTGACAGGCCAGCAATGGGAGGACGTCCAAGAGGACAGGCTGCTCAGAAGCCGCAAAGTCAAGGCGTTCGCTCCCAACACCAAAGCCAAGGTGACGGTCAACCATATCTACCCATTGGTACGGCAGGCAGTCAGCGCAATACGGCAGAACATGGCGAAGCAGGTTGCTGTGGCCGCTACGTCAGACCCGGCAGACCTTCAGGCGGCCGAGCTTGCGACCGACTTCCTGCGCTTTCGGTGGGATGAGGACGGCGAAGAAGAGCTTAGGACAGCAGAGTTAGTGCAGGCTATGGCGTTCGGCAGAGTACTGCGTAGAACCACATGGGACAGCAACAAGGCTAGTTTGCTCCCTACAGGGCGCGTAGAGCGTGCTGGCGATATAGACACCATGACGCTAAACCCGTTCCGCTTCTGGCAAGAGCCAGGGCGTGACACATGGGATGACACAGGCTGGATCATCGAGGCCGACATACGCTCAGTCGACGAGGTCAAGGATATGTTCGGCGTCGAAGTCCTCCCCGAAAACGTCGATGACAGCGGACTCATGGACAAGCTCACGGGTTGGCTGACCGGCAAGAGCATCGACACCGCGCCCAAGAAGCAGGCGGCTTGCCACCTCAGACGGCTATACATGAGGCCGACGCTAGACCAGCCGAAAGGCAAGTATTTCGTATGGGCGGGCAGTACGCTGTTAGAGAAGGGCAACCTTCCTGACGGCCATTTCCCGTATGTACCGCTGGATTGGTTCTGGGTGCCAGGGCGAAGCTATCCGATGGCCATGATTACACCCATCAGAGACGTTCAGCGGCACGTCAACATTCGGTACTCGCAGCTTGAGGAAGTAGTCAACCGCCAACTACGGGGCGACCTTGTAGTGCAGGGTGACGGCGACATTCGGCAAGAGACGCTTGCAAACGGCAGTAAGATAATCAGAGTGCCGATGCAGACGCCAAAATGGGAGTTCATGCAGTATAACATGAACACCAGCGATAGCAACGTCATGCTTGATAGATATTGGAACGAGGAGATGAAAATCTCCGGCATCCACGAGCCTGCGCAGGGTGGGCAAGTAGCAAAGGCTGTGACGGCGACCGAGCTTGCCATGAGCAAAGAGAGCGACATGACAGGGCTTTCCATGTTCAGGGCGAACTTCGATATGCGCTATTGCGAGATCGACGCTCAGAAGCTGCTCCTTGCCAGAGACAACTACGATATGCCAAGGATGCTACGGAGCGTAGGCGAGGCTAACTCAGTTAGCGCACAGTCGTTCTTCGGCTCAGACCTTCGCAATACGGAGGACGTGAGGCCGAGGACTGCGCCGATACTGACCCAGGCGATGCAGGCGGAGATGCGCTCAAGGGCAGCCGAGCAGGGGTTATTTGGGCCTTATGCTTCCGCCGGCGACAAGCTCGCCAAGCTCACAAGCCTGCTCAACACGGGCATACCGGGCATCGAGGACGAGGTTGACCAACTGCTAGGGCAGATCAAGATAGAGGACTTAAGGAAGCTCGTCGCAGAGATAGACATGCTGGCGACCGAGCTGCAAGTCAAGACGATGCAGGCACAACTAATGCAGTTCCAAGCACCACAGGAGATGGGCGGGGCGGCTGGCGTAGACCAGTTCGGTAACGAAGTACCGATGGAGCAGCCGATGCAGGAGCAGTTACTGCGGTAAGTAATGGATATTCATTACTTGCACGGTACTTGCACGGTACTGCACGGTAAACACGAACAAACGCGAATAAACACGATGTACAGGCTCATCCCTTCGGGGGTGGGCCTTTTGCATAATACGGGTCGCTGTATCCGTTAAGCAGCACTCCCTACTCAGGGTTACGAGGAGACCAATGGAAGACCTTACCACTACGGTGGAGACTGAGGACGTCGAGGTAGCAGAGACCGCACCAGAGGTGGAGACACCCGCTGAAGACGGCGAAGCACCCGAACCTCAGAGCACGGAGCAGGCTGAAGGGAAGCCCGCAAAAGACTGGCACAAGGAGTTTCAGCGGACTACGCAGGCACTTGCCAACCTCCAGAAAGAGAACGCCAGGCTCAAGGCCGAGCGTGAGAGCAAGGACGTTGACGTATCCGCAAAGCTCAAGCACTCCATACCTGACGGACTACCTAAAGAAGTCGCAGAGCACCCGGCGTTAAAGGGGCTGACGGTAGACGTGAACGAGGATGGAGAGCCGTTCGCCAAGGTCGGCAGCCGATGGGTTCATGTTGAAGACGTGATCGATCGGTACGAAGACAAGCAGACACTAACTCAGCTAAAGGAGCTAGTGCAGGGCGAACGCGAGGCCAAGGCAGAGGCGGAGCAGAACGCGCAGATCCAGAAAGCGTGGGAAGCAGTCGCGGCTACCGTGCAGGGGAACGTTACCGAGATGCGAGAGCAGGCGTTTCCCAACCTCCCGAAAGAATACGCACCGCTTGTTGACAAGTACGTTCTGCAACAGGCTGACGTAATCATTGGGCAGATACCAGTAGAGCAGTTGACGGGCGAGGTCATAGAGAACGCAGCAAAACAGGCGTTTGAAGAGGCCAAGCTATTGTTCGGCATCTACGGCTCGAAGCAGCTGGAGCACAACCAGCAGAAACCACAGCAAATCAAACCAGGGGGCGCGGCTGGCGTACCTGGCGCAAAGTCGCTATTTGGACTCAGCACAGACGATTGGAACGAGGCAAAGAAACGATGGCCGGGTTAGCCTTGCATGACACCCCTCTGGATTTTTAGAGGAGTATCAAAATGGCATGGACAGTAACCGCCATAAACGACGCCATGAGAGCGTTGCCTAGTGGCAAATACACAGTTAAGGATTGGGTAGACGGCACGCTTCAGGGCGCGCTCAGGAAGCGGTTCAACAAGCATAACTTCAACGGCTCAGAGGTTACGGGTCTGATACAGACCAACCACCCGTTCACTGGCCGCACGTTCGGCGCAGGTATCGCGCTTCCGCAGGGTGGGACTCCTACTCTCGGCAAGTGGAGAGCCTGCGAGTTTGAGACCATCGCCACGGCTTGGATAGACAAGCAGACGATGGACAAGGCCACAGGTATGCCGGGGTCTGAGATAAACGGCATCCAGATGGCCTTAAGGGAACTCAAGACCGACTGGGAATACCTCTGCGAGATGATCTCTCACGGAGACGGCACAGGCAGACTCGCAAGAGTGGCAAGCGTGGCCAACGGCACAGGCGTTACCACAGTGACCTGCGACAACACCTATATCGATTTCGGTATAGAGAACGTCCAGGCACTCAAGGCCGGGTCTCAGATCGAGATATACGCGGCAGACGGCACGCTTCGGAACCTGAACGGCGTAGGCTATGCGGTCGTGACCGGCGTTACATTCGGCAACCGTGGCAACGGCGCGGCCACAACCGGCACGTTCACCTATGCCGATGCTGACAACAACGACGGCGTGGCAAACGGCGACGTCGTTTATATCAGAGGCTCCCATAGCTCCGGTGTAAACGAGTCCACATACTACGCAGCCGCAGGCACAGACAACATCTGTATGCCCGTAGGACTCTTGGGACTGCTCCAGGACGCAAGCGCAGACCACCTGATTGACGGCGGCATAGACTACAAGCTGTCTACCTTCCAGGGGCTGACAAGAGCGGACTATCCGCAGTTCTATGCCAAGGTCATTAACGGGTCTGACATCAACTCAGGCACGATAAACGTCCCTGGCGAGTGGGACTTGTCGGTAATCACTGACCTGATGATCGACGGCTACAAGGCATCCGGCGCATACGTCGATGTTATATTCGCGTCCAGCAAGATGGCCGCGTGTATGCAGAGATTGCAGCCGTATGTCATCAACGCAACTGACCCCGTGTCCGGCGCGAAGATGACCTCCACAGGCGGCATGTACGCAAGCAAGTTCCTGCGGCCTGACGGCGGCTTTGCTGACATCGTTATCTCGCAGTCGGTGCCTGATAACGTTGTCTACGGCATCTGCTCCGAGCACTTGTCGTTTAGCCAGAGGAAAGAGCCTGACTTCCTGCGACTCTACGGAGACGTATGGGGGCCGACCAAGGGCGACAGCTACGCACAGTTCGAGGCTCCTTACGGTGGATACTACAACTTCACCGCAGAGCGTCTTGACGGCTGCTTCGTGGCCTGCGACCTGAAGACCAACCTCTAGGTTGGATAGCATAGAGGGGGGCTTAGTCCCCCCTTGTGCTGATAGGAGTTGACAATGTACGGACTACCTTCAAGAAAGCCGATAGCAAACATCACCGGGAGCGTGATAACGCTCCGTGACCCAGTGTACGGAGAGTATCACATCGAACCCGGCGAGTCCACGATACCGCGTGATGTCTACCTTAGAGGTTGGCGCAAGCTTCAGGGCAAGGTCATAGACCGAGAGACCACGCCAAAGCCTATAGACGTCTTCGAGGAAGAGGCCATAGCAGAGGAAGCCATGCCTGACCCGTTCAGCGTAGACGCGGAGGACGTCGGCGAAGACCCGAAGCCGGAGATCCCGGTTTCCAGAAAGAGAAAATGATGAGAATACGGATAGTTACCGTCCTTGTCGTATTGGCGATGGTACTTGCCTTCTCGGGCGTATCACTCGCGCAGTACGGCAGAGGCACGACATACACGAGCCTGACCACAGGCTCAGGGGGCTTGACTGCTAAGGGGGGCGACTTCGCTGTTAAGTCCTCCGGTGGCACCACCAAGCTCTCTGTGGACGATGCTACAGGCAACACCGTCATAGCAGGCACGCTTACCCTGACCGGGGCGGCTGCGTTTGCTGGCGGGCTTACCTGTGATTCAACCGCCTTCACAGTCGCAAACACAAGCGGCAACGTGGGGACGGCTGGAACGCTGACAGTAGCCGGGGTATCTGCGCTCAACGCAGGCATCACGGTTGACACGACTGCCTTCACGGTTGCCGACACCACAGGTAATGTTGGGACTACAGGCACACTCACAGTAGGCGGCGTATCCGCTCTTAACGCAGGAATCACCGTGGATACATCTGCCTTCACCGTTGCTGACACCACAGGCAACGTGGCAACTGCCGGCACTATCTCGCAGACGCTCACAAACGCGGCTGGCGGGTCTGCCAACCCCTACGACTACACGGCAACGCTTGGGATAATGAACGGCTCGGACGACTTCACGCTCTTTGACGTGAACATCACCAACGCCAACCATACAGGAAGCAACACCGTGCAGGCCGTGGACATAGCAGCTATCACAGGTGACGCTGAAGCGGTAGAGACAGCCGTGAACATCGGCGCAGGTTGGGACACAGGCATTACCTCAGCATCGCCTGTGACCATATCGGCCATGACCACGCTCAAAGGGCAGGCACTCGCCACCGCCGCTGTTATAACCAACACAGACGGCTCAGAGACGCTTGCCGTAACGCAATCGGGATACCTGGTAGTCAGCACCAAATCTGACGGGGCTACCACGATAACACTGCCTGACCCATCGGCGGCTATTATCGGCGTCTCGTTTGAGGTAATGCAGACGGCGGACCAGGCACTTGAGGTTGTATGCACTACCGCAGACAGTGACGGCTTCGTCGCTCTTGGAGTGCCGACTTCCGACAAGGTGAGTCTGGCGACCGCAAGCGAGAAGATAGGCGGGGGCATCCGCATTGTCGGCATATCAGCCACACAATGGGCGGCCTTTGCGATAGGTTCGGCCACACTCACAGTAGAAGCCGAAGACTGACCAAGTTACGGCGAACGTCAGCCGGGGCAATGCTTGATAGCTTATATCTGGCCCAAACAGACGTGACAGCCGGGAGAGACCGGCATAACTTACATAATCAAGGAGATTTCCACAATGGAACAGTCAGACATTGAAAAAAGATTCACTTACCATTCACCGAAAGACAACCAGCCCGAACGATACGCTCGATTGCGGGCCAAGGCAAAAGAGCTTGCGGAACTGATAAACGAACTGACTCCCGCAAGCAGAGAGCAGAGCCTTGCGTTTACTGCACTCGAAGAATGCTCCATGTGGGCCAACGCAAGCATCGCCCGTAACGAATAGATACAGACGTGACAGCCGGGAGAGACCGGCTTCGTGCTTCTATAGCTCAACTGGCAGAGCCGCTACTTTGTAAGTAGCTTGTTCGGGGTTCGAGTCCTCGTGGAAGCTCCAAACATGGCCCGGTGCGGGGGCGTTATAACCCTCTGCCGTGACCTCCTACACGACCATACCGGGCCACCTACACCACACAAGTTTGAGAGGCACACATGAGCAACAGACCAGACAGAGTTAAAATAGGGCCGCTTGTATATACGATTGAGTGGAAGGGGCAGGATTGGGAAGACACAAACCGTTTGCTCGGTCAATGCGTCCCGTCCTTTCAGGTCATTCGACTATCAGAGCGATTACAGCCGGATAGAATGGCCTGTGTATTCATTCATGAGATATACCATGCCCTGGCCGACCACATGCAGTGCTTCAACAAGATAACTCCCGAACAATCCGCTAGTGTCGCTGGCGATGGTATGACCATGTTTTGGATTGATAATCCTGACGCCTTCGATTGGTACTCAGGTCTTATTGAATCTAGCACAACAAAGAGGTATTAACACATGAGCACGCAATACACATGGTCTAACATAATCGAGTTTGTCTCCGATGTCTTGGAGAAAGAAGGCGCAAGGCCGAACGCCTCTACCGTCCGTATGCTCGGCAACAAGGCACTCGGCATCATGGCCGACAGGACGGATATGCTCTCAGGCACTATCTGGACGAACTCCACCACCGTATTCCCTATCACGACCAACAGGGCGTCACTACCCATCGACTGCCTCGGCGTGGACTCCGTGGAATGGGACGGGGTTCTCTTAGAGCGCACTACCTTCGATTGGCTTGATGAGAACATCGACGGCTGGAGGACGGCCACAGGGACGCCCACCTACTTCGTAGCCACAGGTGACGCGCTGGTGTTCGACACGAACCCAACGGTCACAACCGCAGGCCTGCTTGTAGTACGGGGCAGAGCGTTACCCGCAGACTTCTCGGACAGCGTTGGGGCGACAAACCCATTGGCGTACTTCCCAAGCCATTTTCAGATAGCACCCGCCTACTACATCCTTGCCGAACTGCCGTTTGACCCTGAGAAGCCGATAGAGCGCATGAGGTGGGAGAAGTACTCCGCCATGTGGTCAAACGAGCTTCAGGCACTCAGTGGGGCGATGAACACCAGACGTTACGAAAGGTTCAGCTACTAAAGGAGAGAAAACAATGAATGAGACACTTTTACCGACACCACGCAAGTACGTAGGCGACGATTACAACGGAATGCCACTAGGTATTGGCGATCTGGTACTTCTGGCTGAGAGCGACCGCAAGGAAGTCTGGAAACTCGTCCGGCAGGACAGACCGCCAATACCTGGCCATGCCAACACGTACGTGATTCAAGATCCTGTAATAGAACTCGTAGAACCCGCTCCGGCTGAAGGCGAAGAACCGAAACAGTGTGAAGTAAGGCCGGAGGGCCTGGTGATTTGGAAAGCAGTCGGCACAGCAGTTTCTTCTTACCGACACTTGCAGGTTGACCGATAAGGATAACACATAATGGCACTTGCGATTGGGGCAATAACAGCGAATACGGCGACTCCCGGCAAATACTCCATATATGAGCTAGGCTTTGCTGTGTCCGGCATATCGCCTGCCGATTACAACCCCTGGCGGCCTGCCGTGACCTCCTCTGCGCTCTCAAAGGCAGGAGTGGTCTGCCAGGCTGTTATAACGCTCCCTGACGCCTCTACGGTGACAGTGCCGGGGTTCTACGACTCGGACTTTGAATACCTCGGCCAATGCACAGGCTTCACCGGCCATGATAGATTCTGCCCGACGAACGTACCCTACTGGCATATCAGATACATGCCTCAGACGGCAGGAGCGCACTCCGCGGTAGTCTCCTTCACAGACCAGACAGGCACAGTTACGGCAGACGCGGTGACGTTTACCTGCGTTGCGTCTAGCAACAAGGGGCAGATTGTCACAGGCTCAGGTGGGTTCAGCAGGGCTAACGGCGATCCGTATGTGCCGATCGGGGCGATGCTCCCGACCGACACCGACGATGCACTAGACTTCCTTGACGAGATGTACGCTCACGGCATGAACTTCTCACGGTGTGGCATCGTCAACACCTCCGTTCAAGACGTCCACCGGGGTTACTACTCCGATTGGGGCGGCTCTGCATTCACAACGGCCTATGACACGAGCGTCAAGCGGACAGGGGCACAGTCGCTCAGGGCTACCGTCACAAGCGGCTCTACCGAACGCAAGGTAATCGAGCAGACTTTTATAGGCGTGAGGCCAAGCACTTATTACAAGGCGACCTGCTACATCAAGACCAACTCCACCTTCAACGGCACAGCGAAGCTCAAACTCAGGCTGAAGTGGGCTGACGGCTCAGAGACAACCGCCTATTCCGATGGGGTAGAGGGCAACGCCGATTGGACGGCTGTCACAGCGACGGTATCGACGGTATCGGCGACCAAGTCGGCCGAATGGATCTCATGGAACGTTGTGGTCGACGCCTCCAGCACAGCCGGGAGCGTGTGGGTAGATGACGCAACGCTTGTGGAGTGCGACTCGGGATACACCGACCTCGGCTATGTCGATTACCTGTTCCGTCCTGGCTTTGAGGCGTGGAACACCACAGAGCTTGACCGTGGCAGAATGTGGCGGTTTGAGCATCTGCTATCCGTGGCAAGCGGCTACGGCATCACGCTTCAGCCTGCCGTATTCGACTACAGGCTCTATATGCCCGAAGTCGATGGTATGTACCTCGATTATTACGCAGACTTCTTCTCAACAGAGGAAAGCCTGCTACAGCAGGAGTACCACCTGCGCTCGATGGCCGCAAGGTGGGCTTGCTATGACTCGCTCTTTGCGTGGGAACTCTCTAACGAGCTTGACCCGACTTATACGGCAGTCAGAGGTGCATGGATAACACGGCTATCTGCGGCTCTGGCAGCAAGCGACCCTACAGGGAGGATTGTAACTAACTCTACCTGGTACTCACCCGGCGATGTGGGCTATGCCGCGCTCTCTGGCATGGACGCGAACCAGGTGCATTACTACCTGAACACAGAGGAGCGCACTACTCCAAGAGGCGTCCCGTTCTGGGGCAACTTCGCCTCCGGGTACTCGCTTGAGACCACGCAGGCCAACTGCTATGCAGGCTCCAAGTGTATGAAGTGCACTCCCAACGGCACAACACGCCAATGGAGCATAGAGGTGCCTTGCAAGGCGGCATCGGCGTACACCAACACCTACCGCATACGCTCTTACGGCTTCAACGGTCAGTTTACGGTGCAGTATCAGTATTACAAGAGTGACGGCACGGCCTGCTCAGGCTCGGTCTATAACACGGTGACCAACGGCAGCGTCTCATGGTCACTCAAAACCTTGAACCTGACCACGCCCGCCAACTGCTACTATATGCTGCTCACCTTCAAGCTCACGGGTACAACGGGTTCGGTCTGGATAGACAACTTCAGGATAGACGCGGCAGACGGCAGAAACCTCATATTCAACAGCGGTTTCGAGTTAGACACGCTCGGAGAGGACGAACAAGAGTGGGCTGCTTGCATGGCGCACACCTCAGAGTCCACCTATGCCGCAGGGACGCTTGGCTTGCCGAAGCCCTACATTCACGGTGAGTTTGGACTGATGGGAGCAGGCGGCGACCTGTCACTCTACGCAGACCCCGACGATACCACAAAGTCACGGCATGACAGCACAGGCATACACGCCCACAACGGCTTCTGGGCTACGCTCATGGCGACGAAGGGCTTGCACACGCCAGCCTACTGGTGGACGAAGGACTACATCATCCCTCGCTTGCTCTACGGCATCTGGGACGGGCTTTCTGCGTTCTGCGCTGACCTGCCCTTCCATGACCCAAACGGAGCGGTTAGGCTCTGCTCAAATATCCCAGACTTCGGAGCAGAGGACTGCACTTCATCGAACGCATACATTCGGCTGCTCGGCGTGAAGAAGGGGAGCGAGGCTTACTTCTGGCTCTCCAACTCTGAGGCGACTTGGGCTAACGTGGTGCGGGATGGCGTGACGCCAACGGCAAAGAGTACAGACCTTGCCATAGAGGGCTTTGCTATCGGCTGCTACGATGTGACCCGGTACAACACATGGACTGGCATAGCATCTGCAGCGGAGCAGGTCTGGGTGACGGACGGGGTGCTTCGGCTGGACTCAGAGATGGTCGCAACAGACGCCGCTGTGATAGTCACAGCAACCGCCACAACGCCACCTGACCCGCCAGACCCGGAAGACCCGATACCAGACCCTGACCCACCGGTAGACCCACCCGTAGAGCCGCCAGTTGAGCCTCCGGTTGTCGACCCACCAGTGGTAGATCCGCCCGTGGTCGACCCGCCGGTTGTAGGTCCTCCTGTGGTCGACCCACCCGTAGAAGACCCTGTGCCCGACCCTGAGCCGGTAGTGCCACCCTGGAGCGATACCAACGGGGTCACGACACCGCTGTCCGATGTGACGAGCGTTGGTGATGAGGCATGGTTGAACCCGCAGTATGCAGGCACGGACAACGACCAGTATGCCTACTACGGCGAGGCGTTCAACGTGCTGGACTATGTGACGCCGGTGCTGAGGTTTCAGAACTTCGGCTTTAACCCTCCTGTTGAGGTAACGGAGATAAGCGGCATATCGGTCACGCTAAAGGCTCGTTGGGCTACAGCAAACCCGCCGGCACAACCTACGGTGCATGACCATACCATAAGGCTGCTCAAGGCCGGCACTCCGACGGGAGATAACAAGGCCGACGCCGCGCACACATGGGCCCAGACTGTAGAGACAAGAAGCTTCGGGGGTGACCATGACCTTTGGGGTGCGGCTTGGACGGTGGACGATATAAAAGACCCAGGCTTCGGAGTAGACATACAGGCACACTACCTTTCACAGTGGACGCAGGTTGCCTATACCGAGCGTGTCTATTACGTCAGCATCACGGTCTACGAAGGAACAACGGGCAGGCCGATGTGGTCTGCGAGTGCGCTCGGTTCGATGATACCAGGGCCGCGCAGAAGATTGGGGATATAAGATGCCACAAATTGGAGATTCCATTACATTCTTCGGTATGTTCACGGCTTCAGGCTCAGGCGCGGCAGGGCTGACAGTCACGGCAGCCGCAAAGAAGCCTGACGGTTCTGCCTTGACCATCGGCGCGGTCAGTGACCTGGGCGACGGGCTGTACTCCGCTGTGTCGGCAGGCGCAAACGTGGACGCGGCAGGCTACTACCGCTGTATGTTCACGACCGCAGGCACAGCGGACGTAGACGATATACCGGCGGTTGAGTACGTCTCACCAGCGGTTATAACCGCGGCCGATATCCTAGACCATGTGATAACCGCGCCAGACCATGAGATTGAAGGCTCTGTTGCTAAGTACCTGAAGCAAGTGGACGGCTCTGTGACCACCATAAACAACACCGTCAACAACATCTACGGGGCTATTACAGGGCCGGGGGCTACGCAGTACTTCTTCAAGGTGCTGAACGAGGCGACCGTGCCGCTTGACCATGTCAAAGTCTGGTTCACCAACACCGACGATCCTACTGCGGTTGTGGCAGGGCTGTACCTCACGGATACCGATGGGTATGTCAACGGCGCAAACGGGGTCTACCTGGACGCTGGCAACACCTATTACATGTGGGCGAACACCTCAGACGCGCACCTTGATTCGCCTGTGTCATTTGTCGCAGGAGACGCGGGGACGGGCAGCCTTGCGGGGCTTGGTACTGCGCTCTCGCCGTATATCCTGACCATGACGGCAAGCACAATCGGGCAAGGGCCGAGCTTCCTTGACCTCCAGAACCAACTTAGACGCAGGCTGAACGACTATGACTCACAGGGCAACTACTCAGACGATGACATAGACTACTGCCTGAACATAGCATATCGGGAAACGCAGATGGCGACCAAGTGCTACAGGAAGACCACAGACGTGACGCTGCTCTCTGACCAGCACACCTACTTCACGGATGACATATTCGAACCGCTTGAAGCAAGCATCGGTACATCGGTGTTGAAGAAGTCCACGATGGGCGATCTTGGGTACTCGCTTCAGTCATGGAACGAGACGGCAGCCTCAACGCCGACCAAGTGGCTCATGCTGCAAGGCTCATACATCAGGGTGTATCCCACACCGGCGGCAGGGGCTACGCTTACAGTCCACGGATACGGGATAGCCGCTGACATGGTGAACGACACGGACTACCCATCGGCCATACCGATAGGCTATGCGGCTTCATCTATCCTCGACAGGGCAGAGGCAGAAGCCCGAAAGATGAGGAGTACATACGCTAATAACAGTGCGCTATACACGGCACTTATGCAGAGTTGGAATAGCTGGCTACAGCTAATAACAGGCAGCATCAAAAGCTGAGAGGAGCGTTGACTTCAATGGTTGAAGACGAACGAATGGCACGGATGGAAGTCCACATGGAGAACATCATAGCGAGGCTTGAGTGCCTGCCGGGGTTGACCACCCATGTAGACGACCACGAACGGCGGTTGTCCACGATAGAGTCAGCAAGCAGATGGCTAGTCGGCATATTATCGGCAGTCATCACAGGCACGCTTGTGATAATGGCAAAGGGTTGGTTTGCAATCACAAAGTAACACGGCATGCATGCCGTATACCGCTAACTGTATGGGCGGTAGAATAGTTGTAGGAGGATACAAAAATGTCTACAAAAGAAGTGACGATAGTAACGTGCGACACGTGCGGGCGCAAGGCAGAGGTTTCACCAGGCAAAGCGATACCGGAGGGCTGGTACTATGTCGTACATAAGCCAGATGCGATAAACGGCGTTCCTCAAGAAAAAAAAGTATACGACTACTGCTCCGCTAGGTGTGCCAACATATATTTCCAACCAGATATTATATGTTGTGGCAACGAGTCTAGACCAACAGGCTGGCAACCTATAACGGCATATGAAATATACTTAGCTGAGGAGGCTATGCGCCGTAAAACTTGAAAGAATAGTGAGGATAAAACCCATGAACGCATTTAAGAAGGCCGCTTATGCGGTGCTTCGCAGATTCCTGGTAATCGCGGCGACTGCGCTTCTGGCGTATGCCGCAAACGAGGCGACCGGCTGGCTGAAGGCGGCTGGCGAAGGACACCCGGAGGCCGCAAGCTGGCTGCCGATGGTCTACTTCCTGATTGAGTTTGTGCAGAAGTATATCCGTGAAAGGAAGGCTTAAGTAATGAGCAAGATTAGCGATGCAGCAAAAGAAGTAAGCCAGTTCAGCAAGGGGCTGACAAGGTGCGCTGTCGAGGGCGACATGGACGCTCTGAGGGGCGGTCTGGTAATCGCCTCTGCCTTTGTTGCGCTCACGGTCATAATCCTAAACGACATGGCAAAGAGGCCGCTGGTATTCCTCTCAAGGGTGCTTATCGGCAACTATGACCCGTACAAAGACCTTCGGCCTGAAGCGCAGGCGTTCATCAATGCGTGGGGCGTGAAATGATGGCGCATAGGTGGAAGCTCAGCATCGACGGGCTGAACATAAACACCGTCACGCTCGGAGAGACGCCGGAGATCGAGATAGAGAAGCTCAGAAACCATGTGGCAGGGAAGATACCCGGATTCCTCGGCAAGAAGTACCGGCAGGCCAAAGAAGCGTTGGACGTTGACGGCAAGGGCGATTGGACTGACAAGGAGTGCTTCACCTACTTCATCAACTACCTCAACCTGAAGCATGGGTGCAATCACCCGATACCGACCACGGCGCAGGAGTTCGTCAATCTTGCAATCGAAATGAAGATTTGCACAGAGATACCGGAGGCTTGATTTGAAGGTTTACATAGCAGGGCCGTACAGGGCAAGCACGCCGCAGGGCGTTCAGATAAACATAGTCAACGCCAGGTATGCCATGTTCGACCTTATCAGGGCGGGACATACGCCCTTTTGCCCTCATACCATGACGGGCGAGGGCGAGATATACGCATCAGACATAACAGATGACCAGTGGCTTGAGTTAGGGCTAAACTGGCTGGAGTCCTGCGAGTGCGTGCTGCTGCTCTTGGGCTGGCAGAACTCAAAAGGGACGTTGGCAGAGAAGGCGAAGGCAGAGGCTATGGGGCTGCCGATTTACTACCGCCTGTCAGAGATACCAAGCTAGGAGGCTTTATGCGGTGCAGTCCGACGAATATGCCGTGGGATACGGAGTACGCTCCCTATGGCACAATGCGAGATTACGCAAAGCATCTAAGAGACCAGGGGCAGAGTTGGGACGCTGTGGCAAGGCAGATAACAGAGGCTACGGGCAATTACGTTGTCGGTGACTCCATCAGAAAATCGGTCATGCGAGCATCGAGAGCACTTGTCACTACGCCAAACTCAGTAACACCCGTCTTCGAGGACAAGGTTCACGCCGATACCGATTGGCGAAGCCTCCTGGTTCGCGCAAAAGCCATTGGAGAGCAGAAGGAAAAGAGCGTCTATTGGCAGGACAGGGCTTACGTCTCGCTTGCCACAGACAAGCCAATCATGGTGACGCACTCGGCGGACTGGCACTTCGGCTCACTTGCGACCGATATTGACATGCTTGAGGGCTGGATAGAGAAGGTGCTGACCACAGACGGGCTGTACGTCATAAGCTGCGGTGATGAGTTAGAGCAGCGAGGGCAGTTCAAGAGCGTCAAGCCGACACTCTGGCAGAGTTTAGACCCGCATGAACAGAAGTGGTTCTTTGAGAACCTTTGGCGAGAATTGGTGGACGCAGGAAAGCTCATCTGCTGTACCTGGGGCAACCATACTGAATCTCAGCATGAGAAGGTATTCGGCTTCTCACCCATCGAAGACATAAAGGCCAAGGATATACCCTACTTCCGGGGCGCAGGGCATCTGACGCTCAAGGTAGGGGCGGTAGAGTATACGTACACACTGAACCACCAGAACAGGTACAACTCATCTTTCAACGCAACGCACTCATCGAGGCAGACAGCAAGAGTCGGGCGTGATGTGGTAGACGTGATGGTAGACGCTCACACGCACAATCCGGAGATGGCGCAGGGCATGGACGATCACGGCAGATGGATCGCCGTAAAGTGCGGCACGTTCAAGACAGACGACGACTTCAGCCAGCGGCACTTCAAGCAGGGGTACTTTGCCGCTCCTTGCATAGTTTTCCACCCTGACAAGAAGCAGATGTCTGCCTTCTGGTCGATAGGAGACGCAGAGTGCTACATAGCAGGGCAAGGGGGCTAATATGGGCTGGCTTGTAGTTGGCGCATTTGTATTAGATATGGTAGTGATTATCTTCGGGGCAATACTACTCGTTGAGTATTTAAGGAAGGGCTGATATGGTCTGGTTTGAATGGATAGGAGTAATATCATCAGTGATAGTGTTTGTCTTGGTGGTAATGATACTTCGCGATTTGAGAGACGAAGACAGGGGGCTATTATGTGGTGGCTTGCAGTTGGAGCGTTCGTTGTGGCAGGGCTGCCATTTGCCTGCATGTGGTACGCAGACCGTGAGATAGAGCGCATGGAACGGCGACTGCGAGAGGACACCGGAATGGTCGGTGAGATGGAGGGCGAGGACTGATGTACTTATACCGTTTGGAGTGCAGCGAGTATCAAGAGGAAGCGCAAAGATACACTATCCTTCTGCATGAGGACACGTTTACCCGCGACCAACTAACGGCTATGTTCGCTGAGGCATCGGCAAAGGTGATTATCCACAACGTAGAGAAATTCATAGCCGCAAAAGACGTTCGTGGTCTTCGCACGTGTTCTTATTCTACGGAAATATGGGACGATGTTATTGCCGTGCTGGTCAAAGAGCATGGATTCCAAGATGCAAAGTACGAAACAACCCTGTGGGTAGACGAGTGCTACTTGATGAGAGACAACGAGAAGTTTAACGGCGCATGCAACAGAGATTTGAGGATTGCGATACGCAACTCCATACAGCAAGAGGTTTCCGACAAGGCCGCTGAATACGAGCGGTTGTGGAGGAACAGATGACCCAAAGTGAGCTTATAAAACGCTTCGGAGATCCAAGAGGCAAATTCGCCAAGGCTAACCCGGGATGGGAGGACGCCAACCTCGTGTATGTAGAACTGCCATATCGGATGCGTGCGTCATGGGACGGCAGACGCGTCTCTGTGTGCAGAGTACATAAGGATATGGAGGATTCTCTTGTCCTTGCTCTTGAAGACGTGTATGCAATCGCAAGGGCTGAGATAAAGCGCAAATACGGCTACACACAGTCACCCGACTTCTACGACAAGAAGACACTCGTATACCTTCGCTGGCTTGGCCTTGACGTGTTCGGGGGCATCTACTCCTACCGCGTGATACGAGGCGGCCACACGCTTTCCACACACGCGTTCGGGGCGGCGATAGACATAGACCCTCGGCGCAACGGCATGGGCACGAAGGGCAGTCTGCCCGATTGGTTCGTTGGCTGCTTCGAGACCAACGGGTTCGACTGGGGCGGTAACTGGAAACGGCCTGACCCGATGCACTTTGAATATACCAAACTTTGAGTTACGAACCGCCTGTACTTATCGACAAGTGCGGGCATTTTTGTAACATCTTTTAAGGGGTGAACAATGCTGGTCGGCAAACAGGATTTCAGCGGTGGGATAACTACCATTCGCAGAATAGCTTCAGGCGCAAAGGCAATACTCGCTCGGCAGTCGGGCTATGACGGGACGGGCGGGAGCATGACGCCTGAACTGCTAGGCTTGCAGGTAGGCACGGCGGCTCTCTCCGGTGTTACCCCTGCCAATACGCCAATACCGTTCCTGAAGGCAGACGGCAGCCAGCTTGTGCTATCTCGTGACGCCTCGGAGCACGTGGCAAGCTTCGACATAGGCACTCCTGCATGGTCTACGCCAAGCACGCAGACCCCTCCGCTGGTGACTGACGCCGTTCCCGTGCGCTACGGCACTCAGGCGATATTCGCATCTGACGGGCCTGACGCCAAGCTCATGGCATACGAGCCTGAATCACTCGGCGCAACCATCATGCGCCCTCTCTCGCTCAAAAGCCCTGACGATTACAGGCGCAAGGCAAGGCCGGTGGTCGCGCTCTCCACGAGTCCTGCCGTGCAGGGGTTCGACATAACAGGCACACTCTTTACCGCAAAGGACGCTTCATACACCTATTCGGAGGCAACCTCGACAGGCACGTTCGTCTTCACGGATACCGCGCTTGCCGGTGAGCAGGCTTTCACAGCGGGTATCCCTGCTGTTCTCACAAAGGAATGGCTATTACTGGACATATACCTTGCCGACGATCCTCAAGGCTATGAGGCGTTCGGCACGTTTGCAAATGACCCGACGTTGCAGCCTTCTGGCTACGAGATAGGGCTATACTCGGATACCGCCTGCACCACGCTTGTTACAAAGGTGAGCATACCACGGATAGAACCGCTCGGGCAGGTACACAGGATAGCCTTCAGGCTCCCGCAGGCATCGGTAGGTGTGAGCATAGAGGGTGTGGCCGTAGAGACTGCCTCCTTCTATGAAGCACCCGAGACGGGCAAGACTGCGACGCTCAAGCTATACAGCTATGCCATGAACGACAGGTGGAGCAACGCGGGCAACTGGTTTCTCCCTGAGCTTCAGGCATCGTCCAAGTCACCCTGGTACGACATCTTGACCACGACCGAAAGCACAGAGGGCATAACCCGAATCGTACCAAGAGGCACAAGCATACTTGCAAACGGCGGCTTTGAGTCTGCGCTATCCGGCTCATGGACTACCACAGGGGCGGCGACAAGGCGAAGCGACGCACAGCGCACGGATAACTACTGCATGAGGCTGGACAACGCAAACGAGGCGGTCACATCGGCTATTACGGCAGGGATAACAGCCGGCAGGAGCTACACCTTCGATGTATGGTACTACTCACCCGACGAGGGCGGGGCGCACGCGGCTTCATGGCGAAGTGAGATCCGGTGGTACACAGCGGCAGACGCGCTCATATCCACGGTCTATTCACCCGGCCCGACTGCGGCGACTCCGTACTACGAGGACATGAGCAAAGACTATCGGCTGAAGCAGGTCACAGCCGTTGCGCCTGCGACTGCGGCCAAGTTTGCGGTGCATATCGAGGCGGAGCTTGACAGCGACTCCGACAATTTCCACCAGGCGTTTCGCATAGACGATCTGGCTTTCTATCCTACCGATTCGATGGGCGGCGGCTCTGCGTTCGTGCTTCAGCGGTTTGCCGAAGGCGGTACGGGCAAGACCCCGGCAGACCCGGCCTTCAGATGGCGGTACTGCTTCGCCGGGAAAGACCGGCTTGCAAACGACGATTGGCAGCTTATGATAAGCAACCCGTCTGACCCCGACCATGAAGACGGCAGCCCGAACGATTGGGTGTTCGCTGACCCCTGGCGCACGTTCACGGTAACGCCTTCGCTTTTGGGCGGTCCGGTTACAGCCGTCACGCTACATGCCGCATCTGCCGGCACTGGCTACACGGCAGGCGATATGCTGACGCTCTCCGACGACACCACGCAAGGCACAGGCGGCGACGACTGCAAGATAGAGGTCTTAACAGTCACGGCAGGGGCGATTACCACGTTCAGGCTGGCAGAGTCCGGTACAGGCTATGTGACCGAATCGGCGGCGGGTTCTGGTGTGACAGGCGGGACAGGCACAGGCGCGAAGTTCGACGTCACGGCTATGCCCGTTGCGACCGAATACGGGGCGTATCTGACCCACGTGCTCTACTACAGGCAGAAGTACGAAGGCACAAGCAAAGCATGGAGCGATTGGTGGTACGCTGGCGCAAGCGTGATAAGCTCTCCTGCGTACATAGACTCAGGCGCAGACGACGAGCTTGCCATGCTGAACGGGCGTGAAGTGCCGCTTATCATGGAAATAGCTAACGATTACGCATCAAGCGCAAAGCATGTGATGATAGCAGACGGCAGGGTATACGCAGGCTGCCTGGACTGGGACGGCGAGACAGAGGTATGGAAAAGGAGGACAGCAATTGAGGTATCTAGCTACCGCAAGCCGTGGGCTTATCCTACGGTTACTAATGAAGATAGCCCTGCGAGTGATGGTGGCGAACTTGACGGTTATGCGGTCACTGGTAGTGAGATACGGAGAATGGTCGCCCGTGGCGACGAGAAGTTTGTCTTTCTCGATACCGAGTTCTTCCTGCTACGCGGAGATAACTGTCAATCAGGCTGGAAATTTGTCCGTCTGGACTCAATCGGGTGCGTATCTGGACGAACTGTTGCGGACTGCCGAAAAGCCCTCATCTGGCATGACGGACAGCACTTCTACGGATACGCAGGTGGGCTTGCGCAACCGATAAGCCGGTACAAGGTGGACTCAAGCCTAATAGATTGGACAAAACCGCACTCGGCAGCCCATTGGAAAGACCGATATGTCTGCCTCTGCGAGTATGATGATGCTATGGCTCTGTTGATATACGAGCTTGAGACAGGCGCATGGCGCATACGTCACGCCTCGCTCTTAACAACACTTGTCGGCATCTGCTCTACGGGCAGCGGAGGCAAGCTCTACGGGGTATCCTCCGCTGGCAAGATGTACGACCTGTTTTCCCATGCCACAAGCGAGATGGGCGATACTACCCCTACCCGTGAGGTATGGACTCAGTTCGTGCAGGTCGGCAGTCCGGGAGCAGACGTGAACGTGCGTGAGTTCGTCATTGATGTTGAATCAACCTCTGCGGTGACGCTGACGATGGTATTCAACACGCATGGACTGAAGACGGTTACACCTGTCACAAAGACGCTGACCACATCGACGGATAAGACCACCTACAAGGTGGGGCTTAACCTCATGTGCAACGCCGTGCAGGTCAAACTATCCGTGGACACGGCGACTCCGCCGACTATCCACCATATCGGCTTTGAGATAGCTGACACGCCTGCCAAGGGGGACTAGCCCACTTTTGGGGCATAGGCGGTTTCTCGGTCAACGTGGGGTCACTGTAGAGATTCTGGAAAGGTTCATATGAAGAAGTATCAGACAACCAAAAAGCCTGACTTAACCTCTCCGCTGCTTCAGACGGCAGACCCGGAGCTTCGGCAGGTGCTAAAACAGCTTGACGAGATGAACGGCGTAGGCTCACATCTGCCGACAAGCGGTGACGGACTGCAAGCGGTTCGCATGAACGGTGCAACGCTTGAGACGTTCACGAAGGGCAAGTGGGTTCAGGTGGTCGGCTCCGCTCCTGCTCCTGCTCCGGTCAGCAAGCCAGTGACAACGGTTGTCGCAAACCCGATAGGGGCAGACGGCTCTCTGTATCACGGCAGTCTCAAGGGGATAGGCGCAAACGACCATCATGCCGCTGTGACGGTCTCGGATACCGACACGCTGGACTTGACGCTTACAGGTCAGGCTGTCTCCGGTGCAGTGAAGAAGCAGATGAGCATAGACGCAGACGCATCGGGGCTGAAGCTCTCTGGCGACTCTGCGACGCCTGGCGCAAGCAAGGTCTATGGCACAGACGGCTCAGGCGTGAAAGGCTGGCAGTCGGCTTCCGCAGGGGCAGGTGACGTTGTAGGCCCAGCCGGTGCTGTGGACGGGCGCATTGCCGTGTTTGACAGCACGACAGGCAAGCTCATCAAAGACGGTGGGCAGACCATAGCCGAAGTGCTGGCTGCTGGCGGTGGGAGCTTTGACACAGAGGCAAGCAATCCACAATGGCTCTTAGAGAAGAACCTTGAGGCTCTGCTGTCAGGCACACTCAGCACCGGGGATGCAACAGAGGTATCGGTCACTTACACCTTCAACAATGCGGCCACCGGGAACAACGGCATTATTTCAGCAACGTCAGGCTCATGGACGCTGGCCGCTGGTTACATTTCGAGCACCACGGCAAGCGCATACAAAGAGTTCATCATTCGGACGGACGGCACACACGATATCGTCATTGACCGTGGAGCTACATCAACTGGCGGAAAGAACGCCTGCACGGTGACCCTGGAAGGCTCTGCTCATGGAACATGGAATCAGCTGACCACTCAGACCTACACCCTCTCGGGGGTGACGGCAGGGGTTCATACCATCCGTGTGACCTCGGCTGGTTCTGGCACGACGATGTACCTGAACACGATACAGTATTACCATCTGCCATATCAGGGGGTTGGCGTTGCTGGTGACGTTGCCCAGGTAGTCTACAATCAGGGGTTGATTTGGACTTGCACCGTAGGGACTGGGGCGACCGACAACGGGGCTACGTTCAATGAACTACTCATGGGTGAGGCGATCACTCCGAGGTTGCCGATGGGAACGCTCTTTGATGATACTGGAGTCAACAGGGATTCGGGGGCAATCGCAGGGTTAACGGTGAGTCTCGGAGCTACCGGACTGACGGCTTTCCCTGTGCTGTCTCACATAGTAACGACTACTTCAAGACCCTTGCATAAGCCTGGGGTATCCTTCACTCTCTCGGCTACACCGGGGACTCGGGGATTGCTTTATACGGCTGACGTTATAGCTACAAGTGCGTCATACGCTCTGGTCGCCGCAATAAGCAAGGTACTGTTCATGGCGTTTCTGGCAAAGGTAACGCCGGGGGCGGGGTCTGCTTTTGCGGATGGAGAGATTGCATTGGTGATAATCAGTTTACAGGGCAACAGCAGTAATGCGAACGTGATATCAAGCCCAATCAGCACGAGTACGACTCAGGCTTGCGACTTCTTTAAACTGCCGTAGTCAGAAGAACCTAATCATGCCCGACAACTGTTGCCAATGGGTAGCGAACTGCAACACGGCGAGAATGGACAACGCTCCGATTTGAGCGAACTGAAGGCGGGGGCGATGCTCTAAGGCAGGACGCAAGACCAGACCGAGCAGGGCTATTATAACGACCGTCCAGTTTGCAACATAGATGAAGCTCTGGACGCTGTACGCAAGGTAGAAAACCAACTGGGTGGCAAGCCCTAACAAGAGGCAGACGGTCAGGGAATCACGATGCAGTTTGTATCTGATGAACGAGTAGACCGCTGAAGCCCACACGACCATCCACAACACGAACGGCAGAGTCAGGGCTGACTTCACGGTGAACATGGGCAAAGGCGTCCAATCGACATGGCTTGTAGCGAATGACGGCAGTATCAGATTGAAGGCGAAGAAGTGAGCGAGTATGTTGAACGGGCGAAGCGTCCAATCCACCTTTGGATTACCAAAGGCAAGATACCTGCTCTCGCCGTTGTATGAAGCCCTGTCAAACCAGAGTGTCGCTGATGGGTAAAGGCTCTGCTGAACCTGAGCCAGATAGACGAGCCCAACGACGATAACAACCAGCAGGACAGCGCACCATCGACAACGCTTTAGGCTGTGGAGGGCAAGTGCCATCATCGGGCCAAGCGTAGGGAGATTGACCCCTCCTGAGATAAGCCCGGCAGGGATCATCGCCCACCATTTGCGTGGGAAATAGGCCGCTGTGAAACAGGCAAGGGCAACGCCTAAACCACCGAATATATGAGTCTCAGGGACAGCACCCCAGAACATATAAGTGCTGGTCGTACCGAGAAGCAGGACGTACACAGGGACTTGCCAAGCGGGAACACCCCACCGGCGAATAGCGAGGGCGAAGAATACCAGACTAAGGACAGCGGCAAGCGGAACGAGAAGCGCAGGAGAGAGGCCAAGAGGCAAGGTCATAAGTATGAATATCGGGTGGACGTTGGCGCGATAATGCACCGCATCCACATCGGTCATATCAGTGACAACCCGGCAAGAGTCTCCGCCGAAAAAGACGTTGTTGACACTGAGGGCAAGTGAGCGTTCCATCATGGAAGCCCAATAGAAATAACAGATTCCGAGCAGTCCGATTACCAAAGCAACAACGAATATTGGCAAATAGTTTCGGTCTTTCATAACCGTCCTCCTACAGCCATAGTACCACCGAAGGACATAGTTGTAAACAGCAAACGGAGAAATAAATCATGCACTTGGCAATAAGCAGGTTCACCAACCAAATCAACGTAGTGGCGGAGACACGAAACCCGAAGTGGGACGGTGAGACACAGACCTTCCTTGAGGTAGACGACTCCACCACGGCGACCGTGCAGACTCCCACGGGGGCTATGCTACTCACGGAGGCACTCTGGCAGAGGACGGGGGCGTTTGCCTATGACCCGGCGACTGATGAACTTGTGCATGACGATGCGTGGAAGGGGGAGGCATGACAAGGATTGCGGTACCCAGGCCGGAGGACTTGATAGCGAGGATAGAGGCACGGCAGGCGAAGCTCACTCAGGCGGCATCTGCGCTGGCGACAGGTACAATGTCGCTTGCGAAGGCGAAGACCGCGCTTGTAGGACTGCTGGAGGATTCTGCAGACCAGTGGCAGGTTATCAAAAAGATTATTGCACGACTAAACTAACGGAGGCAGACAGATGATTATGGAAGCATTGGGACTTGGGGCGCAACTCATCGGCGGTTGGGGGCAGGCTAAGGCGGCGAAGAAGCTGGCGCGTCAGCAGGGCAGGCTTGCAAATGAGCAGTTCAACTACACGAAGCAGCTTGCACAGCCTTATCAGGAGATGGGCGAGGCGGCCATGCCAAGGTTTGCGGCTCTGCTTCAACAGCAGGGCGGCGAGATGACACAGCCGAACAGGTTGCTGACGGCGGCGCATGAGCAGAACCTTGAGGGCATCGAGCGCAACAGGGCGAGGACGCTTGCGAACACAGGGCTGATGAACAGGTTCAACACCAGCCGTAACCGTGGGCTGACGCTCTCCGCAAACCAGGGGGCGCAACGGGCGGTATCCGCGGAGAACGTGCAGGCAGGATTGAACCAGCAGAGTTGGCGTGACGCGGCGACGAGCAGGTACACGAACACCCTCGGCAACGTGATGAACCTCGGCAGGACAGGCACGCAGATGCTCTCAGGCGGGGCAAGCGACTACTTCAACACCCGCATGGGCGCGGCAGGTACGGCGGCTCAGGGTGAGCAAAGCTGGTATGAGAACCTCATGGGCGCGTCCGGCGACTACCTCGGCGGTATACAGGGCAGGCAGGGGTCAGCCGCAAACCGCAACCTATACGCCGCGTCAAACGGGCTTAGGTTTGTGAACGGCAAGTGGGTCAAATCGTAAGGAGATCCAAAATTATGAGCATGTCAAATGCGTTCAGGCAGGCAAGAGACACAAGGCTAAACAGGCAGCAGCGGCTTGACGAAGAGTTCGGGCGAGTCGCTGAGGCATACGCCAGGAAGCAGGAGTACGACGAGCAGAAGCAGCGGGAGGAACGGCGATACAAGATAGGCTATCTTGAAAAGCAGTTGCAGGACGGGCAGACATGGCTAACCACGCCTAAAACTGAACGCGCACTTATGGAGAACGAGTACAAGAAATTGTACGCCGAAGAAGGCATCCAGAATGTGAATGTGCAGAACCTTGGCGTGCCGACCGTTGAGAACATCATAGCCGAACAACGCCGACTGAACCCGAACATCACACCCATGCAGTTGTATTCCGTTGTGAGGCGTATTCCGAACTGGGAGACCGAACTTAAGGAATCCTTTATCCCCCTGGAGATAAGAGAGGCAAAGAAGCTAGAGCATCAGACCAAACAAGAGGCATATAACGCAAGCAGGAACGGCGAACCAGGAAAGCCGGCAGACCCGAACGCGCCGGTTACTGAACCGCGCAAGATGAGCGACGAAGAACTAGAAGCGTCGATACTCATGCCGGACTATTCTCCGACGAAGGAAGCGACGGTTGCGAATACGTTCCTGAAGGCCATAGACTCAGATCCGCAGAACGCCTTTTCGACTGCCTCAACATACGGCGGGGTATATCCCGATGCGGTGGACAAGTGGAAGGGCGCGACTTTTGCGAGGCTCGGCATAACAAGAGAGCCAGGAGAGACAGACGACCAGATGGCGGCACGCGCCCAGATAGCGTATACAGCCGAAAACATGAGGCAGCAGAGACAAGCGCAGATAGCACTCCAAAAAGAGGGTGAGCGCAGTTATGCGGCCATGATAGCAGTCTTGGCGAACCCAAAGAGTGGAGACGCTGAACGGTTCGCTGCGGTGAACAGCCTGTACCCGGCTGACAGTCAACCTGCGCTCCACGCCCAGTACATGAACATGAGTCCCGAAGACGCCTTTGCGCTTTCACCCGGGAGGCAGAAGGTAGCAACAATCAACCAGGGTGCTAGACGGATCACTGAGACAGAGAGGGCTAACAAGGCGGGCGAGGGAATCAAGCGTATGCTTGCAGACTCTACCGTTCGTTATCAAACCAGCATGGCGAATACAGCGGGAGAGAACGCGAAGACAAGCAGGTTTAGGGCTAACGCTTGGGCAGCGCACCTCAAGATACAAGAGGCCACGGCAGAGAGCAAGGGCAAGCAGATAACACCGCAGGCAAGCGCGTCCATGATGTCGCAGGTACGGCAGACGTCCAAGCGGCTGACAGAGATATCGGAGCTTCTTGCATACGGCGGCTATGACGTGGACGGCAAGCTTGAACCGTTTGACGATGAGATGATTCAGGCACTCAAAGATGAGCAGTTTGTCTTGACCAACACGCAGAACAAAGCACTAGACATAATGGGTTCAGGCTCAGGCTCAGTCACAGGAACAACCAAGACGCCAAGCGGCAAGTGGTTGAAGACGGAGTTTAGGCCGGAGACTCAGCACATAATAGCCAGGGGTATACGCATAGCGATAGCCAATGGTGAAAACGAGACATGGGAACACTTCCTTGCAGGTTCTCCAAAAAAGTGGCGGGGCAAAGACGGCAAGGGAACCGAACTCAGGAAGATATGGGACGACGTTCACCAAAAGGGGTAATGAGTATGGGCGCATGGGATTACATAGAAACTGACTCTAAACCAACCGCACAACCGAAACCTCAAGGCAAAAAGGGCAAGGGTGCGTGGGCTTATATCGACACGTCTCCCGCTAACAAGGGTGACAAGATAGGCGGCATGAAGATAGTGGCGGCTCAGTCGAAGGGCAGCGTCCACTTCGGCAGCCATGACGGGCCAGGGGTCTACGACATAACCGAGGCTGAGGCTAAGGCGAAGTACGGCAGCATGGAGAAGGCGGCGGCAAAGCTATCCGAGCTTGGATATGTTCCAAGGGTGCGGTACAAAGGCCAAAGGAACATCTATGTGAACCATATCCACCTAGCAGACCCCGACAAGGCCGATGACAAAGAGGTCAACCGCCTGCGCTCACAGAAGGACGGCAGACCGCAAAAGTATGACAAGGCGGATCTGAAGAAGATGCAGGCTGAAGCACCAACGGCGGCCGTGTCTTCCCATTCCTCCAAGAAGGCCGAAAAACCGGCTAAGGCAAAGCCCAGGCCAAAGTCTTATTGGAGTCAGACACCTTCCAAAAGGCCGCCTTCTACCATAAGCGCAGTTGCGCCTGATGGATATATAAGCAAGCTCAGGAAGAAGCCCAGCGTTGGCGAGAGGGTGGAGAACGCTGTTGTCGCTACTGCTCACGGAATATATGAGACAACCGGAGGGCTTGTCAAGGCTATCACCTCAAAGGGCAACTTCAAAGGCGCGGAAGAAGCGGCAGAGAGGTTGGCTACAGTAGAAGAAAGACGGCAGCCGAAGACTCTGAAACGAGCACTCGGCACTACTGAGGGCAAGGTCGGCAGGATAGCAGGCCAGCAGGGTACATACTTCGCACTAGCCAAACCGCTTGGAGTCGTTGACTCTACTATCGGCGCAGGGGCGAAGGCGCTTGGCGTTGGTGGCAAGGCGGCGAAGATAGGTGAATCCGCACTTGGCAACCTGGCATTTGACAGAGTATTGACCAGCGGAGAAAACCTCACGCCTGCCGAACAGCGAAAGCGGGATATTACATCGCTGGCGGTTGGTGCTGGTATGCGTGGACTCATGGAAGGCGTTGCAGGAGGGCTCGGCAAGGCGGGGCAGAAGGCCGCTGGCGGGGCAAAGAGCATAGCTCCCGAAGCGCAACTCAAGCAGCTCAAGAGCCTGGACGAAGCGTTGACCGCACAAGGCCATGTTGCGCCAGAGGTCAAGGCTGAGATAGTCAAGCTAGAGCAGGTTGCTACGCCGAAGGTTGAGCCAGTGCCTACGCCCGAACCCGTGCCAACTGTTCGGAAATCCCGAACTGTTCAGCCTGAGACTGTGGTTGTGCCTGAGCAAGTGGCTAAAGAGCCGTGGGAGATGAGTAAAGCTGCTTACGAACAGAAAGGCGTGGGACTTCCAGACGGCCACCCGATTCGCAATGAAACATATGAGTTGAACAACGAGAAGAAAGCAATAGAGAAACAGATACTTGATATTGCACCGAAATGGCAGAAGACAAACTTTGCCGATGTCGAGACGAGAAGAAGCACAATCGGGGCAGCACATGAATGGTCTGGGACTGGCATCGAAGACGCACTGAAGAAGAACTACCGTGGCGCCAACAAGGTTCCGATGGAACTTAAGCAACGACATGCAGAGATTGATGCACGACTACAGTCATTGAGCGAACAGGCTGACACAGAATTGTCGCACAGAACGCAAGTCGAAAGCGCACTCGCCGAAGGCAAACCTGTGCCTCCCGAAGTGCTGGCAGACTATCCAGACCTTGCGCCTGCCGTGAAACCTGAGCCTGTGGTTGCGCCAAAGCCGGAAACCCCGGTTGTAGAGAAACCTGTTGCGCCGAAGGTCGTAAAGCCCAAGTTGCCAAAGACGCCTAAGCCGACTGCACCGAAGGGTGAGCTTCCAGATGATGTGGCAGAGGCACTCTCCCGAATCAAGCAGACTGTTCGGGGTGTGGCGAAGTCTGAGCGAGGCTCGTTCTCGCTGAAGGACGCAGACGACACGACACAGAAGCAGTTCATGGCCGATGTGAAGACGGTTGGACGGCATTACTACGGGCAGTTCGCCGGTGACGCTGAAGCCTGGATTGCGGCCATGCGTGAGTCATTCGAGGAAACCTGGGACTCCGTGAAGCCGCATATCTCCAAGATGTGGGCTGAGATAGACCGGGAGAGTCAGCCGATTACCCCGAAGACTAAGACTGTACCCGTCATGGAGAAGGGACAGACCGGCGCAAGCATTGAGAGAATCAACGCCAACCGTGCAGACCGTGGGCTTGCTCCTGTTGCAAAACAGGAAGCGCAGACGGTAGGTGAACTGCTGGACAACGGCAAGCGGCTGGTGGACGATAACGCCGTGAACCCGAACGCACTGGCAAGCGAGATTATCGACAAGCCAAGACCGCTCACAGGTGACGAAGTGGCCGCGCTTGCTTACAACAGGCAGAAGTTAAACAACGAACTGACTGTACTCAGGCGGCAGGCCGACGATGCGCTGAACGCAGGGGATTCGGCAAAGGCAGACTCTATAAGCACCCAAATAAAGAAAACTGAACGCGCCTTTGATGACAACGATGCCGCGCTCAGTTACTCAGGCACAGAGAACGCTCAGGGTATGTATGCCCGTAAGGTGATACTGCGCGAAGACTACTCAATGGAGGGCTTGCTGGCTCAAAAGCGAAGATCCGTGAATACGGGCAGGAAAACCGTGCGCGATTTGACACCAGAAGAAAAGGCCGAACTTACGGCACTCAAAGAGCAGTACGATCGCGCCTTGCAGAAGTCCAGCGAGTATGAGGCGAAGAATCACGGGCTGGCTCAGGAGATAGAAGCACTCGACAAGCAGTTAAGAGAGCTTAGGGCAAAGGAGTCCAGCAGACCCGGAACGAAGGCCACACCAAAGCCGCGTGTTGCGGTCAAAAATACCCTGTTCACAGATGAGAAGTACGAGGCGGCAAAGAGGATATGGGCTGACAGGTACGCAAACCCACGGGCGAATGTCGGCATAGACCCTGAGCTTATGGCGGCGGCTGTCGATATAGTCGGCTGGCATATCGAGCGTGGGGTTCGATCTTATGCGGCTCTCTACGCAAAGGCGAAGGAAGACATTCCGGGGATTGATGAGGCTACGTTCGCTGAGGTACACACCAACCTGACGGGTGAGGCTCGCCTTGAGGCTATCAAGAAGCGGTTGGTCAACGAAATCCAGGAGACGAACGAACGGCTCGGCAGAGGTCAAGGCCCGAAGCCGCGTATGCCTAGCATCATGGATGATACCGAAGCACTCAGTCTCAGGGCAGAGCTTGAACAGGCGCGAACCAAACTCAAGGAGTCTGTTGCCGCGCCGAAGCCGCTGACGGTAGAGAACGTATCAAGGCGCGTGTTGTTCGAGGTTGCAGGCGGCTACAAGTCCGCAAAGGCAAGTATGGACGTGTCAGCACCGGGCAGGCAGGGGTTCGCGCTCGGCGCAAGACACCCGATTGTCTGGTTGAAGGCGTGGGTTCCGCAGATGAAGGCGTTGGTCAGCGAGAAGCAATACCTCATCGAACACGAACGGCTGAAGGCAAACCCCGCTTACTTGAGGGCAAAACGCGCAGGTATCGCCTTTACCGAACCTGACGCGCCTGTCGGCTCATCGCAGCGGGAAGAAACCTTTGTCGGCGGTGCGGTAGATAAGATATGGGGGATACGCGGCAGTTCAAGGGCTTATAGCACATACTTGAACAACCTTAGACTCGGCGCGTTCGAGATACGCCTTGCTCAGATGGAGAAGTTAGGCATAGACACGGTGCAGCTTGAGAAGAAGATTGGTCATGTTATCAACGCCTTCTCAGACCGTGGCTCTCTCGGCTCGTTTGAGCAGGCGGCGACTGACCTGAACGTGGCTATCTTCTCTCCGCGAAGGCTGGCAGGGAAGGTGCAAGGCCCGCTTGCGATTCTTTCCAATGACCCGTTTGTGCGGCGAGTTGCGGCAGAGACGCTTGTGGCAGAGGCGGCATGGACAGCCTCTCTGCTTGCGATGGCTAAACTATCCGGGTTGCAGGTAGAGACCGATTATCTATCCTCGCAGTTCGGACAGGCACGCTACGGCGATATGCGAATAGACCTGACAGCGGGTAACGGCAGCCTGACACGAAACCTGATGCAGTTCCTAATGAACTCAAGGAAGATCGACGGCAAGTACAAGCCCATGACTTCCTACGACAACGATATGCAGGGTACGCGGTTCGTGCGGTCAAAGCTCTCTCCGCTTGCGGGCCTAATATGGACGCTGAAGACAGGCAAGGACTTCAAAGGCGAAGACATAAAGAAGGCTTACAAAGAGAAGCCGATGCGAAGGCTCTTTGAAGATACCGCGCCGATGGTCTGGGAGAGTATCCTTGAGGCTTACGAGAGCATGGGGACGGGCGCGGCGGCGGCAGCGGGTGTGCTGTCTCTGGGAGGCGTTGGCGTAAACACCTACGCAGACAGGCCGAAGAAAAGGAAAAAGCCAAAGGGCAGGACGGGACCACCATCTCGCCCGAAGCCTCCGACCAGGCCGACACGACGGTAACTACTCAGCCCCGGTGCAACTATTGGCCGGGGCTTATCTCTATGTCTACAGAATCACGACAAACCCCTCTAGCTTGCCCGTCAGCCGCTTGCAGGGCTAGAACCGACACTTATGCCTTCTGCCGCTTTTGCGCTTGCTGTTGGCGATTGGGACGGCCAGGGAGTCCGGCTCTACCCTGGGGGTTCGCCACTTGGATTTCAGCGGGTGCGTGGTGTGGCGGTAGATGAGTCGGTGTTTGGTTATCTGCTCGGCCTTGTACGCCCAATGAGCGTCATCGGTGGTGATGAAACTTGCGGGGTTTTTGCGGTAGGCTTCCCATTTGCTTAACGCACGCCGAAGCACGCAGCCGACCGTCTGGACGCTCACGCCCATTACCTCGGCGGCTTTCCTGCGGCTCTTGGCGTGTACCACGGCCTCGACGGTGCGCCGTTGGCAGGCGGTGAGCGAGAGAAGAAACCGCTGAACGTCGAGCTTTTCTAGCTCAGGCGGTTGCCTGTGGTACTTCTCCCTCAGCGGCAGGACTCGCCTGTTCTGGCTTATCAGGTCACGCTCACGGTAGATGCCCTTCGACAACGCCCCTGCCTCAGCTAACAGAGCGTCAGATTGTTCCTCTAGGTCTTCCATCATTGTTCTCCACGGCACAAAAAAAGGGCAGCCTCCCCGAAGGAAGACCGCCCTGTAGCTACTCGCTACAATAGCGTCAATATGTTTGGTTGTTTGGCTGTGTTATAGCTTGCGTCTGTTCTCGCTCTTGACGATGCCCCTATACTCAGTGCAGATTCGGTAGTTTTGCAGAACCCCGCCTGCGAATGTAGCCTCTACCTGTAACTGCCCGTGCTGAATGTCCCTCCTTTCGCCCATCTTACGCAACTGTTGCAGTTCACCATCGGTACAAAGCTGATCGTCAAAGTGCGTTCCCATGCCAGCATTATAACGATTACTAAGTTAGCGGTATACGGCGTGCATGCCGTGTTCGATCAGCGCGTCCATGCTCACAGAGAGAGCGTCTGCTATCGCCATTAGTGTATCGGACTTGGGAATGCTGTCCCCGCACTCTATCCGCTGGTACGTCCTCATGTTAATCCCTGCTGAGTCTGCCACTTCACTCTGAGTCAAGCCTAGCTCTATTCTGCGGTCGCGTATCCGCTGGTTGACCATTGGCCCTTCCTCCCTCTCGACGTAATCATCAGGCACAGAAGCGCAGATGAACCGCTCCCAACGGGTCACGTCCACGGCAGAGGCCATGCCCTCCGCACTCTCAAGGTCGCTTCTGTGACGCTCTATCAGGCTGGATTCGACTATAGCCTCATAGAGCGCGGCAGGCAGTTCGTCGCAGGCGTAGATGTCCTGCGCGGTTATGTCTGGCAGTTCGGCGGTGAGGATCGCCCATATCTCAGGCAGTCTCCTAAGCCCTCCGTCACGCCGATACCACAGGTGCAGGATATCGCGCATCCCCTGGCCTCGCTGGTTTAGCCGTGATGAGTGCCGATTGCGCTCTGCCGCTTTCCTCTTCTTGCCGTCACCCGTGAGCGCGTCCGGGTGCGCCGCAAACCATTCTGTCGCTGAGGCCAGGTTTATCTTTCGAAACCTCCTTCCGATCGCCTTTGTCTCGAAGTTTTGCATGTAGTTGAACACGCGGTCACGGCTTATGCCTAACATATCGGCAAGCTCGGTTGCGGTGACGTACTCCTGCATCAGTCCTCCACCTTCCTCATCTTCCGACCACAGGCGGTACACTCCACAGACTCAACGCGCCCCTCCACGCTGACGGTGTGACCGCACTTAGGGCAGATGTAGGTGGTCACAGCTTTGCCTTTAGTTGTGCAGGCCGCCAGTAGGAATAAGCCCTGCAATCCTGACAAAACTCACTGCCGGTTTGTAAGATACCAAAAACGCAAGTTCCACAGTTCTTCACCACTTTGGGGGCAGCATAGTCGCCGCATATCTCAACCTCAACCTCCGCAGTCGGGCGCACCAGCCCCCGCAACGCCTCGACCACCTCGTCAGTATCCTTACGCCAGACCTCGGAAACCCTGCCGCTGCGGAATACAATGTACCCGCATGGGCCTTCGCAGCCTTCGGGTGCTTTTTCGACCGCTATCACTTCGTCCAGGTCGATGGTCAGCATGCCGTCTGTTGTTGTGAACCAGTTGCTCATATCGCTTCCTTCTCCTTCCCTTCGCCCAGCCCCTCGGCCCTTGCTTTTAGTGCGGTCAACCAACATTTCGCACATTGCGAATCTTCCTTTACGTGGTAGAACTCGCAATGGAATGTCTTTACCAGGTCGTAATCACTAGGGCAATCGGTATCCACAAACGCCCCTTGCCACAACTCTACCTCTGCCTTGAGCGCGGCTATCTCGGCCTCCTGCGCCGTGACCTTCGCCTCAAGCTCCTCGATTGCGGTTATGAGGTCAGCTAGTGTGTTAGTGACACTTGCGTACGATATTCCGGCATCTATGGCAGCATTCCCGTGCTCTCTAATCAATTTCATGTACTTATCGGATATTCTCATTGCGCTTCCTTCCCCTCCTCGAACATCGCCCTCAGCACAGCAATGGCCGTGCCGTCGTTTACCATGCCGCCTGTGAACCGCACCACAAGCCAGCGGTCTAGTGCCGCAAGGTTGTACTTCACGCAGTCGCCAGCGAACCCTGCGCCCCTGCTGTGCCTGCCGTTCGTCCACGTCCCACCCTCCACCTCGCAGAGTAGCCGTCTCTCAGGCCATGCGAAATCGGCGCGGAATCTGCGGCTAGGGCAGAAGCGATACTCCCGCACCGGCTCAGGCAAGCCCGCAAGGTGGATTTGGGCGGCAAGCAGCTCCTCCAGCACGCTACCCCGCTTGAGCTGGTCGCCGGTCATGGTCGCCTGCTTCACGGCTGCGCCTCCGTGGTTCGCGGTCGCCAGTTTCTGTAGCCAAACAAGTAGCACCCACGGCACGGCCGGTCGTTTTGGTCAGCGCAGTTGTAGCACGTCTTCTCCACCTCAGCCTCCACCTCAGCACCCACCTGCACGGCTATCGCCCTCACCACCGCCAGCACCTCGTCCAGCTTGCGGTCGGTCATGCTGCGTGACTCCTCCCGCAGTCGCTCGTCTTCGGTGGCGTAGGTTGCTCTGTCTTCGGTCATTTTGTACCATCCAGTCTGTTGCCACCACGCTCCATACGAAGGCGGTTTAAAGCTAAGGCACAGTTTGCAAATGCGTCAATCAGGTTCTGGGAAAAATCGTCTGCCTCTATATTTGGCAGATCCATGTTGATCCGGACGGTAAGCGCGGTGTCTAGGCATTTGTACGCGCCTGCCAATGCTTTCTCCAACTCCTGTTTACAGGGATCGCTATGATCCTTCCAGTTGCCTGCTCTGTCTTCGGTCATGGTCTCAGCCCTCCTTCTACTCTCTCAAACTCCACTCGCCACACCCAGGGCGAAGACGCCCACGGATACTTTTTGCCGTTGATGGAGTCCCATATGTCACCGAACGCCAGTGTTGCATTTGCAAATACCTTGCGGCTGGGCTTGATTGCGTGTAACCCGCCGAGGTAGTATCGTCCGTCGAAACTACATCCCTCCCTGATCGCGTCTTCCTCCGTGATATCCTGCAATCTCTCCACCCTCACCGACACAACGCGCAGGGTGATTCTTGAGGCCCATCGTCGTATAAAGATCGACGGCCTCCAGAATATCGGAAAGTCCGGGTCAATCTTAGCTGTTGCCCGATAGAGCAGGTCGTACCGCTCCCAGAACTCCGGTGTCGGCACTTCTGGCACTTTGCCCTTGTAGGGTGTGAGGCTGCCCTTCTGGTGGATCGCGAACGTCTCCCTGACCCACAAGGTATCCCCCGGCCCACCGTATGGGCATGTCGGCACTGGCACTTCCGGGCGCGGCTGAGTGCCCCAGTGAGCACCGTATATCCAGCATGGTTCACTTCGATACTCTCCCAACTCTTGGATGAAGCCCTCGTAACCCATCTCGGGGTCGTAGAGTATCGACTCTGGCGGTTGGGGTTTGACTACCCGACGTGTGACGGACTTCTCCAGGGCCAATATTGCACGAACCATCGGTGCTGAAAATAGTATTGGATGCGCCTTGTTCATCTTCCCTCTCCCTCCCTCTAAAATCCCGCCGGGCCGCGCTATACAGGCTTGGGATAACCACATCTCCGTCTCGCGGGGTTTCATAGCCTCGCGGACGTGCGGCCCGGCAAGGGTGTGTTAGTCAAATAGTGAGCAGGTCGTCTCCGTGGGCTTGTTGTTAGCCTCGTTGAATATCCACCACTCGAACATATCGAACCCGCTCCGCCAAGTCATTTCATCACCTTCCAACGCTCGTTTGGCATACGCTCCGTGACAAGCGTTAAGGTACATATTTGCTATCAACGGCCAGCGGTGCAGTTGCTTGACCATCCCCTTTGTGCCGCCGTTCGGGCACATGACGCAACCTAACCGCTTGAACCCCTCATCGTAGAGTTCGCAGTAGGGTATATTCTCGTCTCGTATGAACTGCCATACATCTGCGTCAGACCAATCTATGATAGGGTTCACAACCGTCTGCTTGGTCTGTAATTCAACAATGCGCCTGTTAATTTTGCGACCGTTCGATTCAAGCCACCGTACCCCGGTCAGAACGGTTCGGCCATCACCGCCGTGCTCTTTTAGAATGCGACAACAGTACCTTATTGTGCGGAGGGGTGGAACACCGTTATCTACAATGAGTTGTCTCATCGTTTTCTCAGGCCGTACTATCAAACACTCCGGGTATGCACGACGAATAAACCATACCAACTCAGGCGGATCAACCGTGGTAAGGTGGTATACTGCCTCGTAGGATACTCCGGCCATCTGCGCCAGTCGGAGCAGAGCCACAGAGTCCTTCCCTCCGCTGAATGCGAGGTAGTACGGCTCGTTCGGCGGCGCAAACTCCCGTATGCGCCTCACGGCCATATTGACCTTTTCTCTGTAGAACTGATCGCCAAATAGGTTGTGCAAAAGTCTCTCTCCAATCGCGGACGTGCGGCCCGGCAAGGGTGTGTTAGTCTGCCTTCTTCTCGGCTAGTGCGGCTTTCAGTGCGTCACTCAGTTCATAATCACTGACCATCAACCCGCTGCCCTTGATCGTCATATCGCCTATCAAGACGCGCCAAGCACCCACACCCTTCACGATGGCTGATTCGTCCGGCAATGAGTCCAGCATGGCCTTGAGGTGTCGCAGATGGGTTAACTCGTCCAGTGCGCCCCCAAAGCCCTTAGCCTGTGCCTCCGCGTCCATTCGTTTTGCGCGAATCACACCCCTAAATGATGCGTCTTTACTCAACCTGTTCATCGTCTCTCCTCCTTTTGCTGATGCTTCTGCCAGATGCGGTAATCCCTCTCGCAGATGTACGCATGGCGCCCACACGCCTGGCACTGGTACTCTATCCACCGACCCGCCCGCTCCGTCACCGGGAAGTCGGCAAACTGCGTCTCCACCGGCTGCTTGCACGATTGGCAGGGCAGTCTCATTGGTTCGCCCGCTTGTGGTTCGTCTTGAACTCCTCGACGCGGTGCGACGGCGCGTCTATGTCTATCCACTGGCTCTTGTGCAGCAGTCTATCCATGCACCTGTCGCCGACCTGCGCTTTTAGCTCGTCCAACGTCCGCAGGTTTGTGGTCATTATGATTCCTGCGTTAGCCTCATACCGCCTGTTGATGATGCGGTACAGCGTCTTCCTGTCGTACTCGCTGCACTCCGCAAGCTCATCTAGTATCAGCAGGTCAGAGGCCAAGAGCTTGGGTATCGGGTCACACGGCACTTCGTCGCCTTTGTAGCCGATGAGTGCTTTAGACTCGGCAAACAGATCGGGCAGGTTCACCAGCCTGACCAGGTAGAACCGCTCTATGAGCGCGTTGCCGATTGCACAGGCGATATGCGTCTTGCCCGTCCCCACCGGCCCTGACAGCACCAGGCTGCCCGATGCGGGGAACTCAGCTATGTACCGATATGCCTTTGCGACCGCCTCCTTGATCGTGATAGACCGCTTTATCTTGGTCTCGGTCAGCGGCTTGTCCTCAAGGTCTGCAAGGGTGCAGGCCAGCATCAGCGAGGTCATGCCTGACGCGCCCCGGTATGTGTCCAGGGTCAACGCCTTGCGATACTCGCTCTGTCGTGCTTCCTCCCTCTGGATGTCACAGGCGCATTGGGTGCGTTTGTGCAGCAGGTTGCTCCCGACCGGGCCTAGCACCGTCCATTCGTGTTCTTCGCCACACTCAGGGCAGGTGTACGGACTTGGACCAGGCTCATTCCTTGGCGTCAAACTCCAAAGCAAAGGCTCTGATTTGGGCGTCGTATGCGTCCCCGGAAAGCGTCCGAGGTCTAGCTGTATGTCTCGTATCGCGTCCATCGTATTGCCTCTCTGATTTACGCTCACTGGCGATCTTGCACCAGTTGCGGAACTGATTCCGTGAATTGGATTTCTTGTCCAGCGGCTTGTCCAGTTTGTAGACCCGCCACGCCTTCAGTTGCTCCAGCACGTTGATCGCCGGGAAATCGGTTTCAATGTTATCCAGCAGTTGGTTATCTATCACCGGATTGCATGGGTAGTTGGCGATGGTTTTTAAGATTTCCAAACACTCGCTCCACCTACTACCTAACGTATCTCCTATATCTATATTTCTTATCTTCTTTACTTCTCTTCTTAGGGGGATACTTTTCGTGCTTGAAGTGTGCGTTTTCGCACGGTCAATTGCACACTCCCCCTCGTGGCGATTGTGCGTTTTCGCACGGTCAATTGCACGCTGTTCTGCACACTCGCCTAAAAATTGGTTGTCTTCAGTGTGCGTTTTTGCACACTCTCCACCCTGGTATTTGTCGTAGTTTTTGACCTTTAATCTACCGTTAGGGTGTGCCTCAAGTACCCCTAGTTTGACAAGCTCTTTGTCATGTCTACTGAGTCCGCTCCGGTCTATCCCGCAGCACTCAGCACGAGCTGATTGGGTCAACGGAAGACCGTCTTCATCTACCAGATAGCCCCTCCATTTGCCGGCGCGTTTCGCCAACAGCAGGTAGATGATAAAGACACTTCGCTTGGTCGGCGACATGTGCTTAAACTTGCTATCCCCCAGTATCTTCCTATGTAGTTTTATCCAGCCTGTGTATTCCAAGCCCATCCTCTTCATTCAAGCAAGCCACGGTAAAAGGTTGGCGGGTGCAACAAACCCCACACCCGCCCGAGTTGTCTACGCCATGTCCATATAGAACTTGTCTTCACCCAACAGGTACTCAACGCCCGTTGGTACTTCGCCCGTCTCCTCGATGTACTTCTTTATCGGGGTCTTCAGGATACTTTCCTTGATGGCATCTTCGCAGTTGGTTTTAGCCCATACCAGTGCAGCGTCTGCGTCTACGATCTCCACAGATGCGGGAGACTTGCGGAATCCCACCTTGCCTGCCAGCAGGCTTACCGAACGGGCTTTCTGGCCTTCTAGTTCCTGCCTAGCGAAGTCCTCAAGGATATGGCCGTAGTTCGCTACTAACCATTCCTCACGGGCCGCCACAGCCTGCTTTAGCTCGTTAGCCCTGGCCTGAATCCTGCCGATCTCGTCGGCTGCCTGTTCTGCTATGAGCGCAAGCTGTCTGCGCTCACCGGCTATCCTCCGAAGGATATAGTTGGCTTCCTTGTGGCTGATAGTCATGTCTACCGCTGGCATATCGGTAAACTCATCAGCCATGTTGTCGATGGGTGTTAGTTCGGTCTCTGCTATCATTGGTCTTCCTCCTCCGTTTCCACTAAAAATTGCGCCTGGAGTGCCTCGATCCGCTCGGCGGAGCAATCGCAGGTGCGGTAATCGTATATGCGTCGGTTAGTTATAACGCAGCAGTCACACGTGATTAAGCTCTTATTGAAAACACACCACATACATGTCCCGTCAAACTTATTCATTGGTCTTCCTCTAACTCTGGTTCATCGTCCTTGTCGGGGACGCACAGCACGCAGTACGCCTCATCACCGTACCAGTAGACCTCATCAGCCGTCAGTTTGGTATTACACCCCTTGCAGGTCATTGTGTGGCCTCCTTCGCCTTCTTAGCAGCCCACCCGCATTTGTTACACAGCGGCCTGCCGTGGTCTTTCACGCTGTAGTCATGGATCTGTTCTGCTGTGTAGACCTTGCCAGCCCCGGTGGTCTTGCCGACAATGGGAGAACCGCAGTCTACGCAGACCCCGTATGACTCGCCGTTGCCTTTGGCTTGTTCTGCCTTCTCATGGACTCGCTCCAACAGATCGCCTGAAGGTTTCGGCGCAAGGTTCTCGTAGTCGATGCCGTAGAGTTCCAGCCCAACACCGAACAGGGTAGCCGCCTTCTTCAAGCAGTCGCTCACAGCCCCTTTCACGAGGTCTTCACCGCCCCTCTCGGTCACTTTCTGGACTCCTGTGCCTGTTCGTGTGCCAAGCCCCGGTATGGTGAGTTCACCGAGGGCTATAATCAGATCCCCCGTCTGCTCAAAGCGTGTTACCTTGAAGTCCCAACAGTTCGCCGTGGCCTCATTCAGTCTGTGTATGACCGAATGAGTTTCTACATAGTCAAGCATCTTGCCGCCGCCGCCCTGACGCTGTTTGATGGCGTTCTTCGGGAACGGCTTAGTCAATGTTGCGGTATCTACAATTGGGGTCGCGTCTGTCATATCTCTACCTCCTAGTGAAAAGTGTTACCGTAAGTCTGATTGCATCTCGCCTTCACCGAGAATCTTCTTAACGTCGATCATTGCGCCGTCTTCCAGTGCGTCAAAGCAGTTGGCAATGTACTGGTGGGCGACACGTTTGGTTCGTGAGTTTTTCCAGCTGTACGGGTCGCGCTGAGCTTCGCCGCCGCACATTGGGACGAAGTACACGCCTTCACCAAAACCCCAGCCTGCCCGCTGTATCAGTTTGTTTTGCCTGCGCAATCCAAAAGCCGGGTTGTCCGCACGCACCTTGACGGCGATTACGGGCATGCACGTCCCTTCGTCTCGAACCTCGAATATTTTGACCGCTAACATTTGCCCTGTTTCCTTCCTTTAACCAAAATCAAAGGCAATCTCTGCCTCTATGCGTTTGCGTTCACTGTCGCTCATCTTTGGCGCTGGCTCTACCACCTCTCCCAGGTCCCTGAGTACATATTCCAGGTGTTTGCAGGTGCGCTTCATGTTCCACGCAACGCAATCGCAGGTACGAGCCTTCGGGTCAACGTGGTAGGCTTGCCTCTCCGGTGTGGTCACAACACAAGAGCCGTCTTTCCTGATAAAATTGGAGTAGCCGACCATCGAGCGCAGGTTGCGCTCATGCTCAGGGAGTTCTGCAAGCTCAGCCTTGAAGCAGCAGTTGCCTAAGCCCCTGATAACTGATTTGCGATCCCTGATGGTTCGGCCACACCGTAGGCATTTCATACCGCTGCCGCCTCCTGCACTCGGAACGTATGCTGCTCACCCTCTGCTGTCGCCATAGTGTGGTTAGGGCATACGTCGTAGGGTCTGTAGCCGTGTCCCCCGGTGTAATGCCAGACTGTCTTTAGCTCCTCCCGGCATTTGGGGCAGCGGGTGTCTGCTTCTTCATCGGTAAGGACAATCCAGCACGGCGGGCAGAACAGCTTCCCGCCTTCGTTGTGCATCTCGAAGGGCATGAAATACTCTTCGCACCCCTCGCACTTCGCCAACGGGTCAGAGTCGAGACAGCCGCAGTTCGGACACTTGGCCGCCCTGTAGCCTGTCTCCGCCTCCCTGTATTCCTCTGCGTCCATTTCGTCGTACTCGTTCTTGCACCTGTCACACCTAAGCATTGTGAGCCTCCTTGAACCGCTCCCAACAACCTTTGCATTTGTTTGCGCGTGGCTCACTGCTGGCTTTCTGGCCGGCACATTCCTTGCACTGCGCAAACCATTTTTCTGCAAGCTGCATCATCGTCATATCTCTACCTCACGCAGAACGGGAGAATTACCACCAATGCCGCTGACGTTGCTATCAGGGCGATTTCCCACCAGATTGAATCTTCCTCGATGTCGCTGTCTTTGACTTCAAAGTAGCTTCTCATCTCACTGTCTCCCTTCGATTGCGCCGA
>Ga0209318_1000325_pt1 | contig 47878 bp, 88 predicted proteins | sample RifGroE1_FD_183999 | JGI IMG/M metagenome (GOLD analysis project Ga0209318, IMG submission 183999) | Groundwater microbial communities from Rifle, Colorado, USA - Groundwater E1 (SPAdes) (version 2) | ecosystem: Environmental > Aquatic > Deep subsurface > Groundwater | place: Rifle, Colorado... | reverse complement strand
TAACACTTATAGATTTAATGATTGCTATTCTTCCAGTCATGTAATAGATTATAATCTTATCACCAATCGAGAATGTTTCACCATGCAAATTTAAACTATTATATTCGCCTTGTGATTCATTTATTACTTTATCCATTTCAATGTGATAATTCTTCCATTGTTCACTTTTAGCCTGTAAATTATAAATATTAAAACAAAAAATATCTGAGTATAACTTTTCACATTTTTTCTGAATTTCATTGTAATTAAATATTCTATTTGCCATTTGCGTTAACTCCTTAATAATTATATTTAATATCTATTATAGAATATCACAAATAGAACAGTATTGCAATATCAAATTTAAAATTTACTTGACATATCTCATACTATTTTATATAATACTATTGTAAAGTGATTACTATTCATCTGGCTAATCACTCCACTCAAAAACTATAGGTTTTGGATATTAATCCTACCTAGAGTTTTTGTTTTTCTACTCTATTTTGTATTTTTCTTTTTCATTTAGATATTCTTGTTTAACTTCAACCTTTCTTAATTTCTCTTCTTTTCTCGCTTCTCTTGTTTCACGTTGTTTAGCTTTTGCTATATCTATGCAATGTTGGCATGAATTTCTTCCTTCTCTTGCAGGTCTTATAAGGCATCTTGCACATATATTATTTTGTTTTGCATCATTTCTTTTATTTTTATGATATATCGCTTTCTTATCTGCACAAGATTGACAATGTAATTTTCCTTCCCTCGCAGTTTCTCCACATATAGTACATATTCCTTTGTCCGATAATTTTTTTTGATATCTTTTAAAATAACATGAGCGACATAATTTAAGTTTTTTAGAATATACTTTTCTTTCTTTATTGCAATCTACACAAATATCTATTTTAAAGTGAGGCCATCTTTCATACAAAATAAATTTACTATTATTTACATTTGGTATATAAATTATATTATCAGATAAAATATATCTATTATCAGTATATATTTCTATTTGATTAAGAACATCTAAATCATCTGTTTTACATTTCATTAAACTTTCAATATAATTACATAAAGTCATAGTATGAATATTGTCAAAATTATCAACAATATAATTATACTTTTTCTCATTTTCTTTTAATATTTCTAATAATGTCATACTATCATACCTTTCTGATTATAATTTTTAATCTTTTTTAGTATAACATATCATATATAAAATATCAATTGTATTAACTTAGTATTTTCCCAAATAATGTTACAAAACAGATATTTTGTACAAAATAATATACCATATATAGTGTTATTGTAAAAACAATATCTATATATGGTATATCTAACTAGTTATAATATTTTATTTTGGATAAACAGGTATATTTTTACCTTCTGATTCCCATTCTGAATATAAATCATGTCGCATACTACCCCACATACAAGTATACCAATTATTTTTTCTTTCTCCACAACCATTACATTCATTACCATCATAGCCACATTCTTTAATTTCATTTTGTTGTTTCATAATATGACCTCCTTTTTATTTTAAGATTATTTTATGTAGTTATCTGTTTTTTTTAAAACGTAAGGTATTCCATTTCTTTAATGCAATAGGTAACATATATTTTTCAATTGCATTAGGTTCTTGATCTGCTTTCTCAGGTAAATCTGACCATTACGGCCAAAATTCAGTTATAACAAAATATAATCTATTTTCTTCATCAATTGCATAAATAAACCAATCTTCACAAAAAGCATATTTCAAATTTTCATTTCTTAACATAATGTCAACTCCTTATTTATTTACCATTTTTATAATTATACCATAGAATTGATATTATAGTCAATAGTTAATACATAATTTTTTCTCAATATTTATAATATTATTTTGTTGAACAATATTTTTAAAAATATGATTTATCACATCAACCGTCCAACAATTGCCTATACATTTATACCTATGTTTTTCTGGTACTCCATATGTATAAAAATCTGGTAATGTCTGTAACCTTTCACATTCTAGAACTGAATATCTTCTACCGTCTATAGTAGCTAAATCCCATTCGTGCCGGTCATTTGACAACCGACCTCCCACACGCACAGTTTTTGATTTATCCCTAATTGCTATTCCTTCTTCTAAAATATCCTGTAATTTTATTTGTTTATCAATTGGTTGCTGAATATTTGGTATATTAGTCCAATATATTCTATTTCTACTCTGAGCAGAAACTAAATTGCTATTAATAGGTATTGGTTCAATATTTAAATATTCTGATATTATATTAATCCATTCTTTTTTCATCCTTACATTTTCTAATAGAAAATATTTTGGTCTAATTATATTTAATGCTTCAACAAATTTAAAAAATAATTTACTTCTAGGATCGTCAAAATTTAATCCTTTACCGGCCTTTGAAAATCCCTGACACGGTGAACCTCCTATTAGTAAATCAATCTTACTTATGTATTCATTAAAATCAATATTATTTACATCACCAATATGTATAGTATCAGGATAATTCTTTTTAGTTATCTGAATAGCATATTTATCAATTTCCGAAGCATAATATGTATTTATTTTAATACCAGCACGCTCAAGTGCTATTTGACCACATGAAATTCCATCAAATAAACTTAATACATTCATATGTTTTATAAATTCATCCTCCTTATTATTATATTATATTTTTATGGTATTAATAATAAATCAATTAGTTAATCAAATAATTCACCTCCTCTATTTAATAAAAAACAAAATATTGCTACCAATTAAGTAGCAATATAATATCATTAATTTAAAATTATATTACAATATTATTAAATTTCAAAATTCTTTTATTGTATTTATAATACTATTTTATTAATATTTTATCAATATTTTATCAAGAAGTAAGTTAACTTTGAATAAAACCGATCATTGGTAATGTTTTTATGTTCTCCAAATAATCTTTATATCCTTAAACCAATTATAATTTAACTTTCTTGACATATTCCACTTTTCAAAGAAAAATACTACACTATTATGTACTGTCACTTCATTAGATACACAAGATGTATTTATTGCTATACCTTTCTCTATTTCAGTAATTTTTATTGCTCTCTCTCCTACATAATTGACCATATTGGAAAAATCTTCTTCATTCATATTTATATTTTTAATAGTGAAGTTATTCATATAATTAACCACCTTTCAATATTTTTTATTATACCATACTTAACATACCATTGCAACAATTATTTTTAACTTCTTAATCAAAAACTTAACTAAATCATAACAAATTGAAGTATTTATACCAAGTTTTAACATACATCAGCAAACACATCATACTCATATCTATCAAAATCATAACTTATTAGTTTAACTTTTAACATATCTTGTTCTTGATTTAATTTTAAAACCATATCTATAACAGGAACGAAAGTTAAGAATCTGGTAACTATAAATATGGCTTCTCCGCTTTGTATTTTATAAAGGTTAATTTTGTATGTTGTATTATTATTACTCATTAAATTAAACCTCCTTTTATTTATTTCCTCCTTACTTTTAATTTATAATAAACAATTGAACCTGAAATTAATACAACTAAAGATATAATAACGAATAATTTTAGCATTTTGTATCTCCTTTTAATCCAATCCAACCACTTCTACACATCTATATGGTATCAAATGCGCAGAGATAACAGACTAGATTTATAATTTATCTTACTCTTATTCTTCATCCTCATTTTCTACTTCATAACCAATTTCCTTAAGGTGTGCATCTAATTCATCCTTAGTCATAATCACAGCCGTTTCATGACTTCTTTGGTAATCTGATTGTTGACATAATATATACATATCGTCTACCTTGCTACCATCTAATTCTAATACTTTATAGACAGTTTCATGATAAAACTTATTACCACCAGTACACCAATTGCTACCATCATACTCATCTAAGTCAAGGTATTTTTTATCTGGCACTGATACCTTATTTACGGTAATATGTTCTCCTGCCCATTCTTCTTTATGATTACTTCCGTCATGCCATTGATACCAAGGAGTAGTTTCAAAAAGATTCAAATCATCAAAAGATTTATTATGAAAATCAAAACATACAATTTCACAAGGTGATTCTGAATCACTAAGGAAATTAATACTGCTAAATGTAAAACCTTCATCTGCTAAAAACATTCTTAAATCTTCTTCATTGGATAAAGGATTCCATAATCTCAGTTTTTCATTTAACTTATCAATAGCAGCAACAGGCAAATCGGCAATACTGCAAATTGATATATTAGCTAAGTCTACCATTTGAGATATTTCATGAGAAGGTATTAATAATCCTCCACGATCTGGATTTTGATTAGATTCATCTTCCCAAATTTCAAATTTTTTCATTTATATATTCCTCCTTTAAATTTCATTTAATTTAACCAATAATTCCTAAATCACGGAACATTTTCATTTCTTCTATTCCTGTCAATACTCTATATTTAAACATTTCTTTAACACTTACAAATATATCACATTTAAATCCTTTGCTACCACCAGAATTATGCCATTTTTTAAGATCACTTACTGTAAGAATATTAGAACGATAGTTACCACCGTTAATATCTTTAATATAATAAGTTTTCCCATTTTTACGATAAAACATTTTAAATCCTCCTTTATTTTTAATCATTTCATTAAATCATTACTTGAAAAACTTAAGGAAGGGGTTAACCTTCCCATTCTGAAATTGCTTTCTGTATTACTTCATGGTATTCCTGCTCAGTGCCTCTAAAATACAACCCTGATTTATCATGGCTAAATCTACTATCAAGAGATGCAACAAAATCAGGATTATCTAAAAAATCATGGTCATACTCAGGATTAAATTCAAACTGACCGTCTTCATCTCCATATGCACCTATTACTAGGTAATTGGTCATTTTGGCAAGTTTGCGTTTATTAAGTTGCATTTCAATAACTGCTAATTCTAAATATGTATCTACCTTCTGATCCCAGTGTACTAATGGGTCTTCTAAATCAGCACAAATTTCTAACGCATCTTTCTTATCCTGCAATAATTCTGCATCAGAAAGTTTCTCAAGATTATTCCAAATTGCAGTCATAAATTCAATATTGGATTTAAACATTTATATCACTCCTTAATTTATTAAGATTGTTAATATAATTATAGCACAGAATAATGTTAACTGTCAATACACATAAACATTTATTTATAAAATTTATTTGACAAATTATCATTTTTAATTTATACTTTATTTATCAACTACCATTTAGCCTACCTATGAGGAATTGAAATATATACTTAGTCATGTTCTAAATGAACAAATTAAGTTATGGTAGTTGATATTCAGTAATAAAAGTAGTCTACCTATAAGGTTGAAACTCTCCCGATTAAAGGAGAGTTTTTATTTCTGGTATTTCTGTAAAATAGTAAATATTTTCTATATCACCACGACCATTTAAAATGATAATTTTAAAATCTTCTGTACTAGCAATATCTAAAACGGTACGCTCTTCATCACATTCAAGAATGGTAGTTTCTCCTTCAAATATAATTGGGGCACTACCAAATGCAGTTTTAGGAAAACTAAAAGTATCATCTTCTGTGAGGAATGGTGTTAAATCAGTATTAATTATTATTTGACTACCTTTCCTAAAAATCATTAATATTCCTCCTCATATAATTTTATGGAATAGTTGTTTTGTCTACTTTCCTTTAACACCAAATTTCCATACATACTCAGGACATTCATACCAATCGTTATCTATATATTTACAATTGGCTTCAGGTATAAAAAATCCTGCATCCTCGTGGTCAAGATTAAAGTGTTTTCTATTTATACATTTTTTAATCGCATCATTAAATACTTCGCTAGTTGTAACTTTATTTCCAGAAGAATCTAAAACTTCAATTCTTTCTGAGATTTCACTAATCCATAATTTTAAATCAGGATTTTTGAACATATTTAGATTATGATTAAGTGACCAATTGCATTCTGCCCCTCTGATAAAAAACCCAACAACCAATTAAACCACTGAAAGGACAATATTCATCTATTGGTTGCTTTTAGGAGTGAATTCATCTAATGAAAAACGTGAAATTATAATATTTGACATTAAATATTACCTCCTACGTAAATATTTATTATCTAAACTGGCAATTTTGTATATACTAAATATACCAATCCGCAAAATACACAACCAACAACGATTAGCATAAACAAATAACTTAGTGCATTAACTTGTCTAGCAATTTCTATTATACAAAATATTTTGTATAAAATATATAATGCTACGATTACTATAACTGCAGAGCCTAATAATTTTATTAACATTGAATCATCTCCGAAGTATTTTTAATTGGTGCTAAATCTCCTTCTTCTTGCTCATCAATACTCAAAAGACATTTGATAAACAAAGAAGATTCTAAGGTATGTACAAATAATCCTTTACATAAAAACACACCTTTTTGTCTAGCACTTGGGATATTCTGAAACTCAATAAGAGTATAACCTGTACGTAAAAGTTTTAACGAATAACTCAGAGGTGCAACAATGGCAATAGTTTTTTCATCTGTAATAGATTGAATTTGATTAATAATATCATCATTGAAAGTTACATTGTGTTGCTCAATTTTAGTGTATGCAATTTGCTTCAATGTTTCAGTCTGACCATTGGTTAAAGTGTGACGTGATAACCAGATTATTTTTTTCATTACAAAATCCCCCTTTTATTTAATTATGATGTTTGTGAATCTGGTTCAAATAAATTACATTTTACTGGACTAAAACATAATTCACACTCTTTAGTGCAAGTGAATGTTACTCCACATACGTAATCACTTGTTTGGAAAATAGTTTTTTCATAGATCACAGCACCTTTATTAATACATCTTAAACAGCATCCAGAAAACATATCTACTGATATAACTTCAAAATGCTCTTTAAATTTTTTACTATTTTCCCACTTCTTTTGAACACCTCCATAAGTAATTAATATATCATTGCCGTCTATAGAACAAAATAAATGCTGAAAGAAATTAGAAACATAACAATTATATATATTACCTTCAAAAAATAAATATTTCCCTTCTGGCATTTCATAATCACAATTAGTATTTTTTATACACTTAATTTTTACCATTTTAATAATCACCCCTTAATTTTATTTTCATACTTCCTTCTTTCTTCTCTCATTTCTTCAAGATTAATACCCAAAACATCAGCAATGTCAAACAATTCTTCTGCGGTAAAACTATTATGTTTAAGTTTGTAACCTGCTGTTTGCTTAGAAATATTAACTTTTTCAGCTAACCAATTCTTTTGACGTTCTTGGTGTTTTAAGATATTTAAAATGTATTCTGATACAAACATTATGTTGTTCCTTTCCTAACATTCTTTACTGCATTTACTACTAAATATAGTATATACTATACAGTAAAGATTGTCAATAGTATTTAATGAATATTTTTACTTGATTTTAAATAGATATATTTGGTTACTTGACTAAATAATAATTAATCTGTGCATTAAAACTATCACTGTCAAAATCGTCAAATCTTGAATCAGCAATACCATATTTCTGTAACATATCGCCTAGTTGTTTTCTATTATCCCAAGTTAATTTACCTTTCTTATAATTTTTGTATAACCTAGAAACTTGCTTTTTAAGTTGCCAATGAACACTTACTACTTGCAATTTCTTCTGTAAATCATTAAAGGTAAAGTTAAAATCCATTTATATCACTCCTTCTGATTTATCAATAGATAATTTTAAATTTCTTACAATACGATTATCATTTATTATATCTAACATATGTCTACTAATTTTAGACATAGGATAGATATAAATAACATCATCTGGTAAACAAAAGTTTAACACTTCTTTAGTCAAACGTGTTCCTAATCCTAAACCTTGGTAATTCTTATCAACTGATAGCACGTCAAGGTTTAATAATTCATATTTTTTATTTAACACTTCTTCGGTGATTGAGTTTATATCTAATACTCTAATAGTTAAATATGCTATTACTTCTGATTTATCATTTTCTATGTATACACCGAAAAATGGTATATCTTCATTTATTTCATGGTTAGGAGATAGTTTAGGAGTGAAATCATTATTACTCCATTTGATTTTAAACATTATTTATCACCTCAACTTTTCCAATTCCTCAAACAACATTTTATCATCTTCAAGCCTATTCTGCAATTTAATTTCTTCATCCCTTAAAGTGTAAATGGCATTTTCAGCAGGGATACCTTTAAAAGTTGTATTACACATAGGGCAATGTGCAGTATTAGTTTGATAGTCTGGTTTTAGGTTAACTCCAGACCATCCACAATTACATTTTAACATGATTATACTCCTTTATATATTACTTTTGATTAAAACTGTCACAATCATATTCCTGTATGGCTTCATTCCATTCTACATTGGTTTCCCTCATTAGTGCCTTAAGGCAAAAGGTAAAACCATATTTACTTTTATCTGCATCACAATTAGTACATTCTTCACATTTCATTTAACTATTCTCCTTTATAATATTCAATTTCACTACTACCCTTTATTACCTTTAAAGCATCCCTTAATCCTATAATTAGTCCTTGTTGAAATGGGCTGGGATTATTTTTTTGATATTGTTTAGCTATGTGTATTTGCTTTTCTATTTCAATGATAGTTTCTTTTAATTTTTCATTTATTCTTATCTCAGAAATTGTAAACAATATATTAAACTACTTCCTAATAATGTTATAAATGCGTTCTTTGGTCACAATATTTTTAATATTTTTTCTTTGCTTCTTTTCCCCATTGTTTCATTCGCTTTTTAATTAATTTATATATTTCTGATAATCCTTCACCTTCGTAAAAGATATTATCAGCAAATACAAAACACCTTTTAATATCTTGCATAATATCCTTAATAATATATTTAGATTTATTGCCACTTTTAAGAATGTATCCATATTTGATATTCTCAACACCATCAACGATTTTAATCATTTTAACAGGTATTAACCATTCATTTATAAAACTACCTTCTTTATAAAGAATTGGTTTACCTGTAATTTTTATATTATAAATTATTTCTGGAGCAATATATTTTATCTCTTTTTGTTGTGAATAATATGTCTTTTGCATACCTCTTCCCATATTAGATGATAGAAATGACATATTATTTCACCTCCATTGCTTTAATCCAACACAATCCAGATACTAACGCATCATCAGCCGGATTATGTTGTTTTATAGCTTCCGTATTAACACCTGAATATTCAATGCGGTTAATATCAGGATCGATACCTTTAGCAAATAACAATGTGGCAACTTCATGCAAAGGGTAAGGTGCATCCCATTGACGATTATCTAAATCATCCAGAACGCATTGTTTGAAAAATCCTGATTCAACAGGTGCTCCAATATCAGAAATACAGATACAAGATTCTTTATATTTCATCCAGAATTCCCAAAAGGCATTACGCATTTGTTTACGTGTTGAGAATATTTTTAGACCACTGAGTTCTGGTAATACATTTTCTTTTACCCAATCATTGGTAACTTCTTCAACTTGAGATATGCCAGAAAATTTATCAATGATTAAACCTTCTGGTGATAACACAAATACACCAACAGCAAAACATTTACCGTAAAGACCATCAGTCTCACAATCCAAAGAAAAAATGTTTTTATTATTTAACATATTATATATTCCTCCTTGATTTTATTTATTAAGTTATTATAACATAATATAAATATAAATGTCAAGAAATTATTTAATGAAACTGTCCATTCTTTTGTATAAATTATTTTACCGTTTTTAATCAGAACGGTAAAACTGATAAATATTAAACTGCTTTTTGTTTTTTAGTATATTTCCCTTTTGGTTTGGGTGGTCTATGTATTGTTTATGATCTTCTTGTATCCATTTTTGAATCTTATTATATCGTTCTTGAGTAAAATTTATATTATCATCATTATACCATTCTTCCAATGATGACGAATGTTTTTCACTATTACATATTTGACAAGAAGGAACACAATTTGATAAATCATTATTACCTTCATGTTCTACATGCTCTTTATGTAAATCATAATTTTTTAATTTGCCTTTTCTTAATATAAAATGTTCTTCTTTTGGTAATTCGCAATATGCACAAGCATTATTAAAATATTCTTTACATGCTAACCATTCTTTCTTATTTATATTATGATTTTTATGTCGTCTATTTTCATTATATTTTTTAATTTTATCAGTATTTTGTTGTTGCCATTCCAATACTTTTCCATTGTCTCTTCTTCTTTTTTCACATTTTCTTTTTCTTTTCTTACCATGAATAGAATTATTGCTCTTTTTATTACTTTGTTTTAACTTTTCAGGATTATCTATTTTCCATTCCATAGCTTTTTTAACTTCGCATTTTTTACATCTTGTACTAAGTCCATCAATGCTATTTGTTTTATTTTCATAAAAATATTCTAATGTTGCAGGTAAATAAGACTTTTCATCTGGAAAATATTTATGATGAATATTACAAAGTTTATGGTCAATACCATTTATAATTTTATGTGTTTTATTATATTTATTTTTCCTCCTTTCTTCTAAATTATTTGCTTTTTGTTCTGGTGTTAATCCCATTAAATATATCTTTCTCCTTTCTATCTTATTTTAAAAATAAATCTCCACTCGTATAATCACTACTATATTCTACTTCTAACAATTCACCTTCTTCAAAAATTCTTACACCACCTACGGATTGAATTGTTATTCCATACTTCATAGTTAATTCTGATAATTCTTTAGTGAACAATTCAAATCTTTCTTGGTCTGTCATTGTATAATATCCTCTTCTTCCATTGGCAATTCGATATATGCCTTAAAATAAGGATCGTCAGCACTAACATTAATACATGCAGGTGCATTTAGATGTGCAGTATTTTCTACAATGATTTTATTTCCACTTATTGCTACTTTAATTCCTAGTTTTCTGGCATTGTCTATTGCATTTTCAATATGTTTTGCTAGTAAACTGGCATTAAATCTTTCGCTCATTTATGTATGCCTCCCAATGTTTTATTTAACTATAGATATTATAGCACAATGTAAATATAATTGCAACAACTATTTCATAATTATTAATATTAAATTTAGCTTCCTACTACTGCCAATTAAGACAGGTAGTAGACTGGCTACTGTTCAGCACACGTCAGGTAGGTGGTTATTTATTAATTTAATTTTTACAACTATTACAAATAGGTTCTCCAGTGTCTTCAGTTAAGCAAACTTCTTTTAAATCTACTTCACAACCACATTCGCAACAAATTGATTTTAAAGATTTATTTACAGCTTTATTACTATTTATTTCCTCGCAATTTTTATCCTGCCTTGCTTCTGGTTTAGCAATATATTCTTCGTTTTCTTTATCCCAAATTAAAAAATATAAACAGCCATTTTCAGTCTGCAACATTGCTTCACTCCAATTATAACTCAACAATTCCAATCCAGTATCTTTTCTTAATTGCGTAACTACCTTTGCATAATCTAACACGTTTTTAGGAATCACAATTTTAAACCTCCGTTTATTTATTTTTATGTCCTCTATACTATCCTACTTGTCGTTTATAGTGTGAAAATGTAAGATAGACAACAGAACATATATTAATTATCTAATTTTTTTAATTGTTCTTCAATACTTTGTTTATTTGTTTCAAGAATTCCTACTGCCCAATCTGGAATACTTTCATTGGATTGTAATATCTCTTTTATATTGTTTAAATCTCTGATTAGATCTCTTTCATAACTTTCTTTTTTACTATAAGATGTATTACAACTATGTGGAGTAAATGCTGTCATACTTTTTCTAGGTATAATATAAAACTCTCCTAATGGTTCGCAAAAACAACTAATATTAATAATTGGTTTATCACTGGTCATACTATCATTATAAGTTCCACCAATTTCATATGGTTTCCTACTACATAATGAAATTACTAAAACTTCTTCTTTCCTTTCAGTGGCAAGAGATAATTCTGTTACCACTTCAATCAAATTATCAACTTTTTTAAACATTGTATATTCCTCCTTCACAAATTGTAAATATAATTTCTATGTGTTTATTCTATCATAACTAATTAATACTGTCAACATTAATTTTCACTATTTTTCAATTTCTTTTAAAAATTCTTTCATGTCAAAATTAAACTCAGTAGCAATTTTCAAAGCAAATTCAAATATAGGAATATTATTACTTGCTTGATTAACCCATGAATACACGTTATTAGGCTTAAAGCCAAGGGAAATAATATCCCCTGACTTTATATTGTATTCTGTCATTAAACGTCTTAAATTAGCCTTTATGGTGGTTCTATCAGTGCTGTTATAGGTGTTAATCAACTCTAATATTTCAGATTGATTCATAGAAAACTCACCTCTACCCTGCTGTTATACAGCCATATAATATTTTACTATAAATTATTAATACTGTAAATATTAAGCCAACATTAATAATTTAGAAGTTTCAACGATATAATAGTCTTTCTTAAGCATAACCTTTTTATAACTTTGCTCACCCTCAAAAGCATTAATAACTTGCTTTTCCTCCTGTGTCATATCTTCATATTTTTCTTTTCCGTATGAAGGAGGAAGCCAACTCTTACGTTGCGAACCAAACAGATTAAACTTATGTAATAAATCTAAATTAGTAAATTCTATATGGCATGTTCCCTTTTTATAGAATGTTACCATAAAATATTTAAGTTGAATTTTCTTTGTATCTCCATAACTTTCAGCAAATTTTAACGACTCATTCAAATTATTATCTGCTGTTATACCTTGATCAAGGTAATTTAGACATTTCTCAATATCTGTTAATTTATCAGTTACATTATAATGTGTTGGGTAGTATTTACCTCCATATGAATTAAAAGCATTTAGAGGTATAATAACTTTTTTACCTATTTTAAAAGCATCATTCGTTTTCCACCCATTGTAATAATGGATATTATTACCAGTCTCAGGATGCCAATGGTGTTTATGACTAAATGTATCAAATAAATTCAATATTGTATCTTCTACACCTTGAATCATCTCTTTGTTTAATTGTATTTTAATGGTATAAATATTGTAAATACTGAAATCATAATCTCTCAATTCATTAATTTTCGACATATATTTCTCTTTTAAATTACTTGTAAATAATCCCATAAATTGCTCAGAAGTGAACAAGGCTTTCCAGTATTTCATCCTAATTTGTTTAATATAACTATTACCTTTTGAACAATTACCATCTTTATCCTCATGACTTAATGTTAAGGATAATACTGGATCATTGTTGTTCTCATCCTTGAAACTAGTTAACATATAAGGCTTTAAGGCTTCATATTCATCAATTAACCGTAAACCTGTTTTAATTTCAAAATTATACTGTTCTATAATACCTTGAATAAAATCAGCATTGATCAAATTACCTGTGCTGTTATAGGTATCTTGACTTTTTGTATGTTGTTCTTGTTTTTTTAGATCTTCTAATATGATACTGCTGTTATCAAGTCTAGGAATATTTACTTTTACTATAGCAATTTCTACACCTGTCTTTCTTTCCGCATAATAAAAAGCATTTTGTATATATTCTATCTCTGCGTTATAATCTTCTAACTTTCTTACTAAATCCTTTCTGTTATTTGAATATGGATTTCTTAATGTATCAGCATTTAAAATGCAAACTATTTGCCCGCCTTGTTCTTGCATCTCAATAGCTTTTAATAGGTGTTTATCGCCTTCTGAGAAGGGTGGATTCATCACGATAAGATCGAATCTTTTATAACTGTTATAAGTCAAAAAATCATTATGTACTACTCGATACCCTTTACCTTTTAATATATGTTGTAAATTTTCGTCTATTTCTATTGTGTCTATGTCCCATACTGCTGATCTGTTATAGTGATAACTATGACAATATTCTAACTTTTTAATTACTTCTTTGACAATATCACCTTTCCCTGCTGATGGTTCTAAAACTGAATTAATAAACTTAAAATCAATTCCCTGCAACATCTTACTAACTATACTATAGGGTGTAGGATAGAAATCTGAATTGTTATTGAACATAATTTTCCTCCTTTTATTTTTACTTTCTTATGTAAATTATTTACTATAATATATCTATAAAATCACCTCCCAAAATACAGACCATCTTATTAAGCATGATCTGTTATACCTTCTTTGGTCTGCCTGTCTTTGTCACTGATTTATTACATCTAGAACAATAATATTTACCAATCCCTTTATATAATCCAACCTGCAAAATATTTTTACTTTTATACTCTTTATGTTCTAAGACTACTTTACCACAACACTGAGTATAATGATATTCTGTACACATAAATGATAGCCTCCTAAATATAATTATACAGGTTTATAGGTATTAATAATAGGCTTTAGTCCTGCAATACTGAAATGGTTTAATATCTCGTCATACTGCCTTTTATCACAACTGAGATATTTAGAACGTGTTATGGTCATATTTGATTTATTTTCTACAGTGTTTAAAACCTCAGTAGGCAATGACAACCAGCCATCATAAACTAGAATATCACTATAGAAATGGTTATAATGTAATTTCCTTTTTCCTTCTGGTTTAAAGATTAGTTTTACAGCTTTGTCATACTGAGCATATTTTGTATATTCTACACTGTCAAATACTACTCTTGATGTTACAATACTTCCCCAATCGGATATATAAAACATGGTAACTTTCTGACCTTGCTTTATGTCTGCTGTTAAAAATTGCTCCTGTATTCCGTCAACTTCTGTCAATAACTTATACATAGCAACTTTTAATTTTTCGTGTGATTCTGGTATTTGCTGAATAATTTCTTTGGTTAGTTTAAAATAATTCTTATTGAAAATTTGTTTCATTCTGTTCTTATAATCAGCAAAATCTTCCTTATCACAGGATATAGCCTCGGCAGATAAATCAATTAATGTTTCTGCAGATTGCTTTAACTCCTCTATCTTTGTAGAGTCTACAAACTGCTTAACGGTAACATCCTTTTGTATTTTAGCACCGTCTACAAGTCCAATATAACGAGCATAAGAATGACCTTGAGCATCAACAACAAATTGTAAGGTGTTGTTATAATATATAGCCACACCATAAAGATTAAAGATTACTGATTCTCTTTCTTCTTTATTCATATTTTGGTAATCTGTTATACTAGTAAATCTTGAATCCTCTGTAAAACTTCCTCCAGTACCTTCCAGAAATTCAAAATCATTTAGTAACATATCGGAAAAATAAGATAAGGATTCTTCATTCTGAAAATGGATTTCTTTGGTAATCTTAATGTCTTTTAGATAAAAATCACCTTTGGCAACTTCTTCCTGATATTGTTTTAAAGTATCGTTTTTATTGCAATTAGCCATTTGACAGTTAACTACATGATATTGCTTATCTTCTGCAATTTCTATAATGTCAATACTGTTATAGATAACTTTAACCTGTTCTGCTTCTTTCTTTGCGTATTCCTGATCATCCAGTATATCTTGTTCCCTTTTTAATTCCCATAATCTATATTCTCCCTGTTTACGTTCTTCCTCTTGCTTTTCAAATTCGGCAAGGTTAGCATCAAAATCAATCATATTAGCATTGATTATTTCAGTCTGTTCTGTTTGGAGATAATCATAGCTAATATTTGCATAAGCACCGTAGAAGTTGTTATTATTACCGTATGTAGTATAATTATAACTTTGAAGTAGATTAGTACAATATTTTTCTATTGCCTTAAGATAAATACTTTCCTTATCATAAGGACTTGAAACAATGTAAAAACTGATACTGTTATGGTCAGAAGTAACGGAAAATTTACATTGTGGGAAACGTGCTTTAACGTATTTTCTGACTTCTGCTGCAATTGCCTTAACTGGTTGTTTCCCGTTTACATCTAATTTCTCTATTCTGGTAGAATTCCACAATGACATAGTAGTTATTACTTTACTTTTATTTTGTTGCTTTGTTACTGCATCAGCAGAAATATTATTAACTATTTCTTCAACTTCAGAAGGTATTTGTTGTTCTTCACCTACACCAGATAATTCCTGAGCAAATTTTAAAGTTTTGGCGTTTTGTTTAGCATACCAGCATACTTTAAAACCTGAATAACGGAAACCGTTGGCCTTTAAATCGGTAATAATTTGCTTTACTGGTTTACCGTCAAAATAAAGCTCCACACCGTTAAGTTCTGGATTTAAAACCATGTTAATATTGTTTTGTGTCATATGTAAAACCTCCTCAGAAATTATATTATCAATCTCATGTAGTTAGTATATCAAAAATAGTTTATACTGTCAATATTAATTTTAAAATAAAGTAGATTATTAAATAAAGAAAAACAGGTTTTACCCTGTTTGATACTGCTCTAGCACTGATAATATTTCTATCATATGACTATTATTTTTATAAACTATCTCCTCCTTTTTCGTTATTCCTTTCCCTGGTGAATATCCTGCGTATAAACATGATTCAGCTTGTTTTTTAATATTTGGTAGTATCTCTCTGAGGTATTCTTGAACGGCAAAAGAATTATTTAATTGAACAGGTTTAACTTTTAAATTTTGAAAACCTTCCCAACACTTTTTAAACATTTCAACCATTAAAGGATGGTCGATCTTTTTCATAATGTGCCTAACTTTTATAAATAATTTCCATTCATTCATCATAGTAAAATACCTCCTATAAATTTAGATTTATTATGTATTTTCTTGAGTATAATTATAATATACTTCTGTGAATTAGTCAAGATAATTATTTTTCTACTCTTAAAAAATAATATCATGATCAATTTTTCCTTTGATCACAATATTGGAAAAATAAAACCCTTATAAAATAAGGGTTTATAATGTGTGCTATATTTACTTTTCATTTATTAATTCTGGCATTTTTTCATATACCATACTGATCGCCCTACACCAATCAATATTATTCTTAGTGTCAAATATAATATTACGAACAATACTTTCAATGGTTTTATCTGAAATGGATTTTAATAATTTACTAATTGTGATTTTAATCTCTTCTGATTCATTTTCTTGTTGTTGTTTTTGGTAGTCATATAAAGATAACATTTCCATTCTCTTCACTCCTTAAATTAATTATATATCTCAATTACAATTACAATTATATATTACTTCTGTTTCAATGTCAATACTAATTCAACACTTCACTATTAAATATTTCAACTCTCTTTTTCGCTCCCTCCCATGTGATCCCTGGCTTATTAATCATTTCACCACCAGATTTATAATTTAATGTAGGTATCTGACCACCTACAAAAGATATCATATTCTTTAACTCTTCCGTTGCATCTACTACCTTATACTGACCACCTTGTAATATATAATTATACTTTGCTTTTACAGATAGATAATGATCATTCGTTAATCGGCCTTGCTCTTCATAACGTAACATAACCCTTATGAGCATATTTAACACCTCTTGTTGACGTTCCTGTAGTTTCTGTGACTTGATTAATTGATTCATGATGTTAACACCTCCTTTTAATTTGTAGGATAATTATATAATTAATTTGTTGTAAATTCAATACTTAGAACAAAATAAAAAGCAAGGTATTTTAACCCTGCTTTTCCATTAATGATCCAACATCGCCAATATACAATTTGCCTTTATAATGCAACAAGGTAATATTATACATTTCCCCAGTGTTACAATATTCAAGACTGGGTATTTCTGGATAGCCGGATTCAACACCATGAGTATTTAAAATTTTATCTATTTTTTCCATGTATCGTTGAATCGCAAATGATTCATGCTCCCTTTGCTCCTCTTTGTAATTTGTATAATCGTCTTTGGTGCAAATGTTGATTAATTCTTTCTCCTTGGTCTCAGTGTATTCATTGCCTAAAAGTTCTTTCATGCATTCTTTTAGATTCTTTCTATTGGCTACTAATAACATTGTTGTGACCTCCCTTAATTAATTTAATATGTATTGTTCAACTGATACAATTATATATTATATCTGTATAAAAAGCAATACCCAAAACGCAAAAACATATATAAACACAAAAGAAGAACAGGATGTTTTACTCTCCTGTTTCTTCACTTAAATATTCGCATACTCTTAATTTTGCGTTAATTTCCTCAATTTTATTAGCTGTGTCAAACATTTTACCGTAACATACATAAGTATTAATCTCGTTCAATTTCTTAGAATCGGCTGATTTAATTAATTCTAAAACATCCTTTTCATCTTTTAGGCTGTTTTTTAATTTTAATAATTTATTCATTGTTCGGCCTCCTTTTAATGTGTGACTATGTATTGATACAATTACAATCCTAATTCGTTACAATGTCAAGAGGAATAGAAAATAAAAAACAGGGTTTAGTCCCTGTTAAATAATTGATCCAAATTGTCATTTCGTTATAACAAATTCTAATGTTCTCAATTTAACTTCAATATCCCTAATCAACTCAGCATAATGCAACATGCTGGCATATTCTGAATATCTGTAAATATGTAATAATGTGTCTGCATCTCCTGTTAAAATTTTCCTTGATACAGATTGTCTTTTCTCCTGCAATTGTTCTTCAAAATCCTTCTTATCCTCTTTTAATTTATTAATTAATTCGGCTAAGTTTTTCTCATTCATCATAATAAAATAACCTCCCTTATAATATTTATCTGATACATATTATAATAGACTATAATTATAATAATGTCAATGGTTTATTTGCTATCTGAGAAAATAAAAAGAGTGCTTAAAAGCACTCAAATAGATATAATATACCCTTCATTGTTAACCAAGAAGTCAATTGAACAATTATTTAGATAATTTTCTATCTGTTCTTTTGACTTCTTGATTTTAGAATCAATACAATATTTGACAGTATGAAAATTTCCTTCATATCTAAATCTGCCATTTTCCAACTGGTGTTCAAAATACATAATGTAATCTCCTTCCATTTTATTTAACAAATTCGTTATTTGGTTTTAACTATTTCTAATTGCTCTTAATTGTGCCATCATGATTCTGTCATATTCAGCATAACTTTCTTTTGCTATAAACAACGGAAGCATATAATTTTTATCAATTGCTTTTCCATCAATATCATAAGCAAGATCGCCAACTATATATTTTAAATTTTCAAATTCTGTTAATTTTCCTCCTGTTGGCGTATTACCTACAAATATATAATCTTTTAATTTTCCCACGTTTTTATTCATTTCTATTCCTCCCTCAAAAATATGTATTTACTACCTGCTAATAAATACAGTATAGACTATAAATATAATATTGTCAAGTGCTAGTTAATAAATTATTATAAACAAAAAAGAAAGAGCCTTTTCAGACTCTTAGTTAATTTCTATAAGTTTTCCTTTATTAAAAATATAACCTTGTGTTTTTATTGCTTCAAGTGTTCCAGTGCTTACATGACCATAAATTTTTAAATCCATGTCAATTAGGAATAATAAACTATTTTTTACTTCCTGTTTTAATGTTGTCATGCTTTAACCTCCTCAAATTAATTTTATACATACTAAAGCTGTTTAATTAACTTTAATACATCATTCCATGATATACATTCAATTTGAATAATGTTTTCAAAATTCCTCCATTTGAATTGTAATCCTGCATCATTAAACCAAAAATCAGAGGATCTATATCTTTCTTGTGTTAACATATTACCTGAATATTTATAATAATTTTTAATATAATGTTTTTGGGTTTCTTCTGGATTACAACATAATTCTTTATTAGTCAATCCAAGCAAAACGACATTTTTAATAATTTCCTTCCTTTTTTCTTTATCATGTTTTATAAATTCATTTCGTTCTTGATTATTCATATTTTAACCTCCTAAATTAATTTTATATACCATATATAGTATTGTTAAAATATCTAACCACTAAATATAGTATTTAACTTTGAACCAAATACTAGTTTGGATCTATTTTATTGTAAATATTTCTTTTTATACTTGCTATAATACATTCTTGCACCATTCCCCTGATTTCTAAATGTTACAAGTGAAGAAGAATACCCATGTTTAACAAGTAAATTCAATTCCCTTTTGCCATACTGATAATTAGAATCAAAATATACTTTTCCAGATAATTCCCACAACTTAGAATTATTATAAATGTAAAGTATTTCATCTTTTACTTGATTTTCTAATTGTTTGGTCGCTTCTCCGTATTCCTCAGAATCTAATTTAATTTCTTTTTCTATGTATTGTTCAAATGTTAAGATTATATTCACCTCCAAATTATTAACCTTAATCTGATAACTTATTATATCATAGTGTTAATATAATTGTAAAGGTTATTCGGCCCTATAAGCACAAAAAATAACCTGCACGTTAGCAGGTTAAAATTGAATGTATTCATTATCGGCATTAAATGTAAATATTGAATGTCCGTCCGTTGGATGAATTTTTTCAGATATTCCCATCGTACGCAATACATCAATGATAATTTTTTGATTAGAATATTTAGGCTCTGCTATTACTGTATATATTTCTTCTGTTTCAACACGAGGCATTAATGTTTTAAATACTGATAAAGCCGGAATGGAAACTGTTATAGTAGTAAATTCTGGTGTTGTATATTTTTTTGTATCTGTATGAGTATCAAGGCTATATCTCCTCGATACTTCTGATCTAAATACTACTTCATAATCAAGCACATTAATATTTTTAAATTTTTCTGAAATAGTTTCATAGCCTGAAAAATACCTGCTCGGCCCTATTAATGGGGAATTCTTCTCAGAATCATAGAAATGTCCCATTGTGATTCCTCCTCCTTATTATTTTCTTTTCCATCTACTCACGTTAAAATTTTCTTCTAAATATATGGATATTTCATTAAGTTTCTTAACAATAAATTCACGGTTTTTAACATCTGATTTGAATTTTTTATTACAAATAACCTCATGTTTAGTTATTTTAATCTCATCTTCCTTGTCCGTTAATTCTTCTAAAACTAATTCTAGTATGATTAACGGGTCTTTAATTTGATTTAATAACCACCATAAGGTTGTTATCGGTGAAAATTCTCCGTTTTCTGCAAATGAAAATTTATTATCATCAACGGGTTTAATTTCTGGTTTAATAGTCTTACTATTTAAATATTCCTGACACTGGATATATGTACCGGAAAATATTGTTTTAATTCCTAACTGTAAAATGTCGGTTATGTGCATCATAGAGTATCTTTCTGTAATACACCATATTTTCTTTTCTTCTTCTGTTAATGGTGATATTACTTCCTCAACTTGAAATGGTCTCATTGAATCACTTCCCTATTATATTTAATTTACTGGTAAGCGGTTTTTAACCAGATACCGCTGTAAACTGGATAATACTAAATTCTAGCCATTTCTTACCATTAACTTTAGAGTATATCCGATCTGCTCAATATCCTCTAAACTAAGAATTTTACCTTCTGGAATCCGTCCATTGATTTTTAGCACAATAGCCTTTTGGCCTACTTCCTGACTATACATAATTCTGTTTACTGGTACATCTACGCCTAAAATGGTAGTTAGTACCTGAGCAGTAGCTTCGTGACCAACTGCGGAAAGGATTTGGTTGTTTCTGGCAATGAATTGTGCTTCTTCTGTGGAAATAGTTGTTAAGGTATAATTGCCATCTGCGGTGATGATACTGGTATTTAAGATTCCTACGATTTGATTAGTGTTATTAGTTGTCATTAAAAATTCCTCCTAAAGTTTTAATTTTTAATTTATTTGCTCGATTAACTGATTTACTAACAATGTAAGTATAGCACAGTATAAATATAATTGCAACAACTTTTTTATGATTCGGCAAAATAAAACCTATCAATTGATAGGTTAATAATTAATAACTATGATATTATACTGTTCTATAGTGTTCCATTGCTCCAGTTCCGAAAGTTATTACTAAACTATGTATATGTGATATTTTCCAATCCTCTATAAGTTTTACCTCAAATATTCTGGCTAAACTTACATACCTTCCAAACCACATTATTAAATCTGTTGGATTTTTATGGTTTTTATTATACCTGTCATAGTTTTCTATAAGTTTATCGGCTGCAAGTTTAATTTCTTCATTTAGTAGGTTTAATTCTGCTTTATTTAATTTCTTTGTGCTGATTATCTCGGCTGTTTTCATGGTTCAACCTCCTGGTAAAATTATATTTCTAATGCTTAGTAATAGAATACAATAATAATTGTTATCTGTCAATATGTTATCAGTGATATAGAAAAATAAAAACCCTACCAAATGGCAGGGAATTAACCAAGATATCCACATATCATTATATTATCTGTCAAAACATTTTTAAAATTAATTGCTTGTTTAATACTATGCAAATTCTGAGCATATTCACTAAAACATTTAGCACAAAATATATTGCCTTCTGGGTCTACTGCGGTATGTTCCTTATCTTCATAAAATCCGCAATGGCATTTTACATACAACTCATCTAAACAAGTCAAGCAATAATTTCCATCTAAACCTAAAGAGTAAATTTTACTTTTAGATGTACCACATTGATTACACTTCATAAAAACACTCCTTTTTATTTATATTATTTATTAATTTTAACATATAGTAATTATAAAATCAACTATATATTTTAACCAAATTAAGTATTGATAATGATATTGCTATCCTACAATAAAGAAAATAATAGCTTACTAATTAGTAAGCTATTATAGTTAGCATGTATTCTATTTAATGACTGGTTAACTGTTGAATCATTTTAGGTGTCACTTGTTTTCCTGGTGCTTTAGTCGGTTTCACTGTTCTGGTCAACTGGTCAATCAATTCGCTGGTTACTTGTTTAATGTTATTTTTCATAATGTTATAACCTCCTATTTGTTATTTTATGTATGTTATTAATTGTTACAAGTCTAACAGATTATATTTATAATTGTCAATACCTTTCTGTTAATTATTATAGATAATTTTAACCTATATTTTTACAAAAAAAGAAGGTGTTATTCACATCCTAGAATCGGCCTTATAATAGTTTCTAGCTTTATGCCTGGGGGTCTTACTAATTAGCTGATTAAAGATTATTTCACCTTTGTATTTTATCTTTAGATTATTACCTGCAATATAAACTATTATATTTTTATAGATACCCTTAGCAATCCAGTTCCCGGCTGAATTCTGTTTAAATCCTACACTCTGAAGGTATCCTATGTATTCCGATAAGTGCTTTTCTTTTTTGGTCAATGTGGTCAACTCCTTTTATCCGTTGATCAATTATAACACAATGTAAAGATAATTTCAAATTAAATTTAGACAAAAGAAAAAACCAGCGAATAAGCTGGTTTTAATCTTCTTCAATTATTCCATTTTCTACTAAGGATATATATGTTTGGTTAGGAAATCTTTCTTGACTCCAACCAATTATTTCCTTTACGTCCTTTTTACTTAGTTTAGGAATCAACTGGCTTAATAATTCTTTCTGTTCGTATCCTTCAAGCTGGTTAAACAAACTTTCAAATACTTCTATGGTTTGGGTTTTATTCATTTTAATATTTTCCATTTTATCGGCCTCCCAGAAATTTAATATATTATGTATCTCTCGATTGATTAATTCTAACAGATAATAAAGATAATTGCAAGCATTATTTTTAAATCGTTTTAAGGCTGTTTAAGAGGTGGTTAATTGCTCCCAGGTGTGATTGTATTCGTTGGATGTTTAAAGGGGTTGTGTGGGGATTGTGTGAAGTGTGGTAGGTGTTTTAGGGAATAAAGGGAAAAGAAAAACCTACTAATTAATTAGTAGGTTAATAAGGTAATATGTATCTGTCTATATAGTTATGAACAATAGATAGTAATAATTCTGGCTCTATTGGTTCTTTAATATTTCCATTAATTATTTCGCTGGTTATATACTCATAATTTTTATTATATATAGATATGCAGTTATTTTCTAAATTATAATACATTTGTTCATTATCAAGTTTAAAAGGTTTAATTTCTTTTATGATACTATTGTAGTTAATGTTATCTACATAATACTTTTCTGCATCACGTTTATTATTAAATACTTTTCGGGTCTCTCCTCCGTATCTAGTTTTTACTAAAAACATTAATATTCCTCCTTAGAAAATATGTATTCGGTAAGTAATAGTATATAGATATTAATTATAATTGTCAAGGTGTTTAAATAAAAATAAGGCTCATGGCCTTAATTGGTTGTTACTAATTTTTCAATTTTTTTATCAATTGAATTTTTTAACATAAATAATTCTTTTAATGTTAAAGTTTCTCCTCTGTTTAATTTTTCTATAATACTATCACCTTTTAAAATTTCGCTAATTTTTTCAAGTTCTTTTTGCATGATTTAACACTCCTTTTTAATATTTTATTATTAATAGTATACACAACTAAAATATAATTGTCAACTACTAATTTAATGAAATTATGTTCACATTATCAACTTTGAATAAAAACTATATTTTGTCACGTTTTGGCAAAAAGAAAACCCCTATTAATTAAGGGTTTAGGGTTGCTGTTATATTGTTATGCCTCCTCATATCTTATAATATTTTCAATTCCTCCCATACTTTTAATTATATACTGAATTGCTCCTTCCAAGGTGCTAAAATATCTATTGTCATCTGTTGTGTATCCTCCTTCTTCACCTCCTAAATAATATTCGCTTGGGTGTACCTCCATGATTAATTCTTCTGACTCTATTTGCAAACCTTCTGAAATTTCATATTCGTCAATTAAATCCTGAATAGTTAAGTTTTCCATATTTAACATTACCTCCCTGTTATTGTTATAATCAAATTCTCCGCATATCCCCACTAATTGTAATATCTAGAAGGGATAAACTGAAAATTAGATTACTTCGGCAATAGCCTTCAATCTCTCGATACATCGCTCAAACTGACTATTAACCTGTTCATCAATTGTATCATCAATATAGGCAGATACATATTCATCATCAATTCTACCAGAAATTTCAGAATTCCAAGTTTCTAGATCCCGACGGTCAAATCTTACAATGTCATTTTCTTCAAGCCAATTTTTAAATTCTGTTAATTCCTCAGTTTCCAAGGTATCAACAATAATATCATCTTCTGATTGATTTTCCCATGGATTAAACTTATTGAAGGAAATAACTACCATTGCAGTTCCTTCTCTACAATCCATAGAATCCCAATTTTTCTGCATCTTCTGGTTTCTGACTTCTCCGTATTGGTTGATAACTACATCTTCAGTATTGTTGAAAGAGTTGTCATAGTGACTACTGCAAGCATCTCTATAGGCTTGTTTTCCAGCCTCCAAGATTTCTTCTTCATTTTGCTTTAGGATTTCGATCCAGTCGATTTTATTTATCATAAGTTAAAGACCTCCTCAAAATTTTATGTAGTTTTCAAAAAGCAATTTTTAAACTAAAGACATTATACCACAAGATAAATTAATTTTGCAATACCTTTATAATAATTATTTTTACTTTCTTTATTAATTTTAATATTTTTTATACTCCCAGTGACCTTAATCAGCTAACATTTTCCCTACAATTATCTAAAATCAATTCTAAAGCCTCTGACAGTCCCATACAGGAAATGCAGGTATAATGAAACCTGATTTAATTTTTAACTGTGTTGTGGCCGATTGTGTGAAGATAAATTATAGGTATGAATAAAAATAAGCAAAAAAATAACCGCCATTGTTAGCGGTTAAATTTTATATTTTAATGTTGTTGGGTCATCATATCCATTTATATACAGTTTGTCTTTGATTCTCTGGAGGTTATAACTCCTTTTATTAATTTTTCTTGTTTATTACCTTCAATTAGCTTTTTCCTAATTTTTACATATACTTCTTCTGGATTATTGGCAGGATAATGATATAAAAAGTTATCTGTCTTTCTGTCGTATACTGGATATAATTCCATGTGTTCAGCCTCCACAAAGTTAATTTTTTAATGCTATGTATTTTACTTACTATTTATTACCCTGCAATCTTTCCCTTAATTCCTTTTCGCTTATCCTCCCAGCAACAAACAATTTAATTAAATTAATATTAGGCACTTGATCAACTCCTTTATTGACTGGCTGAATCTGTTATAAATTAAACTGATTAGTAGTAAATACAGTATAGCAAATTAATTCTATTTTGTCTACAATTATTTTTTGCTTGTGTCTGGTGTGGTGGTGCTGTTATAGACGATTAACGGGAAAAGACAAATAAAAAACTAGCTGAATAAAGCTAGTTTTTACATATTTTTATTATTAAGCATTTACCTTCTTTTATTTTTTGTCTAGCTTCTTTTGCTGAGAAGGCTAATACTTCAACTATTTTTTTAATACCATCTTCAATACAACCAAAAGTATAAAGTATATCATATTTACCACTAACATTCATACAAGCACCATTTTTTCTTTTATTTAATATTGTTATAGGATTTAACATTTTAAATACCTCCTATTTAATGGTAAATTTTACTTAAACCAATTAAGGTAATACTTACAATTATTAACTATTACATACTGACCGAATGTATCTGTTAAAATTTGAGTAGTAAACTTTTGATCGTCTACTACTCCTCCTGACACAATATCATTTTTAATATCATAATTTGTTATGACCACATTTTTATATTTAAATTGCATTGTAACAACTCCTTAACTGTTTTATAGCTGCATAAAATCCTATACAGTTATTTTTTGCGTATTTCTTTATTCTGCTAGTATAGGTATTTGTAAAGCAAGTAGTAATAATTATATTAGACTCGATATTAATAATAACATATAGATCATTGTATGTATACTTTGTTAGCCCGTTTTTTGCTGTCTCAGAAGTTCCCAACTTGACACAATTAAAAACGTCCTGCAAAGTTATTACTCTTTGTTGCATTCTTAATTTTGCGTGGGTTGTTAATGTCAAGTTGTTCACCTCCTGAGATAGTAAAATTATATTAATAATAGTATATCAAATCGGCCTTTAAATGTCTATAGTTTAGGGATATTAAATTAAAGTTTTTTATAATTATAATTTGTTCCACGTGGAACATGAGCAAAAAGAAAAAGAGGTTAAATTATAACCTCTTTACTAATTTTTTTCTGTAAATATTGATAATATTTTTCTGGTAGTTTTACTTTTGATAATAACCTATTTGTTAATTCTGTATGTTTTTTGCCATGTCTCCAATATTCAACATGTGCTAATTCATGACAGATAACTTTTTCCAATGTATCACCAGAGCCTAATTCCCATGTTAGACCTATAGGTGAATTTAATTCAAAATAAAGATAACGTTCTTTAACAAAGAATTCGTCTATAGTTATAGAGTATGTATTATTTTCTTCGTTTTTCCAGCAAAGACCTAGAGCGTGTTTGTCTTTGCCTTTAAGTGTTTCATGGTCTAGTATGGTTATGGGTATTTGCATAGTACAACCTATTGAGGATATAACTTTATGGACTGTTTGGTTAAAATATTCTTGCATGGATATTGGCATTTAATCAACTCCTTTGTAGATTATTTAAACCTTTTATAAAATCCCTTATGTATTACTTATTAAGAGACTTTATAAGAGGTTTAAAACCTCTTAATTAATAACCTCTAACATATGTTTGAGCCTGTTTTAATGTGTCTTTTACTTCGATTAACTCTGATTCTTGGTAGTTGTCGTTAATAGGTTGGTTCTTATAGATAGCATAATTTTTAAATTCGTTTTTAATGATAGTAAAATTTTTATGTTCCCATATTCCGTTGTCAACTTTTTTCATTTATGATTACCTCCAATATATTATATTATTAAGTTGTCAAAGAATTTTTAAATTAATGTCGTTGTCGTGATACTAATTATATCAGATTCGAGTAGTATGTCAATACTATTTTGATAATTATTATTTTTACATTCTTATTCAATATACCACATAAATTTTATTTTACATATGTTCATTATATCCTATAAATACCATATAAAACACCTTCCCAACCTCAATTTAATCCCATATACTACCAATTATCTAGCAAAATAAATAATTATTATATCCAATTATTTTATAATTTTGATGATTTTTTATCTAATTATTGCTGTAGGAGGCTTTTTGGGACGTTGGGAGGAATAGAGGTAGCAAGGGAAGGGAATTAGGTTTTTTGTTGGGATATGGGCGTTGTGTGGAGTTATGGAGGGATTGAGAAGGTAGAAAAAGAAATAGAAATAAACAAAAAAATAACCCGTTGAAGGGTTAATTTGAACATTTTACACTATATAAACTATACATAAAATAATGCATTTTATTAGGGTAACATTCTCTTCTTAATCCTTTCATTCTGTCATGAGCTGATTCTTTATCACCTCTATGTATTTCACAAAAGGTAGTATTTTGAAATGATTTTATAATTCTAACTTCAGTAGTCTCAACAATATCGGCATTTTTAATCATTGCCTTTTCTATTTCTTCCTCAGTGTAATAATTAGTTCCGTAAATGTTTTCCATTTATAACAACCTCCTTAAAATATTTGATAACTAAGTATAACAAATATTAAACGATATAGCAATACTATTATATTAATATTGCTTAATAATAAACAAAAAATAAACCCTCTTATTAGAAGGTTTTAAGCGGTTATTTTATCATCCTTATTAACAAAATCCCATAATCCCTTCTCCGATACAATCCAAGCTGGGATATATTTTTTATCATCCTGCTCAATTATTAAACTATTGGCAACAAATTCAACATACACCATATGTCTAGCACCATGCATATTATTACTTCCTGTAATAAAACCTGTTGCCTTTTCTGTAAATCTATCTCCACTATAAATTAAAGCATAATAGGCTTTTTTGCTTGGTTTTCTTGGTTTTTTAACTTTAGGGATTTTATAATCAATAACAGTCGGCCGTATGTCTGACCTGTTTTCCATACCTGCAAATATTTCATCAGGTACAATGTCACATTTGGCAATAAACTGGTAATAATAATCTTCTGGTTCGTTTTCTGATAATCTAATAAAATAGTTTTTTGCATCTTCTCTAGTGATAACAGCCATTTGCAAGACCTCCTCAAAAATCAAATTTAATTCATATCTAATTATACTAAATTAATGATAGAATTGCAATAGTATTTTAATAGATTATTATATTTATTTTTCTTGGTGTTTAGGGTATTTAAGCAAAGAAAAAACACCTTCTAACAGGTGTTTAATATTCGCTGATTTTAATTTCTATATTATGTAAGTCTGCACAAGGTCTATATGATCTAATTCTTTTTAATACGTTGTCAATATTGTTCGCTCTTTCCTTTTTCATATAAAATGTTAGTTCACATTTCGGCACTTGAATTTTAACTTTTTCAATTTTCATTTGAGCAACTCCTTTTTAATTGATTTAGTTTTTATTATTTTATTACTCTATAGTATTCTATATAAAAAATAAAATACCTTTAATTTTTAGAAATTATTTTTATATTTATGAATTAATTTTAGAAAAAGAATAAACACCTTTTTATAGGTGCTAATTAACTGATAGTTTTATTTTGCTATTCTGAATTCACAATTCATAAATTTATGTGTAAAATATTCTAAACTATGATTATCTCCTCTTATAGCTTTTAACCTGTCTTTTGTGGTGACTGGCTGAGATGGAAATCTTTCATTCCTGCAAAATACATATTCCCAGATATTATTAATTTTAACTTGTAATCTTTTCATTATTGGAGACCTCCTTGAAATTTGTTTGTAAAATAATTATATCAAAACACTGTATAAATGTACATTATTATTTTTACTTTTCGTCAATTATTTATTTCTATTTTATGGTAAATAAATAATTCCGGATCTGAATTGTTCGGATACCTCCAAAATAATTAAACAACAAAGTAAAATTAAAAGTTAACATTCGTTTACTATATCGTAATAACTCGATATTGTAATTTTGAATTATTCACATAACTATATATCCATATATCGCAATATTACAATATACATATATTACCTATTATTAATCCATCAATTCCCTACATAATTTCATAACTAAATTATATGAATATTTTCGGTAATATCCATATAGACTTGATGTTAAAATGAAAAGTATATTGGTAACATGATGTTAAAAAGACACCTATACAGACTATAAATATAATAATTATAGGGTCAATGTAGGCTTAAATTGAGGTTGAATATACATTTATGCATGATTAATAGAGTGAATATGTATAATTATACTGAATAATGGTAGAAATTGTAATGAGTGTGACTTGTACCTATGATTATATAAGGGTTTATAATGTGTCGTCAGAATTGACTAGAAGGGGTGTATAAAATATTCAGTGTGTATTTGTACCTTGGGATATTTTATAATTAATTGAGTTAATTTATACAGGAGGTAAGGAGAAATTGAGGAATTAATAAATTGGTGATATTTGGATGATACCAAGATAATGTTAAATTTTGAGTGGTGGATGGTATCATGATTGGTAGCATGATATTAAATTTTGTGGTAGTATAAATGGTAACATAGTAAGTAACAATATGAGAAAAGAAAAGTATAAATTATGATTTGGCTGGATTACTTTTTACCCGTTTAAACGGGTAAAAATAATACCAGACAACGGTTGTCGATTAGACTATAGTTAATGTAAGTTATATAATTTTTAGTGGTAGCAATAAGAAAAGAAAAATAAAAAAATTGTCCATTAATACGGTATATAAAGGACGATTTAACCTTTTTGTGATCGTCGTGTATTATATATTATATACCTTATAAATGGACAAAATTATTTTACTATTTTATAGTTTTAATAATGTTCCTGAGAGTTCAAACTGTGCGTCAAGGTAAGTATCATCTAACTTAAAAAATTTCTTTAATGCTAGACTATTTGCTACTCCCAATATACTTTTTAAATACTCTTTAACTTGTTCATTATAGTTGTTTATACTTTTTTCTAAATTGTATCTAGCTTGTTCATTTACTGCATTTATTATTTTATCATTTAGCATATATTTTTGCATGTTTATTTCTTCTTGCTCTACAGCTTTAATAGTATTTTTATGAGTAAATAAAATTTTTATATCAGTATATACATAATTTATATTATATTTTTCTTCAAGTAATAAATTTACCCTATTATAAAAGTCTTCATGCTTAAATTTTAGGTGTACTAATGTAATACTATCTATATTCATTTCATTAAGAACAATCTTTTTAATATTATCTATGTTTTTCTTTTCTTCAATGGTAGCAATCCTGGTAACAGTATATAATATTTTACTATCTATTGCTACTTCTGAAATGTTAATTATGGTTAGTTCTTCATAGTCAATCATACACCTATTTTTTAGATTCCTAAGAGTATCAAATATTATTTTTCTTAGCTTTTGATAGGTGCGTTGGTAGAAATGATTAATCTGGTAATCTGTGATATATTCATTACTCTTTTTTAGTTTTTCTTTATCCTCTTTTATATATTCATTATTTATCATACCCATTAATAGATATAACTTTTTTAATGTTAATGTAGCTTTATATCCTGGTTGTTTTAACAAATAATCTAGTAATAATAATTCAATATGTTGAACATAGATAGAATTATTACCAAGTGATCTTTTATCATCATTTTTCATTGGTTCATCGTACACTTCTATTATAATATATTTCTGTTTATCCTTTTCAAAATTAAAGTATCCATGTGGCATTGTTATATACTGTTTGTAGTCATACATTATGGTATCAATTGGAAGGTTGGTCATCCCATGAAGCATTTTAAGGAATAGAAATTCGTTGGAGGGAGGAGTTGTTTCTTTGTGGAATAGGTTGGTTGTCGGGTCTGTGAAGGTGTTAAGATTGCCTTTCATTGTTGAGTGCCTCCTTTTTGGTGTTATTTGTTGTTGGTGCTATGTATTGAGTTGTTATAATGTTGACTGTTATAAACCTTTTGTAAAATACCTTAATTTGTTATAGTTGTATATTGTTTATTGTTATTAAGGTATTTTACAAAAGGTTTATTTATCCCTGCATTAACCAACTTATTTATAAGTATATACAATGCAGGGATAAAATTATATTTATTAGGATATTTTGCAACGTGTTAATATCGTTTGCTTTTCTCCTTTGTATTCGTTATGTTCTTTGATTGAGCCTTTCAATTTTAGGTTATGTCCTGAATTTATATAAATACAATTTTTATCCATATAATCTTTTCCATTTACTACCTCTGTTATATTTTTTGCAGTTTTCCATATAAATGTATTACCATTTTGATCCATAAACTTGTGAATGAAATTTGTGGTTGTTTTCCAAGGTGAAATTTGATATTCATAACTTGCACTGGATATATAAGTTAATTCAAGCTGAATTTTTTCTCCTGGATTGCCGATATAGTCAGAAATACTTTGTTCTTTTGTTATAGTGGCTTTTTTCTCTGCAACTATTTGTCTTTCTATAGTCCTGAGATAAGCCGGGATAACAGTTGCAACAAAACCAAAATCCTTAGTTCTGATTGTTCTTTCTTGACTGAGAAGGTGAATGCTGTACATATAATCATTTAGGTTGTATTCTGGTAAGGTTTTGCACCAGTTTAAAGCGTTCTCAGCTATTTGTATATCGTTGTCTGTTATTTCAATTGTATATTTTCCTAAAATGTCAGTTATGATTTTCTCAGCAATGTCAGAAGTTGGCAAAACACCTTCTTGTTCGCTGGCTTTAGCTTTGGAAATAAAACCTTTTTCCCTGATAATGGCTGCAACTATGTTTAAATATCTTTGTGTATCATATCGCATAGCTGCAAAAGGTATTCCGTCATAATCACTACTGTTATCTGAAATATTGATAATTTCTAAGTATGAGGCGTAAAAGGCAGGGTCAACATGACCTAAAAAATCTTTTAGGCAACTTTTCCCTACCATTTTATAAGTGTTTGACTCAATATGTCTGACTATAAAAGTATATTTGCGTTTACGGTCACTGTTGCAATGTTCACAAATTAATAATTCACGGTATTGTTCTGGATATGTTTTCCCTGGTATAGTTTTAATCAATGTACCATTTTCCATTGCTTCACATGAGGCTATAAGCTCATAACCAGCAATTATTGGAGATATACCAGATAATTTAATTTGGTGGTAAGTTGTTGTTATGTCATGGTAAAAATAGTAATCATTCATGTCCTGGGAATTTGATACTGGGGTTTTTTCAAAAGTGCTAATAGTTTCTAGTGTTATTGGAGCACAATTTAATTTTAAGGCTTTACGGTTAAGTTTTTTGATTTTTTGCTCTAAGGTTTCAAGGTTACAAGCTGGTATTTCAAAAGTATTGGTTATTTGTTCCATTTGGTTAACCTCCTTATATTTGGTTGATATTGTTATATTATGTAAAAATACCTTTAGATTACATATTGCCGGGTGGTTGGTGGTGAGTTGTTATAGGGATTTTTGGCAATATGCAAATTAAAGATATCTCTGTAAAAGTGAGAATTAATTATATTTAATCTGTTATAATTTTTCTTATTTTGGAATACTCAATAAATTCAGTATAACCTTTTTCCGTGGCTATTTCAATCAAATTATTCCAGGTTAATTTTAATGTATCTTGTAAACTAATTGTAGGCATTAACTCAGTAAGCAAATGTGTAAACTGTAAACTGGCTTTAAAAGTTTCAATTTTCAACGTGCCGCGAAAAATCCTTATTTCTACAGTATCATCATTTTTTAAGTTAACTGCAAAATATCGGCCCTCAGCTTTAGCTTTTTTGCAGATTTCGGAAGGTTCTTCTTCCTGCAATAGATTATTATAACGGTTACAATATTCTACAATTTGACTATTCTTCCTTCTGGAAAACTTTTTAATGTTATCCCAATTAGTCTCAAAAAACAATAATAATTTAGCAATATTTAAATCCTGCTCATGTTCTGTTGAACCAAAAGCCAGCTTGCTAACATGAATATGCATTCCACAAGTGTCTATGTCATGTGAAGAATATCCTTTTGTATCGCACTCATCAAGAATATATTGCCATCCCATATTTTTCATATGGTAGGAATATGTACAAGGGTGAGAAACTAATTCCATACCGCGCTTAATTGAGCCATCTTTTTTAATGTAAAGGTATTTTTCATACTCAGTTCCGTTGGCTTGATCGTGAATCTCTAAAGCATGGTCTTCTTTAGATTCCCAACAATCACGTTCCTGTTCTTCAGTTCTGTCAATTTCCAACTCTATTCCATAATATGTATTTGTTGCCTCGCCAGCCATAGAATGAAAATTTAAGGTTTCTGGTGTATATTTATAGTCATGGATAAAAGTTAAATTTTTCTTAATATCGTTCTGGCAACTACAACAAACTGGTTCATTCTGCCATAACTCAGTGTTATCACGTTCCACAACATTTTCGCATTCAGAACAAATTATTAAATCTAATTCCTCTATGCAATGGTTACAAGCATAATTATTATGACCTTCTGTTATATTGCTTTCGTGATACTCAGTATTACAAAAACTACAAGTTTTAATTTCCTGTGCGCACTCGTCACAATAAAATTCATCCTCTGTAAAATTTCCATCTCGTTGGTACATATTGTCAGATATATTAGTAAAACCGCAATGGAAACAACTTACTAATTCTTCTTGTTCTGGCATTGTAAAACCTCCTTTTGTTATATTTATAATGTGTCATATGTTTAAAAATTATACTTAAAATTAAAAAACTTCTTATAAAATCCTTCTTTTGTTATAAGTTGGTTGGGAGTGTAGAAGGACTTTATAAGAGGTTTTAGCCTCTTATTTGCTATAGATTAAAAAGAAATATCATAATGATTTCTTACATACTTTGTAAATTCCTCTAAACTTTCTAATACCATTTTTTGTTATAATGTATTTTTCTGAATAACTGTCAAGTATTTCGGTTATCTCGTAACCTTTTTTAGTTGTTACTGTTGATTTCATAATATTACCTCCTGTTATATTATAATTTACCTTCCCATAACCTACCATTTCTAGTAGGCTAACGGAAAATAAATTAAACTGTTACTTTTAATTCCCTGAACAATTCCCAAAAATCAGATCTATCTATTCCATACTCAGCATCAATCAAGGAGTAATCTTTCCCATTTTTTACTATTGTTAAGCTGGATAATTTTAATAATTCTATACATTTTTCGTAAAGTGTTAGCTCGTGAGGTCTGAAGTTTGTTAGGTTGTTTTTCATGGTATAACCTCCCTGTTATATTATAATTTATAAATAATTTTTAGGTGTGCAGCGAGGACAACCACCACCACGACAAAATAGGCAAGTATTAGTTGTTAGCTTCTCAGGTTGCTTTTTAGGTTTAGAGACAATGTTATAAAATTCTTCCTCGGTTAGTTCCTTTTCTGGTTGTGTTGGTTCTTGCTTAGATGCACAATCAGGACAAAATAATAAATCGTTTGAGGTGTAAGGTTTATTACATTCAATGCATACTTGTTTCATGTTAAGCCTCCTTCTGTTATTCGGTTTTAGGGTTATTTGTTAAATCCCTTTATAAAAAGCTGATTAAATCAATTTTTAAAATAACATTAATCAGCTCTATTTAAAAGGATTATACAGAATAATTAAAATGTGGTACGCTGGTTAATTCCTCTATTGTTCTTCCTGTCCTGCAACTAACAATAATGTGATCCGTACCTGGATGTAAATTTTCAATGTAGCTGTCAATATCGCCAGTGGCAGGAAGAGCTAACTCATGGACTATAATGTTACTTATTTCAGGGTTAATTGTGTCAGTGTAGAAAATTTGGTAGTAATCAAGTTTGGATTTTAAAGGTGTTAGAATCTCGGTTAGTTCTACAATTGTACTGGTGTAGCAGTTAACCATGTGCTCATTTGCTATGGATGTTAGTCTAGATGTTAGTTTGTTAATCTCAGCATTCCACATTTTAGCCTCTTGAATAAGGTTGTTAATGTTAATATTAGTCATTGTTATCAGTCTCCTTTTAATTGATATAGTACAGGTTAAACCTCTTGTAAAACACCTGTTAGTCTTATAGATGCTTTACAAGGGATTTAATTTAATACCCTTGTTTTGGTTAAATTATTCTATGTAATCCTCAATCCATTGTTCTTTTTTATTTGGATACATTAAAGGGCATTTATCAGTCCCAAGATTTTCACAATCAGCACAAAATTTAAATACTTTATTGTCGTAATTGTTACATTGTTCCATTATATTACCTCCTTGTCTTCCTTATTTTAAATTCTCTTAGGATACTTCTTATAAAAGTTAGCTTCTTTTTTCTCAAATGTTTTTTGTATTCCAGTATTAATTATGTCGCATATTGATTCATTGTCAGCAGGTATTTTATTTATATATTTCCAATCTTCAGGAGTGCAATTAGTTTCATTAAGGATAAAGTTAAATACATCAAAGTCTTTTACTTTGTCAGGGTTAACACTGTAACCGTTAGCTCTTAAGTCATAGATAAATTTTGCCTTGTTTGGATACTCACGGTCAATTCTAGTTATTTGTTTGTCACTTTTCATTTTTACGTATGCACTGTATAATGTCATGTTATGACCTCCTTTTATTTAAACCCTTTTTAAAACTTTCAAAGTTAAAGCAAAACAGAGATAATAAAAGATGGTTGAAGGTTTTAAAAAGGATTTAATTGCAGTCACTAGGCACGCTCCTCATTCGGCTGTTTTCTCCTAGCTATTCATTTTCCCCTTGATCCGCATAATGCAGACTAGACCGGGGTGAATACTGTCGTATTATTCTTTTCTAGTTCGTTGCGCTCCTGGTTGACCTCTCAGGTTGGTTTAGCTGTTTTCTTGCTTAGTTTTTTAAATTGTCTTACTATATATAGTATTCGACAAGGGGGTTAAAATATCCTTTATTTTTAGATAATTATTTTTATATTTTGTTAAAATTTTTAGGTTATTTTTGATTAAATTTAGGTGTTTTTTGTTGGTTTATAAATTTAATAAAATTAATTTTTAAATATTTTTTGGTTGGATTTAATAAAATAAAGGTGTTTTTGAGGTGGCTTAGTGGTGTTTATATATAATATTTTGGAATAGTTAATATAATTAATTGTTTGGTTTTTATTGAGGTAAAATTATATTTATATTATGTAGGTGCTAGTATACGTGATTTTATTTTAAGCTTAGATTTGGTGTATACTATGATAGGGTTTATTTGCGTTGTGGTAAGGTTTAAGGTAGATATAATTATTTTAACGTGTAGGTGTATAGGAAATTGAGGATATAGGGATTTGGATTTGGTAGGATTTAGGTGATACTTTGTTGATGTTAGAGTTGAAGAGTTTATTTGTATGAGTGATATTTAGTTGATACCGTTTGATGTGGTAGTAGTTTGGTAGCATTAATTTATTATATGTTAGTATGTAGTAATATAGTATTAATATATATATGTTTTAGCTTATGTATTTGGTATCTGGTAGCAAGGAATAAATTATAGTTGTGATAGGTTGGTATTGTTAGTATTGTATATTGATAGTATAGGTATTATATAGGTATGATATGTTTATGATATACTTGGCAGCATGATATATTATTAATGATATTTGAGCAAATAAAAAATACCCTTGTTAGGGTATTAAATAATATGTCGTTTAAGCATAAATTTTAAACTTTTTAATTTAAACTTTGCTATAATTTTATTAGGTTTAATCTCTTCTGCAAAATCACAATTATTATTTCTAATTTCTTCTATAGATAATTCACACATATATTTTTTAATAATTAGGTAATATGTGCAATCTATTTTTTCTAATTCCCAATGTTGGTAAAAATAGTCATCATTATCAGTTTTATGTCTCATCTCAGGAATTGCAGAATCATAAGTTTTAATGAAATTATGTAATAATAATATTTGTTCGTGCATGATATATTCCTCCTTTCATATAATTATAGCAAAATAAGAGGTATTTAACCCCTTATTTTAAGTAAATATTATCTAGTCCTGCATTAAATTCAACGGTATAACGGCCTTGTCTGGCTGTTTCGCCTTGCATTTCTTGTTTAATCTCTCTGCACTCTGAGCGATTAAGTAGTTCGATTATCTCTTCATAGGCCATACCAGATTTACGTTTAAACTTTTTAGCATATTGAGAGATTACAAAATATATTCTATCGGAGTTGTTAGAGATTTTTTTAGCTGCTTTAGCGGTTTTAAATACCCATTTGTAATATGCTTCTTTTTGGTCGTTCGTTAGATTATACATTTGTTCGTATGTCATTTGAAAAACCTCCTAATAAAAAATATTATATGTATGGTGTTGATTAATTATAACAGATTGTAGATTGATTGTATATAGTTTTTAGGTAAATATTTTAGGGAAATTATATTTAATATTTGTTTGTATGGCTAGATGGACAATTGTAATAATATATAGATAGTATAGCTTTGTTTGGAATGGTGGTATAGTTGTTAGTGGTGCTTAGTGACCTCCTATGCGATCTATGTGTGGTCTATGTATTAGCTGTATTAGATAGATAGTACAGATATATAGTATATTATAATATGTAGTGTGGTATTTTTATTACATGATGTAGTATTGATTATTATGTAAAGTATAGTAAATTAGTATGATATAAATTGTTTGTGATTTGATACAATTATGTAGAAATGAATACTATGTGTAGTAGTTTTTATTATTGTGTAGTGTGGTATTGAATATTATATTATATTAATGTGAGTTCTATGGTACTCAGTTTTGGGTACTGTGGTACTCATAAGTTAACAAGTGTTAACTAAAAAAATTCCTGTTATATATTACGAGATTCCGTAATAACGGAATAACGAAACAACGGAATTGTTCCACGTGGAACACTTGAATTATAATTTACATTTGTTCCACACGTTCCACAGGTTTTATATTTTCTACACGTCCGATAAATTCTATAAATCCGGCAATTGTAATCATGTGTTAGCTTCACTTGTGACCGCATAGCTGTATCAATCAATCAAACAATCAAATATAATCAAAAATAACCTCATATAATCCCTCTATTCAATTTCTCAGGTCATATTATACCTGATTTAAATTATCTCTTCTTATTTAGCGTTTATTTCAATCAAAATTTAACCTTATTTTTAGTATGTATTTTTATGTACCAGCTAACCAACAGATCAACAGCATACACCTACAACTCATACATCAACACAAACAACAAACAACCTAACAATTACCTATAATACCACAATTTACCATAATAACTTCGCATAAGGTTTATTATGTGGAGAGATTCAAAGGAGATGGGCAGGACGGGGCATGGTTTACAAAAATGATAGTGATTATCATTATCATATGCCACCACATCTATTATCCACTTAGACCTTAGTAGTAAAACGATGCGACTCTCGCATATTAATCGTATAACCATACAAATAATAAATATTTCTATAATATATAATCCTTATTCCAATCTCACTCCATTCTTATACAATACTATCCCAATTATAATTAAATCTACCGTATTCATTCTTCTTACTCTCTTCTATCTCCTTCCATGAATATCTTCTAAACACACTAATATCAATACGTTTATATCTTATCACATCCTATCACAAATAACCAATATTATTAATAATACATCAATTAAATCATACTCAAATCTTAATCAAATAACAACAAAATTATAAATATCGAATACTAATTTAATAATAAATTTTAAATTAATTTATAGTTATAAATTTGCTTAAAAAACATTATATAATGTACCTTATTATTAATTTTAAACCTTTCAAATAATATAACTAAATAAAATTACATTAGTTAAATTTTTTAAAATTAACATTCTTATTCACATTTTCACCAAATAACATCCAACCTCTAACCCATATCCTTTCTATCTCATATATCCTCTCAATTTCTTCTCTAACAATAAATTCACTTAAAAAATCAAATAAGTCATCTTTATCTTTTAATAATTCTTCATACTTAGTATCAATCACACAACTAAATTCTTTCAACAATATATTACAAAAATGTTCTCCTATATAAACTGTATATATTTTCATTTTTTATATTTCTCATTTAATTTTATTATATTTTACTTTAGTTTTATATATTATTCTACATATTCAATATCTCATCCATACTTTCATATCCATAATTAAAATCAATCAATACTATCTCTATACCTTTCTGCCAAACAAAATTATAATTAACCCATACTTCCAATATTTCATTGTTAATAACAATCTCTAATGATGCACCTTCTTTTATAAACTTATTACCTTCCCTCACATCATTTATATACTCTGCAAAATCAACAATATAATATATACAATTATTAAAATCAATTTCACTTATCTTATAACCAACTCTATTACTCAAATAATTTTTCATTTTTGATTTATTTAATAGTCTATAATTTATCATATTAATTTCACTCCTTATTATATTTTTAATTTGTTGATATTAATCTACCCATAATATTAAACTTTATACTATAAACCATACACTATAAATATAAAAAAATAATCTCCCATTTAGAGAGATTAAATTCTAACTCTATTTACAATGTATTCTTATAAAGGAGGTTGAATCCATTCTTCCATTACTATTCCTATCTCTATTTCCATTATCCCTATACACATATCCCAAATACCACAACAAACTACCACAAAACACACCTAATCCATAACAAACAAAACTAATATATTTAAATAAATCACTTAATCCTAATATGCCAATTCCAGTTTTACCTCCAATATCTCCTATCATTAATCCTGCCACAGAAAATAATGATAAACATATTATTGATGATAAATACATTATATTCTTTACATTAACATCAATATTTGCCTTACTTACACTTTCTATATTCTCCATTTAAATTATCCTTTCTATTACTATTTTATTTATTGTTTTAACTTGTATTTATCTTATCCATTAAATTTTAATTTATACAAAGAACAAAATATATTTTTAATTATTTCAATCAATTATCTAATTAATATTTTAATAACTTAGTAATATAATCATTTATCTAATTAACTATTCACGCAATAAATCAACTAATCAGTTAACTAGCCATATAGGGGGCGTACTAAACAATTTAACAATCTACCATACCACATATCACCCACATCACCACAAATCCAACCTAAAAATCCATACCATAGAAGTTCTCATACTTCTAACTTCTTATTCCTGATTCACCTAATAAGTAATTAATAGTATTGGACAAGATTATTTATATCTTCTACAATACATATTTCTATATATATCCTAACTCATATCTCCTATCATATTGTCATACGTATTGTACTATATCATAATCTATATATACTATAATATTATAATGTACAACCAATAAATTTACAAAAAAATAATCATTAAATATCACAATCCTAAATCTAATTTTATCTCATCCACAGTTTTCACTATAAACTTAATCCCTGATCTTTTCTTAACACCATTATCAATATAATCATATTTAATATTATCTATCTCTACACTCTTTAAAACCTTTTCTTTTTTATTCTCACTATTGCATACAATCAATATATTAGGAAATCTCTTAACCCTACTACACCAATATTCATTCAAATACAATTTATTTTTAAATATTTCATTATAATTAATAACTTTCATAAATTTATTGTTACTTTCAAATTTATCACTTTCAATAATATAATACTTATATTCATTAGTCACATAATTAATAAATCCTATAATCCCATCTGGTCTTTTGCCACACTCCATAACATACTCTATCTCAATATCATTAAACTTATAATACTTATAATTATTATTCATATACCTTAACAAATAAATAAATCCCCAATTTCTGTTTATATCATGTGAAATAAACCTATTATTCTTATACTTCTTATTTGTAAAGTGAATATTACACTCATTTATATCTAATCTAACATTGTCAATTTTACCCTTGCTTTTCAATATCCTTAACCTCTCTCTGCATTTAACTATCCCAAATTTTATTGAAGAAAAAAACAACAGATATAATTGTAATGTTGTCAATACTCCAAACTCATCTATTATATCAACTATACACTTATCTCGGTAATAACCTTTTTGTCTCGTTGTCATTAATCTGAAATTGAATAAATGGGTCAACATTTAGATCATCACCTTTGTTGTAGAAATAACTTGCTTTATTTACATTATCACACCTATTTAATTTATTATCAAACATTGCTAATCTTCTAATTGCCTCTTTTTGTTCTAATAACATTGCTTGCAATTCCATTTGATTAGAACCATATTGAAATATCATTCTACCTTTAATATTCGGCAAATAATAAGCATCTGTATTTCCTAATACAGTCATACTAGTACCATAATTTACAGTTTTAAAACTAATTGCACATGGGAAATTTGATTTTATTTCCATAGGAATTAATTTATCAGAAGGTCTTTGCATTGCTATAATTAAATGTATTCCAGTCTTAGCACTTATCATACCTAAATCTGCACATATACTTTGTAATCTTTGTCTTCTACTTTTTGTTACTTTGTCATCACTTTTTCTAGGTGAAGTAAAAGCAAATTCATCAATGACTAATACAATATAATTCATTTTATTATTAGGATTTTTTTCATTATATTCAATAAGATTTACACAATTATTTTGAACAAGAAAATATCTTCTTCTTTCAACTTCTTGCATCAAGCACTCTAAAATAATTTCTGCGGTATCTAAATTATATCCAAATACAATATGGTCTTTTAGGTGTACAAAATCAGTCATTGCTAAATCTGTTACAAATAATTTAACATTATTATTTTGCATTATGGCATCACAGATTCCAGTTAATAAAATACTCTTGCCAGATCTAGTCACCCCTCCAATAATAATATGAGGGACTATTGCTAAATCAACAATTATAGGCATACCAGCAACGCTAACACCTATAGGTATTGGTATACTTTTATCCATATATTCAGCATAATTAAAATTATATCTATATAATTCAGGCACAACACCTTTAATAACTTCAACCATTAATAATCCTCTTCTTTTTTCTATATTAACATGTGCTATTATAGAATCTGCAAAATAACTTTTTCTATCAATAATATATTTAAAATTTAATCCATAAGGCAATTTAAACATTACTTGATAATGAATATCACTTTTCTTAGTTGTTGCTATATGATAAGGATATTCACCTCTATTATTACAACAATTAGTTTGTATAAATACATTTTCTATTTCTGCCTCTACACTTCTACCTTTCCTACATCTAATTAATTTCTTTACTGAAGTTTTTAAATCTTCTTTCTTCTCAGGTTTTAATGGTTTATATCCAAGTTGTATATCCCATAGATAATTCTTAAAACTTTCTTTTAAATCTGATTTATATTTCTTCCAATTTTCCTTAATATCTACTTTCCCTTCAATTTTAATCTTACCATTTTTATCCTTCTTACTATTATCTCCCATACCAAATATCTCCTTGTATAATATTTTATCAATAAGGCAAAATAAATAATAATAATAAATTAAGGTGTGATTGATTTGGATAAAAATAATGACAACGATAATATTAACATAGAAAAACTTAAAGAAATAGCATTTAAAAAAATTATTGCTGGGAATTATTTAAAAAAAATAAGATTGAATAAAGATTTAACATTATCTGATGCTTCAAAATCTATAAAGATTAGTCCTACATATATAAGTGATATTGAACATGGTAGAAAAACACCAAGTGATGTTACAATTAGAAAACTTGCTGATTTTTATAAAATAGATGAAATTGAATTATTTAATAAATTTGGTAAGATTTCATTAACTGTAAAGGAACTATTGCTTAGTGATTTGAATTTACAAAGAAAAATATATAATAGAGTCAAAATAAATAATTATAAACATTAACAATATATCACCATTTAAACCATTTAATTTTATTTTCCTTTGGTCTATTTATATGTTTTAAAAATCCTTTAAATATATCTAATAACCTTTTTCTTTCAGGCACATTCAAAGTCTTAACATGATCCATTGTACCTCTTATTATTTCTATACATAATTCCTTATCAACATCACTCATTTCTTTGCTACCCATATCACGATTAATTTTAATCTTATTTACATTATTTTCAATAACTATATCAATACTTCCAGGAGTATAATCATCAGTTATTTTAATATTTTCATTAAATTTTTCTTCTTTCTTATTGATATTTTCACTCTTATTTATGTCATCTTTATTGATTATTTCCTCTTTTTTATTGATATTATTACTAATATTATGTTCTTTTTGCTCATTATACTGTTTATTATCATTTATTTCCTTTTTATTAATATTCTCTTTATATTCAGTATATTCTTTATTCTCGTTATAATTTTTATTCTCATTATAAGTTTTTTCATTATTACTATTACTACCATTACCATTCTCAGCATCAACACTAACAATTAAAGGTAATTTTCTATCCTTAACAATTAACTCACCGTAAAATTTACCATTATTATAATTATAAATTTTTGCGTCAATATTATTACTTTTAAACCATAAACTATTAAATCCTAACATAACAAACAATGCCATTGCACCTATAATAACTTTATTAACTATAACAGTTTGCATTATATCACTCTCCTATTTTGTTCTTGGATACTCAGTTATTTTTCTTAAAAATGAATTATCAGGTAAATTCTTTTCAATTACTTTATCAATTGGTGATTGTATATCTTCTTTATTAAATAATTTACTAGTAGGATCAACATATCTCTTAACATTATCAATTTTATCTTCTACATATTGTTGTTTCTTTTGCTCTTCCTCAACTATAGGCAATACTTTCTCCATAACTGTACTCAAGCAAGAGAATATAGTTATAACAATTATCATTTTTGACAAGTTACGTTTAGTCAATGCTCTGCAAGTAAAATATCCAAATGCACCAATTATAGTCATAATCATCAATTGAGGTAGACATAAGCATAAAATAGCAAATAATAATATTGGTATTATAAATAACATCTATATATCCTCCATTCCATTCTATCCTAGAAATATGCTAATAATTTATTTACTATTTCTAAACCTGAATCTATCATCGTAAGTGTAGCAGCAAATGTAGCAACTATACCAACTAATACAGCAAAATTCTGTTTGCCTATTATTTTACATATTTGTTCTCCAATAAAAGCAGCAATAGCAAACCCAACAATTAAAAATATAGCAAATCCAGGTTTACCTATACCAACAGTTTCTTTCATTAACCCATAAACAGTTATGGCATAACAAGGCATGGGGGTTAAGATAACAAGTAATAAAGTATAAATGTACTTACTCATTTAAAAACCTCCTATTATAAATAACTTTATGTCTACTATTGTTTTAAATAACATATATGATAAAATTATTAATCCTATTATTGTTGTAGATAATCTAGTAATATGTTTTTGTTTTTCTTCTATAGGAATTCTATTTATTATTAAATCTGTAAATACTAATGCTAATATAAATGCTATATTTTGTAAGATATCAATATTAATACTGTTCATACTATACCTCCCATAATAATTATTAATTAGTAATAATTGATGCACAAAAAATTATAAATAATAAATATACTAATGTTAATATAAATTTTTCTTTTATTGTTGCACGGAATATCATTTGAATAACTATTATTGCTGATGATATAAATACAAGATACTTATAAATCAATAAATAATAAATATTATTACTAGTTAAAATAGCTATAATAAAACCAATAAACAATGTTGCTAATAATATAATAGTGTATTTATATTTTCTAATAAAATTTAACATATTATACCTCCTATTTTTATTTTAATAAAAATGGAATTCAATCTAATTTAACATTATCCGTAAAATGGATGCAAGGTAATTTATATTTACTAATTAACTAATCTTCGTCTTCATCATAAAAACCATTTTCATGCAACCAATCATCTTCTACACCTAATACCTCCATAACTATTTTAATAGGTATTCCTGTTTTTCTACATATAAAACTAGCAACATTATCTGTATTCATTATTAAATCATTTGATGGATCTATGTCTATATTATTTGTGTATTTTATACTTTTAATGAGATTTATTACGTTAGTTAATAGTTTCATATAATCCTCCTATAATGGAAAATTCCATTTAATAGATTCTTTTTTATTACAATTGTTGTTACTATTATTAATATCAGTTTTTCTATTAATCTGTCTAATTTCAACATTAATATTATCATTATCCGTATTGAATGCAGTGGCAAATTTATTATTGTCAGTATCAGTATCATTAATAGTATCAGAAGCAAACACATCTTCAACAACATTATCATTACTCTTACTAACTAACAAACTTCCTCTCAATACACCCCTAATAAATTCAGACATATTATTATTTTCATACTTGCTGAGTAATAGAATTAATTCATTGTCGTTTCTTTTGTTTAATCTAAAACTAATCATCATTTTAAAATCACTCCTTTTTAATTTTTGTTAGTTTATTTGATATAGTTTAGTTTGTATGACGGTTATATTTAATTATATTTGACTGTATGACATATTATACATGGTAAATTATAGTGTATGACATATGTATGACAAGACATAAGATAATTAAAATTATTTTATAATTATTTTTATATTCCTATTGACATTAATAATTATATTATGGTAGAATTAATCTACAAATAAATTACATTACAATTTAAAATAAAAAGGAGAAATTAATATGAGAAATAGAGTTGAACAATATAAAAATTATCTAATTAACCAAGCAAAATCTAATAATACTATTTCATCTTATGTATCAGACTTGAATCACTTCTTTACTTTACATGATGAGATTAATAGGGATTCTATTATTAGATATAAGGAAGAGATTAGTGGTTTATCTTCTTCCTCTATTAATAGGAAATTATCAAGTTTAAAATCGTTTAATGAATTTTTATTGATGTTTGGATTGATTGATAGTGTAAAAATTATCAAGAGGGATTTTGTTAAAATACAAAGCAAAGGAAATCCAACAGATGTAACTGAATCACAAGTATCTGAATTTTTAGATAAGGTAAGTAATAAGTATAGTTTGCATAGAGTTAGAAATATTGCTATTGTATTTCTGATTGCTAATACAGGTATCAGGAGAGAAGAAATTACAAATTTGAAATTGAGGAATTTAGATTTAGTTAATGGAGAGTTGAAATTGATTGGTAAAGGTGATAAGGAAAGAACTGTGTTGTTAAATGATGTTGCAATAAAAGTTATTAAGGATTATTTAAAGATTAGAGAAAAACATAAGTTTGCTAATAGTCCATATATATTTTTAACTGAAAGAAGTGAGAAATTAAATAAGGATACAGTTAATTATATATTTAATAGTTATTGTGATGGTGGTTGTAAGGTTAGAGTACATTCACTTCGCCATCACATGGCTACGAGTGCAATAGAACAAGGAGTTTTAACATTGCCAGAATTACAGAATCAACTTGGTCATAGCAATTTAAATACTGTGGGCATTTACGCACAAGCAAGAAAAAGTAATATTAGAAGTAAAATTAATAATTTGAGGATTGGATTGTAGGTTAAGGATATTTTATAAAATAATTAATACATCATTAATTATTAGTGGTGTATTTTTTGATGGATAAGTAAAATTTAAAAAAAAATAAATTATAAATTTTACAAAATATAAATATAATTGTGTTGACATATGAATTGTGATATTGTATAATGTGGTTAGGGGGAGGAAACTGAGAAATTTTAAGTGTGTAATAGATTGTAAATATAATAATTTAAAGGAGATGAAGTTTTATTTTACAAAGTATATTATCAGACATTGATAACATACTTATTAAGAATATGAAAATAAAAAATAAATTAGATAAGCACAATACCATACAGAAGGAGATATTTAATCTTGCAAAGAAATATAATCTTACTCCAGAATTAGAATATAAAATATTTTATAATGATAG